>Ga0222425_100434_pt1 | contig 8905 bp, 5 predicted proteins | sample 2B1ome_2_FD_180089 | JGI IMG/M metagenome (GOLD analysis project Ga0222425, IMG submission 180089) | Enriched microbial communities from leaf-cutter ant dump, University of Wisconsin, Madison, United States - 2B150A (version 2) | ecosystem: Environmental > Terrestrial > Nest > Insects nest > Nest... | reverse complement strand
CGTCGCCCGACATGTCGCCGACGCCGGCGACGGTGAAGGGCGTCTTCTGGATGTCGATGTTCATCTCGCGGAAGTGGCGCTTGACGGTTTCCCAGGCGCCGCGGGCGGTGATGCCCATCTTCTTGTGGTCATAGCCCGCCGAACCGCCGGAGGCGAAGGCGTCGTCGAGCCAGAAGCCGGCTTCCTGGGCAAGCCCGTTTGCCGTGTCGGAGAAGGTCGCCGTGCCCTTGTCGGCGGCGACGACGAAATAGGGGTCGTCCCCGTCGATGCGGACCGTATCGGCTGGCGGCACGACGTCCTGGCCGACGATGTTGTCGGTGACGGAGAGCAGCGTGCGGATATAGGTCTTGTAGGCCTCGGTGCCGGCCTTGAAAATCGCGTCGCGGCTGCCGCCGGCGGGAAGCTGCTTCGGATAGAATCCGCCCTTGGCGCCGACCGGCACGATGACCGCGTTCTTCACCTGCTGCGCCTTGACGAGGCCGAGCACTTCCGTGCGGTAGTCCTGCGCGCGGTCGGACCAGCGAAGGCCGCCGCGGGCGACCTTGCCGAAGCGCAGGTGTACGCCCTCCACTTCCGCGCCGTAGACGAAGATCTCGCGGAAGGGGCGCGGTTCCGGCAGGCCGTCGAGGGCCTTCGGATCGAGCTTGATCGCCAGAGTCCTGCGCGGCTTGCCGTCCGGATCCTTCTGGAAATAGTTCGTGCGCAACGTCGCCTCTATGGCGTTGACGTAGCGCCGCAGCATCCGGTCCTCGTCGAGGCTCGGCACGGCGGCGAGCGCCTCCTCGATCGCGGCGGCGACCTCCGCCGACCTCTTCTCGCGCTGGCGGTCCGAGAGCTTCGGATCGAGGCGGGTCTCGAACAGGCGGAAGAGGTTGGCAGCAATAGCGGGATACTTGTTGAGCGTATCGGCGATATAGCCCTGCGAATACGCGATGCCAGTCTGGCGCAGGTAGCGCGAATAGGTGCGCAGCGCCATGATCTCGCGGGCGGAAAGGCCAGCGGTGAGGATCAGGCGGTTCAGTGCGTCGTCGTCCACCTCGCCGTGCCAGGCCGCGAGGAAGGCTTCCTCCAGCATCGGGCTGAGCTTGGCGAGGTTCACCTCCTGCCCGTCGCGCTGCCGCAGCTCCATGTCGTGCAGGATGACGCGGCGCTCGTCGCCGTCGGGGGCCGCGACCGTCAGGTCGTGCGTCTGCTCGCTGACCACGCTGAAGCCGAGGTTTTCGAGAAGCGGCACGCGCCGCGAGAGCGAAACCGGTTCGCCGGCATGGAAGATCTTCAGCTCCACGGAGGCGAGATCCGTGTTCCACGCCTTGCGGTAGAAGGCGATGCGGATCGGGTTTTCCGGCGTTGCCGTGGTGATCAGGGCAAGGTCGGCATGGGCCTCGGCCGGAGTGAAGTCTTCCTGGTAGCTGCGATCCGTGACGAGCTGCAGGCCATCGGCGCCGGACAGCGCCTCGAAGCGGTCGGTCCAGCGCGTGGCGATCTCGCGCACGGCCTGTTCCAGCTTGTTCTGCGGAATGCGCGGCGTCTTGCCGCCGGAGCGGCCGATGATGAAGTGCACGCGGGCAAGGCCCCCTTCCGGGAAAGCCGGATAATAGGCGGAGACGCGGCCGTCATAGGCCGATTTCAGGTAGTTGCCGATCTTTTCGCGGACATCGGAATCGTATTGTTCGCGCGGCACATAGACGATGACGGAGACGAAGCGGTCGAAGCGGTCGATGCGCGGCAGGACCCTGATGCGCGGCCGGTCGGAAAGCTCGTTGATCTGCTCGCAGAAGGTGGCGAGCAGGCCGGGATCGATCTGGAAGAGATCGTCGCGCGGATAGGATTCCAGCGTGTTGATCAGCATCTTGCCGGAATGGCTCTTCGGATCGTAGCCGAAATGCTCGATGACCGTCTCCACCTTGGAGCGCAGCAGCGGGATCTGGCCGGCGGCATGCGTATAGGCGGTGGAGGTGAAGAGGCCGACGATGCGCAACTCCCCGATGACCTTGCCCTTCTCGTCGAAGCGCTTGAGGCCGACATAGTCCATATAGGCGCGGCGGTGGACGAGCGACTTCACATTGGCCTTGGTGACGATGAGGAAATCCGGGCCTTCGAGGAATTCGAGGATTTCCGGCGTCGTCGTCACGGCGTCCTTGCCGAGGCGCAGCACGCGCACGTCGGGATCGGAGAGAATGCCGAGGCCCTCGCCGCCGCGCTCGACGGTCGCCGCCTCGCCCTTGCCGGAATAGGTGTATTCCCGCATGCCGAGGAAGGTGAAGTTGTTGCCGCGCAGCCAGTCGAGGAAGGCGAGCGCCTCGTCCTTGCCGGGCTTGGCCTTGGCGTAGCGCTCCATGTCCGTCATGGCGCTGTCGAGCTTGTGCAGCATTGCCGGCCAGTCCTCGACGGCAAGGTGCACCTGCGCGAGAACGGTCTTCACGCGCTCGGCGAGCGAGGCCGCCTCTCCCGGCGAGAGCTCGGGCAGGTGGATCTCGATATGGCTGACCCGCTGCCGGGGATCGCTCTCCTCGTCCGGCGAGAAGAGCTTCGGCGCCTCGCCCGGCGCGACGACCAGGATCGGGTGGACGGCGAGGTGAATGTCGCGATGCGTGCTTGTCACCTCGCCCATGACCGAATCGTAAAGGAACGGCTGGTTACGGTCGGTGACGGAGAGGACGGAGACGGGCTCGCCGGCCGGCGTGACGTCCGGCAGCGTGGTCACCGTGACGCGCGGCGCGGTGCCGTCGAAGGCCTCGATCTCGGCCATGGCATGGGCGGCGGCAACGGCCAGCATCTCGCCCGTATAGTGCTCCAGATCGTCCTTGCTGGCGCGTCCGAAAAGAATGTCGGGCCGGAGCGTCTTTGCGCCGAGGGCGGCGGCTGCGGCCTTTGCGGCCTCGATGTGTTTTTCTCGTTTCACGTTGGTCCTGGCACCCATGGAATTCTCCCTCGAATCCGATGCCGGGACGTTAGCAGAAGAAAAAATACCTGCGACCAAATTTGTCGATTTGCGAGAAAATTCAATCGATTTTGTCCAAAACAGGTCAGTTCTGCTGTCATTTTGACGGGAAAACCGGTCATTTTCGTTGAAAAGCAGCCCAAAACCGGCTGGAGCCGTTCAATGCGGCCTTTCGGCCGAACGGGTTTTTCGGTGCCGGCGTTGACAGGCAGGGACCCCCTTGCCATCACTCGGCGAACGCAAAGGGAGCCGGCTATGGACGAGAGCGAAAAAGGCACGGTCATCGTGATTTCGAGCCATGTGGTGCGCGGCACGGTGGGCAACCGCGCGGCGGTCTTCGCGCTCGAAACGCTCGGCCATCCGGTCTGGGCCCTGCCCACGGTCATCTTGCCCTGGCATCCCGGCCATGGCCGCGCCACGCGCGTCCCGATCACCGCGGAGGACTTCGACGCCATCATCTCCGACCTCATCCGCGCGCCCTGGCGGGGCGAGGTCAAGGCCGTGCTTTCCGGCTATCTCGGCAGCGCGGCGCAGGCCCGGTCCGTCGCGCGGCTCGTCGAGAGCCTTCGCGTGGACAATCCCGACCTCTTCTATATGTGCGACCCGGTCTGCGGCGACGACCGCGGGCTCTACGTCCCGGAAGAGACCGCCGTGGCGATCCGCGACAGCCTGATCCCGCTTGCCTCGGTGGCGACGCCGAACCGCTTCGAGCTTGCCTGGCTCGCCGGCGCGCCGCTGGAGACGAACGGGACGATCATGGAGGCGGCGCTTTCGCTCGGCCCGCCGCGCATGCTCGTCACCTCCGCGCTGGCGATGATGGCGGGCAGCACGGGCAATCTCTATCTTTCCGGCCGCCACGCGCTGCTCGCCGAACACCGGCTCGTGCCGAACCCGCCGAACGGAACGGGCGATCTCCTTTCGGCCATCTTCCTCTCGCGCCTGATGGAGGGGCTGCCGGAAGAGCGGGCGCTGGCGATGGCGACGGCCAGCGTCTTCGAGATCGTCGCGCGCACCGCCAAGCGCGGGGCGGACGAGCTGACGCTGGAGCAGGACGCTTCCAGCATCGCCACGCCCATGGCCATGGTGCACATGCGCCGCCTGATGCATCCCGCCCAGACGCGCCGTCCGTAAATCGGTCCTTGCGCGGCTCCTTTCAGAGTGGTTTATGCAAAACCGGATGCGATCTCATCCGGTAGAGATCGCCGGCACGGGAGTATTCCGAGACCATGAACCGCTTTCCCGATCGTCTTCTGAACGGCTACCGCAATTTCATGTCGGGCCGCTATTCCGAGCAGTCCGCGCGCTACAGGGCGCTCGCCGAAACGGGTCAGAAGCCCAAGACGCTCGTCATCGCCTGTTGCGATTCCCGCGCCGCGCCGGAGACGATCTTTGACAGCGGGCCGGGCGAACTCTTCGTGGTGCGCAATGTCGCCAATCTCGTGCCGCCCTACGAGCCGGATGGCCAATTCCACGCAACCTCAGCCGCGCTCGAATTCGCCGTGCAGTCGCTGAAGGTCAGCGACATCCTCGTGATGGGCCATGGCCGCTGCGGGGGCATCTCCGCCGCGCTCGATCCGGATGCCGAGCCGCTTTCGCCGGGCGACTTCATCGGCAAGTGGATGGGCATGCTCAAGCCCGTCGCCGAACAGATCCAGGGCGCCGAGATGCTGACGCAGGGCGAACGCCAGCGCGCGCTGGAACGCGTCTCGATCCGCAATTCGCTCGCCAATCTCCGCACCTTCCCCTGCGTGCGCATCCTTGAGGAGAAGGGGCGCATCCAGCTCCACGGCGCCTGGTTCGACATCTCGACCGGCGAACTCTGGATCATGGACGCCGCGACGGGCGACTTCAAACGCCCGAGCGCATGAAAAACCCGGCGCGGGGGTCCACGCCGGGCTTTCCGGATTTTCGTCCGCGCCGGCCCGAAGGCCGGCCACAAGATCAGTTGCCGTCGATTTCCGCGCCGATGATGGCGATCGCGCGCTGGTAGACGCTGGCGGCGTTCCAGCCCTGCAGGGCGCCGAAGTTCGCCTCGCCCGGCTGGTAGCCCGCACCGGCGCTCCAGCCGTGGCCGCGCAGGAAGTTCGCCGTGGAGGCAAGCGCGTCGGCCTTTGAGCCGACGAGGTCGATGCGGCCGTTGCCGTCGCCGTCGACGCCGTATTTCAGCACGTTCACCGGCAGGAACTGCGTCTGGCCGATCTCGCCATGTGCCGCGCCCCGCGCCGTCGTGCTCAGCGTGCCGTTCTGCACGAGCTGCAGGGCGGCGTAGAGCTGGTTGGTGAAATATTCCGGGCGGCGGCAGTCATAGGCGAGGGTGGCGACGGCCGAGAGCGTGTGCTCCTTGCCGAGGAAGCCGCCGAAGCCGGTTTCCATGCCCCAGATGGCGAGCAGCGGGCCAGCCGGTACGCCATAGCGCGCCTCGATGCGCTGGAACAGCGCGGCATTCTGCTTCTTGAGGCTCTTGCCGCGGCTGATGATGGCCTTGCCGCCGCGTTTCTGCATGAACTGATCGAGCGAGAGCTTGAAGCTCTTCTGGCCGCGGTCGGCGCGGATCGTCGCCCGAGCATAGGAGACATTGGCGAAGGCCTTGTCCAGCGTCGAGCGGCTGATGCCGCGGCCGGCCGCCTCGTCCTTGAATGCCTCGACCCAGGCCGGAAAACCGCCCGCATCATTGCCGCACTTGGCGGCCTGCGCCATTGCCGGCATCGCTGCCGTGGCGATCATTGCGGCCAGCACCTTGGCCACGCTCCTTGTCATGCCCATGAAAAACCCCGTGATCTCGTCAATTCCGCTGCGGGAGCATGCCATGCTCCCCGTTTCCTGTCACCGCACGCTGCTTCGGCCGTTCCGGCTGAAAGCAAAGTCCCGATTGTTCTCAAACGGAACAACCGGGACTTTTATTTAAACTTGCTTAACGGAACGTTGCCACTTTTCACCGAAATGCGAAAAGGCACCGTTCCGTCGCTCTTCCGCCGTCAGGCAGCCTGCTTCTTCGCCTTGATCAGGCCGCGGGCCACAAGGAGTTCCGCGATCTGGATGGCGTTGAGGGCGGCACCCTTGCGCAGGTTGTCGGAGACGACCCACATGTTGAGGCCGTTCTCGACCGTAGCGTCCTCGCGGATGCGCGAGATGTAGGTGGCGTCTTCACCGGCCGATTCGTAGGGGGTGATGTAGCCGCCGTTCTCGTGCTTGTCGATGACCTGGCAACCGGGCGCCTCGCGCAGGATCTCGCGGGCCTCGTCCGCCGTGATTTCCTTCTCGAACTCGATGTTGACCGATTCGGAATGGCCGATGAAGACCGGGACGCGCACGGCCGTGCAGGTCACCTTGATCTTCGGGTCGAGCATTTTCTTGGTCTCGGCGAGGACCTTCCACTCTTCCTTCGTGTAGCCGTCTTCCATGAAATTATCGATATGCGGGATGACGTTGAAGGCGATGCGCTTGGTGAACTTCTTCGATTCGATCGGATCGGCGACGAAGACGGCACGGGTCTGGTTGAAGAGCTCGTCCATGCCGTCCTTGCCGGCGCCCGAGACGGACTGGTAGGTCGAGACGACGACGCGCTTGATCGTGGCGCGGTCATGCAGCGGCTTTAGCGCGACGACGAGCTGGGCGGTCGAGCAATTCGGGTTGGCGATGATGTTCTTGCGGGTGAACTGGGCGATGGCGTCCGGGTTCACTTCCGGAACGATCAGCGGCACGTCGGCGTCGTAGCGCCAGGCCGAGGAATTGTCGATGACGACGCAGCCCTGCGCGCCGATCTTCGGCGAATACTTCTGCGAGACGGTGCCGCCGGCCGACATCAGGCAGATATCCGTGTCGGAGAAATCGTAGTTCTCGAGGTTCTGCACCTTCAGCGTCCTGTCGCCGAAGGAGACCTCGGTGCCCTGGGAGCGGGCGGAAGCGAACGCCACGACCTCATCGGCCGGGAAACCACGCTCGGACAGGATGTTCAGCATTTCGCGGCCGACATTGCCGGTCGCGCCGGCGACTGCGATCTTGAAACCCATGACTAAAGCTCTCTTTCTCTGTCTCTCCGCGGGTTCAGGAGGGGAAACCCGCCGGCCATGACGCGGGTTTCGGTCCCCGGCCATACCGGGGAGAGAGCGGTGGGCCAGAGACGTCAGACGGTTTTCGTCGTCGTTTTGGCCGTTGTTTTGGAAATCGATACGCAATAACGAACCCGTCCGGCGTTGAAGGCCGGAGCGATCATGCGGGCGATGGACAGTCCAAAGCGGTACATGGCGGTTCCCTTGCGTGCGTGCTGAATACGCTCATCTGGCGAAGAGTCAAGCGTTGCTTGCGGTCCGGCGCATTTCACCGGCCATCCGCCTTCTCCACTTTAGTCTTACGCCGAAAGTCATAAGCCCAAAGCAGCGCTGATATGACAATTGGTTTTCTGCCATCCTTCCATCAGGCGCACCCTGTCCGGGGTTTGAGGGAGAAACACCGGACCCCATAGGGGCTGCCCCGATACGCCGTTTTGTGGAGGACAAGCAAATGGCCAATGTTTCGACCGTGGGCAACGCCAAGTCGGCGCCCATGACGGGCGAGCAGAAGAAGGTGATCTTCGCCTCGTCGCTCGGCACCGTCTTCGAGTGGTACGATTTCTATCTTTACGGTTCGCTGGCGATCTATATCGGCGCGACCTTCTTCAGCCAGTATCCGGAGACGACGCGCAACATCTTCGCGCTGCTTGCCTTCGCCGCCGGCTTTCTCGTGCGTCCGTTCGGCGCGCTGGTCTTCGGCCGCCTCGGCGACCTCGTCGGCCGCAAATATACCTTCCTCGTCACCATCCTGATCATGGGCTTCTCGACCTTCGTCGTGGGCCTGCTGCCGGGCGCCGCCACCATCGGCATCGCGGCCCCGATCATCCTGATCATCCTGCGCATGCTGCAGGGCCTCGCGCTCGGCGGTGAGTATGGCGGTGCGGCCACCTATGTCGCCGAGCACGCGCCGGACGGCAAGCGCGGCTACTTCACCTCATGGATCCAGACGACGGCGACGCTCGGCCTGTTCCTGTCGCTGATCGTCATCCTGGCGGTGCAGTTCATTGTCGGCAAGGATGCCTTCGCAGCCTGGGGCTGGCGCATTCCGTTCCTCGTCTCGGTCGTCCTGCTCGGCGTTTCCGTCTGGATCCGCATGAAGATGAACGAATCGCCCGCCTTCGCGAAGATGAAGGAAGAGGGCAAGGGCTCCAAGGCGCCGCTGACGGAAGCCTTCGGCCAATGGCGCAACGCCAAGATCGCGCTGCTGGCGCTGTTCGGCGCCGTCGTCGGCCAGGCCGTCGTCTGGTATTCCGGTCAGTTCTACGCGCTGTTCTTCCTGACGGGCGTGCTGAAGGTCGACGGCCAGTCGGCGAACCTGATGGTTGCGGCCTCGCTGCTCATCGGCACCGGCTTCTTCGTCTTCTTCGGCTGGCTGTCGGACAAGATCGGTCGCAAGCCGATCATCATGGCCGGCCTGCTGCTCGCCATGCTGACCTATTTCCCGCTGTTCAAGGCGCTGACCTGGGCCGGCAACCCGGCGCTCGCCACGGCGCAGGAAACGGTCCGCGCGACGGTCACCGCCGCCCCGGGCGACTGCAAGTTCCAGTTCAACCCGACCGGCACGGCGAAGTTCACCACGTCCTGCGATATCGCGACCTCGTTCCTGACCCGCAATTCGGTGCCCTATGACGTCGTCTCAACGGCGGCGGCCGGCACGGCGGCAACGGTGAAGATCGGCGAACAGACGATCAACAGCTATGATGCGACGGCTGCCGGCGACCAGGCCAAGGCTCTCGACGCTGCCTTCCAGAAGCAGACCAACATGGCGCTTCACGAGGCCGGCTATCCACTGGTCCGTGGCGCAGCCAAGGTTCCGGACAGCAAGCTCGACGCCTTCGTCGCCGCCAACCCGGAACTGAAGCTCGACGCAGCCGCCATCCGTGGCGGTGAAAAGGCAACCATGCCGGCGGCCGAT
>Ga0222425_100405_pt1 | contig 9844 bp, 7 predicted proteins | sample 2B1ome_2_FD_180089 | JGI IMG/M metagenome (GOLD analysis project Ga0222425, IMG submission 180089) | Enriched microbial communities from leaf-cutter ant dump, University of Wisconsin, Madison, United States - 2B150A (version 2) | ecosystem: Environmental > Terrestrial > Nest > Insects nest > Nest... | reverse complement strand
GAGAACGGCCGCATCGTGATGGAAGACAGCTGCGAGCGCCTGCGCGAGAAGGACGACATCAAGGAGTTCTACCTCGGCATGAAGGACGAAGGCGTGCGCGGTGAGCGGCGCTGGAAGAAGAAAAAGACATGGCGGTGAGGACGGCATGAGCAATCTCTGGGACCTCGATCACATCCAGCCCGCCGGCACCGACGTGCTGGCCGGCAGCACCATCTCCGCCATGTTCTGGAACGCCGTGGCCGAGCGCGGCCCGCGCGTGTGGCTGCGCCAGAAGGAGCTGGGCATCTGGAAGAGCTGGACCTGGGACCAGACGGCCGAGGCCGTGCGCGAGATCGCGGGCGGACTCATGTCGCTGGGCTTCGCGCGCGGCGACTGCGCGTCCATCCTGTCCAGCACCAACATCGAATGGGTGCTGGCCGACCTGGCAGTGCTGAGTTGCGGCGGCGTGGCCAACGGCATCTACCCCACCGACGCGGCCGCCCAGGTGCACTACCTGAGCGAGGATTCGCGCACCACCGTGCTCTTCGTGGAGGACGACGAACAGCTCGACAAGGCGCTGGAAGTGCGCGCCGGCCTGCCCCTGCTGCGCAAGATCGTCGTCTTCGACATGGAAGGGCTGCGCGGGCTGGATGACCCGGGCGTGCTGAGCCTGGCCGCCCTGCGCGAGCTGGGCCGTGCCTGGAACCAGCAGAACCCCGGCGCGCTGGAGCAGCGCGTGCAGGCCTGCCAGCCCGAGGACGTGGCCATCCTCGTCTACACCTCAGGCACGACCGGCAAGCCCAAGGGCGCCATGCACACGCACGCTGCGCTGACCTATACCGTGCGCGGCTACAACACGCTGATCTCGCGCACCGAGGACGACGAGGCCATGTGCTTCCTGCCGCTGTGCCACATCGCCGAGCGCATGGGCGGCGAATACTTCTCGCTCTACACCGGCTCGCGCCTGAACTTCGTCGAGAACCCCGACACCGTGCCCGAGAACGTGCGCGAGATCGCGCCCACGGTGTTCACCGCCGTGCCGCGCGTGTGGGAGAAGTTCTACTCGGGCGTGATGATCGCCCTCAAGGAATCGACGCGGCTGCAGCAGGCGGCCTATGCGTGGTCCATCGGCGTGGGCACGCGCATTGCCGACCTGGTGCTGGCGGGGCAGCCCGTGGGCGGCCTGCTGAAGGCGCAGTTCATGCTGGCGCGCTTCCTGGCGCTGAACAACGTGCGCAAGCTCATCGGCATCCACCGCGCGCGCTTCCTGGTCACGGGCGCGGCGCCCATCTCGCCCGAGCTGGTGAAGTGGTACCTGGCCCTGGGCGTGCCCATGCTGGAGGTGTGGGGCATGACGGAGACCTGCGGCGCCGCCACCGGCGTGCCCGCCAGCCGCATCAAGCCCGGCTCCATCGGCCCGGCGGCCGCCTTCAACGAGGTGCGCGTGGACCCTGCCACGGGCGAGATCCTGGTGCGCGGCCCCAACGTGTTCAAGGGCTACCTGAACCTGCCCGAGAAGACGGCCGAGACCATCGACGCCGACGGCTGGCTGCACACGGGCGACGTGGGCACCATCGACGCCGACGGCTACCTGCGCATCACCGACCGCATGAAGGACATCATCATCACGGCCGGCGGCAAGAACATCACGCCCAGCGAGCTGGAGAACGAACTCAAGTTCAGCCCCTACGTGACGGACGCGGTGGTCATCGGCGACAAGCGGCCCTACCTCACGGTGATCATCATGATCGACCAGGAGAACGTGGAGAAATTCGCGCAGGACAACGACGTGCCCTTCAGCAACTACGCCAGCCTGACGCGCGCCCGCGAGGTGCAGGACCTGATCCAGGCCGAGATCGACCGCGTGAACGCGCAGTTCGCCCGCGTGGAGCAGATCAAGAAGTTCTTCCTGCTCGACACCCAGCTCACGGCGGAAGACGAGGAGCTGACGCCCACCATGAAGCTCAAGCGCAAGCTGGTGCAGCAGAAGTACGCCGCGCAGATTGAAGCCATGTATCGCTAGGGAAAGTGCTGGTGCCCCTGGCGGGGCATCGTTCTATAACGACTGATCCACTCAAAGGAGACGTGCCATGAAACTTCACCAAATTGCCGCGCTGGCCATCGTGGCCATGGCCGCAGGCGCCGCGCAGGCCCAGCAGGGCGTGAGCAAGGACACCATCACGCTGGGCTCCATCCAGGACCTGTCCGGCCCGCTGGCGGGCTTCGGCAAGCAGGTGCGCCTGGGGATGATGCTGCGCGTGGACGAGGCCAACGAGCAGGGCGGCGTGAACGGCCGCAAGCTCGACCTCAAGGTGGAGGACTCGGGCTACGACCCCAAGAAGGCCGTGCTGGCCGCGCAGAAGCTCGTGAACCAGGACAAGATCTTCATGATGGTCGCGCACATCGGCACGGCGCAGAACCTGGCGGCGATGCCGGTGCAGTTCAGCAAGAACGTCATCAACTTCTTCCCGGTGACGGCCGCGCGGGAAATGTACGAACCCTTCCACAAGCTCAAGTACTCGTTCGCCGCCACCTACTACGACCAGATCCGACTGGCCGCGCCCAAGCTCATCAAGGAAAAGGGCGCCAAGAAGGTCTGCACCATCTACCAGGATGACGAGTTCGGGCTGGAAGTGATGCGCGGCGGCGAAGCCGCGCTCAAGTCCATCGGCATGGAGTTCGCCGAGAAGACCTCGTACAAGCGCGGCGCCACCGACTTCTCCTCGCAGGTGGCCAAGATGAAGTCCTCGGAGTGCGACTTCGTGATCCTGGGCACCATCATCCGCGAGACCATCGGCACCATCGGCGAATCGCGCAAGACGGGCTTCAACCCCACCTTCCTCGGCTCCAGCGCGGCCTACACCGACCTGATCCACAAGCTGGGCGGCAAGCCCATGGACGGCCTGTACGCCACCATGACGGTGCAGCACCCCTACCTGGACGAGGCCAGCCAGCCCATCCGCTTCTGGGCCAACAAGTACAAGACCAAGTTCAACGAGGACCCCACGGTGTTCTCCGTGTACGGCTATGGCGCCATCGATGCGTTCATCAAGGCCGCGCAGAAGGCCGGCACCAACCTGACCACCGAGAGCTTCATCAAGGCCATGGACACCATGGTGATTCCGCCCGACATGTTCGGCAGCGCCGAGGCCACCTACGGTCCGCAAAAGCGCCTGGGCAGCGACCTGTCGCGCCTGTCGCAGATCCAGGACGGCAAGTGGAAGGTGGTGTCGGACTACGTCAAGCCCTGACGGCCCCCGCTCCTGCAAGCCGCCTCCGGGCGGCTTTTTGCTTTGCGGGGGTGCACAAACCCGTGGCGCATGGCAGAATTTAACCAAGCAGTAACTTTGTATAAATAGGCCGCCGCATGATCGAACGCACCCTCTTCCAGCCCGAGCACCAGGCCTTCGCCGACAGCTTCCGCCGCTTTGTCGAGAAGGAAATCACGCCCCACCACGCCGAATGGGAAGAACAGGGCTACGTCGCCCGCGACGTGTGGACGCAGGCCGGCGCCAACGGCTTCCTGTGCATGAGCCTGCCCGAGGAATACGGCGGCGCGGGGGCCGACAAGCTCTACTCCGTCGCGCAGATGGAGGAGATCGCCCGCGCCAACGCCACCGGCATCGGCTTCGGTCTGCACAGCGAGATCGTCGCGCCGTACATCCTGCACTACGGCACCGAGGCGCAAAAGCGCAAGTACCTGCCGCAGCTCGCCAGCGGCGCGATGGTGGGCGCCATCGCCATGAGCGAGCCCGCGGCGGGCAGCGACCTGCAAGGCGTCAAGACCACTGCCATCAAGAGCGCGGACGGCAGCCACTACGTGCTCAACGGCAGCAAGACCTTCATCACCAACGGTTGGCATGCCGACCTCGTCATCGTCGTCGCCAAGACCGACCCCGCCGCCGGGGCCAAGGGCACCAGCCTGCTGCTGGTGGAGCGCGGCATGCCCGGCTTCGAGAAAGGCCAGCGCCTGAAGAAAGTGGGCATGAAGGCGCAGGACACGTCCGAGCTGTTCTTCAACGACGTGAAGGTGCCGGTTGAAAACCTGCTGGGCGCGGAAGGGCGCGGCTTTATCTGCCTGATGGAGCAACTGCCCTGGGAGCGCCTGCAGATCGCCATCACCGCCGTCGCCTCGGCCCAGGCCGCCATCGACTGGACGGTGGATTACGTCAAGCAGCGCAAGGTGTTCGGCCAGCCCGTGGCCGCCTTCCAGAACACGCGCTACACGCTGGCCGAATTGCAGACCGAGGTGCAGGTGGCCCGCGTGTTCGTGGACAAGTGCTGCGAGCTGATCCTGAAGGACGAGCTGGACACGGCCACCGCCAGCATGGCCAAGTACTGGACGACCGACCTGCAATGCAAGGTGATGGACGAATGCGTGCAACTGCACGGCGGCTACGGCTACATGTGGGAATACCCCATCGCCCGCGCCTGGGCCGACGCGCGCGTGCAGCGCATCTACGGCGGTACGAATGAAATCATGAAGGAAGTCATCACGCGCACCATGGGGCTGCCTGCGCGCTGATACTTCTATTTTTATAGCTGTTAGCGCTTACTGCATAAGCGTTAGAGGCCGATTTGACACCTATTTTTGGAGACAACGACATGACCGAAGCCTATGTGTTCGACGCCCTGCGCACCCCGCGCGGCAAGGGCAAGAAGGACGGCACACTGCACGAGGTAAAGCCCATCGACCTACTCACGGGCCTGCTGACCGAGCTGCAATCGCGCCACCGCTTCGACACCGCCGCCGTCGATGACGTGGTGATGGGCATCGTCTCGCCCGTGGGCGAGCAAGGCTCCGTGCTGCCCAAGGTGGCCGCGCTCAAAGCCGGTTGGGACTGGCGCTGCGCGGGCGTGCAGGTCAATCGCTTCTGCGCATCGGGCCTGGAAGCGGTGAACCTGGCCGCGCAGAAAGTGCGCAGCGGCTGGGAAGACCTGGTGGTCGCGGGCGGCGTGGAGAGCATGAGCCGCGTGCCCATCGGCTCCGACGGCGGCGCGTGGGCGCAAGACCCCGCCACCAACTCCGCCACGCTGTTCGTGCCCCAGGGCATTGGCGCCGATCTGATCGCCACGCTGGACGGCTACACCCGCGCCGATGTCGATGCCTTCGCGCTCGAATCGCAGCGCCGCGCCACCGCCGCGCGGGCTGCAGGCCACTTCAAGCGCTCGGTGGTGCCCGTGCGCGACTTCCTCGGCCAGACCATTCTGGAAGAGGACGAGTTCATCAAGCCGAACTCCACGCTGGAAGGCCTGGGCGCACTCAAGCCCTCGTTCGAGCAACTGGGCGGCATGGGCTTCGACGCCGTGGCCTTGCAGCGCTACCCGCAGGTGGAGCGCATCCACCACGTGCACCACGCGGGCAACTCGTCGGGCATCGTGGACGGCGCGGCAGCAGTCCTCATCGGCAACGAGGCCGCAGCCAAGGCGCACGGCCTCACGCCCCGCGCCCGCATCGTCGCCACGGCATTGAGCGGCGCCGACCCCACCATCATGCTCACCGGCCCCGCGCCCTCGGCGCGCAAGGCGCTGGCGCGGGCGGGGATGACGGTCGATCAGATCGACCTGTTCGAAGTCAACGAAGCCTTCGCCGCCGTACCCATGCGCTTCATGCGCGACATGGGCGTGCCGCACGAGAAGGTGAACGTGAACGGCGGCGCCATCGCCATGGGCCACCCGCTGGGGGCGACGGGGGCGATGATCCTCGGCACCCTGATCGACGAACTGCACCGGCGCGGCCTGCGTTATGGCCTGGCGACTTTGTGTGTCGGCGGCGGCATGGGCATCGCCACCATCGTCGAGCGCATCTGAAGAACAGGGAGACAAGAACATGCAAACCATCCGCTACGAACTGATCGACGCCGCAGGCGGCAAGGTCGCGCAGATCACCTTCGACGAGGCCAACTCCCCCGTCAACACCATGTGCCGCCAGTGGCAGGACGACCTGGCTGAAGTGACCGCCCAGGTACTGGCCGACCGCGCCCAGCTCAAAGGCATCGTGCTCGCATCGGCCAAGAGCAGCTTCTTCGCCGGGGCCGACCTCAAAGCCACCATGCGCCTCACGCCCGACGACGCACCCGCCGTGTTCGGCGAAATCGAGCGCATGAAAGAGCAGTTCCGCACGCTGGAGACGCTGGGCATACCGGTGGTGGCCTGCCTCAACGGCGCGGCCCTGGGCGGCGGCTGGGAAGTGGCGCTCATCGCCCACTACCGCATCGCGGTCAACGACCCAAAGATCCAGTTCGGCCTGCCCGAAGTCACCCTGGGCCTCATGCCCGGCGCGACGGGCGTGACCAAGATGACGCGCCTCCTGGGCCTGCTGGGCGCGCAGCCCTACATCCTGGAAGGCAAGCTGTTCAACCCCGCCGAGGCGCTGGAACTGCAACTGGTGCATGAACTCGTCGCCACGCCCGACCAGTTGCTGCCCGCCGCGCTCGCCCGCATCGCGGCCCACCCGCAGGCCGTGCAGCCGTGGGACGACAAGAACTACAAGATGCCCGGCGGCACGCCCGCCAATCCAAAAATAGCGGGCGCACTCACCGTCGCCCCCGCCATGCTCAAGAAGACCACGCGCGGCCGCTACCCCGCGCCCGAGGCCGCCCTGGCCGCCATGGCCGAAGGCGCGCTGGTGGACTACGACACCGCCCTGCGCATCGAAAGCCGTTACCTCGCGCGCCTGATGACCACGCCCGTGGCGCGCAACATGATCAACACGTTCTTCTTCGACATGAACGCGATCAAGAGCGGCAAGTCGCGTCCCACAGGTGCGCCGCGCTTCAAGCCACAGAAGGTCGGCATCCTGGGTGCCGGGATGATGGGCGCGGGCATCGCCTGGTCGCAGGCCAGCCGGGGCATCGCCACGGTGCTCAAGGACGTGAGCGCCGAGAAGGCCGAGGCGGGCAAGGCGTACAGCGCCAAGCTCACGCAAGCCCGCGTGGACAAGGGCCGCATGACGGCGGACGCCCAGCAGGCGCTGCTCGCACGCATCACGCCCACCGCCAGCGCGGCGGACCTGGCGGGCTGCGACCTCATCATCGAAGCCGTGTTCGAGAACCGCGAACTGAAAGCCAAGGTCACGCAAGAGGCCGAGCCGCAGTTGGCCCCCGGCGGCTTCTTCGCCAGCAACACGTCCACCCTGCCCATCAGCGGCTTGGCGACGGCCAGTAGCAAGCCCGAGAAATTCATCGGCATCCACTTCTTCAGCCCCGTGGACAAGATGAAGCTCGTCGAAATCATTCGCGGCAAGGCCACCGATGACGAAACCGTCGCCCGCGCCTTCGACTACGTGCAGGCCCTGGGCAAAGTGCCCATCGTGGTCAACGACTCGCGCGGCTTCTACACCAGCCGCACCTTCGGCACCTTCGTGATGGAAGGCGCGGCCATGCTGGGCGAAGGCATCCCCGCAGCCGCCATCGAAAACGCCGCCATGCAGGCGGGCCTGCCCGTGGGGCCGCTCGCGGTGTTGGACGAAACCGCGCTCACCCTCAGCGTCCACGTCATGGAGCAGACCCGCGCCGACTACGCCGCCGAGGGCAAGACCACCACCGCCACGCCCGGCGAGCTGCTGGTCGAGCGCATGGTCAAAGAGTTGAACCGCCCCGGCCGCGCCGGTGGCGGCGGCTTCTACGACTACCCCGCCGGTGCCAAGAAGCACCTGTGGCCCGAACTGCGCACGCTGTTCGAAAAGCCCGATGCCCCGTGGAGCGTGCAGGAGATCCAAGACCGCCTGCTCTACCGCCAAGCCGTGGAAACGGCCCGCTGCCTCGCCGAAGGCGTGCTCACCAGCACGCATGACGCCAACATCGGCTCCATCTTCGGCATCGGCTTCCCGGCCTGGACGGGCGGGGCCATGCAGTTCATCTACGGCCTGGGGGTGGACAACTTCCTGCGCCGGGCGGATGAACTCGCGGCCCGGCATGGCGCGGGCTTCGCGGTGGATGCGAAGGCGCGCGAGGCGGTCGAGAAGTTCCGGCCCGTGTATTGATCGCGGCATGATCCGGTTCGCTACGCACGACGACCTTGCGGGCGTGCTGCGCCTGTACCGTGAACTGCGCCCGCACGACCCCGTGCTGCCGCCCGCCGACGCGGATGCGCGGTGGCGCGAAGTCCTCGCCCAACCGCACCTGCGCGTCGTGGTGGCGCAGGCAGAAGACCAGTGCCTGGCGGCAACGTGCATGATCGCCGTGATCTCCAACCTGGCGAGCGGCGGCCGCCCCTTCGCGCTGATCGAGCACGTGGTAACGCTGCCACCCTATCGCGGCCGGGGCCTGGGCCGCGCCACGATGCAATACGCGCTGGACTTCGCTTGGTCGCGCGACTGCTGCAAGGTCATGCTGCTGTCCGGCGTACAGCGCCCCGAGGCGCACAGGCTGTATGAATCGCTGGGGTTCCAGGGGGATGTGGAGCGCGGGTTTGTCATCAAGCCCATGGCTCCATCTGGAGCGCAACGCTTCTGATTTGATAGCTGATCGCGCTTTCCCATCAAGCGCTGAGGGCCTAAAACACTTTTAGCGGACGCTCACGCGCCCTCAGCCGCCGCCTCTTTCAATCCCAGCATCACCCGCGCTTCCTGGGCAGTCGCCACCTCGCGCCCCGCGTTGCGCGCACAGCGCGCCAACTGTTCGATGAGCGGGCCGTTCGATGTGGCCTTGGCTCCATCCGGCAGATAAAACGTATCTTCCAGCCCCGTGCGCAGGTGCCCGCCCAGTTCGGCCACGCGCTGGTGGACGGGCCAGATTTCGCTGCGGCCGATCACGGTGGCCTGCCAGGGGGCGTCCTTGATCTTCAGCTTGAGCAGGATGGGCAGCAAGTCCACATCGGCGGGCATGCCCGATTCGACGCCCATGACGAAGTTGTATTCGGGCAGGCCCGCCGTGTACATGCCCGTCTGCACGTACATCTCCACGCAGCGCACGATGCCCACGTCGAAGCATTCGAACTCGGGCAGCGTGCCCGTCTCCAGCATCACGTCGATGAAGTCCTTGACCTTGGCGGGCTGGTTGTCGAACAGCATGGGCGGCCAGGCCCAGGTGCCGTTGCTGCGCACCTTCAGGTAGTTGAGCGAACCGGCATTGCACGCCGCCATTTCGGGCCGCGTGGCGCGCAGGCAGTCGAGCGGACCTTGGTAGTGCGGGCCGACGACGCCCGTGGTCTGGTTGATGATGAGGCCGGGGCACGCCTCGCGCATGGCCTGCACGCAGTCGCGGGCGACTTGCGGATCCCAGCTGGGTAAGTGGCCCTTGCCGGGTTCCTGGCTGCGGAAGTGGACGTGGACGACCGATGCGCCTGCATCGACTGCGCGGCGGGCCTCGCGGGCGAGGTCGTCGGGGGTGACGGGCACGTGGTGCTGGGCGGGGTCGGTCAGCACGCCGGTGATGGCGCAGGTGAGGATGGCTTTGTTGCTGTGGTTGCTGTGTTGCATGGTCAGACTCCCAACTGGCGTGCCGCCAGGTCTTTCATGATTTCTTCCGCACCGCCGCCGATCATCATGACCTTGACTTCGCGGTAGATGCGTTCGCTGACGGTGCCGCGCATGAAGCCCATGCCGCCCAGGATCTGCACGGCCTGGTCGGCGCAGAACTGCATGGTTTGCGTGGCGTGGTTTTTCAGCAGGCAGATTTGCGCGACCCATTCCGCGCCGGTGCGGCCCGCGTCGGCCTGCGCGGCCACGGCTTCGCACCATGCGGCCGTCGATTGGATGCGCATCTGCATGTCCATGAGCTTGTGGCGGATGACCTGGTGCTCCACCAGGGCCGCGCCAAAGGTCTTGCGCTGGCGCGCCCAGGCCAGGGCCTCGTCGTAGCAGGCTTCGGCAAAGCCCAGGGCCGATGCGGCGAGGCCAAAGCGCTCGCCGTTGAAGTTGGTC
>Ga0222425_100396_pt1 | contig 10256 bp, 12 predicted proteins | sample 2B1ome_2_FD_180089 | JGI IMG/M metagenome (GOLD analysis project Ga0222425, IMG submission 180089) | Enriched microbial communities from leaf-cutter ant dump, University of Wisconsin, Madison, United States - 2B150A (version 2) | ecosystem: Environmental > Terrestrial > Nest > Insects nest > Nest... | reverse complement strand
ACTCGAACTCGCGACCCCCTGATTACAAATCAGGTGCTCTACCAACTGAGCTATAAGGGCACTCTGCGAGGGAGTTAGCATATTCTCCGCCGCTGTAAAGGGCAAAGGGCCGTTTCAGATCGACCAGTCGCCGCCGGAGGCGGTGCGGGGCACGATTTCCTGGCAGCGCTGCATCGAGCGCGGCAGGTTTTCGGCGAGGTGGTCGATGAGGGCGCGCACGGCGGGCAGCATTCCGTGACGCGAGGTGAAGACGGCGTGGACGGCCGATTCCGCGCTCGACCAGTCCGGCAGAACCGGAGTCAGCAGGCCGGTGCGGAAGCCGCGCTCGACGATCATGTCCGGCAGCAGCCCGAGGCCGACCCCCTCGATCGTCGCCCGTTCCAGCACGCTGAAATCCGAGCAGGTCAGTACCGGCGAGTGGGAGACGTCATGCACCTCGCCGTTTGTGTGGAACAGCGTCCAGATGGCGCGCGGATTGTTCTCCTGCATGGAAAGGGTCGGCAGGCGGCCGATCGTGTCGAGGTCGATGGGGCCGTAGCGCTCCAGGAAGCGCGGGCTTGCCGCGAGATAACGGCGCGTGCCGCCGAAGCGCCGCACGATCAGCGACTGGTCGGTGTCGTAGCTGTCGCGCACGCGCAGCGCCACGTCGATTCGCTCCTCGATGAGGTCGACCGGCCGCCCCGTCGTGAGGATCGAAAGGCGTACCAGCGGATAGCGCTTCATGAAGCCCGGCAGGATATCGGCGACTACGGGCGCAAAGCCGGGCGGCATCGACATGCGCACGGTGCCCGCGGGCTCCGCCTTCGCCACGGCCACCACCGCCTCGGCCGCCTCGACGCCGGACAGCACCGCCTCGCAGCGCTCGTAGAAGGACTGGCCTATATCGGTGACGGAGAGCTTTCGCGTGGAACGCTCGATGAGCCGCACGCCGAGCTGCTCCTCCAGCGCGGCGATGCGCTTGCTGATCTTCGATTTCGGCACCGACAGGGCATTGGCCGCCGCCGTGAAGCCCTTGTGCCGCACCACGGCGGCGTAAAGCGCGAGATCGTTCAGGTCCTGCATGGCATGTCTCCGGTCACCGCATGATTATTGTTTCTCATTTGAAACGGTCAATTGGATTTTTGCCGTCTAATCGCGTGATTGTTTTCGGGGCATATGGGTTGCATCGAATTTCAAGCAAAGGTGCTGACCCATGAACGTCCTCCACATCGACTCCGGCATTCTCGGAGACCACTCCGTATCGCGCCGCCTGACCGCCGCCGTCGTCGCCCAGATCAAGGCCGAGCAGCCCGGCGCGGCTGTCACCTATCGCGACCTCGTCGCCAACCCGTTGCCGCATCTTTCGGGCGCTCACCTGATGGCGGCCAATGCCAGGCCGGAAGAGGTCGACGCTCAGGTCGCCGCCGAGGTCGAGGAGAGCAAGGTCGTGCTCGATGAGTTTCTTGCCGCCGACACGATCGTCCTCGGCGTGCCGATGTACAATTTCTCTCTGCCGAGCCAGCTCAAGGCCTGGATCGACCGCGTCGCCGTCGCCGGCAAGACGTTCCGCTACACGGCGGACGGCCCGGAAGGCCTTGCCAAGGGCAAGAAGGTCATCATCGTTTCCACCCGCGGCGGTCACTACAGCGCCGGTCCGGCGGCGGTCATGGACCACCAGGAAAGCTACCTGAAGATCGTGCTCGGCTTCTTTGGCATCACGGATGTCGAGATCGTGCGTGCGGAGGGCCTGAATCTCAGCGCCGATTCGAAGATCGCGGCCATTTCCGAAGCAGAACGCGCCATTTCCGGAAACACGCTGAAGCTTGCCAGCTGAAAAGCGGCGTCTCCCAAGGCAAAAAGGCCCGCCGGCGCAAACCGGCGGGCCTTTGCGTTTTCAGCGATGGCCTCAGCCGAACAGATGGCGATGCGAGGCGTAGAGCGCGATGGCCGCGGCATTCGACACGTTGAGCGACTTGATGGCGCCGGGCATATCGAGGCGGGCGAGGGCCTTGCAGGTGGCGCGCGTCTTCTGCCGCAGGCCCTTGCCCTCCGAGCCCATGACGAGCGCGATGCGCTGGCCGGAAAGCGTGCCCTCCAGCGGGGCGGGCCCTTCCGAATCGAGACCGACGGTCAGGAAGCCGAGCTTGTGCAGTTCTTCCAGCGCATCGGAGAGATTGGTGATCTGGATATAGGGAATGAGTTCCAGCGCGCCGGAGGCGGTTTTCGCCAGCACGCCCGATTCCGTCGGGGAGTGGCGCTGCGTGGTGATGACGGCACCGGCATTGAAGGCGACGGCCGAGCGCATGATGGCGCCGACATTGTGCGGATCGGTGACCTGGTCGAGCACGAGGAGAAGCGGCGAATCCTTCAAGGCTTCCAGCCGGCGCACCGGAAGCGGCCGTGTTTCCAGCATCACGCCCTGGTGGATGGCTTCCGGCCCGAGCACCTTGTCGAGATCGGAGGGAAGCACCGTCTCGACGGGATAGGGCAGGGTGGAAAGGTCCGGCAGCTCCAGCCGCTGGGCGGCGTTCTGGCTGACGGAAAGCTTGATGATCCGGCGCTCGGGATTGTCGAGCGCCGCGCGCACCGTATGCAGGCCATAGAGGAAGACCTGGTCCGGCGCGACGGCCGGCGGCTTCCAGCCTTCCGCCTGCCGGCGGCGGCGGTCGTCCTTTGGCGTCGGGATCTCGCCGCGCTCGCGCCGCTGGTCGCGATGCGCCCGGCGCAGCTTGGCATAATGGGTGTCTTTTGCGGACTTGCCGCCGGTATCGTCTTTGCTCATGCCGCTTCTATAATGCATGTCGCGCGAAAGTGTGCAGCGGTTTTGCAAGCCGCGCGAAAAATCGGGCGGGAGGCAATTGCGGGCGCCCGGATGCCCCGCATGGGGACGACGACATTTTTCGCAATTTTTTCCGTGACGTCGTGTTGACAGGATGAATTGTGCCCGTCATATACCGCGCCAGATCGAAGGCGCCGCCGCAAGGCACTGCCGGACGGTCGATACTGGTCGCTTGATCCCGACGGAATATGGAGGGATGCCCGAGTGGTTAAAGGGGACGGACTGTAAATCCGTTGGCTCAGCCTACGTTGGTTCAAATCCAACTCCCTCCACCATTCCGTTGCTTCGGATCAAGACCCCCGCGGGTATAGCTCAATGGTAGAGCAGCAGCCTTCCAAGCTGAATACGCGGGTTCGATTCCCGCTACCCGCTCCAGCTTTTCAGGCATTCGCAGGTTGAACGCGCCCTCGGGCACGCCCCATCTTTCGTTCTCGTCTTCACTTCGCCTGATCACAACTTCAGGCATGCAGTATCGACTCGACTCTTTCCCGGATTGGGCTCATGCTCTTTGCCAGCGATGGGGGGAAGCATCATGAATGTGAAATCCTGCGTTGTTGTCGCCCTGGCGGCGGCCCTGGCGGGCTGCGCCCAGACCACCCACAAGGAAACGTCGCCCTCGGCGGCCGCCTATACGCTGACGCCGGCGGATGCCAAGGTCGTCGAGACGGGTGTGCGAAGTTCTCTCAAGGAGCTGGCTTCGGCCAGGCTGGAGCGGATGAAGGCGACGCGCCGCGCCGATGGCGTGATCAATGTCTGCGGCTATGTCGGCACGTTCCCCTTCATGGGCGTCCTGACGGTCTCCCCGAAATCGTCCTTCGCGGTGACCGGGGTCGGCAGCGATGAAGGAAAAGCCGCGCTGACGGTGAACTTCTGCCACCAGGCCGGGATCGATATCGAGCCGCTGTGACCGGCGCCGGCCAGAGGGCTGGGTGATGGGCGCGTTGCCGGTCGAGGGGCGGGGCCATCCCGCCCGCTGCCCTGCCTCATGCCCGGAGGCCGCGCACCGGCATTTCGGCATAACGCTTTGCCTTGAAAAAGCGATTCGGGATGCCGATCTAAGGCAAATCCGGCTTTCCAAAGCTCCTTTCCCGCAGTTTTCGCCGTGCATTTAAGGCTTGCGCATTCGTTGCGAAAGCCTTAAACGCCTGCCAAACCGGACGGGCCGGTTAGCCCAACTTTCGTTCAGTAGGAAAAAGACATGGCAAAAGGTAAGTTTGAGCGCAACAAGCCTCACGTAAACATCGGCACGATCGGCCACGTTGACCATGGCAAGACGTCGACGACTGCAGCGATCACGAAGTACTTCGGCGAGTTCAAGGCGTACGACCAGATCGACGCTGCTCCGGAAGAAAAGGCACGCGGCATCACCATCTCGACGGCACACGTCGAATACGAGACGGCCAACCGTCACTATGCGCACGTCGACTGCCCCGGCCACGCCGACTATGTCAAGAACATGATCACGGGTGCTGCCCAGATGGACGGCGCGATCCTCGTCGTCTCGGCTGCCGACGGCCCGATGCCGCAGACCCGCGAGCACATCCTGCTCGCCCGTCAGGTTGGCGTTCCGGCGATCGTCGTGTTCCTCAACAAGGTCGACCAGGTTGACGACGCCGAGCTTCTCGAGCTCGTCGAGCTGGAAGTCCGTGAACTTCTGTCGTCCTACGAATTCCCGGGCGACGACATTCCGATCGTCAAGGGCTCGGCTCTTGCCGCCCTGGAAGACTCGAACAAGGAAATCGGCGAAGACGCGATCCGCGCCCTGATGGCCGCTGTCGACGACTACATCCCGACCCCGGAACGTCCGATCGACCAGCCCTTCCTGATGCCGATCGAAGACGTGTTCTCGATCTCGGGCCGTGGTACGGTCGTGACCGGTCGCGTCGAGCGCGGCATCGTCAAGGTCGGTGAGGAAATCGAGATCGTCGGCATCCGTCCGACGACGAAGACGACCTGCACGGGCGTTGAAATGTTCCGCAAGCTGCTCGACCAGGGCCAGGCCGGCGACAACATCGGTGCGCTGCTGCGCGGTGTGAACCGTGACGGCGTCGAGCGTGGCCAGATCCTGTGCAAGCCGGGTTCGGTCAAGCCGCACAAGAAGTTCAAGGCTGAAGCCTACATCCTGACGAAGGAAGAAGGCGGCCGTCATACGCCGTTCTTCACGAACTACCGTCCGCAGTTCTACTTCCGCACGACGGACGTCACGGGCATCGTGACGCTTCCGGAAGGCACGGAAATGGTTATGCCGGGCGACAACGTCACGGTTGACGTCGAGCTGATCGTTCCGATCGCGATGGAAGAAAAGCTGCGCTTCGCCATCCGCGAAGGCGGCCGTACCGTCGGCGCCGGCATCGTCGCCTCGATCGTCGAGTAATGATCGGAGACGATGCCGTAAGCTTGCCGACGGCATTAAAGATGTGCAAATGGCGCGCAAGCGTGATTTGCACGCGGCGCCGGCATCGTCGCCTCGATCGTCGAGTAATCTCGGGTCCTCGACCTGATAAGAGCCCCGCGGGAAACCGCGGGGCTTTTCGTTTTGGGGTTCTTTTTTAGCCCCCGGACATAACTCGCCAGTTCTGGGGATGGAGAGGGCAGCCGGGAAAGAGTAGGTTTCCCACGTCGCTTGAAGCGGCTCGGCCGGCGCGGATCGCGCCATGGCCCGGCGTCCCCGGATTCTTCAGATTCGCTGTTGTGGAGGCGCCTTTGCGTGTGGTGGGCACGAGGCATGCCGCGCGCATCACGGTAACAACGAACAGGCCGTTGCTCCATGAAGGCTCTTGTCCGCGTAGCGCGCGCAGCGCTCGCTCTTTCGATGATTCTCGCGTTTCTGCCGGCAGGGCCGGCGGCGGCGGGCGATTCGCTGGTGATCTGGTCGCCGACGAAGATCTCGCCCTATGCCTACCGCCTGCGCACGGGCGCCAGGACGGCGGCAGGCACTCCGCTGAGTGCCGGCGTCGATTTTTCCGTCACCGCATCGCCGGGCGGCCGCATCCGCCACACGCGCGATAATGCGCGGTTCTGGGCGGAAATGGCAGGGCAGGGGCGTTCGGGTGCCGAACGCAGCGCGGCGGCCGGCTACAATCCCCTGACCGGGCGCGTATCGGGCAGGATCGGCGTGACGCGGCGCTGGATGGCGTCGCGCTCCGTCGATGTCATTCTTGCGCCGTCCTTCTCGGCCGATGCGGCCGTGCGCCGCGGCGAGCACGGCACTTTCCGCATGACGCAGCGGGCCGAGATCCAGGCGCTTGCGACGGGAACCGCCTTCATCGCCTCCGGCAGCGTAGTGAGCGGGCGCCATGACATGGGAACGGAGCTTTCCGTCGAGCAGCGGCTCTTCGAAGGCCTCAACCTCGCCGCCTCGGTACGCCGGCAGGAGGCGGAGCTGACGGGCGCGCTGCGGGCACGCTTCCGCGTAACCTGGTGACGGCCGGCGGGGAGGGCGGTGCGACGCCTAAGCTGTGAAAAAATCTCGTCTTCGGGCTTGCCAAGTCCGCCCGCGCGCCGTAAAGACGCCATGCCTTGCCGGCGAGAGGCGTTTCGCCCCGATACGGCAAGCACATAGGGGTATAGCTCAGTTGGTAGAGCGGCGGTCTCCAAAACCGCAGGTCGGGGGTTCGAGCCCCTCTGCCCCTGCCATTCCTGCCGGACAGCGCGGACCACTTGCAGCGACGGCAGCGATGGCGCGGCGGTGTTTTCCGCCGAAATTCGCGAAAAGCCCGCTTACCTCTTGTGAAAAAGGGAATCGGGCTTTATGTAGGGCTAAACAGACACGCGGTGCGTGGGGCTGAGAGTTCAGCTTTACGCGCCGTAATGGCGTGGACATTCAATGGCATCGAAAACGAATCCGATTGCGTTTCTGCAGCAGGTACGCTCCGAGACGGCGAAAGTGACTTGGCCCTCGCGGCGCGAGACGATGATCTCGACCGTCATGGTCTTCGTCATGGTCTTCCTTGCCGCGGTGTTCTTCTTCGCTGCGGACCAGTTGATGGGCTGGCTGGTTGGCCTCGTCCTCGGCGCCGGCGTTGGCGCCTGATCGGTTGGAGATGAACATGGCTTCGCGTTGGTACATCGTCCACGCCTATTCGAATTTCGAGAAGAAGGTCGCTGAGGATATCGAGAACAAGGCCCGCCAGAAGGGGCTCGATCACCTCTTCGAAAAGATCCTCGTGCCGACCGAGAAGGTCGTCGAGGTGCGTCGCGGCCGCAAGGTCGACTCCGAGCGCAAGTTCTTCCCCGGCTACGTGCTGGTGCGGGCGAACCTGACGGACGAGGCGTACCACCTCATCAAGAATACGCCGAAGGTCACGGGCTTCCTCGGTTCCGACAACAAGCCGGTTCCGATCCCGGACAGCGAGGCCGAGCGCATCCTGTCGCAGGTCCAGGACGGTGTCGACCGTCCGAAGCCCTCGGTCTCCTTCGAGATCGGCGAGCAGGTCCGCGTTTCCGACGGTCCGTTCGCCTCGTTCAACGGCATCGTCCAGGACGTCGACGAGGAGCGTTCGCGCCTCAAGGTGGAAGTGTCGATCTTCGGTCGCGCCACCCCGGTCGAGCTGGAATACGCCCAGGTCGAGAAAATCTGATTTCGGTGGCGCTTTCGGGCGCTGCTCTTCGAAATCCAGCCTTCGCTTGAAGGTTGGTGGCGGAGGTTTCCGCCGATCGCGTGGAAGGGAAGGTGGCCTTTAGCCGGGCGCCCGTACCGCACCACGCAACCGCAGCCGCCGGTCTTCGGACCGGCATCGAGGGCCGGGCAACCGGTCGCATTCTGAAAGGCAGAGAAAATGGCTAAGAAAGTTGCAGGCCAGCTCAAGCTTCAGGTCAAGGCAGGATCGGCGAACCCGTCCCCGCCGATCGGCCCGGCGCTTGGTCAGCGTGGCATTAACATCATGGAATTCTGCAAGTCGTTCAACGCGGCGACGCAGGAAATGGAAAAGGGTATGCCGATCCCGGTCGTCATCACCTACTACCAGGACAAGTCCTTCACGTTTGTGATGAAGCAGCCGCCGGTGACCTACTTCCTCAAGAAGGAAGCCAAGATCCAGTCCGGCTCGAAGACCCCCGGCAAGGGCGCGTCCATCGGCAAGCTCACCAAGGCTCAGATCAAGTCGATCGCCGAAGCCAAGATGAAGGATCTCAACGCCGCCGATATCGAAGGCGCGATGGCAATGGTCGAGGGCTCTGCCCGCGCCATGGGCCTGGAAGTGGTAGGTTAAGATCATGGCCAAGATTGCAAAGCGTCTCCAGAAGATCCGTGAAGGCATCGATCCGACCAAGCTCGTTGCCCTGTCGGACGCCATCGCCCTCGTCAAGGAGCGTGCCACCGCCAAGTTCGACGAAACCGTCGAAATCGCCTTGAACCTCGGCGTCGACCCGCGTCACGCTGACCAGATGGTCCGCGGCGTGGTCAACCTGCCGAACGGCACGGGCCGCGACGTTCGCGTCGCCGTCTTCGCTCGCGGCGCCAAGGCTGACGAAGCCAAGGCTGCTGGCGCCGACATCGTCGGTGCGGAAGACCTGCTCGAAATCGTCCAGGGCGGCAAGATCGACTTCGATCGCTGCATCGCGACCCCGGACATGATGCCGCTCGTCGGCCGCCTCGGTAAGGTTCTCGGCCCGCGCGGCATGATGCCGAACCCGAAGGTCGGCACGGTCACCATGGACGTCACGGGCGCCGTCAAGGCATCCAAGGGCGGCGCCGTCGAGTTCCGCGTCGAGAAGGCTGGTATCATCCATGCCGGCATCGGCAAGGCTTCCTTCGACGCCAAGGCTCTGGAAGAGAACATCAAGGCCTTCGCCGACGCCGTCATCAAGGCGAAGCCGGCCGGTGCCAAGGGCAACTACGTCAAGCGCGTTGCCATCTCTTCGACGATGGGCCCGGGCGTGAAGATCGACCCGGCGACCGTCGCCTGATGTATTCCGGTCCGGCTTGCCGGACCGCAGCAGAATTCCCGGCCCATCCGGCCGGGAATTTCCGGGGCAACCCGGAACTCCTGTCCGAGATTGCAGGTGGTTAGGCCTTAATCACGTTGCCTGCATGAGACGGGTGAGACCTGGATTTCACTCAGCGTCGGATGACGCGGAATTCGGTTCGAACCTACCTTGCCTGTGTCGCGGCCTTTGGCCGAGCGCGGGGGGACAGGATCCTCGAGCGTCGCTCGGGATCAGCTTTTTGAGATGATCTCTAGCGGCAAAGGCAAACCCGGCAGGGTCCGTGAGAAGTCATGGCCCTGTCTACTGGAGATAGGCAGTGGAAAGAGCGGAAAAACGCGAATTCGTCACGGAGCTGAATGAAGTCTTCAAGGCTTCCGGTTCGGTTGTCGTGGCCCGCTATGCCGGCATCACCGTTGCACAGATGAACGATCTTCGTACGAAGATGCGTGCAGCTGGCGGTACCGTCAAAGTCGCGAAGAACCGCCTGGCCAAAATTGCCCTTCAGGGTACGGAGTCGGAAGGGATGTCTGATCTCTTCCAGGGTCAGACGCTCATTGCATACGCAAATGATCCGATGACCGCTCCCAAGGTAGCCATGGAATTCGCCAAGACCAACGACAAGCTCGTTGTCCTCGGCGGCGCCATGGGTGCGACCACGCTCGACGCAGAAGCAGTCAAGTCGCTTGCGACCCTGCCTTCGCTCGACGAGCTGCGTGCAAAGCTCCTGGGTCTGCTTGCAGCCCCGGCAACGCGCGTCGCCACGGTCGTTGCAGCACCGGCAAGCCAGCTTGCCCGCGTGTTCGCAGCCTACGCCAAGAAGGACGAAGCCGCGTAAGGCGGTTTTTCGCTGTAAATCAAACACACCAGTTCGAACCGAACAAAAGGAACTACTACAATGGCTGATCTCGCAAAGATCGTTGAAGACCTCTCCTCGCTGACCGTCCTGGAAGCCGCTGAGCTTTCCAAGCTTCTCGAAGAGAAGTGGGGCGTTTCGGCTGCAGCTCCCGTAGCTGTTGCTGCTGCTGGCGGCGCGGCTGCTCCGGCTGCTGCTGAAGAAGAAAAGACCGAGTTCGACGTTATCCTCGTTGACGCTGGCGCCAACAAGATCAACGTCATCAAGGAAGTCCGCGGCATCACCGGCCTCGGCCTCAAGGAAGCCAAGGACCTGGTCGAAGGCGCTCCGAAGCCGGTCAAGGAAGCCGTCTCCAAGGCTGAAGCCGCTGACCTCAAGAAGAAGCTTGAGGAAGCCGGCGCCAAGGTCGACGTCAAGTAATACCGGAATACGGTGGGAGAGGGTTTCGACCCTCTCCCATTGCTGATTCCTCCGAACTGATTACCCAAAAGCCGCGAAAACGGCTTTTGGGTAATGGGTTCTTCAAGAGGATGGTCTTCACCGCAAGATTGGGCAATCCGGCCCGTCAACCGGCAGAAAGACGAGTTTGAACCAACCCATTGGTCGACGGGATCGACTGGCCAGCGAACCCCGTCCGTTGCAGGCCCGGATGCAAAT
>Ga0222425_100393_pt1 | contig 10428 bp, 8 predicted proteins | sample 2B1ome_2_FD_180089 | JGI IMG/M metagenome (GOLD analysis project Ga0222425, IMG submission 180089) | Enriched microbial communities from leaf-cutter ant dump, University of Wisconsin, Madison, United States - 2B150A (version 2) | ecosystem: Environmental > Terrestrial > Nest > Insects nest > Nest... | reverse complement strand
TGAACTCCACCGCCCTGAAGGAAGCGCAGGCCACCGGCTTCCCGCGCGACAAGATGTACGGCGTGTGGTGGGCCGGTGCCGAGCCGGACGTGCGCGACGTGGGCGACGGCGCCAAGGGCTACCACGCCCTGGCTCTGAACGGCTACGGCCAGCAAAGCAAGGTGATCCAGGACATCCTGAAGCACGTGCACGACAAGGGCCAGGGCACGGGCCCCAAGGACGAAGTGGGCTCGGTGCTGTACACGCGCGGCGTGATCATCCAGATGCTGGCCGTCGAATCGGTGCGCCGCGCGCAGGAACGCTTCGGCAAGGGCAAGGTCATGACCGGCGAGCAGGTGCGCTGGGGCATGGAAAACCTGGCGCTCGACCAGAAGAAGCTGGACGCCATGGGCTTCGGCGGCGTGATGCGCCCGCTGTCCACCAGCTGCGCCGACCACATGGGCTCCACCTGGGCGCGCGTGCACACCTGGGACGGCAAGAAGTGGGACTTCTCGTCCGACTGGTACCAGGCCGATGAGCAGATCATCAAGCCCATGGTCAAGGCCGGCGCCGACAAGTACCTGGCGGATAAAAAAATGACCCGCCGCGACGCAGCCGATTGCCAATCCTGATCTGAAGGCGAAGGCGCCCCTTCTCAAAGGGGCGCCCGGCGGCTCGCGGGAGCCGCCAACCGAAAGGCTTGCACCGCAACGCAAGCCTTTCGATTGGCACAGCGAAGGCAGACAACACCATGGATCCCAATAGCAACATCGTTCTGAACGTCAACGGCATCGAGGTCATCTACAACCACGTGATCCTGGTGCTCAAGGGCGTCTCGCTGCAGGTGCGCGAAGGCAGCATCGTCGCCATCCTGGGCGGCAACGGCGCGGGCAAGACGACCACGCTGCGCGCCATCTCCAACCTGCTCAAGGGCGAGCGCGGCGAGGTCACCAAGGGCAGCATCGAGCTGCGCGGCGAGCGCATCGAGAACCTCTCGCCCGCCGACCTCGTCAAGCGCGGCGTGGTGCAGGTCATGGAGGGCCGCCACTGCTTCGCCCACCTGACCATCGAGGAAAACCTCATGACGGGCAGCTACACCCGCACCAGCAAGGGCGAGATCGCCGCCAACCTGGAGAAGGTCTACAACTACTTCCCGCGCCTGAAGACGCGCCGCACCAGCCAGGCGGCCTACACCTCGGGCGGCGAGCAGCAGATGTGCGCCATCGGCCGCGCGCTCATGGCCAACCCCAGCATGGTGCTGCTCGACGAGCCCTCCATGGGCCTGGCGCCGCAGATCGTCGAGGAGGTGTTCAACATCGTGAAGGACCTGAACGCCAAGGAGAGGGTCACCTTCCTGCTGGCCGAGCAGAACACCAACATGGCCCTGAAGTACGCCGACTACGGCTACATCATGGAAAGCGGCCGCGTGGTGATGGACGGCGCAGCCCAGGACCTCGCCAACAACGAGGACGTGAAGGAGTTCTACCTGGGCGTGGGCGGCGGCGAGCGCAAGAGCTTCAAGGACGTGAAGAGCTACAAGCGCCGCAAGCGCTGGTTGGCTTGAAACTCCCAAATTCATAGCGTCCAACGCTTACTGGACAAGCGCCAGAGCCCGATTTCATTCAAAGTTTGCAGAGGAACCCCAGGCATGACGACGAACTTCCATGACGCCCTGGAAACCCGCAGCCCCGCCGAGCGCGAGGCCGCCCTGCTGGCCGCGCTGCCGGCGCAGGTGGCGCATGCCCAGGCGGCATCGCCGGCGTTCGCCGAGATCCTGTCCGGCGTGGACGCCGCCGCCGTCACCAGCCGCGAGGCCCTGGCGCGCCTGCCCGTGACGCGCAAATACGAGCTGCTGGAGCGCCAGCAGGCCGGGCGCGCGGCCAGCCCCTTCGGCGGCTTCAGCGCCATCGGCTTCGGCGCCGCCATGCCGCGTGTGTTCGCCAGCCCCGGCACCATCTACGAGCCCGAGGGCACGCGGCGCGACTACTGGCGCATGGCGCGCGCCATCCACGCCGCGGGCTTCCGCGCGGGCGAACTCATCCACAACAGCTTCAGCTACCACTTCGTGCCCGCCGGCTCGATGATGGAAACCGGCGCCCACGCCCTGGGCTGCAGCGTGTTCGCGGGCGGCACGGGCCAGACCGAGCAGCAGGTGCAGGCCATGGCCGAGCTGCGCCCGGCGGGCTACATCGGCACGCCGAGCTTCCTCAAGATCATCGTGGAGAAGGCCGCCGAGCTGGGCGTGCCGCTGCCCAGCGTGACCAAGGCCCTGGTGTCGGGCGAGGCCTTCCCGCCCTCGCTGCGCGACTGGTTCGCCGAGCGCGGCATCGCGGGCTACCAGTGCTACGCCACGGCCGACCTGGGCCTGATCGCCTACGAGACCAGCGCGCGCGAGGGCCTGGTGCTCGACGAGGGCGTGATCGTGGAGATCGTGCGCCCCGGCACCGGCGACCCCGTGCCCGAGGGCGAGGTGGGCGAGCTGGTGGTCACCACGCTCAACCGCGACTACCCGCTCATCCGCTTCGGCACCGGCGACCTCTCGGCCGTGCTGCCGGGCCAATGCCCCACGGGCCGCACCAACACCCGCATCAAAGGCTGGATGGGCCGCGCCGACCAGACCACCAAGGTGCGCGGCATGTTCGTGCACCCGGGCCAGGTGGCCGCCATCGCGCGGCGCTTTCCGCAGGTGCTGCGCGCGCGCCTCGTGGTCAGCGGCGAGATGGCCAACGACCAGATGGTGCTGCAGGTGGAGACCAGCGAGACCGCCGAGGGCCTGGCGCGCCAGCTGGGCGACGCCATCCGCGAGGTGACCAAGCTGCGCGGCGACGTGCAGATGGTGGCTCCCGGCAGCCTGCCCAACGACGGCAAGGTGATCGAGGACGCCCGGAGCTACAAGTAACCCCCGCGGCACCCGCCGACGGGCCGCGCGCGAGTTTGCGCCAGGGCAAGGAAACCTCCCGTGCCCCGCGTGCAAGGCGCAGTGTTTACCCTAGGCTTGCTCACCAATTGATAGCTGCCAGAGCTTTCCCCATAAGCGCTGGCGGGCCATTTTTCTTAAAGACGTGGATGCGGGCGTGCTACGTACTATCCGCAATGTTGCTGAAAACACCCCTCGCTATCATGGCCCGTCATTTACAGGAGAGACCATGAAAAAGATGCTGAAACTCGCACTGATCGCTGCAGCCGCCGCCACCGCCTTCGGCGCCAGCGCACAGGAATACCCGGCCAAGGACAAAACCGTCACCATCGTGGTGCCCTTCGCCGCCGGCGGCCCCACCGACCGCGTGGCCCGCGACCTGGCCGAGGCCCTGCGCAAGCCCCTGGGCGCCACCGTGGTCGTGGACAACACCGCCGGTGCCGGCAGCTCCATCGGCGCCGCGCGCGTGGCCCGTGCCGCGCCGGACGGCTACACCCTGCTGCTCAACCACATCGGCATGTCCACCATGCCCGCGCTGTACCGCAAGCTGGCGTTCAGCGTGCCCAACGACTTCGAATACCTGGGCATCGTCAACGACGTGCCCATGACGCTGATCGCCCGCCCCACGATGCCGGCGAACAACTTCAAGGAACTGACCGCCTGGATCCAGCAGAACAAGGGCAAGATCAACCTGGGCAACGCCGGCCTGGGCGCCGCCTCGCACCTGTGCGGCCTGATGTTCAAGTCCGCGATGCAGACCGAGATGACCGACGTGCCTTACAAGGGCACGGCCCCCGCCATCACCGACCTGATCGGCGGCCAGATCGACCTGCTGTGCGACCAGACCACCAACACCACGCCCCAGATCGAAGGCAAGAAGGTCAAGGCCTACGCCGTGACCACCACCAAGCGCCTGACCACGCCGGCGCTCAAGGACCTGCCCACGCTGGCCGAGTCGGGCGTGAAGGACTTCAACGTGACCATCTGGCACGGCCTGTATGCGCCCAAGGGCACGCCCGCCGACGTGACCAAGAAAATCAACGACGCCCTCAAGGTCGCCCTGAAGGACCCCGACTTCATCAAGAAGCAGGAAGGCCTGGGCGCCGTGGTGGCCACCGACAAGCGCATCGAGCCCGCCGAGCACAAGAAGTTCGTGCAGGCCGAGATCGAGAAGTGGGGCGCTGTCATCAAGGCTGCAGGCACCTACGCCGACTGACCTCCGGCAAGCCCCCGGGCTGCAAAGCCGCCGGCGCCCCAGGGCGCCCGGCGGCTTTTTCGTTTTTGCCGCCGGGCCGCCCCAAGGGGGCCTGTTTTTGCGGGTTATCCATCTGCCCCGCGGGCGCGCGCCCGCGTAGAACCGGGGAGTCAACGCATCCCAAACCCGAGGAACTTTCCATGGCCCTTCACCACCCCTCCCGCCGCCTCGCCACGCTGGCCCTGGCCTGCCTGGCCGCCAGCCCGCTGGCGGCCCAGGCCCAGGCCGCGTGGCCCACCAAGCCCGTGCGCATCGTCGTGCCCTTCGCGCCCGGCGGCACCACCGACATCCTGGCGCGGGCCATGGCGCCCGAGCTGTCCAAAGCCTTCGGCCAGCAGTTCATCGTGGACAACCGCGCGGGCGCGGGCGGCAACGTGGGCGCCGAGGTGGTGGCCAAATCGCCCGGCGACGGCTATACGCTGCTGATGGGCACCGTGGGCACGCACGGCATCAACCGCGCGCTGTACGCCAAGCTGCCCTACGACCCCATCAAGGACTTCGTGCCCATCACCCTGGTGGCCGCCGTGCCCAACGTGATGGTGATGAACGCCGAGAAGGCCAAGGCCATGGGCGTGCACAACGTGCAGGACTTCATCCGCGTGGCCAAGGCCAGCCCCGGCAAGCTGAACATGGCGTCCAGCGGCAACGGCACGTCCATCCACCTGGCGGGCGAGCTGTTCAAGAGCATGACAGGCACCTACATGCTGCACCTGCCCTACCGCGGCTCCGGCCCGGCGCTGCTGGACATGGTGGCGGGCAACGCCGACGTGATGTTCGACAACCTGCCCTCGTCGATGGCGCAGATCAAGGCCGGCAAGCTCACCGCCCTGGCCGTCACCAGCAGCCAGCGCTCCGGCGCGCTGCCCGACGTGCCCACGGTGGAGGAAGCGGGCGGCCCCGCGCTCAAGGGCTACGAGGCCAGCTCATGGTTCGGCCTGCTGGCCCCGGCCGGCACGCCGCCCGACATCGTCAGCCGCATCCAGCAGGAGGTCGCCAAGTCGCTGGCCACGCCGGCCATGAAGGAGCGGCTGCTGGCGCAGGGCGCGATCCCGGGCGGCAACACGCCGGCCGAGTTCACCCAGCACATCGATGCCGAGCACAGGAAGTGGGCGCAGGTGGTGAAGGCCTCGGGCGCCAAGGTGGACTGAAGGCCCGGTTACCAGGTCACCTCGCGCCCCTCGGCGGCGCTGCGGCGCAGCATGTCGAGCAGGGGCGCGGCGCGCTGGCGCAGGCTCACGGCTTCGGCGCTGTCGTTCTCGCCGCCGTCCTCGCCGTCCTGCGGCTCTTCCCGGGCCTGCGCGCGGGTGCGCTCCTCGGTGGCGATGGCGGCCTCGATGGCGGCGATGGCGCCGGGGATCTGGTCCGCGGTCACGATGCCGCCCTGTCCCGGCGTCTTGCCCATGATCTGCACGAGCTGGCGACCGTTGGGCTCCAGCATGATGACGTCGGCGGTGGCGCGGGATTTGAACTTGTAGAGCATGGTGTGGGCCGGTCCTAGCGGTAGATGTATTCGCGGTTGAAGGGATAGGCCGATTGTGCGCCGCGGATGCTGCCGGTGGCCATGTCGCCGTCGGGCCGCGCGGCCAGCATCTGGTGCAACGCCATCCAGCCGCGCTCGAAGCCCAGGGCGCAGCCCGCCAGGTACAGGCGGTAGGCGCGCAGCACCTTGTCGCCCTGCTCCGCACCGGCCTGTTCGTGCAGCACCTCGCGGGCCGCGGGCAACCGGGCCTCCAGCCCGTCGGACCAGGCCCACAGCGTGCGCGCGTAGTGGGGCCGCAGGTTCTCGGTGTCCACCATCTCCAGGCCCGCGTTCGCCATGTCGTGCAGCACGGTGCTCACGTGCAGCAGCTCGCCGCCCGGGAAGATGTACTGCTCGATGAAATCGCCCATGCCCGCGCCCAGCTGCGCGTTGTCCACCGCGCCGGCCGTGATGCCGTGGTTCAGCAGCAGGCCGCCCGGGCGCAGCAGGCGCACGATGGTGTCGAAGTAGCGGCCCATCTGCGCGCGGCCCACGTGCTCGAACATGCCGACGGAGGCCACCTTGTCGAAGGGCTGCTCCACCTGCAGCTCGCGGTAGTCGCACAGCAGCATGCGCACGCGGCCCTGCAGCCCGCGCTCCTCGATGAGGCGCTGCACGTAGGCATGCTGGTTGCGCGACAGGGTGATGCCCGTGGCATCCACGCCGTAGTGCTCGGCCGCCCACAGCAGCAGGCCGCCCCAGCCCGCGCCGATGTCCAGGAAGCGCTCGCCGGGCGCGAGCTCCAGCTTCCTGCAGATGTGGTCGAGCTTGGCCTCCTGCGCCTGGGCCAGCGTCATCGTGCCCTCACGGAAATAGGCGCACGAATAGACCCGGCGCGGGTCCAGCCACAGCGCATAGAAGTCGTCCGACAGGTCGTAGTGGAACTGGATCTGCCGCGCATCGCGCGCCACGGTGTGCGCCGCCATGGAGCGCGCCCGCGCCAGCACGCGCTGCCACCAGCCGTGGTGCTGCTCGCGCGCCGGGTCGCGGGTGAGCAGGCCGGCGGCGGCGGCCATCAGGTCGCGCATGCCGCCTTCGAGCGCCACCCGCCCTTCGACGATGGCCGCGCCCACGTTGCCGATCTCGCCGGTGGCCAGGGCCACCAGGGCCATGCGGTCCCGGAAGCGCAGGGTCACGGCAGGGTCGGGCGCGCCCAGTTGCTGGCCCGCGGGCAACTGGACCGCCATGGGCACCGGCAACATCGCCAGCCGCCCTTCCAGAGTCTGCAGCAAGTGCTTCATGCCGGGAATTCTTGGCCGCGTGCTGCGCTGCGTCAACCCATGCCCCGTGGTTTCAGCCCCCGTCCTACATCCGCCCGGCCCGGCAACGGGTAGCCCCCATTGACAGCCATTTGTTTAGGTCTAAACTATTTTGACATGAACATCCTCTGCATCGGCGGCGGGCCCGCCGGCCTCTATTTCGCCCTGCTCATGAAGCGGCAGAACCCGGCGCACCGCATCACGGTGGTGGAGCGCAACCGGCCCTTCGACACCTTCGGCTGGGGCGTGGTGCTGTCGGACCAGACGCTGGACAACCTGCGCGCGGCCGATGCGCCCACGGCCGCGCTGATCGGCGATGCGTTCAACCACTGGGACGACATCGAGGTGTTCTTTCGTGGCCGCAGCGTGCGCTCCACGGGCCACGGTTTCTGCGGCATCGGCCGCAAGCGGCTGCTCAACATCCTGCAGGAGCGCTGCCTGGAACTGGGCGTGGAACTGGTGTTCGAGACCGACGTGTCCGACGACCAGGCCCTGGCCGCGCAGTACGGCGCCGACCTCGTGATCGCCAGCGACGGCCTCAACAGCCGCATCCGCACGCGCTACGCCGCCACCTACCAGCCCGACATCGACCTGCGCCAGTGCCGCTTCGTCTGGCTGGGCACGCACAAGAAGTTCGATGCGTTCACGTTCGCGTTCGAACAGACGGAGCATGGCTGGTTCCAGGCCCATGCCTACCAGTTCGATGCGGACACCTCCACCTTCATCGTCGAGACACCCGAGGCCGTGTGGAAGGCCCATGGCCTGGACCAGATGGAGCAGCCCGAGGCCATCGCTTTCTGCGAGCGCATGTTCGCCAAGTACCTGGACGGCAACGCGCTCATCAGCAACGCCACGCACCTGCGCGGCTCGGCCAACTGGATCCGCTTTCCGCGCGTGATCTGCAACACCTGGGTGCACCGCGAAGCGATTGGCGGCAAGCCGGTGCCCATCGTGCTCATGGGCGACGCGGCGCACACCGCCCACTTTTCCATCGGCAGCGGCACCAAGCTGGCGCTCGAAGACGCGATTGATCTGGCGAATGAGTTCGCCACCGGCCTGCCCATGGACGATGTGCTGCGCCACTACGAGGCCCGCCGCAGCGTGGAGGTGCTCAAGATCCAGAATGCCGCGCGCAACAGCACCGAGTGGTTCGAGAACGTGCACCGCTACACGGGCATGGAGATCGAGCAGTTCGCCTACTCGCTGCTCACGCGCAGCCAGCGCATCAGCCACGAGAACCTGCGCCTGCGCGATGCCGCGTGGCTGGAGGGCTACGAGGCCTGGCTGGCCGGCGGCAAGGCAGCCATTCCCCCGATGCTCACGCCCTTCACGCTGCGCGGCTGCACGCTCAAGAACCGCATCGTGGTCTCGCCCATGGCCACCTACAGCGCGGTCGATGGCGTGCCGCAGGACTTCCACCTCGTGCACCTGGGCGCACGCGCGCTGGGCGGCGCGGCGTTGGTGATGGTGGAGATGACCAGCCCCACGCCCGAGGGCCGCATCACCCCCGCCTGCACCGGCCTGTGGAACGACGCGCAGCAGGCCGCGTTCACGCGCATCGTGAATTTCGTGCACGGCAGCAGCACGGCAAAGATCGGCCTGCAGCTCGGCCACAGCGGCCCCAAGGGCTCCACCCGCGTCGGCTGGGAGGGCACGGACGAGCCGCTGCCGCAGGGCAACTGGCCCCTGCTGGCCGCGAGCACGCTGGCCTATGGCGAACAGAACCAGACGCCCGCCGCCATGACGCGCGCGGACATGGACCGGCTCACCGCCGCCTTCGTGGACGGCGCCCGCCGCGCCGTGGCCTGCGGCTTCGACTGGCTGGAGCTGCACTGCGCGCATGGCTACCTGCTGGCCAGCTTCCTCAGCCCCGCGACCAACCAGCGCACGGACGACTACGGCGGCAGCCTGGAAAACCGCTGCCGCTATCCGCTCGAAGTGTTCGCCGCGCTCCGCGCCGTATGGAACAAGCCCCTGAGCGTGCGCATCTCCGCCCACGACTGGCTGCCCGATGGCAACACGCCCGACGACGCCATCGCCATTGCGCGACTCTTCCAGGCGGCGGGCGCGGACCTGATCGACGTGTCCTCCGGCCAGACCACGCGCAACTCGCGCCCCGTCTACGGCCGCATGTACCAGACCCCCTTCGCCGACCGCATCCGCAACGAGGTTGGCATCGCCACCATGGCCGTGGGCGCAATCACCGAGGCCGACCATGCCAACAGCATCATCGCCGCGGGCCGCGCCGACCTGTGCGCCATCGCCCGCCCGCACCTCGCCGACCCGGCCTGGACGCTGCACGCCGCCGCGCAGCTCGGCCCCGTGGCGGCCGCGCACACCGACTGGCCCGTGCAGTACGCCAGCGGCCGCGACCAGATGCTGCGCGAGATTTCCAAGCAAAAACAGGCCCTGGCGCTTACCAGTCAAACGCCAGCAGCTATCAAACTGGAAGCAATCGAGTAAACCCCATGGACCTCGAAGCCCGCCTGCACGGCGCCGCCCCCAGCGAACACCCCGAGGCCCTGCGCCTGTGGCTGCGCATGCTCACCTGCACGCAGCTCATCGAGAAGCAGGTGCGCAGCCAGCTGCGCGCGCGCTTCGACACCACGCTGCCGCGCTTCGACCTGATGGCGCAGCTCGAACGCGCGCCCGAGGGCATGAAGATGAAGGAACTCTCGCGCCGCATGATGGTGACCAGCGGCAACATCACCGGCATCACCGACCAGCTCGTGGCCGAGGGGCTGGTCGAACGCATGGACGTGGCGGGCGACCGCCGCGCCTACCTCGTGCGCCTCACGCCGCAGGGCCGCGAACAGTTCAACGCCATGGCGCACGAACACGAGCAATGGATCGTCGAAGCCTTCGCCACGCTGGGCGAGCGCGACATCGCCACCCTGTACCGCCTGCTGGGCCGGGTGAAGGAACACACGCAGAACCCATCCCCTCTGGAGACCGCTGAATGAAACACTACATCGGGGCCAGCAACCCCATGCGCGAGCAGTTCGACCCGCGCGCCGACTATGCGGCCGAACACTTCGCCTGGAGCTTCGAGGCCGGCGTAGGCACCATCACGCTCAACCGCCCGGACCGCAAGAACCCGCTCACCTTCCAGAGCTACGCCGAGCTGCGCGACTTCTTTTATGCGCTGCGCTTCGCCACCGACGTGCGCGCCATCGTGGTCACGGGCGCGGGCGGCAACTTCTGCTCGGGCGGCGACGTGCACGAGATCATCGGCCCGCTCACCACCATGACCATGCCCGAGCTGCTGGAGTTCACGCGCATGACGGGCGACCTGGTGAAGGCCATGCGCGCCTGCCCCCAGCCCGTGCTTGGGGCCATCGACGGCATCTGCGCCGGGGCGGGCGCGATGATGGCGCTGGCCTGCGACATGCGCTACGGCACCGAGGCGACCAAGACCGCCTTCCTGTTCACCCGCGTGGGCCTGGCAGGCGCCGACATGGGCGCCTGCGCGCTGCTGCCGCGCATGATCGGCCAGGGC
>Ga0222425_100390_pt1 | contig 10583 bp, 10 predicted proteins | sample 2B1ome_2_FD_180089 | JGI IMG/M metagenome (GOLD analysis project Ga0222425, IMG submission 180089) | Enriched microbial communities from leaf-cutter ant dump, University of Wisconsin, Madison, United States - 2B150A (version 2) | ecosystem: Environmental > Terrestrial > Nest > Insects nest > Nest... | reverse complement strand
ACGCTGGAGCCCGAGCTGGAAGACGTGCTGCGCGTGCTGGGCGCCAAGCGCTGGGACGTGCTCACCAAGGTGGGCCTGCCGCGCTCCATGCCCTACTTCTTCGGCTCGCTGAAGGTGGCGATCACGCTGGCCTTCGTGGGCACCACGGTGAGCGAGATGACCGCCGCCAACGAAGGCATCGGCTACCTGCTCATCAGCGCGGGCTCGTCGATGCAGATGGGGCTGGCCTTTGCCGGCCTGATGGTGGTGGGCGCGATGGCCATGGCCTGCTACGAGCTGTTCAGCGCCATCGAGAAGCACACCACGGGCTGGGCGCACCGCGGGTCGCAGGGGGAATGACGCCCCTTCTGCTCATGGATTGATAGCTGCCAGTGCTTACCGGATAAGCGCTGGAGGCCGATTTGACTATCAATCAGTACCTGTTGGAGAAGTTCGCGCTGATGCGCTGGCGCAGGTACTCCGCGCCTGTGATCGGCGGGTACTTCTTCGCGGGCCCCTCGATCACCGCGTCCTCGTTGGCCTGCGCGAAGAAGGCCAGGCTGTAGCGCGCCCCCTGGTACTCGTGCGGCAGCGGGTTGCGCACGCGGTGGAAGTTGCTGGGCAGTGCGTCGTCGCTCCAGCGCGTGAGCATGTCACCGATGTTGCAGGTGATCACGCCCTCCACGGGCTCCACCGGGGTCCACTGCTGGCCTTCCATCTCCTTGCCCGGCAGCACCTGCAACCCGCCCTGGCCGGGACGCTGGAACAGCAGCGTGAGGCAGTCGAAGTCGGTGTGCGCGCCCGCGCGCCACAGGCCCAGCTCGTCCTTCAGCGCCGGGTCCACCGCGAAGTAATGCAGCATGCGCAGCGTGCTCTGGTAGGCGCGGCTTTCAGGGTCGTGCGCGCGCGTGAAAAAGTCGGGCGCGAAGCCCAGCTTGTACGCGAAGCACGAGAGCAGGCGCATGCCCACCTCCCAACACTGGCGCTCGAAAGCGAGCGTGGCGGCCTGGAAGCCCGGCAGATCGGCCTCGCCGGGCCACAGGCCCTCCATGCGCGGGCGCGTGACCTGGTAGGACTCCTTCTGGTCGGGCGTCTTGGTGGAAGGGCGGATCTGCGCCTTGTGCTCCCAGCCCGCGTTGCGCGCCAGGGGCCAGCGGGCCTTGGCTTCGCGCGGCAGGGCGAAGAAGGCCTCGGCGCGCGCGAAGGCGGCGCGGATGTCCTCCAGCGGGATGCCGTGGTGCGATACCTGGAAGAAGCCGATATCCACCGCCGCGCTCCAGATCTGCTCGGCAATGGCTTCCTTGCGGCGGTCGAAGTCGCCGATGTCGATGACGCGCACCTCGCGCGCGGAGGTCTCGCCGCCCTGCCCGCCCATGCGGGATTCCTTTTCCAGCTCGCCCAGGGCGTAGGGGGCCGCAGCGGCCGTCGTCGTCGTTGTGTTCATGGTCATGTTCCTTTCATGGTGTGTGCCAGGGAAAAGAGCAATGACCCACGCGCCGTACCGCGCGCTGAACGCTTCTACTCTGGCCTGGGACAAGCAAGCCGCGCGCCAGCCAGAACGCGCCGCCGGGCACCACGGCGGTGCAGCGCGGGCAGGCACGGTTTCTGCAACGGCTGGGCTTGAGTAGAAGCGTTCAGCACGCGCGCCCCCTTGGTTCCTCTTCCCGCGCGTCGCCCGGAAATTGCTCGATCGGCCCCGCCGCGCGCGGCGGGCTTCGTCTTGTCCGACCCGGGAGTTTTCGCCATGCAACGCCGCCATTTCCTCGCCTGCGCCTCCGCCTTTACCTCCGCCCTTGCCGCGCCCTTCGTCCATGCACAGGGCAGCAAAAGCCTCACGCCGCTCAAGTTCACGCTCGACTTCCGCGTAACGGGGCAGACCGCCCCCTTCTTCCTGGCCCTGCAAAAGGGCTACTACCGCGACGAGGGGCTGGATGTGTCCATCGACGTGGGCGCGGGCTCCGTCGCATCCATCACGCGCATCGCCAGCGGCGTGTACCAGCTGGGGCTGGGCGACATCAGCTCGCTGATCGAGTTCAACGCGCAGAACGCGGGCACGCCGCTGGTGCAGGCCGTGTACCAGTACTACAACCGCGCGCCCTTCGTCATCATCGGCCGCAAGGACCGGGGCATCACCGGCGACTTCGCCAGCCTCAAGGGCAAGAAGGTGGCGGCCGCCGCCGTGGAGGCCACGCGCCGCGCCTGGCCCATGGTGGCGCGCAGGCAGCGCCTGCCGCAGGACCTGTTCGCGTGGTCCACCACCGAGTTCTCGGCGCGCGACAACGTGATGGTGCGCGGCGACGTGGACGCGGCCACCTACTTCCACGACTCCGCCGTGTCGCTGTTCGCGCGCATGAAGGCCGAGGAGCTGTCGGTGCTGAGCTACACCGACGCGGGCGTGCAGCTCTACGGCAACGCCGTGCTGGCGTCGAGCCGCCTGATCGCGGAGCAGCCCCAGGCCGTGGCCGGCTTCCTGCGCGCGAGCAACCGCGCCATCGTCGAATCCTTCGCGAACCCGGCCGCCGCCATCGCCGCCGCGCGCCAGCGCGAGCCCATCCTGGACGAGAAGCTGGAGCTGGCGCGCTGGGCCATCACGCGCCAGTACGTGGGCGCGCCCGACACGCGCGGCCACGGGCTGGGCGACTTCAGCAAGCGCCTGCTGGAGCTGCAGGTGGACGAATGCGTGGAGGCCTTCGGCCTCAAGGCCCGCCCCTCGGCGGATGCGCTGTTCAACCGCAGCCTGCTGCCGCCGCAGGCCGACCGCATGGTGGCGAAGGCATGAGCACCACCCTGAACAACTCCTGCCCCGCCGAGGTCCCCATCGGCGAGCGCGACGGCCTGTACCTGCGCCACGCCATCGCCATGGCCGACAGGGCCCGCGCGCGCGGCAACCGGCCCTTCGGCGCGGTGATCGTGGGCGCGGACGGCGCGGTGCTTGCCGAGGCCTCCAACGCCAACGGCGAGACCGGCGACTGCACCGCGCACGCCGAGGTCTCGGCCATCCGCCTGGCCAGCCCGCGCCACGCGCGCGAGGTGCTGGCGGGCGCCACGCTGTACGCGTCGGCCGAGCCCTGCGTGATGTGCGCGGGCGCCATCTTCTGGTCCAACATCGGCCGCGTGGTGTACGGCATCGACGCGGTGCGCCTGCGCGTGTTCCGCGGCGAACGGGCGGACCAGCGCGACGCCGAGCTGTCGTGCCGCGATGTGTTCGCCGCCTCGCCCCACCCCATCGAATGCATCGGGCCGGCGCTGGTGGAGGAGTCCTCCGCCTCGCACGCAGGCGCGTGGAAAGTGTGAGCAAACGTGCGGCGCCTTCCGGCTTGGCATGCCCTGTGCATGGAGCGGTGCCATACCCAGGCACGCACCGCCGCACGGAGACAACACCATGCACGAACAGATCACCGCGCCCGCCCCGCTGCTGGCGGACCCTGCCGGCGTCACCGACGCCGACGCGCGCCACCTGCGCAAGGCCATCGCCCTGGCCTGCATGGCGCGGGCGCGCGGCAACCGGCCCTTCGGCGCGGTGATCGTGGCGCGGGACGGCACGGTGCTGGCCGAGGCCTATTGCACCTCCACCGACACCGGCGACTGCACCGCGCATGCCGAGATCAACGCGCTGCGCCAACTGCGGCCCCGCCTCGGCCGCCAGGTGCTGGAGCAGGCCACGCTGTATTCGTCGGCCGAGCCCTGCGCCATGTGCGCGGGTGCCATCTTCTGGTGCGGCATCGGCCGCGTGGTGTACGGCATCGACACGGCACGCCTGCGGCGCTTCCGGGGCCGCGACAGCGCGCAGCACCTCATGGACATGCCGTGCCGGGAGGTGTTCGCCACCGCATCCCGGCCGATCGAGTGCATCGGCCCCGCCCTGGTGGCGGAGGCAAGCGCCCCCCACGTCGGCTTCTGGCACACCTGAGCATGCCCCGATAATCCGCTATTCATTGAATAGCACCGACCCGCCTCCATGCCCTGGCACGCCCGCCTGCAGCTCGACTACACCCTGGAAAACGCCCGCACCGTGGCGCGCTTCGCGCACGACGGCCCGCTGCGCGTGCTGCAAAGCCTGTACCCCGAGGGCGGCGCCGTGTGCCACAACGTGCTGGTACACCCGCCGGGCGGACTGGTGGGCGGCGACGTGCTGGACATCGCGGCCACGCTGGGCCCCGGCGCGCACGGCCTCGTCACCACGCTAGGCGCCACGCGCTTCTACCGTTCCGAAGGCGAGCTGGCGCTGCAGCGCGCGCGGCTGGCGCTGGCCGAAGGCGCGCGCCTGGAATGGCTGCCGCTGGAGGCGCTTTGCTACAACGCCTGCCAGGCCGAGAACCACCTCACGCTGCAGCTCGCCCCCGGCGCCGAATGCATGGGCTGGGACGTGACGGCGCTCGGCCTGCCGCACGCGGACCAGCCCTTCGCGGCCGGGCGCTTCGTGCAGCACATCGAGATCCCCTGCCTGTGGCTGGAGCGCGGCGTGATCGACGCGGCGGACCACCGCCTGCTGCACGGCCCGCTGGGGCTGGCGGGCCAGCGCTGCCTGGCCAGCCTGTTCTTCGCGGCGGGTGCGCCGCTGTCCCGCGCCCGGCGCGATGCGGCGCTGGACGCCGCCCGCGCCCTCATGGAGCCCCATCCGCTGCAAGCCACCGCAGGCGCCACCAGCCCCAATCCGCAGGTCGTGGTGCTGCGCGTGCTGGCCCCGCAGGTGGAGCCCGCCATGCAGCTGCTGCGGCAGGTATGGGCCGCGTGGCGCAGCGCGCTGTGGCAGATGCCGGCCGAGCCGCCGCGCATCTGGGCGATGTAGCCGTTCAGGCCCTAGCCGTTCAGGCGTTGGCCCGCCCGCTCGCTGGCCACCGCCCAGGCGAAGATCGCCACCCCGCCCAGGCCCAGCACGGCGCCCACCCAGCCGGTGGACGTCCAGCCCCAGCCCGCCGCGATGGCCGCGCCACCCAGCCAGGCCCCGAGCGCGTTGGCGGCATTGAAGGCCGAATGGTTGAGCGCGGCCGCCAGCGTCTGCGCGTCGCCCGCCACGTCCATCAGGCGGATCTGCAGCGCCGGGCCGATGGCCACCAGCGTGCCCAGCACGAAGGTCGCCACGGCGGCCGACACCGGGTGGTGCGCGGCCGGCACGAACAGCACCATCACCGCGATGGACCACAGCAGCACCTTGCCCACGGTGGGCATGAGCGCCTTGTCGGCCATGCGCGAGCCCACCACGTTGCCCGCCACCATGCCCAGGCCGAACAGCGAGAGCACGAAGGGCACCAGCGCCGGCGGCATGCCCGCCACCTCGGTCAGCGTGGGCTTGATGTAACTGAACACCGCGAACATGCCGCCGAAGCCGATGGCGCCGATGCCCAGCGTGAACCACACCTGCTTGCGCGCCAGCGCGCCAAGTTCGCGCAGCGGGCTGGCGCCATGAGCCGCCGGCATGTCGGGCACCCAGGCGCGCACCAGCGCCACGGCCGCCACCGCGATCAGGCCCACGAACACGAAGGCCGCGCGCCAGCCGAAATGCTCGCCCAAAGCGGCGGCGATGGGCACGCCCACCAGCGTGGCGGTGGTCAGCCCCAGCATCACCCAGCCCACGGCGCGCGCCCGGCGCCCCGGCGGCGCCAGGGCGGCCGCCACCAGCGCGGCCACGCCGAAGTAGGTGCCGTGCGGCAGTCCGGTGAACAGGCGCATGGCAGCCAGCGAGCCATAGCCCGGCGCCAGGGCCGATGCGAAATTGCCCAACGCGTACACCGCCATCAGCGCCATGAGCAGCGCGCGCCGGCCCCAGTGGGCGCACAGCACGGCCAGCACCGGCGCGCCCACCACCACGCCCAGGGCGTAGGCGCTGATCACGTGGCCGGCCTGCGGGATGCTCACGCCGATGTCGCGCGCCACCTCGGGCAGCAGGCCCATGATGACGAATTCGCCCGTGCCGATGGAAAAGCCCCCCACACCCAGGGCCAGCACGGCACGCACCAGCGTGCGCTCATCGGTGGGGACGGCAGGGGCGGAAGCGGGGGACAAGGGCGCGGTCATGGCGGCGGCACGGCGCGCGGCACAGGGCCGGCGTGCAGAAAAGCAGGTGGTGGGGAAAAGCGATGGACACGGGCACGAACCCGAGGCCGCGAACATAGCACGCCCCGCCCAACCGCGCTGGCGCGGGGCCATGTGCCGAAGGCTGCTACGCTGGCGGCTCCGCTCCCCAACGCGCAAGGCCAGCCCATGACCAACCCGACCCCTGCCGACACCCTGGCCCGCACCGTGAAGGTGCTGGCGTTCGACATCTTCGGCACCGTGGTGGACTGGCACGGCAGCCTCGTGCGCGAGGTGCGTGCGCTGTACCCCGATGTGGACGCCGACGCCTTCGCGCTCGCCTGGCGCGCGGGCTATCAGCCGGCCATGGCGCGCGTGATGCGCGGCGAGCAAGGCTGGACGCTGATCGACGCGCTGCACCGGCAGATCCTCGACGAGATCCTGCCGAGCTTCGGGCTGGCCCACCTGGGCGAAGAAGAGCGTGCCCACCTCAACCGCGCGTGGCACCGGCTGGACGCCTGGGCCGACAGCGTGGAGGGGCTCACGCGGCTCAAGGCGCGGTTCACCATCACCAGCCTGTCCAACGGCAACATCGGCCTGCTTACCAACATGGCCAAGCACGCGGGCCTGCCCTGGGACTGCGTGCTGTCGGCCGAGGTATTCCGCGCCTACAAGCCCGACCCGGCCACCTACCTGGGCGTGGCCCGGGTGTTCGACCTGGAGCCCGCGCAGGTCATGCTGGTGGCGGCCCACCACGACGACCTGGCCGGCGCCCGCGCCTGCGGCCTGCGCACGGCCTATGTGGGGCGCCCGCTGGAGTTCGGCGCCGCGCACCCCAAGGACGTATCGCCCCAGCCGGGCAATGACCTGCACGCCGCCAGCATCGCCGACCTCGCGCGGCAACTGGGTTGCTGAACTACCGCCCTCCTACGAGCAGCTGCACGAACATCTGCACCTTGGCGTTGCACTCGGCGCCGATGGACGTGAACTCCAGCCCCGCCAGCCACTGCGCGCCCTCCTGCTTGAGGGTGATGACGCGGGCATACACGTCGGTGGCGCGGTAGTCCACCAGCGGCAGGTCGAATTCGAGCTTGGCCTCGCTGTGCAGCGCGAGCGGCTCGTCCAACTCCAGCAGCAGCCCGTGGTAGCCGATGTCGCGGATGGCGCCGTGCACGATGTGCGGCACCACGATCTTGTCCTGGATGCGCTGGCACAGGCAGGGCATGCGCGCGTCCACGCGGTGGCTGCGGCGGAACTCCTGACGCGGCACCTTGAGCTTGTGCGACGGTATCGCCACCAGCTCGCGCAGGTTCACGGGCTGGTGGCGCCCCTTCACGTACACCTGCATGGGCGCGGAGGCCGACACCAGCCCCCACGCGCGCTCGTACGTGGCCTCGCTGATGAGCACCTGCCCGCGCAGGCTGAAGGCCTCGATACGCGAGGCCAGGTTCACCTCCTCGCCGATCACGGTGTATTCGGAATACACGTCCGAGCCGAAGCGCCCCGCCATCACCGTGCCGGTGTTCACGCCGATGCCCAGGAACACCTGCGGCAGGCGCTCGCGCAGGTGCTCCAGGTTCAGGTCGCGCATCGCCACCTGCATCTCCACCGCGCACAGCAGGGCGCGCTCCACGTCGTCCCCGCGCGCCACGGGCGCGCCGAACAGCACCATGATGGAGTCGCCCATGAACTTGTCGATGCTGCCCTGGTACCTGGACACCACCTCGCTCAGGCGCCCCAGGCAGCGGTTGAGCGCCGCGATGACCACGGCCGCCGGCTGCGCGCCCGACAGCGCCGTGAAGCCGCGCAGGTCGGCCAGCAGGATGGTGACCTCGCGCGGCGCCACAGCCAGCCCCTCGGTGGCCGCGCAGCCGGCGCATTCGCTGCCGCGCAGGATGGCCGCCATCTCGACCTGCGCCGCCTCGCCCAGGGGCGCGCCGGCTTCCCGTTCAAACAGGGCCTGCAGGCGGCGCACGGCGTCGTGGTGGAATTCTTTGTGCATGCGGGGCCAGCATAGGCGCGGCGTCACGCAGCGGTCAACCCGGTGGAAACACCCCCGCTGCTTTTTGAGCCTTTTTGGGCTCCAGCGCTTGCGGGACAAGCGCCGGCAGCTATCAAATTGCGACGAGCTGGCGAATGCCCTTGGCCTGCATCTCGCTGCCCGGCCCGCGCGCGATGACCTCGCCGCGCTCCATCACCAGGTACTCGTCGGCCAGTTCCTCGGCGAAGTCGTAGTACTGCTCGCACAGCAGCACGGCCATGCCGCCGTCGGCCAGCTTGCGGATGACACGGCCGATGTCCTTGATGATGCTGGGCTGGATGCCCTCGGTGGGTTCGTCCAGGATCAAGAGGCGCGGGCCGGGGGCCAGGGCGCGGGCGATGGCCAGCTGCTGCTGCTGCCCGCCCGAAAGATCGCCGCCCCGGCGGCGCAGCATCTGCTGGAGCACGGGGAACAGCTCGTACAGGTGCGGCGGCACGGGGGTGGACGCCTTGCGGTAGGCCAGGCCCATGCGCAGGTTCTCTTCCACCGTGAGGCGGCCGAAGATCTCGCGGCCCTGGGGCACGAAGCCGATGCCGGCGCGGGCGCGGTCGTAGGGCGCGGCCTTGTCGATGGGCTGGCCGTCCAGCGTGATGGCGCCGCTCTTGATGGGCACCAGGCCCATCAGGCTCTTGAGCAGCGTGGTCTTGCCCACGCCGTTGCGGCCCAGCAGCACCGTCACCTGGCCGGGCGCGGCGGACAGGCTCACGTCGCGCAGGATGTGGGAGCCGCCGTAGTATTGGTTGATGTTCTGGACTTTGAGCATTTTTGGCCTCTGGCGCTTATCCATCAAGCGCTGGCAGCTATCAAAATAGTAGTTTCAGCGCCCCAGGTAGACCTCGATCACGCGCTCGTCGGCCTGCACCTGGTCGAGTGTGCCCTCGGCCAGCACGGAGCCGTCGCACAGCACCGTGACCTTTTCGCTGATGGTGCGGATGAAAGACATGTCGTGCTCCACCACCATGAGCGAGTGTTTGCCTTTCAGGGTCAGGAACAGCTCGGCCGTGCGCGCCGTTTCCTCGTCCGTCATGCCGGCCACGGGCTCGTCGAGCAGGAGCAGCTTGGGGTCCTGCATCAGCAGCATGCCGATCTCCAGCCACTGCTTCTGCCCGTGGCTCAGGTTGCCCGCCTGCCGCGCCACGCCGTCCGCGAGGTGGATGGTGTGCAGCACTTCGGCCAGGCGGTCCGACTGCGCGGAGTCGAGGCGGAAGAACATGCTGGACTTGACGCCCTTGTGCGTCTTGAGCGCCAGTTCCAGGTTCTCGAATACGCTGAGCTGCTCGAACACCGTGGGCTTCTGGAACTTGCGGCCGATCCCCAGGCTGGCGATCGCGGGCTCGTTGTGGCGCAGCAGGTCGATGGTGGAGCCGAAGTACACGGTGCCGCGGTCGGGCCGCGTCTTGCCGGTGATGATGTCCATCATCGTCGTCTTGCCCGCGCCGTTGGGGCCGATGATGCAGCGCAGCTCGCCGGGGGCGATGTCCAGGCTCAGGCCGTTGATGGCCTTGAAGCCGTCGAAGCTCACGTGCACGTCTTCGAGGTACAGGATGCGGCCATGGGTCACGTCCACCTCGCCGGGCGTGGCGACGCGCGCGAAGCCCGCGGCGCGGCCGCCCGATTCGGTCTGGCCCACGGCAGGCGCCTGCACGCGGGCGATGCGGCGCGCGCCCTCTTCCATCAGGTCGGGCGTCATTGCGCGGCTCCCTTCTTCGTCATCAGCTTCTTCACCAGCCCGACCACGCCATTCGGCAGGAACAGCGTGACGGCGATGAACAGCGCGCCCAGGAAGTACAGCCAGAACTCCGGCGCGGTAACGGTGAGCCAGCTCTTGGCGCCGTTGACGATGAACGCACCCACAATGGGCCCGATGAGCGTGGCACGCCCGCCGACGGCGGCCCAGACCGCGATCTCGATGGAGTTGGCCGGGCTCATCTCGCCCGGATTGATGATGCCGACCTGCGGCACGTACAGCGCCCCGGCCACGCCGCACATCATGGCGCTGATGGTCCAGATGGTGAGCTTGTAGGGCAGCGGCGAATAGCCCGAGAACATCACGCGGCTCTCCGCATCCCGCACGGCCTGCAGCACGCGGCCGAACTTGCTGCGCACCAGCCAGCGCGCGAGCAGGAAGAACGCCAGCAGCGTGCAGCCCGTGAGCACGAACAGCAGCATGCGCATGTTCTGCGTGGCGATCGGTGTGCCCAGGATGCGCTTGAAGTCCGTGAACCCGTTGTTGCCGCCAAAGCCCGTCTCGTTGCGGAAGAACAGCAGCATGGCCGCATACGTCATGGCCTGTGTGATGATGGAGAAGTACACGCCCTTGATGCGCGAGCGGAACGCGAACCAGCCGAAGACGAAGGCCACCAGCCCCGGCACGGCCACGATGAGGACCAGCGTGGCGATGAAGCTGTCGGACAGCGCCCAGTGCCAGGGCAGCTCCTTCCAGTCCAGGAACACCATGAAGTCCGGCAGGTCGCTCTGGTAGTTGCCGTCGCGCCCGATCTGGCGCATGAGGTACATGCCCATCACGTAGCCGCCCAGGGCGAAGAACAGG
>Ga0222425_100383_pt1 | contig 11022 bp, 10 predicted proteins | sample 2B1ome_2_FD_180089 | JGI IMG/M metagenome (GOLD analysis project Ga0222425, IMG submission 180089) | Enriched microbial communities from leaf-cutter ant dump, University of Wisconsin, Madison, United States - 2B150A (version 2) | ecosystem: Environmental > Terrestrial > Nest > Insects nest > Nest... | reverse complement strand
CGCGGCGCGGCAGACCGCCATCGACACCACCAAGAACATGGCCACGGGCCTGGCCAAGGAAGCCTTCAAGACGGCCACCGGCATGGCCAGCCAGCTGGCGGCCAAGGGCATGGGCGGCGGCAAGCGCGCCGCGGCCGCCCCGGCCAAGTCTGCCGCCCCTGCCAAGAAAGCCGCCGCCACCCGAAAGCCGGCGGCCAAGAAGAAAGCGGCAGCCCCCGCGCGCAAGCGGGCAGGCTGAAATGAAACAACACCCCCCTGAGGCGCTGTGCGCCTTCCCCCCGCTCCTGCATTGCTGCGCAATGCGGGCAGGGGGACGCAGCCAGCGCGGCGGGGCGGCCCTTGCGCGGCTGCTCGCGCCTGGGTCGCGCCAGTTTCATGGGCTGGGAGTGGCGCGCAGCGTCATGGATTACTGAAATGAAGCGCTTCCCCTCCGGCCATGCCACGCACCCGCAGTGGCGCATGGCCGCCGCGCTGGTGCTGGCGCAACTGCGCGCCCAGATGGCGCTGCCGGACTACGCCGCCGCGCCCACGCTGGGCCTGCTCTACATCACCGACCACTACGCCGACGAGGCGCGGGCGCTGCTCGACTACCTCAGCGGCGAGCTGCCCGAGGTGACCGACTGGAGCGGTACCGTGGGCGTGGGCGTGGCGGCCAACAATGCCGAATACTTCGACGAGCCCGCGCTATCGGTCCTGCTGCTGGACGTGCCGGCCGACCAGTACCGCGTGTTCTCCGGCGTGGCGCCCCTGCCCACGCACCCGCCGCACGCGGCCGGCAGCGGCTTTGCCGCGCACACGGCTCTGGTGCATGCCGACGGCCACACGCCCGAGCTGGCCGAGCTGGTGGCGGAGATGGCGGCGCGCACCGAAACCGGCTACCTCTTCGGCGGGATCACCGCCAGCCGGGGCGCCAGCGTGCAGTTCGCGGTGGGCGGCAACGGCAACATCGCGGGGCAGGGCCATGCGACGGGCGTGTTCGACGGCGGGCTCTCTGGCGTGGCGTTCGGCGCCGGCGTGGCGCTGGTGTCGCGCGTCACGCAGGGCTGCCAGCCCGTGGGGCCGCTGCGTGCCATCACGGCCGCGCAGGAGAACGTGGTGCTGGCGCTGGACGGCGAGCCCGCGCTGGACGTGCTGCTCGACACGCTCGACGTGACGCTGGACGGCGACCCGCAGCCTGCACTGCGCAAGGTGCGCGCCACGCTGGCCGGGCTGGTCAACGCGGGCGAGCAGCCCCAGGGCCAGCGCCGCACGGGCCACTTCGGCACCGACACGCGCGTGCGCCACATCGTGGGGCTCGACGGCGCACGGCGCGGCGTGGCCCTGGCCGACCGCGTGGAAGCGGGCATGCATCTGGCGTTCTGCCAGCGCAACGTGGCCGCCGCGCGCGCCGACCTCATGCGCATCTGCGCCGAGATCCGGGAAGAGCTGGCGCCCGAGGAGGTGGAACTGGCCGGCGCCGCGCCGCCAGCGCTCGCGCAGCGCGAAAGGCGCATCTGCGGCGCCATCTACGTGAGCTGCTCCGGCCGGGGCGGGCCGCACTTCGGGGGGCCGAGCGCCGAGCTGCAGATCGTGCGCCATGCGCTGGGCGACGTGCCGCTGGCGGGCTTCTTCGCGGGCGGCGAGATCGCGCACCACCACCTGTACGGCTACACCGGCGTGCTCACCGTGTTCGTGGCCGACGAGTAGCCGTCAGGCGGCAGGAGCGTCCTCGGCCATTTCCTCTTCGGTGAGGCGGGTGGCCAGGATCTTGTCGATGGTCTTGCCGTCCATGTCCACCACCTCGAACTTCCAGCCCTCCCAGCGCACCTTGTCCGTCACCGAGGGCAGGCGCCCCGTGAGCAGCATCACCATGCCGCTGAGCGTGTGGTAGCGGCCGCGCTCCTCCTCGGGCACGGTGGCGAGGCACAGGCGGTCCTTGAGCTCGGGCACGGGGATGTGGCCGTCCAGCAGCCAGCTGCCGTCCTCGCGCTGCAGCGCCCAGGAGGTCTCGGGGTCGCGCGGCTGGAACTCGCCGGTGATGGCCTCGATCAGGTCCTGCAGCGTCACGATGCCCTGCACCTCGCCGTACTCGTCGATGACGAAGGCCATGTGCACGTCCTGCAGGCGAAAGTTGTCCAAGAGCTCCATGCCGGTGATGGTCTCGGGCACGTACAGCGCCGGCTCCAGCGTCTGCCCGTCCAGCCCCTGGCTGCGGTCGCGCAGCGTGCGCGACAGCCACTGGCGCGCGTTGACCACGCCCAGGATGTTGTCCATGCCGCCGCGCACCACGGGAAAGCGCGCGTGGTCCGACTCCTCGATGCGCTGCAGGTTCTCCTCGAACGGCGCGTCCACGTCCAGGCACACCACGTCGCCGCGCGGCAGCATCAGCGAGCCGATCTGGCGGTCGTCCAGGCGGAACACGTTGCGCACCATGGTGTGCTCGTGCGACTCGATCACGCCGGCCGTGGTGCCCTCCACCAGCATGGCGTGGATCTCTTCCTCGGTCACGGGGCTGCCGCTCGTTTCCTTCACGCCCAGCAGGCGCAGCAGCGTGCGCGTGGAGGTGGACAGCAGCAGCACGAAGGGCTTGGTCGCCAGCGCCAGCAGGTTGATGGGCCGCGCCACCAGGCGCGCGAAGGTCTCGGGGTAGGACTGGCCGATGCGCTTGGGCACCAGCTCGCCCACCACGATGGAGAAGTAGGTGATGAGCACCACCACCAGCCCCGTGGCCGCGTAGCTGCCGTACTGCATCGGCACGCCCAGCGATGCGAGCCAGTTCGCCAGCGGCGCGGCGAGCGCGGCCTCGCCCACGATGCCGTTGAGCACGCCGATCGACGTGATGCCGATCTGGATGGTGGACAGGAAGCGCGTGGGGTCCTCGCCCAGCTTCACGGCAGCGGCGGCGCCGCTATCGCCCTCATCGATCAGCTTCTGCAGCCGGGCCTTGCGGGCCGTGACCAGCGCGATCTCGGACATCGCGAACAGGCCGTTGAGAAGGATGAGGGCGAACAGTATTGCTATTTCCATACGAAGGGCGCCGGCGCGCCCTTGGGTGTTGAGATAGCAAACATTGTAAGAAGGCTTTTCCCCGTGCCTGGAAGTCTGGAGTGATTTTGGCCTCCAGCGCTTATGGGGAAAGCGCTGGATGCTATCAAATAATGAGCATCAGCGCGCGCCCTGCGCGCTCAGCAGCGCGGGCGCGCCGCCGCGCGGCAGGCCGGTGAAGTCGAAATCCAGCTCCGGCGCCAGCCCGCTCACGATGCGCGCGATGGACTTGCCCGAGCCGCAGGCGTGCGTCCAGCCCAGCGTGCCATGGCCGGTGTTGAGGAACAGGTTGCCCACCTTCGTCTTGCCGATCAGCGGCACGTTGCTCGGTGTGGCGGGGCGCAGGCCGGTCCAGAACTGCGCCTGCGTGGTGTCGCCCGCGCCGGGGAAGAGCTGCTCCACGCGGCGCACGATGGCCTCGCAGCGCACGGTGTTCAGGTGGCGGTCGTAGCCGTTCAGCTCCGCCGTTCCGGCGATGCGCAGGCGGTCGCCGCGTTCGCTGGTGTAGCGCGAGAACACGAGCTTGAACTCGTCGTCCGTCAGGCTCACCTGGTGCGCCAGCGCGGCGTCCTTCACCGGCAGTGTGACCGAGTAGCCCTTGGCCGGGTAGATCGGCAGGTGGATGCCGAGCGGCTGCGCCAGCAGCGGGCTGAAAGAGCCCATGGCCAGCACGAAGGCATCGCCGCGCACGCGCTCGAAGCGGCCCTCGGCATTGGTCACCTCCACGTGGTCGATGCTGCCGCCCGCTTCGCGCAGCGCCGTGATGTGGTGGCCCAGGCGGAACTGCACGCCCGCCGCTTCGCACAGCCGCGCCAGTTCGCGCGTGAACTGGTTGGCGTCGCCCGATTCGTCCTCGGCAGTGAAGGTGGCGCCCGCGAGCTGTGGGCGGATGTGGGCCAGCGCGGGCTCGATGCGCACGGCCTCGTCGGCGCTGATCACGCGGCGCTCGCAGCCCAGGGCGCGCATCTGCTCGGCGGGGGCCAGGGCGCCGTCGAACTCCTTCTGGTTCGTATAGAAGTGCAGGATGCCCTGCGTGCGCTGGTCGTACTGCAGGCCCGTGGCCGCGCGCAGCTGCTGCAGCGTCTCGCGGCTGTAGGTGCCCAGGCTCACGATCTGCTCGATGTTGTGGCGCGTGCGCGCCGGCGTGCAGTTGCGCAGGAACGAAAGGCCCCAGAGCCACTGGCGCATGTCGGCGCGCAGGCGGAACAAGAGGGGCGCGTCTTCCTTGCCCAGCCACTGCAGCACCTTGAGCGGCGCGCTGGGGTTGGCCCAGGGCTCGGCATGGCTCACCGAGATCTGCCCGCCGTTGGCGAAACTGGTTTCCGCGCCAGGCGTGGCCTGGCGGTCGATGACGGTCACTTCGTGGCCGAGCTGTTGGAGGAAGTAGGCCGAGGTCACGCCGAGCAAGCCGGCGCCGAGAACGATCACGCGCATTTTTACAAGCCTTTTTGGGGTCTAGCGCCTGCTAGGCAAGCGCCAGCAGCTATTGATTCAATAGCTGCTGCCGCTCCCCCTGTCCTTGGTACCTGAGAGATTCACCCCGTGCCACTCGGCGCGGGGCTTGCTCCTTCGGTGCGCCGCATGGCTGCGGCGGCTCTCCAGACGGCTGTGTGTGATGGTGCAGTACGGAACCTGAGCGTGTATGGGAGTTTGCGCCTTCGGTGCAGCGGCCTTCTGGGGCCGCCTGCTCTCCTGCGGCGGCCATTGTCGCCCGGCCGGGGCGCCGCCGCGCCCTTATGGGGCGCGACGGATGCTTATGTTCCGCCTGGCGTCAGCGGCGGTGCGGGTTGTTCGGGCGGCTGTCGTAGCGGTCCGGCACGCCATCGCCATCACGGTCCCAGCCACCGGGGCGCATTTCCCAGCGGCCGCCGTTGTCCACCCAGCGGGGTTCGCGGTAGTGGTAGCCGGGGCGGGCCTTCACCCAGTAGCCCTGCACCCACACGTGGCGGTGGCCGCGCCATTCCCAGTGGCCGGGCACCCACGCCTGACCGCGGCGCGGGCGGGGCACGGCTTCGTGGCGCGGCGGGGGCGGCGGGCCGTACTGCACCCGTACCGGCGCGGCGCCGTGGTACTGGGGCTGTCCCGACTGGATGACGACGGTGGCGCTGGTCTGCGCCTGCGCCGACGTGGCGGCGCCCAGCGACAGCAGGGCGATGGAAACGACGGCGGCGAGTGCATTGCGGGCCATGATGATCTCCTCAGAAAAGATTCCTTGCGGAACCGGAACCTTCATGGTGCGCATCCGCCGTCAAGGCGGTGTAGGCGAATTGCGAAGTGTTGTGAAGTTGTGTTTCTCGGACGCTGCGCGGCGCGGAAAGCGTGATTTTTCTCACGCCCCGTCTTCAGCGCCACCACACCAGGGCCGCCACGCCCAGCAGGGGCACCCAGGCCGGGTGCCGGCCGGCCGTGGCGTAGAGCACGAGCAGCCCGCTGGCGAGCGTGGCCATCCCCGCCACGTCGGCCACCCAGGCCCCCAGCGCCGCATCGGCAGGGGCCGTGCCCAGGCGCCAGAGCAGGGCGCCCAGGGCCCAGCCCAGCACGGTGACCAGGTGCCAGGTGCACCACAGGATGCGCACCTGCGGTTCGCGCAGCACGGGCCGGCCGGCGGTGGGCACGACGCCCCGGGTGCGCAGCGCGCGGAAGATGAGCAGCTCGCCCAGCACCGAGTGGGCCAGGCCCACCAGGGCCAGCACGCCGGCGGCCAGTACGAAGAGGAGGTTCATGATGGTTCGCTTTCTGCCGGGCCGTGGACCCAGCGGTTGCGGGTGCGCACCTGCGCTCCCAGGCGCGTGAGCAGGTGCATGAGGCCCATCCACATGCGCTCGAAGCACGGCATCTCGGGCGGCACCCGCGCCAGGTGGCGGCCCACGGCGCGCTGGTGCACGGCGGCGGGCCAGGGCGGCGGCTGCTTGGCGCCGAAGTCGAAGACCTCGGCGGTGAAGGGCTCGATCTGCCACGCCTGCATGGTGGCGAGCGCGGGCAGGATGGTGGCGCTGAACGCCTGCGCGTCCAGGCTGGCGTGGGCCAGCCCCAGCGCCTGGTAGGCCTGCAGCACCTGCAGGTCGCGCGCGGGGGACGCGGGCCGCAGCAGCGCGGACCAGGCCTGCGCGACGCCGCCGGTGAAGGCGGGTGACAGCGCGCGCGTGCAGCCGAAGTCCAGCACGCCCACGTGGCAGCCATCCCCCTGGGGCAGGAAGAGGAAGTTGCCCGGGTGCGGGTCGGCATGCACGCGGCCCAGCGCGAAGATGCAGTGCAGCGTCCAGTCCCACAGGCGCTGGCCGGCCTGGTCGCGTTGCGCCTGCGTGGGCTGCGTGGCAAGCCAGGCGTCCAGGTGCAGGCCGGGCAGGTACTGCTGCGTGAGCACCTGCGCGCGCGTGTGCGAGGCCACGGGCTGCGCGATCACCACGCCGGGCCAGGCGGCGTGCCGCGCGAACCAGCGCAGTTCCTCGGCCTCCTGCAGGTAGTCCACTTCGCGCCGCAGGGTGGATTCGATTTCGTCCATCACGCCGTCGAGCACGGCCTCGGCCGGCAGGGGCAGGTCGGTGTGCGCCAGCGCCCGGAGGGTGGTGCGCAGCAACTGCATGTCGCTGACGATGGTGGCGCCGATGCCGGGGTACTGCACCTTGACCGCCACCGTGCCGTGGCCGTCCAGCTGTGCCCGGTGCACCTGGCCCAGGCTGGCCGCCGCCATGGCGGGGAATTCGAAGGCGGAGAACAGGGCCTCGGGCTCCTGCCCGAAGGCCTGGCGGAACACCCGCCCCACCAGCGCGCGGTTGAGCGGCAGCGCCTGGTGCTGTGCGCGCGCCAGCTCGCGCCGCATGCCCTCGGGCAGCAGGCCGGGGTGCATGCTGAGCATCTGCGAGACCTTGAGGGCCGTGCCGCGCAACTGGCCCAGCGCGCCGAAGAGGATGCGGCCCAGCGCGGCCTCGTGCTCGGCCCGCGCCTGCGCGGACGGCGTGCGCGCGCGGTGCCCCAGCTCGGCGATGCCGATGCGCGCCGCCGCCAGGCCGGTGATGGCGCCGCGGGCGAGCTTGCCGGTGCGCGGCGCCTCAGCCTTGCCCATGTTCCGCCAGGCGCTGCGCCGTGCCGCGCGCGATGCGGCGGTGGAACGGCGTTACCACCGCCATGTACGCATGGCCCAGCGCGTTGTGGATGTGCACCACGGTGCTGAGCACCACGGTGGGCGGGGACCCGCTCGCGCTGCGCTTGCAGATCGACACCTGCACGTCCAGGTGCTTGTCGTCCTGGCCCATCACCACCTCGGCGTCGCTCAGGTGGCGGATGCGGAAGATGCCCACCCGGTCGCCCACGCGGTAGCTGCCGGCTTCGCGCAGCGACCGGCCGCTGGCGGGCGGGTGGCCGTCGTGCAGCTGGCCCAGGTCCTTCAGGCCCACCAGCCGCACGGCCTTGTTGCGCACGGCCATGAGCGCCCGCGTCCACAGCGGCGTGCGTGCCGCCACGTCCAGCCAGGACTGCAGGGCCGAGCGCGCGGGGTAGCCGTCGGCCACCTCGTAGGCGTCGAAGAACTGGGCGCCGGGCAGGGCGGCGTGGATGGCGGTGCCGGGCGGCACTCCCGTAGCGCGGACGTGGGGGCTGCGGCTCATGGCGTGCTCTTCTTCGTGCGGGGCTTGCGCGGTGTTGTCGCCGCGGGTGGGGCGGCAGGTGCGGGCGGCGCGCTGCCCAGCGTCTGGCGCGCCAGCTGCAGCATGCCCAGCAGGCCGCTGCCGTGCTGGGCCATGCGCGCCATCTGGCTGCGCAGCACGAAGCCGCCCAGCTGCAGCACGCGGTTGACCAGCCCGCTGCGCAGGGCCTGCACCAGCACCCCGAGCGACAGGTCCACCAGCTGCGCGGTGTCGGCGAATTCGTCCGAGGTGTCGGCCAGCCAGTAGGTCACCACGCCGGCCAGGTAGTCGGTGTAGAGGCTGCCCGCCAGGCCCTTGAAGTCGCAGGGCTCGATCTCGCCGCTGGCCTCGGCCGCCTCCAGGAAGCTGGTGACGGCCTCGCGCAGGTTCTGGCGGGCCGCCAGGGGCTCGGCCAGCATCGACAGCGGCGAGCGCCGCGCCAGGCTGCGCACCTGGGCCACGAACTCGCGGTCGGCCAGCAGGCGTTCCAGCACGGCGTCGGTCAGGCGCTGCAGCTTCTCCTGCAGGCCGTAGCTGGTGAAGCCGGGCGTCTGCAGGGTGTCGGCCAGCGCGGCGTGCGCCACCTGGTCCAGGTAGCCGAGCACGATGCGGTCCTTGGTGGGGAAGTACTTGTAGATCGTGGCGTCGCCAATGCCGGCGGCGCGCGCGATGTCCTTCATCGTCGTGCCGTCGAAGCCCTGGCGGGTCATGAGCTCCACCGCGCTGGCCACGATCTGGCGGCGGGTGGCGTCTTGCTGCTGGCGGGTGGTTTTCAATTTGCTATCTTTAAATTCAATGAAATTTTTATTTAAAGAATAGTAATTTCTGTTTTTGGCGTCAAGCTCTCCTCGTCGAGATATATGGTGTTTTTGGCCTCCAGCGCTTGATGGGCAAGCGCTGGCAGCTATCGAATCAGGAGTTTCTGGCGGCCTGCCGTCAGCGCCGCATGCCCGTGAACACCTCGAACTCCCAACTGCGCAGCGCCAGCAGCAGCGTGTAGCCCTCCAGCTCGCGCGCGGGCAGCTTCTGGTCGGCCAGGTGCTGCTGGGCGAAGTCCTGGGCCACGCGCTGCATGCGTTCCATGAAGGCGGGCGCCAGCGCGCGGCTGATGGTGCCGTGCACCAGCAGCACGCCTTCGCCGGGGCCGTCGAAGCCGCCCGCGAAATAGTCCAGCAGCGCGTGCTCGCGGAAGAAGTTCATCACCGGCCCGTGCGGGCGCCAGCGGAAGGTCTTGGCGAGCTTCAAGCGGTAGCGGTTCAGCGGGCGCAGCTCGATGATGCCGATGCGGTCGAGCTGCGCGAGGTACTTGATGCCCTCGGCCTCGGTGAGCCGGTAGGTGGACGTGACCTGCTCCAGCGTCCACTGGCTCAGCACGCAGATGGCCATGAGCGTGAGCTTCTTGTCGGCCAGCACGGCCTTTTCCTGCTCCAGGCTCAGCTCCTTGAGCAGAGGCTGGCTGTCGGCCACGCGCCGCGCGAGGTCGGCGAAATCGAGCGCCAGCGCGCGGCAGATGGCGTCGATGCGCGACAGCGGCATGTCGCCCTTGGCCAGCATGCGCTTGACGCTGGACTCGGCCATGCCCAGGGCCTGCGCCAGGTCCGCGTAGGTCATCTGCGCGGTCTTGAGTTCCTTCTTGAGGGCGGCTACGAGGTCGGCTGTGGTGCTCATGGGTATCGATTATCGGTACTGAAAGTGGCTTGGGTGGCGCTCCGAGCGACTTTTTGCGGACGGCGGGGTGTGCGCTGCCCACACTGCGCCGCATCGCAACCCCTGGAGCCGTCCGACATGCGCCATTCACCACCTTCCCGCGCCGAGGCAGCCCTGCTGCTGGGCGCCGCCGCGCTGCTGGCCCTGGCCGTGTTCGGCCCGGCGCTGCCCGCCAGCGCGCACCAGCACGCCTTTGCCGACCAGCGCGGCTGGGCGGGCATTCCCTGCGCGCTGGACGTGCTGAGCAACCTGCCGTTCGCCATCGCGGGCGCCTGGGGCCTGGCGTGGCTACGCCGGGCGGTGCTGGACAGTACGTCGCGCGCATTGGCCGCGCTGTTCTTCGCGGGCCTGCTGTGCACGGCCATGGGCTCCGCCGTGTACCACTGGCAGCCGCAAGACGCGGGCCTGGTGTGGGACCGCCTGGGCATGGTGCTGCCCTTCGCCGGCCTGTTGGGCCTGGCGGCCCATGGCCGCGTGAGCGGGCGCGCGGGCTGGGCGGCGGCGGGCGCGGTGCTGCTGGCCGGGCCGTTGGCCGTGGGGGCCTGGGCGCTGGGCGGCAACCTGCTGCCCTGGGCCGTGGTGCAGCTGGGCGGCATGCTGGTGGTGCTGGCGCTGGCCGCGCTGCCCCGGCGCGCGGGCACGCTGGCGCTGAACCTGGGCGCAGTGATCGCGCTGTATGGCGCGGCCAAGCTCTTCGAGGCGGCGGACCACGCGGTGTTCGAGGCCACGGGGCAGTGGCTGTCGGGCCACAGCATCAAGCACGTGCTGGCGGGCAGCGCGGCCTGGCCGGTGCTGGCCGCGCTGCGCCCGCGCCGCAGCGTGGCCGCATGCGGGCAGAATGGCGCCCACGCCGTGGGTGCGGCAGGCTGAGCCAGCCGCGAAGAGCCAGCCGCCGAGAGCCATATCCGAAAGCCAACCCGATGGCCAACGAGGAGAAATGCATGAATCACATCGAATCCCCCGCGCAGGGAGCGCATGGCGAGGACCCGAACCAGTTCGCCCTGCTGCGCCAGCGCCGCTTCGCGCCGTTCTTCTGGACGCAGTTCTCGGGCGCCGCGAACGACAACCTGTTCAAGTTCGCCTTCACGGTGATGGTGACCTACCAGCTCAGCGTGTCGTGGCTGCCGCCGGCCATGGCGGGGCTGGTGATCGGGGCGCTGTTCATCCTGCCGTTCCTGCTGTTCTCGGCCACGTCGGGGCAGCTCACCGACAAGTACGACAAGACGAAGATGATCCGCTTCGTGAAGAACCTGGAGATCGCCATCATGCTAGTGGCGGCCTTCGGTTTCATCGCGGGCAACGTGCCCGTCCTGCTCTTGTGCACCTTCCTCATGGGCGTGCACTCCACGCTGTTCGGGCCCGTCAAGTTCGCCTACATGCCCCAGGTGCTGACCGAGCGCGAGCTGACGGGCGGCAACGGCATGGTGGAGATGGGCACCTTCGTCGCCATTCTGCTGGGCAACGTGGCGGGCGGGCTGCTGGTGGCCATTCCCGGCATCGGCCACACCACGGTGGCGGTGGCCTGCGTGGCGGCGGCGCTGGCCGGGCGGGCGGTGGCGCAGTTCATCCCCTCGGTGCCGGCCACCGACCCGGGGCTCACGATCAACTGGAACCCCTTCACCGAGACGTGGCGCAACCTCAAGCTCGCGCACGGCAACATCGTGGTGTT
>Ga0222425_100381_pt1 | contig 11143 bp, 8 predicted proteins | sample 2B1ome_2_FD_180089 | JGI IMG/M metagenome (GOLD analysis project Ga0222425, IMG submission 180089) | Enriched microbial communities from leaf-cutter ant dump, University of Wisconsin, Madison, United States - 2B150A (version 2) | ecosystem: Environmental > Terrestrial > Nest > Insects nest > Nest... | reverse complement strand
GCGGGTTCACGGCCAGGCCCATCTCGGTGAACACGTCCACCGCCAGGCCCACGGTGCGGAACTTCAGGCCCTTCAGGTCCTCGACCTTGGCCACCGGTTTCTTGAACCAGCCCAGCGGCTGCGTGGGCATGGGGCCGTAGAGCTTGGAGACCACGTCCAGGTTCAGGCTCTTGTAGATCTCTTCCAGCAGCTCCTTGCCGCCGCCGTAGTTGTGCCAGGCCAGCACCATGTTGGCATCCATGCCGAAGGCCGGGCCCGAGCCCCAAAGCGCCACCGCCTGGTTCTTGCCGTACCAGTAGGCCACCACGCCGTGGCCGCCGTCCAGCGTGCCCTTGGCCACCGCGTCCAGCAACTGGAAGGCGGGCACGACGGCGCCCGCGGGCAGCACTTCGACCTTCAGGCGGTTGCCTGCCATGTCGTTGATCTTCTTGGCGAGATCCTGCGCGAATTCGTGGAAGATGTCCTTGGCCGGCCACGTGCTTTGAAAGCGCAGCGTAGTGGTCTGGGCGGCGCTGATCATCGGCACCGATAGGGTGCCAGCGCCTACGGCTGCGCCCTTGAGAAGCTTGCGGCGGCCGGCTTGTAGGGTCTGCTCTGTCATTTACCTTCTCTCCTGTTGGTTGGGTTGCCTGGACGATCCAGAACCCTATCTTTGGCGGGTAGGAGGTAGTAACAAAGAGGGTTTACGCGCATCAGCCCCATCAAGCCGTTTCCGGAATACCGGGTCAGCCGGTGTGGAATCCTGGCTTGCCAAGCCCCCGCCCGGCGGTAACCGGGCGGGGCCTCGTCAGTTTCGTGCGCCCCGGTAAGAGCGCCTTGATGGGATGGAAGTATGCTTGCCGGGCGCTGAATGGATTTACTGAATTTCTCATTTTTTGGATGATTTGCAGAAAAATTTTCTGCAAACTCGTATATTTATGAATAATTAAGTGCATGGACCGCCTCGACAGAAAAATCCTCTCCGCCCTGCAGGCCAACGCGCGCGCCAGCCTGCAGGAGATCGGCGCCGCCGTGGGCCTGAGCCCATCCCCATGCTGGGGCCGTATCCGGAAGATGGAGGAGGCCGGCGTGATCGAGGGCTATACCGTCCGTCTCAATCCGCAGGCGCTCGACCTCGCCGACACCGTGCTGGTGCAGGTCACGCTCGACAGCCATTCCGACAACACGCTGGAGAAATTCGGCGAGACGCTGGCCAGCATTCCCGAGGTGATCGAGGCGCACCTGGTGTCGGGCGACTACGACTACTTGTTGCGCGTGGTGGTGAAGGACACGCGTGACTACGAGCGCCTGTTGCGCGAGAAGCTCTACAAGATCAAGGGCATACGCCACAGCCGCTCCAGCTTCGTGCTGCGCACGCTCAAGAAGGCCGACCTACCGCTTGGGGTTTAGCCTGTTCACGGCCGCTCCCGCAGCGTTGAAGAATGCCTGCAACCGGAGGGTGGCATGAAACGCTACGAAAAGCTGGCGGCGGACATCGAGGAGCAGGTGCGCCAGGGCGTGCTGCTGCCCGGCGAACAGGTGCCTTCCGTGCGGCAGGCGGCGCAGCAGCACCGCCTGAGCGTGGGCACCGTGGTGCGCGCCTACCTGCTGCTGGAGAGCCGCGGCGTCATCGAAAGCCGGCCGCAGTCGGGCTACTTCGTGCGCGCGCGGCCGGGGGAGGACGCGCCGGCGCTGCGCGTGTCGCAGCCCAGCGCCCGGCCGTCGGCGGTGGACGTGAGCGCGCTGGTGCTGTCCACGCTGCGCTCCATCCGCGTGCACGACGCGGTGCCGCTGGGCTCGCCGTACCCCGATTCCTCGGGCTTTCCCTGGCGGCGCATCAGCCACTACGCCGGCGCTATCGCGCGCAGCCATGCGCAGTGGAGCCTGCTGGACGACCTGCCGCCCGGCAATCCCGAGCTGATCCGGCAGATCGCCCGGCGCTATCTTGAAAACGGCCACCCCGTGGACCCCCATGAGGTCGTGGTCACCCTGGGCGCGACGGAGGCCATCAACCTGTGCCTGCAGGCCGTGGCGCGGCCCGGCGATGCCATCGCGGTGGAGTCGCCCACCTTCTACGCCATGCTGCACGCCATCGAGCGCCTGGGCATGCGCGCGGTGGAAGTCGCCACCGACCCGGTGACGGGCATAGCCATCGACGCGCTGGAACGCCTCATCGACGCCGAGGGCATCGCCGCTTGCATGGTGATGCCGAACTTCCAGAACCCGCTGGGCTTCCAGATGCCCGACGCGCACAAGCGCCGGCTGGTGGCGCTGCTCACGGCCCGCAACGTGCCGGTGATCGAGAACGACGTGTGCGGCGAGCTGTACTTCGGCGACGCGCACCCGACCTCGCTCAAGACCTACGACACGGCGGGCATCGTGCTGCACTGCGCCTCGTTCTCCAAGACGGTGACTACGGCCTTCCGCATCGGCTGGGCGCTGCCGGGCCGCTACCGGGGCGAGGTGGAGCGGCTCAAGTTCCTGAACACGCTGACCACGCCTTCCATTCCCCAGCGGGCGATTGCCGAATACCTGCGCAACGACGGCTACGGCCTGCATCTGCGCCGGGTGCGCCGCCTGTATGCGCAGCAGGCGCGCATCATGGCGGCGGCGGTGCGGCGCTTCTTTCCGCCCGGCACCACGCTGTCGCAGCCCATGGGCGGCTACGTGCTGTGGGTGCAACTGCCCGATGGCGTGGACGCCATGGACATGTACCACGCCGCGCTGGAGCGCCGCGTGACCGTGGCGCCCGGCCACATGTTCGCGCCGGGCGACACCTACCGCCACTGCATCCGCCTGAACTTCAGCGCGCCCTGGTCGCCCCGCATCGAGGGCGCGGTACAGACCCTGGGGCAGATCGCCGCGCACCTGCTGGCGCGGCGCGGCTGAATCTGTACCACTGCCGCGGCGCGGCAACTGTGCCTTTTGCACCCGGGGGAGCGCCCTCACAGTTCTTCCATGCGCAGCCTGTGCTGCAAGAGGAGCTTTGTGATGACATCGGATGCCGAACGCCGCGCGCCCGCCCACCCGCCATCGGGTCCGCTGCCGGGTTCGCTGCTGATCGTGAAGGACAGCGTGCTGGAGCGGGCCCGCCTGGCCAGCCTGGCCAAGGGCCTGGGCGTGGCGGCGGTCCATGAGGCGGCCAACGGCCGCGAAGCCCTGCAGTGCCTGGAGCCGGGGCGCCTGCCCGCGCCGCCCGCCGCGCTGCTGCTGGACCTGGAGCTGTCCGAGATGGACGGAATCACCCTCATCGAGCAGCTGCATGCGCGGGGCACGCGCGTTCCACTGATCCTCATGTCGGGCAAGGGCGCGTACCTGTTGCAGTCGGTGGGCTACATGGTCGAGCAGCTCGGGCTGCCGATGCTGGGCGTGCTGCCCAAGCCGGCGGACGCCGACGCCCTGGCCGGGGTGCTGCGCGGCGCCTGCGCCGCGCCCGGCGCGATGCGCACGTCCCGCGCCCTCGCCAGCGGCGGGCCCCATGCGCTGGGGCCGACCGGCACGGAGCTGGCGCTGGCCATTTCCTCAGGCCAGATCGGCGTGCACTACCAACCCAAGGTCTGCTTCGCCCACCGCGAGGTGGTGGGCGTGGAGGCGCTGGCGCGCTGGACGCACCCGGTGCTGGGCCAGGTGCCGCCCGACGTGTTCATCCCCCTGGCCGAGCGCATGGGGCTCATCCACGCGCTCACCCTGTCGGTGCTGGACCAGTCGCTGCGCCAGCTCGCGGCCTGGAACGCCTTGGGCCTGCGGCTCAAGCTGGCGGTGAACCTGTCTCCCCGGCTGCTGGAGTCGCGCGGGCTGGTGGAGGAGATCGTGCAGGCCCAGCAGGCGCACGGCGCGGCGCCGTCGCAGATCACGCTGGAGGTGACCGAAAGCGCGTCCGCCCACCAGTTCGTCTCGGCCATCAGCACGCTGGCCCGGCTGCGGCTCAAGGGGTTCGGCCTGTCCATCGATGACTACGGCACGGGCTACTCGTCCATGCAGCAGCTCGCCAAGATTCCGTTCACGGAGCTGAAGTTCGACCGCAGCTTCGTGCAGGGCGCGGTGCGCTACGAGAACTACCGCGTGATCCTCAGCACCTCCATCCAGATGTGCCAGAAGCTGGGCCTGGTGACCGTGGCCGAGGGCCTGGAAACCCAGGCCGAGTGGAACCTGCTGCGCGACTACGGCTGCGTGATGGGCCAGGGCTGGCTCATCGCCAAGCCCATGCCCGCCGACGTGCTGATGGCCTGGATGCCGGCGTACCGGCGCGGCCTGGCCGGGCTGGAGCTGGCTGCCTGAGGCCACAAGACATTCCTCATTTTTTTGGAGAGCGCGATGATGAACCGTTTGAACATTTCCACGCGGCTGGCGGCCGCCTTCGCGGCCCTGGTGCTGCTGCTCGCCGTGCTGGGAAGCGTGGCACTGGTCCGCTCGGCCAGCCAGCGCGCTGCGCTGGACGACATCCTGGCCACGCGCCTGCCCATCACGCACAGCATGGCGGTGCTGTCCAACGGAGTGAACGCCCAAGCCATTCAGTTGCGCAACCTGGCGCTGTCCAACTCCGAGGCCATTACCCGGCCTTCCCTGGAGCGCCTGAACACCGCGCGGGAACTGATTGCCCAAGAGGTGCCCAAGCTGGAACGGCTGATCCAGTCCGAGCAGGGCCGCGAGATCCATGCGCGCATGACCCGGCACCGCGCCGCCTTCCTGCCGCTGATCAACGAGTTCCTGGCGCTGACCCAGAAGGGCGACCGCGACGCCGCCCTGGCGCTGCTGGAGGACCGCCTGCGCCCCGTGCAACTGGCCTACCAGCAGACCATCGACGAGCAGGTGGCGCAGCAGGCGCGCTTTACCGCCCAGGCCGGCGAGCGGGCCGCGGCCGCCGCCAGCGCGCTGCAGCGCGATGTGCTGATCGCCGCCGCCGTGGCGGTTGCCCTGGCCATCTTCCTGGCTGTCGCCATCAGCCGCTCCATCACCCGCCCGCTGGCGCAGGCCGTGGCGGCGGCCGACCGCGTGGCCGCCGGCGACCTGGGCGGCGAGATCGCCGTGCAGTCCGCCGACGAGACCGGCCGCCTGCTCGGCGCCCTGCAGCGCATGCAGCACAGCCTGGCGGCCACGGTGAGCGCGGTGCGCGGCAATGCCGAAGGCGTGGCCTCGGCCAGCGCGCAGATCGGCTCGGGCAACAACGACCTGTCGGCCCGCACCGAGGAGCAGGCCAGCGCGCTGGAAGAGACGGCGGCGTCGATGGAAGAGTTGGGCTCCACCGTGCAGCAGAACGCCGACAACGCGCGCCAGGCCAACCAGCTCGCCGTGCAGGCGTCCGCCGTGGCCCAGCAGGGCGGCGAGGCCGTGGCCGAGGTGGTGCAGACCATGAAGGGCATCAACGACAGCAGCCAGAAGATCGCCGACATCATCGGGGTGATCGACGGCATCGCGTTCCAGACCAACATCCTGGCGCTGAACGCCGCCGTGGAAGCCGCCCGCGCGGGCGACCAGGGCCGGGGTTTCGCCGTGGTGGCGGGCGAGGTGCGCAGCCTGGCCCAGCGCTCGGCCTCCGCAGCCAAGGAGATCAAGCAGCTCATCACCGACAGCGTGGAGCGCGTAGGGCAGGGCTCGCTGCAGGTGGACAAGGCGGGCGCGACGATGACCGAGGTGGTTGCTTCCATCCGCCGCGTGACGGACCTGATGGGCGAGATCAGCGCCGCCAGCAGCGAGCAGGCCGCGGGCGTGGGCCAGGTGGGCGAGGTGGGCGAGGTGGGCGAGGCCATGGTACAGATGGACCAGACCACGCAGCAGAATGCCGCGCTGGTCGAGGAAATGGCGGCGGCCGCCAGCGCGCTCAATGCCCAGGCGGGCGAGCTGGTGGATGCCGTGGCCGTGTTCAAGCTGGACGGCGGTGCGCCGCAGCCCCAACCCGTGCGGGCCGTGCCCCGGTCTGCGGTGCGCAGCGGTCCGGCCCTGCCTGCATTCCAGCCCAAGGGTCGCCTCGCGATGGTGGGCGGTCCTGAGGGAGAATGGGGGAGATTTTAATGAAATCGGCCTCTGGCGCTTATGTGGCAAGCGCTGGCAGCTATTGAATCGAGAGCGTTCGCTGCAGAGCGGTGCTATGAAGGAGTAGACAGATTCCTGCCGCCGCACCACCTGGGTGCGGGGTACTCGTCAGCAATGTGTCAGTGACGCCTTGGTGCGCATTCACGATCATGGGGGCACCATGAACCTGCGATTTGTCGAAGCCTTCTACTGGGTCGCATCCCTCAAGAGCGTCACGCGCGCCGCCGAGAAGCTCTTTCTCACGCAGTCGGCCATGTCCAGCCGCATTGCGGCGCTGGAGGAAGAACTGGGCGTGCTGCTGCTGGACCGGCGCGACAAGCATTTCAAGCTCACCGTGGCGGGCTCCCGCTTCCTGAGCTATGCCAAGCGCATGCTGGAGCTGCAGCGGCAGCTCAAGGCCGAGATGGGCTCGGGCGGGCCGCTGGAGGTGTCTATACGCCTGGGCGCCATCGAGTCGGTGCTGCACTCCTGGCTGATTCCGTGGGTGGAGCAACTGCGCAAGGACAACCCGCTGCTGGAGCTGGAGCTCACCGTGGAGTCCACCCCCGTGCTGCTCGACCAGGTGCGCCGCGGCACGCTGGACGCCGTGTTCGCCGCGCTGCCCGCATCGGCCGAAGGCATCCGCAACCAGGCGCTCACGCCCATGGAAATGGTCTTCGTGGGCAACAGCAAGATCCACCGCAAGCGGCGCTACGCGCTGGAGGATTTCGCGGCCACCGACATCCTGACCTTCCAGCGCGGATCGCAGCCCCACGTGTACCTGCTCGACACGCTGCGCCACGCGCAGGTGGAGCCGCGCTGCGTGCACACCATCTCGTCGATCTCCGCCATGGTGCAGCTGGTGCAAGGGGGCTTCGGCGTGGCCACGCTGCCGCGCCTGGCGGTGCAGCGCATGCTGGCGTTCCCGGACCTGCGGGCGCTGGCCTGCGATACCGCGCTGCGGCCCCTGCCCATCCATGTGAGCTACCGCGAGGACCCTTCGTCGCCCGCGATGGAAGCCGTCGTGCGCTCGGCGCTCGCCTTCGCCGACGAGCAGCTGCCGCCGCCGCGCAAGACACGCAAGGTGTAGGCCGCCAAGGCGATGCGCGGGTGCGTGTGCCCGTGCTCCGCGCTCGTGCCTTCCGGTGTTCCGGGTTAACCCTTAAACGAATCCTAGGGGTTATCCCTCGGCACCAAGTTGGATCACTTCTCCCCAATGGAGTGCATCGAAAAAATCGATGGGCTGAGAGAAATTTTTTGAATTTGCCAGGGACGGTTGTGCCCCAACACAATCCGCCCCAACGTCACTCAGTTGACATTTCCCACGACGAGGAAACACGGTGAATTCAGCCCAAGAGAAAGCCCTGGAAGTTTTTGGCCCGGCCGGCATCGAGGACCCGGCGCACGTGCGCAGCGTCATCCGGCAAGGCCTGTGGTCGTCGCACACCAGCGGCCTGGCGGGCGACCACGTGCAGGGCAACATCGTCATCCTGCCCGACGTACTGGCCGCGGACTTCCTGCGCTTCTGCCAGCGCAACCCCAAGCCTTGCCCGGTGCTGGCCGTGTCGGAGCCCGGCCAGGTGTCGCTGCCGTCGCTGGGGGTGGACATCGACATCCGCAGCGACGTGCCGCTGTACCGCGTCTGGCGCCATGGGGAGCTCACGGACGAGGTGACCGACATCACGGCCCTGTGGCGCCCCGACCTGGTGACCTTCGTGCTGGGCTGCTCGTTCTCGTTCGAGCACGCCTTGCAGCAGGCCGGCATCCGTCTGCGCCACGTCGACGAAGGCCGGAACGTGGCCATGTACCGCACCAGCATCGACACCGTGCCGGCAGGCCCGTTCAGCGGCGCCATGGTGGTGTCCATGCGCCCCATGCGGGCTGCCGACGTGATCCGCGCCGTGCAGGTGACCTCGCGCTTTCCGGGCGTGCACGGGGCGCCGGTGCACATCGGCGACCCCGCGCAGATCGGCATCCAGGACCTGGGCCGGCCCGACTACGGCGATGCGGTGTCCCTGGCACCCGGCGAGATCCCGGTTTTCTGGGCCTGCGGCGTGACGCCGCAGGCCGCGATCCTGAGTGCCCAGCCCGCGTTCTGCATCACGCATGCGCCGGGGGCGATGTTGGTCACGTCGCTGCTGAACCAGCAGCTGGCGTCTTTTTGAGTGAAGCGTTAGAGGCAAGCAAATTCCATTTCCAAAGGAGTGCATGAGATGAAGAAGAGAAACCTGTGGTCCCGCGTGATCGCCGCCGTCGGCGGTGCCTGCATCAGCTGGGGTGCGTATGCGCAGCAGGAGGTGAAGATCGGCGTGATCTACCCGCTGACGGGTACGGGCGCCGCCGTGGGCGCGGAGCTGCGCAGCGCGCTGGAGCTGGCCGCCGACATCATCAACAACGGCGCGCCCGGCATTCCCAACCTGCCGTTCTCGGCGGGCAAGGGGCTGCCCAACCTGAAGGGCGCCAAGATCAAGCTGGTCTTCGCGGACCACCAGGCCAACCCGCAGATCGGCGCGACGGAGGCCGAGCGCCTGATCACCCAGGAGAAGGTCGTCGCCATCGTCGGCGCCTACAACAGCGCCGTGACCGCCACCGCGAGCCAGGTGGCCGAGCGCGCGGGCGTTCCCTTCCTGAACCCCGAGTCGTCCTCCACCTCGCTCACGCAGCGCAATTTCAAGTGGTTCTTCCGCACCACGCCGCACGACGATCTCTTCGTGCACAACGCCTTCGAATTCCTCAAGGAGTTCGAGGCCAAGCGCGGCATCAAGCCGGGCGACATCGCCTCGCTGAACGAGAACGGCCTGTGGGGCAATGAGACCACCAAGCTGCAGACCAAGCTGGCTGCGGACTTCGGCCAGAAGCTGGTCAAGCAGGTGTCGTACCCCGCCAAGACCACGCAGCTCACCTCCGAGGTGCAGACGCTGAAGGCGGCCAACCCGAACCTGGTGCTGCAGTCGTCGTACACCGCGGACGCCATCATGTCCATCAAGACGTACAAGGAGCTGGGCTTCTCGCCGGACATGATCCTGGCCAACAACGCGGGCTTCACCGACACCGACTTCATCAAGACGCTGGGCAAGGACGCCGACTACATCATCACCCGCGAGGTGTGGGCCCTGGACCTGGCGGCGCGCAACCCGCTGATCAAGCAGGTGAACGATCTCTTCCAGAGCCGCTACAAGATCAACTTCACCGGCAACAGCTCGCGCACCTTCACGGGCCTGATGGTGATGGCCGACGCCATCAACCGCGCCGGCTCCACCGAGCCGGAAGCCGTCCGCAAGGCACTGACCGAGACCAACATCCGCGCCGACGACATCATCATGCCGTGGAAGGGCGTGAAGTTCGACGCCACGGGCCAGAACACCCTGGGCCGCGGCATCCTGGTGCAGATCATCGACGGCAAGTACCACACGGTGTGGCCCTTCAACATGGCTTCCCGCGAAGTGGTGTGGCCCATGCCCAAGTGGAACGAGCGCAAGTAATCCGCTGACGAACTGATCGCATCGAAAGAAGACCATGACTGCGGAAATTTTGTTTCAGACCCTTGCCTCGGGGGTGCTGATCGGGTTGATCTATGCGCTGGTCGCCATCGGCTTGACCATGATTTTCGGAGTCATGGACATCGTGAACTTCGCGCATGGGGAGTTCCTCATGCTCGGCATGTACTCGGCCTTCTGGCTGTTCGCCCTGTACGCGCTGGACCCGCTGGTGACGCTGCCGCTGACCGTGCTGATGCTGTTCGCGTTCGGCGTACTGCTCTACCGGCTGGTGATCGTGCGCATCGTCAATGCGCCCATGCTGTCGCAGATCTTCACGACCTTCGGCATCATGATCCTGCTGCGCGGCGTGGCGCAGTTCCTGTGGAAGCCGGACTTCCGCTCCATCGAGAACTCCATGGTCAGCGGCACCGTGCAGGCGCTCGGCGTTCAGGTGGGCCGGCCGCAACTGGTGGCGGGCATCGGGGCGATCCTGGTGACGGCGGTGATCTACTTCTTCCTGAACAAGACGCGCCTGGGCGCCGCGCTGGAGGCCACGGCCTCGGATAAGGAGGCGGCCCGGCTCATGGGCATCGACTCGCACCGCATGTTCTCCCTGGCCTGGGGCATCGGCGCGGCCTGCGCCGGCGCGGCCGGCGTGCTGCTGTCGACCTTCTTCCCCATCTTTCCCGACGTGGGCGCCAATTTCATCCTGCTGGCCTTCGTGGTCGTGAACCTCGGCGGCTTCGGCAGCGTGAGCGGTGCGTTCTGGGCCGGCATCCTGGTGGGCGTGATCGAGGTCATGGGCGGTCTGCTGCTCGGGCCGCAATACAAGATGGCCATCGTGCTGCTGCTGTTCCTGGGCGTGCTGATGTTCCGTCCGCAAGGCCTCATGGGGAAGGCGTAAAGCCATGAAAAACACTGCTCTTATTGCGCCCATGGCGCTGCTGGCGGCGCTCGTGCTGCCCTTCATGGTGGATGCGACGCATCTCAACATGGTCATCCTGGTACTGATGGCCGCCCAGCTGGGCGTGGCCTGGAACATGCTGGGCGGCTATGCCGGGCAGGTGTCGCTGGGGCACGCCGCGTTCTACGGGGTGGGGGCGTATGCGTCCACGCTGCTCATGATCAAGTTCGGCGTGAACCCCTGGATCGGCATGCTGTCGGGCGGGTGCCTCGCCGCGCTGCTGAGCCTGGCCTTCGGCTGGTCGTGCTTCCGCCTGAAGGGGCACTACTTCGCCATGGCCACCATCGCCGTCGCCGAACTGGTGCAGATCTTCTTCACGGAATGGGAGTACGCCGGCGCCGCCGTGGGCCTGTACGTGCCCATGGACAAGCAGGGCTGGCTGTGGATGAACTTCGCCACCAAGCTGCCTTACTACTGGCTGGCGCTGGGCCTGCTGCTGGTGACGCTGGGCGTCAACTGGTGGATCGAGCGCAGCTTCCTGGGCTACTACTTCCGCGCCATCAAGGACGAGCCGGATGCAGCCCGCAGCATCGGCATCGACATTGCCCGCTACAAGCAGATCGCCCTGTCCCTGAGCGCCTTCTTCGCGGCGCTGGGCGGCAGCCTGTATGCGCAGAAGGAGCTGTATATCGACCCGAGTTCGGTGCTGTCCACCGCGCTGTCGATCAAGATGGCCCTGGTGGCGATCCTGGGCGGCGTGGGCACCCTGTTC
>Ga0222425_100377_pt1 | contig 11298 bp, 9 predicted proteins | sample 2B1ome_2_FD_180089 | JGI IMG/M metagenome (GOLD analysis project Ga0222425, IMG submission 180089) | Enriched microbial communities from leaf-cutter ant dump, University of Wisconsin, Madison, United States - 2B150A (version 2) | ecosystem: Environmental > Terrestrial > Nest > Insects nest > Nest... | reverse complement strand
CTTTTGATGGACTGTGTGGTTTGGTGCAAAACAATCTGCATCGTAACCCGCTTAGTGGTGACGTGTTCATTTTCCTGAACAAGTTATGTACGCATATTAAACTGCTTCATTGGGAAGAAGGTGGCTTTGTGTTGTATTACAAACGCCTGGAAAGGGGCCGTATTAGTCCACGGAAAATGGGCCCGGATAACCGGATTTTATACAGCGATCTGGTGCTGATGATAGCTGGTATAGAGGTGCTCAAAAGCAGACAAAAAAAGAGGTATAAATTTTGCTGAAAGTGTTGGTATTATTAGGTTTCATCAATTCGATAACGTATCTTCGCAGCATGGAAAAATCGTTCGAAAACTTAACAAAAGATGAGCTATTGGAGCAGATGCTTGTGTTAGGCAAGGAGAACGAAAAGGCAGTGTTACAAAACGATCAACTTACCGAAAGATGCCAATACCTCGAATACCGTGTAGCGCAGCTTACCCGTATGCTATTTGGTCAGAAAAGAGAGCGTTTTGAAAATCAGGAACAACCAGAACTTCCGTTTGAGCCTACTGCAGCACAGCAACAACAGGCTCAGGAGCAAGTTGAAGAAAAAATAAGCTACACCCGCAAAAAGGCTGCTACAGGCCATAAAGGCCGCGCTGCGCTGCCTGCACACCTGCCAGTTGAAGAAGTGGAAATCCACCCTGAGGGTGATCTCTCAGATATGGTGGTTATTGGCAAAGAAATCACAGAAGAACTGGAGTGTGAGCCGGCACGCTTTTACATCAAACGTTACATCCGCTATAAATACGCAGCCAAAGACCATAGTTCGGTTAGTATCGGCAGTTTGCCCGAAAGAGTAATAGACAAAGGCATTCCCGGTGCTGGTTTGCTGGCCTCCATATTAACGGAAAAATACATAGACCATCTCCCGCTTTACCGACAGAAACAACGCTTTGCCCGGGAGCAAATAAAAATAGCCTCCTCCACATTGGAAGGCTGGGTAAAAGAAGCCCTCAAATTACTGGAACCACTATATGATAAGCTGGTTTTAGACACTAAATCGAAAGGGTACCTTCAGGTTGATGAAACAACCATAAAGGTACTGGAAAGTGAGCGCAAAGGAGCCTGTCATCAGGGTTACTATTGGGTATACCATGCCCCATTAGATGGCATTGTCTTATTTGACTATAGTCCCACCCGTGGGGCCGCAGCACCGTACCCTATACTCAAAGACTTTAAAGGCTATCTGCAAAGCGATGGCTATGGTGTATATGAGTCTTTTGCAAAAAGCAAAGACATCACTCACCTTGCCTGTTGGGCGCATGCCCGCCGTGAGTTTGAGCGGGCGCTTGACAACGATAAAGAACGCGCTGAGATAGCACTGGATATGATCCGTAACTTATACCTCATTGAACGTAAGGCCAGAGAGGCGAACATGGCGGCAGCAGAAATCAAAGAACTGCGCCTGACAGCTAGTCTGCCTGTAATAAATGCAATGGGTAAGTGGCTGGCATCTGAAATCCGCAATGTATTGCCCAAATCCCAGATAGGAAAGGCGATGGCTTACTCATTGAAACGTTGGGATCAGCTAATGGCTTATTTGAATGACGGCCATTTAAACATCGACAACAATCTGGTTGAAAATGCTATTCGTCCGGTAGCGCTTGGCAGGAAGAACTATCTGTTTGCCGGAACACACGATGCTGCCCAACGCGCAGCCATGATCTATTCTTTCTTCGCAATTTGCAAGAAGCATGATGTAAATCCATACGCCTGGCTGAAACACACCTTACAGCATATCAACACCATCCAGTACAAAAACCTCACAGACCTATACCCGCACAATTTTAATAAATTAGTGCAACGCTAACAATACGGGGTTGGTCGGGCGGATACCACAAAACTTTCTGCCAGCAATACACTTGATACGAAGCACAAAGCTTCATTTAACCACTGAACCGCCAATTTCTTGTAGGTGTTGTTATATGCCGTTTTTCTTTGCAATTTCATTAGGAAAATGTTTTCGTAAGAGGTCGTGTGTGTCTGTTTGAAACTGCATAAGCTTAATTGCTTTGTCTGTAAAGTCTGTAATTTTAAAATGTTTGTTAGCAATTGCCTTTAAACCCTTATTGTTAAAAACTGAAAGTGCTTTTAAATAATCTTTGTCGCTAATTATTTTCTCAATTTCTAACTTCCTTTTGTCATACCACTCTTGTATTTTTATTTCATTAGAGAACTTTGTAAAGTTTTCGTTTACTGTTGTCAATGTGTTGCCTTTTGAAACATGTGAGTCTTTGAAATAATAATTAATTTTAGCAGAGACGTAATTTGAAATTTGCAATTCTATTTCTTTTTCAAGTTGTTTTAACACGTCATCTTTTATTTGTTCAACAGTTGTATCGTCAAAAAGTAATTGTTTTGCAAGTATCAGTAAAAAACTTTCATCAAGAAACAAATTTTCGGGTTCAGTCATTGATAATGAAAAAATGTTTTCAGGTTCTAATGCTTGCAGTCTTTCAGTCCCGTGATGGTCAGAATCAATTACTCCAAACGCTTTTGTTGTTGAGTTTGGTAGTTTATTAAATGCTTTTGTATAGTTTATAACAGCAAAACAATTGTCAACTGGCGTAATTGTAAAACCGGGAAATAGTATGTTATATATCTTTTCATCAATGCTACCTTTTTTCCCTTCGCAAAAAAGTATGTTTTTTCTACTGCCAAGTAATTCAAGCAATAATGGTTCAGGTAAATCGTTTTCCGGAATATTCTCTATATCCCATTTGTCAGGATTTGTGAATGAACGAATCCATATTTTTTTTGCAGTAGTTCTGCTTGTTGCAAAATCTAAGTCATGAGTTAGATAAATAAAAATGCAGTCTTGTCTTTCCTTTTCTAAAATATCCCACAATTTTTTTAGAATGGTTTTGTGCAAATACATTTCAGGCTCGTCAATAATTATAAAACCTGAATTTGGTGCTTGAAGGACTTGGGCAATTAAAAATAACATTACTTTCTCCCCATCACTCATTTGAATTGCGGGATAAGGTCTTCCATTTTCCGATTCAACATTAATATTCATGCCGTCAACACAGCTAATTATGCGATGCTCAATAAGTGAATTCCAAATTTCTAATGTTCGGTCAAGATTTGTTGTTGGAGGTTCTGATATTTGTTCTCCTTTTTTGGTTTGTTCAATTGCCTTTATTCTAAAAGCATTTCCTGAAGCAATACTGTCTGCAAGAAGATTTTTTAATACAACACCAAATTCTTGTTGTAGATGTCCAAAGTCGTTTTGATTTTTATTTGATTTATCACGAAGCTGAGTTGTTTTTAATTCTTGAGCTGTCTTTGAAGGATTATGTAATGTTTCAAAAGTCGGAACTAATAAAATTCTTTGAGCAGATATAACTACACCATTATTCTGTATATATGTTTTTAGTTTGTTTGATAAAGAAGTTTTGCCACTTCCATTTGCGCCAATTGCAACAATATTATTATTGAAAAAGCCAAGTTTTTTAAAGAAGTCGAGATTAAAATGCAACAATGTCAATTGTTGTTCTAATGGACTTCTTTGGTCTTCAATTGTTTTTCTGTATTGTTCCTTGTGCTGTGGATGTATAAATTGAAGATTGGCTTGTTGCCTATATGGAAAATAATTGAGTGTTTGATTTATGTCGTTTTGAAATTGATTAATATAATTAACCGAAAGCTCTGAATTACCGACTAAATCTTTTAATAAATTGCAGTGGTCAATTACTTTATCATGTAGGTCAAGAATTATTCCGTCCACTTCACATTCAAATGCAATTTGGCGATGTAGATTAAGTTGCTTTAGACTTGTCTCGATGAATTGTAAAAATGTTTCTTTCTGTGTCATAGTTGTGTCGTCCTAAAATGGCATACAACTCAAAAATACACGCATGTTTCTGTATTTACAAAAAATATGTTTACATATTTAATGATCATGATAACCATACCTCTAAATAGAAAATAGCACAAAATGCGCATTGTGCTGTTGTTACTGATTTTGCTTGTGTTCGATACTCAATAACACAAAATACGCATGTCTGTCCCTGTTATGTTCGAGCCGGTCTCGCACCACGATAAGGATATTATGCTTATTCGCTTCGGGAAAGATGCTGCATTAACCGACAGATTAAAACAGAAGTTTTCGAAGGCCCGCTGCAACCAGACCTACAAAAGCTGGTAGCTGCCTGATACTAACGCTAATGGCACCGCCTTTGGCATGGCGCTCAAGCCGGTGGGTGAGGACGTGCTGGCCAAAACAGATGCAGTGAACCAGGATGCTTTACAACGCTTCATCGGACAATTGCCGTTAAAGGCCTATGGTTCCGGAACCATAGGCACATACACTATCGAGTTTGCCCAACTGCTTTACGTACTCAATTCTTTTCTTGTCAGGGATCTGAATGCAGAACGCCTGTGATGCTATTTTCTTTACTGCATCAGCACGTTGAAAACAATGGAAGCTCAGCTCCACAGCCGCTTGAATGCAGGGAAGACTCATAAATGATAGCTGGATGTAAATTACCAGGTTGCATGTGGTACGCCCGCGCCCCGGATAGCAGCGGATAGCCCACAGCCGCTGCAAGCATAAGTAAATGGGGTATGTAATTTAATTAGGTATCGATGCGCTTTGTAGTGCAAACACCATCCCGCGGCGAGGACTAGCAGCGGATAGCCGGATAAGGCGCCCAAAAAAATTGAACATTCACAAATGTGTCCGGGCAGCACTCAGCCGGGGTACGAAAGACCATCGACCGCCTCCCCCACCCGCAGCGGACGTACTTTGGCGGGATATTTGGCGGCATAATTCAATACGAGTTGGAGCATATAACTATTGCCGGCGACCGGCTGCAGCAGGGTCTTAATATCGGCCAGCGTATGGAACTGCAGCTGCTGGTCTATATAGCCCATACCATACAAATTGCCCTGCTCTACCCAAATACAGCTTTGCTCCTGCGCGTGCCGACCCCTATCGATCAATACAAATGAGGGCAATTGGCTACGGAATTGCTCGAGTGCCGCATGCACCCTGGCATTGTATTCGGGCGCAGTATGCCGGCAGGCACAGGTGGTGGTGCTTCCCTCCATCAGCCCCAGATCAAACAGGTCGTGCTGCAAGGAACAAAACTGCGGACATAAGTTAAAATTGCGCACGAGTTTATACAACATATTGCGGGCCTCTACCTCGCGGCCAAACACATGTTCGGCCAATTGATTGCCGGCATATTTACCCACAGCCAGGCGCATATACCCGTTCTGATCTTCGTACCGGTACAAACCAAATTTGGGCTCACGGCTTTTTTGCGCCCGGTTAAATGCAGGCCAAAGTTTCTTTATTTCCTGCGCTTCGAGCAATAATGCCATGAGCTCGGTACCACAAGGTTGGAAATGAATTTGATGTATGGTTCTCAAAAAATGCTGTCGCTGCGGTAAGGTATTGTTACCGGTAAAATGCGTAGCCACGCGCTTTTTCAGGTTAGCAGCCTTACCCACGTAAACAGCTTTACCGTACTGATCGAGAAAATAATATACACCGGGAGCGGCAGGCAGGGCATCAAAATCTTCGCGTGCGAGATGGGGCGGCAATACCTGATCTTTCGATTTTACCCTGAGCATTGCCGCTATGGCACCTTCGGTATCCCATTGCATCAACCGGCCAAATAACTCAGCGGTGGCGGCGGCATCGGCACCGGCGCGGTGCAAGGTAGTGACGGGTATGCCGAGAGCATCGCAGAGCTTGCCGAGGCTATAGGACCGGAGTCCGGGACGTAGTTTGCGGCTCAGCCTTACGGTACACAACTTGGGCGCAGCGTATTGCCTGCCGGCGATTTGGAAATGGTGCTTTATAAAAGAGTAATCAAAATTGACATTATGGGCTACAAATACACGGCCCTCGAGCAATTGCCATAACCGGGGCGCAAGCTCGGCAAAGCCGGGACTGCCGGCTACCATATCATCGTTGATGCCGGTAAGTAACTGAATAGCTAAGGGTATGGGCCTGCCCGGATTTACCAGGGATTCAAAACGCTCGATCACCCGTTCACCGTCGTGTATGAGTACGGCAATTTCGGTAATACCACTTCCGGCCGCATAGCCTCCCGTCGTCTCTATGTCTACAATAGCATACTGCATCGTTTGCTGCTCCCACCTCTGTATTGAAGTTGCAAAGATACGTGCCGGCTGTTGATATGTTGTACGGCGGTAGCTGGCAGGCGGGGTTTAATATATAAACATCTGCAAATACGAGCGTTTTGTTTTGTTCATTGGATAGGTCAGGCAATGATTTTCATCTTTTTCATCAGGAAGGTGGCACTTTTATTATGGCAAATACCGGTACGTAATTTATAATCAAATACCAGTTCGTCCTGAACGATTTCTACTTCAAAACACTTATTCACCAGCGTTTCCGGGTGCTGGTCGGTGATGGCACATACTTCCAGGTCGTGGGTGGCAATAGCGCCGAAGGTTTGCGCTGCGATCAATTTCCGGATCACACCGAGTGTACCACTGCGTTTATCGTCGGAATTGGTTCCGCGCAATATTTCATCCAGCAGCACAAATGTCATTTGCCCTTTCAATTGTTCCATGATGAATTGGAGCCTTTTTACTTCGGCAAAGAAGTAAGATTCGCTATCGGCCAGCGAGTCTGATTGCCGCATAGATACGAATACGGGCATAGGATGTACCCTGGCGGCAGTGGCGCATACTACCGAGCCGGCGCCCGCCAGTACCATATTCACGCCCAATGTGCGCAGGAAAGTGCTCTTGCCCGACATATTGGATCCGGTGAGTATGATGAAACGTTGCTGACGGAAAGTAATATCGTTGCATACGCGCTTGTGCGTAGCTATCAGCGGGTGTCCGAGGGCGGAGAAGCTGATATCGGCATGGTCATTGATTTCGGGGAATACATATCCGGGGTTGTTCGCGGCCAGGTTGGCAAGGCTGGACATGGCCTCTACCTCGGCCAATACTTCCAGCCATTGGGGAACATAGGCTGCATAGCTTTTTTTCCAACGGGTCAACTTCCTTAAGGAATGTATATGATACAGGAACAAACCGTTCATGATTACGGCCCCGAATGGATTTTGTACGGATTCCAATTCGGCGCATATAGCGGATAGTTGGGCTATTTGCCTGCCTGCCTGCGCCGATTGCTGGTTCAACTTTCCCTGTAGCGCACGCATTTCGGGAGTTTGCCATTGTTCATCGGTGATGAGCTGTAAGAGTGATCCGTATTGTTTCAGCAATTCATTGATACGCTCTGTTCCATATAATGACCTGCGAATGTTTTTCAACTGCATGGACAATACCAACAAGTTCAGGGGCAGAATGCGCAGCGCTATATCCCATAGCAGCTCGATCCTGAATATAAAGTAGCCTGCAAAGCCAAGCAGCAGGGCAATGGGCAGCAGATACGACAATACCCGAAGCAGTACGCCCGGACCTTTTTCCGGCAGGGCAGCCCAGCGCAGCAGTTTATTATAGCGATCCTCACTATCGTCAAAAAAAAGAGCGCTGGCTTTCAAATCCTGCCGGAATTCGATCTTGTCTTTCAGTTCTCTTAAGGCTTCCTGGCGGGAAACAATAGCATGCTGAGGCAAAGGCTGCAGCAGCATACCGGCCAATCGTTGCAAACCCGGGTAAGTAGCCGTTCTGTTGATATACTGAAACAGCGACCGTTCGCCAAACAAATCGAGGTCGAGGGCATAGGCATGACCGGGTTCGGAAAATTCAAGACCGTTGTTGAAGGGAATTTTCTGCGCTTGCAGGAAGGCAATTTCTTCTTCGTTGATTTGCTTCAGATGTTTTTGGTATTGCTTACGGTAGCTGATCGCCTGGCTGATTTTGAGGAAAACGAGGAAGGCAATTGCGGAGGCAATAGCCAGGGCCAGCTGCAGGGCATCAGGATTTTGAAAATAATTATAGCCAAAAACACAGAGGAGAATAACCAGCAGTAACCGCAGACCGGTAACAATATTGTGTTGTTTGCTTAATCGACTCAGTTGCTGCGCAGCCTTGCCGGCACGCTGTTGGTATATTGCTAATATGGGTGGTAGCATGATAGGTACAATGCTTTTATTCAAAAAAAACAGGATGCTCCCGCGGGCGCGGGAGCATCCTGTAGAGGCCTTTATCAGGCGCCAAAAAATTGTTCTAATTCCTGCAGGGTATCGGCCGAAGTTTTCAGATCCTTTACTACTACGCCCTTTTGCAGCGCTACGATACGGTTCGACACTTCAATAGTATGCAGGAGGTCGTGGCTCGATACCAAAATGGTAACGCTGGGGTCGGCGGCGAGCTCTTTCAGCATCTTTTTCAATCTTATTTGCGTGGTTGGATCGAGGTTGGCGAAGGGTTCATCCAGAATAATCAATTCGGGCTTACCAATCAGGGCGCCGACAATGCCGATTTTCTTTTGATTTCCTTTGGAAAAATCGCGCAGGTATTTACCGCTTTTCAGAATTTCATTATTGAAGAATTCGAGGTAATCTGATAGGAATGCGTCTACGTCGGCCCTGTTCCAGCCCCGCAATTCGCCAATAAAATAGAAATATTCTTCGGGCGTGAGATAGCCGATCAGGAAACTCTCATCGATGAAGGCCGAAGTAAAAGGCTTCCACTCTTCGCTGGTATGTACCGGAATCCCGTTATTGAGAATTGCGCCTGTACTGGGTGAAATGAGGTCAAGCAGCAGACTGAAAAAAGTTGTTTTGCCGGCACCGTTATTACCAACCAGACCAAAACTTTCCCCTTTTGGAATGCTCAGTTGATCGATTTGTAGTACCGTGGTTCCGTTATAGCTTTTACTGAGGTTATTTACTTGTATCATATAATTAATTCGGCTGCTGTTAATTTTTTTGTTTGTAGGCGTTTATTGTCAGGTATTTTTCACGTTTATATACTTTTTCGATCTGGCTGAATACCCTATTGCGGAAGCCGAAGCCGATAATGCCGGCACCAATTACGAAGGCATAGCCTACGCGTACATTGAAGAGGTAATTGCCCAAGGCAAATACAAGCAGGGGCAGTAATAACTTAGGCAAACTGAGCAGCAGGGTTTTTGCGTTAAATGCCTGTTTGTCGCCAAAGGCATTTTTGGCCGATGCCAGGTCGATTGGCGTTTTGATATAGGCTCCGCCCCAGAGTACAATATGTGCATTTACACCAATATTATAAATAGCTCCCGCCACAATAGCCAGGTACACGTCTACGCCAAAGTACAGGTAAAACGAAGCAAGTATGGTGGAGGCGATAGTGGCGATCACAATCAGCCACCATTTTGCACTGAGGTATTCGCGATAGCGGATATTCTGGCTCATCATTAAGGGGTAATAGCTGCTATCCCAACTGGGAACAAATTGTCCGAAGGTGAACAGGAAGCCGCCGGTTACGAAGATGCTGGCAAAAATCCTCCATACCGGGCCCTCATAGGTTTCTGAGACGCCGGTAAAGAACAGCAGTCCGTAGAGGAGGAACATCACACTGGTTAGTACGGCTGTTTTTGAACGCTTATTGCGCCTGATCAGGCGTATATCATTTTTGAGAAAAGTACCCAGGCTGCCGAAACGATCAAGCCAGGTATAATGTTCGGTACTGCCTCTTTTTACTACATTGGCCAGTCCTGCATCCAGGTAAATATTTTTCGCAAAAAAGGAAAAACACAAGCGATACAGCAAGACCAGCAATAAGACGGGCACCGCAGCCCAATACACCTGGTTGTACATTTGCTGAAACATAACGCCGGAGTATTGGGTTATGTCAAAATATCCATATATCTGCAGGCCGCCCAATACAACAACTACAGCCAGTGCAGTATAAAACACACTGTCTTTTTTATTGACCAGGATATTCAGAAAATTGTTGCAGTACACCAGTGCCATAACCGCGCAAAACCAAGCCAGCACCTGCAGCGGGGGATACTGTTGAAGCAGTAAGATGATGGTGAAAGGAACGAGGAAAAACAGGTGCACCAGGTTAAAAATGGAGTACATTGTTTTGCCCAGTGTAAAATTGATCAGAATTTTGCGGGGAATTGGCAGGTTAATAAATGGTCTGACCAGCATTGCCGGGTTCTTTTGGAGGAAGTACCTCGACAGTAGATCTGCAAAAAGATAATATACCAGATACTGGTTTGCCACTTGTACCGGATCCAGTCCGTACTCCTTGCTTACGATGAAATAGAAGCCAATCCCTGAAAGTAGAAACAAGCTGGCCATTAACATGGCAAACAAGAGCATGATGATCTTAACAACGAGATTTTGAGTAAAGGAAGCCGATCTTAGGAAAGCCTTCCATTCCAGTGAAAATAACTTTTTATACATAAATTGGATGAGTCGAAGCAGCGCCAAATATAGAAAAATGGATGCTTCGAAACACAATAAAGTTATACGCCGTTTTGCTTCCCTCTTCGTCGGCCATATACATCGACGAGTGGACGAAAGACCGACCAATGCTACTGTGTTTAAGTGGAACTGTGATTTTTTGCTTTTGGTAAGGAGGTTGCACAATCCCGACAGTTAGTATCAGCAGGGCATCCCCTATATCGCCAACGCGCAAAAAATTGTGCATGCAGCGCAACATTTTTCCGGTGCTTTAGCATTCGCCTTAAGGCTGGCTTGAATTTTTGGTCCTTTTTTTTCAAGAAAAAAGGACGAATAAAAAGCGATGGTAATTGCGGCCAATACGCTCTGGATGTTAAAAAGGATCGCATGGTAGTCCGAGGCGAAATGTTAGTTTCCCGCAGATAGCGCAGATTTTCGCTGATTTTTTTCAATTCGAAGCGTCTTTTGAATGCGCTCCCAGAGTTAGAATCTACAGATAACATTCCACGGAGCGCCGCCAGCCTTACCAGCGAAAGGAAAAATGAAGCGGAATTGATTTTTTGCTTTTGGTAAGGAGGTTGCACAATCCCGACAGTTAGTATCAGCAGGGCATCCCCTATATCGCCAACGCGCAAAAAATTGTGCATGCAGCGCAACATTTTTCCGGTGCTTCAGCATTCGCCTTAAGGCTGGCTTGAATTTTTGGTCCTTTTTTTTCAAGAAAAAAGGACGAATAAAAAGTGATGGTAATTGCGGCCAATACGCTCTGGATGTTAAAAAGGATCGCATGGTAGTCCGAGGCGAAATGTTAGTTTCCCGCAGATAGCGCAGATTTTCGCGGATTTTTTTCAATTCGAAGCGTCTTTTGAATGCGCTCCCAGAGTTAGAATCTACAGATAACATTCCACGGAGCGCCGCCAGCCTTACCAGCGAAAGGAAAAATGAAGCGGAATTGATTTTTTGCTTT
>Ga0222425_100374_pt1 | contig 11400 bp, 6 predicted proteins | sample 2B1ome_2_FD_180089 | JGI IMG/M metagenome (GOLD analysis project Ga0222425, IMG submission 180089) | Enriched microbial communities from leaf-cutter ant dump, University of Wisconsin, Madison, United States - 2B150A (version 2) | ecosystem: Environmental > Terrestrial > Nest > Insects nest > Nest... | reverse complement strand
GGACCGCGGCGTCCTTCTCCTCCTGCGAATACCGACGCGTGGTCGGCTTCCCCTTCGACAGATCCTTCGGCATGGCTCCATCCTCGTTTCCAAGGTCAAGAGCCTCCAAGCAACCCAGGGCGGTTCAGTGCTCCTTGGGATGGGTCTTCATCCAGCCATCGGCTGGGTTGGCTATCCAGTAGCCACTTGCCGCAGGGTAAGCCGGAACGACTTCAACGACTCCATCGGAGAACCGACACACGACAGCCGGCCGGCGCACGGCGATCGTGGTACTCGGAAACCGATCCTGGAGTGTGTCCTTGACCCGGTTCAACATCGTCCAGGGAGATTCGGGCTGGACACCCTTCAGTGATGCCAGGTAGTCGGCGTCGCTGTGCTGCCAAATTCCAGTCCCGTGGCGAAGCGAACCGATCTCAAACATCTCGTGGAGCCCTAGGTAGACATCAAGCCGCGTCTCGATGGACGCGCGATGGCTCTTTGCCGCGTCGAACTGGGACGAAGTCGGCGTGTACAGGCTCGTCAGGCTGTTGAGCCAGGCGCGGGCACTATCACTCATTGCCCGGCCCCTGACCGTCTCACCGTCGAACGCGCATCGGTCATATCCGCCACGCTCCCGGCACTGCCCGCGCGTAGTCCTCGATGCCGATGGCCTCGAAGTGGCGCTTGGCGGACTTGATCTTCGCGAGTTCGGTCGGTCGGAGTTTCGAGTCGTCGAGCGTGCTCTTCGTCTCACGGATCATGTAGATCCGGTCTTCGCCGTCCGCCTGCTTGATGATCGCCCAGTCGGGGTTGTACGGGCCGACGGGGGTGTCGATCTTGAACTTGGCTGGCAGCTTCATGAACAGTTTGATGTCCTCGCGAGAGTCGAGCAGTTCCGCGAACTGGCGCTCGACGTCGGAGTCGAAGACGACGTAGTCGAAGTCGGTCTTCTGGGTGTGCTGCACCTTGTACATCTGGTCGAGGAAGCGCTCTTTCTCCTCCTCGCCGTCCTTCTGCAACTCGCGCAACTCGTAGACCGAGCCTGCGATCTGCTCGTACTGGATGCCGTCGACCACGATCTTCGCCAGCTCACTCTGGAGGGCGCGCTTGGTCATCGCGATGAAGTCGTTCGGGTTGCCGATGAACTCGCCCAGCCGGCCGCTGCCGATCAGGATGTCGACGATGGTCTTGCGGGTGAGGGACGTCGCCTCCTGCAGCTCCGTGATGATGTCGGGTAGGTCGTAGCTGCCCTTGAGATCCGCCGAGCGGGTGCCGAGCTCCTCGCCCTTGGCGCCGCCTCGAAGCACCTTAACTCCGGCGCGGGTGACCTGGATACGGAGCGCATCGATCTGCGGCGCTTCCCGGATCGCACGGACGGCGTTCTCGATCAGCTGGTCGCGGCCGACCCGGACGCGGTAGGTGGTCTTCTGGCTGATGGTCTCCCAGAACTCCTCGAACTCCGGGTTCGAGTAGAGCTGCTTGTTGAGCATGCGCGGCTGACGCTTGCTGACCGGCTTGACGTACTTGCCGATATTGGCGCGCTCGACCAGCTCGATGATGATCGACTCGGCCCATGCGAAGTCGACAGGCAGGCCGAGATCGAAGCCGAGCTGGTTCGGCTGGAACTTCGAGGTGACCGCGCCGTCCTTGTCGATGAAGCCGTGATCCTTGAGGTGCTCCCAAACGAGGACGGAGCGCTGGTAGCCGAACTGGTCGTCGGTGAGCGCACCGTTCTCGTCCTGCAGCGGGATCTTGGAGAACTCGGCCCGACGCACCCGGCCGATCTCGACACCCGCGTCCTTGTACTCACGCTGGAGCGCGTCCGCGAACTTCGTGTACGACTCGTTCGCCACGACCGTCAGCGTCGCGACGCCACGATCAGCGACGCGGGCGTAGCCGTCGTCGGTCTTTGCGACGGGGAGACGCAGGCCACGCCCGAGGGTCTGGCGGCGCTCGGTCTCAGCACCCATCTCGCGCAGGGTGCAGATCTGGAAGACGTTCGGGTTGTCCCAGCCCTCGCGCAGGGCAGAGTGGCTGAAGATGAACCGAACAGGCTCGTTCTCGTCGAGCAGCCGTTCCTTCTGCTGCATGATCAGTTCGTAGGCGTCGTCATCGGCCTTCGTAGTGCCGGACGAGTCCTGGAAGGTCGTGGTCTTGCCGCGCTTGATCTGGGAGAAGTACGCCCGGCGAAGCTCACTCGGCGCCTGCGGCAGCAACTCCTGGTAGCGCGCCGACTTCGCGCGTTCCTCGACAAAGACCTCATCGAACCACTGCACGAAGTCGCCGTTCGCGTCGTCGTTGCTCGTGCCGTCACCCAGGTAGCTGGCGACCTTATCAACGAAGAAGAGGCTGAGCACCTTGATGCCCTTGGCGCGGAGCATCGACTCCTTGCGGAGGTGCTCGCGGACGGTCTCTCGGATCATCTCCTTGTAGATCGCGCCGGCGGAGGCACCGATGCTCTCGCCCTCATAGAGGAAGCCGTGCGAGGTGAGGTCGACGCAGGCAGGCTCAATGCTCATCTCGTTGATGCGCCAGCCCTCGTAGATCGGGTTGTTGGTCAGGCGCGCATCCGACAGTTCCTGGTGCTGCTTCACGCTCACGATGCGCCGCTCAAGTGAGCCATCGGCCTTGCGGCAGGAAAGCTCCAGCCGGGCCGACCACGACGGCTCACGGCGCACCTCGACCAGCTTGATATACGGCGTCGCATCGGCACCCTGCTGGGCCACCTCGGCCACAACGATCTGCTTCACGAGTCCGAGGTCGTGGGCATCGACCGGGTCAAGACGATAGACAACGTTCCGCTGTTTCTCGTGGGTTGCGCTATAACGCAGGGTGAAGGCGGGCTGCAAACGACCAAGCGCGTCGAGCGAGTCTTTAGACTCCATGTTCTGCGGCTCGTCCATGATCACGATCGGATTCGTTGCTCTGAGGAAGTCGATGGGGCGGAACCCGTTGAGCTTGTCACGACGCCGGTTAATAATCAGTCGCGCTTCCGCGTTTGACTGCCCCTCGTCCTGTGCCGAAAGCCCTCGCTTGGACAGATTTTCACGGATTGATCCGATCGTCATGATGAGGATCTGCACGTTCGTCGAGGTCGCGAACGACTGCACTTCCTCGGCGCTCTTGCCGCTGTAGATCGAGGCGTCGAAGGTGATGCCCTGCGGCTTGTAGAGGTTCTCGAAGTGCTCGCGCATGAGCCGGATGCTCGTGCTGACACCCTCGCGAATCGCCACGCTGGGCACGAGGATCACGAACTTCGTGAAGTTGTACCGAACAGCCAGATCGAAGATCGTGCGCAGGTAGACATACGTCTTGCCGGTGCCCGTCTCCATCTCGATATCGAAGTCGAGCGCATCGCCCGCAAGCGACGGCCCGACCTCAAGGCCGTTCCGGTCCTGCACGCGCTGCAGGTTCGCCAGGATCAGGTCGGGATCGAGCACGAGGCTGTTACCGACCGCACCGACCTCCTGCGTGAGGTCGATATCGAGCGCCGCCTGATCGGACTCAGGCAGCACCGCTGCACCGCGCAGGGTCGTGACCAGCTTCTCTGCATCCTTCGGCTGCCCGTCGAACAGGTCAACCACGGACGCGATCGCATCCAGCTGATACGGCTGGCTGGCGTCGAACTGAAACCCTGATCCGCTCATCACGCCGTCCAGAGCTCAATGCCCTTGCTCTTCGCGAGCTGGGACAGGTTGGTCTTGAGTTCGTCGTCACCCTGGAAGGCGTCCTCGAGCACGATGATCCGCGTCGGTGCCTCGTCGACAAGCGCGCGGAGCTGCTCAAGCGTCGGCTTGACGTGCTCATTCAGGTACGCCAAGACGGCCACGTCACCATCACGGTCACGAACCAGCCGGACGTCGAGCCCAGCGACCTCAGTAGCCGAGATGTTCTCAGTCAACGAGTACCCCTGCTTGAGCAGGATCTCGGTGAGCAACTCATCGGCAGTCGAATCATCAGTCGCGCTGTCACGAAGGCTGAGCAGGTGCTGCTGCAACGCATCTTCCTCGACATCACTAGACAGCCGCCACTTGGAGAAGCTTGTGTCCGCGAGCTTGTAGGAGCGGAAGCCAATATCGAGCGGAGCCTCGCGACCGCCAAGTTGCAGACCGGCCTGCCGAGCAACAGCGTCGCCAGCAACGTCGATTCGTTTCCTCGAAATCTGCGAGATCTGCGAATACCCCGCGTCGCGTGCTTCCGACGCGTCAGGTGTCGGCTCAGGGAGCTGAACCTGAATATGCCGACGGTCGCCACCATCTTCCGCGTTCAGCTGCATGACGGCATGAGCCGTGGTTCCCGAGCCCGAGAAGAAGTCCAAAACGATGTCACCTCCGTCCGGACTGGTTGACAGCGCAATGATCGTCTTCAGCATTTCGACCGGCTTAGTGTAGTCGAAGGCCGCAAATGCGAAGAGACTACGAATACCCTTTTTCGCGTTGTCGTTCGAGTACTTGTTGTCAACGAGATCAAGAGTCGTGAACGCTTTGGTGCGATCCTGGATGACGACCTCGTAGCCGCCACCCCGTTCCCTAATCGTTGCGTTCTGGTAGGTCTTCGTATAGATACGCGGTCCGTTACGGCCGTCTTTCACGACAACGAAGCCGTTTTCCAGACCGAATTTGAAGAGGTCACGGGACCATCGCCAGCAGAAGTCAGTGCGCGGGTTGCGGGCTTGCCGCGCGAGCATCTGCTCCTCGGTAGCGCCACCGGGACGAAATACGCGACCATCAAGCTCGATCTCGTAGTCAAGAGATCGCGAGTACTGGATTGACCCATAGTCAAGCGTTTGGTTCAGCTTGTACTTGCCGCGGGTCTCCTCGAACTCATCCGAGAACCGGAACCCGTCATCGGTGTGAGAGAACCGGTTGAGACGTACGCCGGAGGTGCGGGAAAAAGCGAGAACATAGTCATGATTGAAAGCAATGAGGTCTCCGCTCTTACCGGCACGCTTCGTCACGCGCGGAAAACTCGCGAGCAGATTGTCCTCGCCAAAAACCTCCTTGCCAAGCCGAGTCAGGTTATCAACTTCGTGATCGTCGATCGAGATGAAGATGACGCCGTCGTCCGTGAGCAGGTTCCGCGCGAGCTTGAGGCGCGGGTACATCATGTTGAGCCAGTTGGAGTGGTAACGCCCCTCGGTCTCGGCGTTGGTCGAGACCTTCTTGCCCTCCTCGTTGACCTGGCGCGTCCACTCGAGATAGGTGTCGAGGCCCTCCTTGTAGTTGTCCGGGTAGACGAAGTCCTTGCCGGTGTTGTACGGAGGGTCGATGTAAATCATCTTGATTTTGCCGTGGTAGTGCTTCTGCAGGATCTTGAGCACTTCGAGGTTGTCGCCCTCGATGAAGACGTTCTGCGTCGTGTCCCAGTCCTTCGAGTTCTCAAAGTCGGGCTTCAGCGTCGCCGTGGTCGGCTCCTGCGCAGCGCGGAGAGCCCGCTTCTTGCCAGGCCAGAACAGCCCGAACCGCTCGCTGCCGTCAGCGGCGTCACCGTCGAGTAGTTCCTTGAGCTTCTCGACATCCACCTTGCCGTCGGCGATGGCCTCGGGAATCAGATCGGCAAGCTGAGCTGCCAGCTCGGTCTGGAAGTTCGGAGTAGTGGATGGCGTTTCGTAGATCTCGTCAGTCATTCGGGTGAATCTCTTTCATGATCTTAACAATTCGTGTCGGGATTGTGAATGCCCGGTGGTCTAGGTGGCGATCCGCCATCGGATCATGAACAGGTGCTCGGTCTCCTGGGTTCCCTGGAGCGACTGCTCGATCAGCTCAAGGTACTTGTCGGCCTCCGCGCGGAGCTTCTTGCGCGTGTCCCGGAAGTCCTCGTCAGCCTCCTCGGCACGCTGCTCCCACTTCCGGGCTTCCTTCTTGAGCCGCAGCTGCTCCATCGGATCATCGGCCTGCCGGGCGAGCCTGCGGGCTTCCTTCTCCTTCGCCCGGTAGTCGCGGATGGCACCCTCGTGCTCGGCCTTGCGATCCTGCTGGTTGCGGTAGAGCAGCTCCTCCTGCTGGTCGTAGTATCGGGAGTTGCGGCCCTGGACTTCTTTCTCCAGCTCCGCCCGTCGTGCATCAAGGTGCGGCGCGAAGCGTGCCGCGTCGATCGCAACGGGCTGCCCTCCGACCGAGATGCAGGCCAGGTCGAGGATGTCCGCGACGTACTCCTCGTCGAGCCACTGGCCGTCATCGGTCAGGGCACCGGCCAGCATGTAGGACTCGGCGACATCCTCATCGCGGGCCTTCATGCGGAAGGTTGCGAGGTTCACGGTTAGCTCGCCGCTGGTGCCCTCCAGTGCCCGGATCGCGCTGCTGACGCGGTCGGACTGCCCGAGCGAGAAGGTCAACTCCCGCGCCGGGGTCTCATGTCCCTTCGACGTGTCGACGACGTACTGGGCGAGCGGGCTCGCGTAGCGGTACTGGTGGGCGTTCTCCAGCGGCTGCGACTTGAAGAAGTAGCGCCCGGTCGGTGCATCCTGCACAGGTGACTCGTCGAGAATGAACGTGCGCCCGTCGCCCTCGAAGGTGGCGAACCTATCCAGCTCATGCCGGGTTACCGCGAGCAGTAGGCGTTCGAACTTGTTGAGCACCTCGCCGGACTGCGTGTCATAGGCCTTGAGGCGGTCCTGGACGTGTGGGTCGAGGTTGTCGAAGACCTTCGCCTTGGCGCTTGCCATCTCCCGCGAGATCTCGCTCGCATACTGACCCTCGAGTTCACGGAACGCGGCATCCAGCTCGTCGGCGGTTCGGCAGCGGGTGAGGATGTCGCTGATCGTCTTCTCGAAGTCCAGCCCGTCCTCGATCGCACCGAGCACTTCGTCGCTCGCGCCGAACACGCTGGAGAACAGCTGAAACTTGTTGGTCAGCAGTTCCAGGATGCGCTGCTCGGCGATGTTGCCCTTGTTTGAGAAGTTCACGACGACGACGTTGTGCTTTTGCCCGAAGCGGTGCACGCGACCGATGCGCTGCTCGACGCGCTGCGGGTTCCACGGCAGGTCGTAGTTGACGAGCATCGAGCAGAACTGCAGGTTGATGCCCTCGGCTGCTGCCTCGGTCGCGATCATGATCGTTCCCTCGGTGCGGAAGTAATCCACCAGCGCCTTGCGGCGATCCACGGCGGCAATGCCGGTGATCAGGTCGCCATCCTGGTTGGCCTTGAGCCACGCCTGGTAGATCGCGGTCTGCTCCGGCCCATTGTTCGAGCCGTTGAACAAGACGAGTCCGTCGCCACGCCCGGCCTCACGCAGGGAACGAGCGATGTACTCCTGCGTCTTCGTCGAGTCAGTGAAGATGATGGCCTTCTGGGGAGCGCCCAGCTCGCGGAGCCGCTCGAAGCCCAGGTCGAGTGCCTCACCGAGCTTGACGGCCTTCTGGTTCTCCGTGATCGAACGGGCAAGCGCCGCGTAGTCACGCAGCTCGGCAACCTCAGCACGCATCGCCTCAAGCAGCGGCTCGTCAAGCGGCAACGACGAGGGACGGGAGCTGGTGCCGGTTCCCTCGATCTCCTCGGCCTCCTCCAGCTCCTCGCTGGTGATCTCATCATCCACCGCGAAGTCCGCTGCCACCAGGCCACCACGTCCATCGCGCCGCTGTCCAGCAGCGACCTCCTCCGCCAGACGGTGGGCGATGTTCTCCAGCGTGCTCGCGACCGCGTAGGTCGATGATCCGAGGCGCTTACGGATGATCAGGGCAGAGAGGTGACGCTGACTCCCGGCGAAGGCGAACAACTCATCACGCTGCAGGTAGTCGTTCACGAGATCGTAGAGCCGCGCCTCGTCCGGCGACGGCGTGAACTCGACCGTCAGAGGCAGGCGCTTGGTGAAGTGGATGTACTTGTCAGCGTCGCGGCGCAGCGTGCGCTTCGAGACCGTCGCGACACGCTCCACCAGGTCGTCATCGCCACCCAGATCGCGGTTCTTGACGTACCGCTCGCGGAACGCATCGAGCGAATAGAAGTAGCCAGGGTCGAAGATCGACACCAGCCCGTACAGCTCCTCGAGCTTGTTCTGCAGCGGCGTCGCCGTCAGCAGCACCGTCTTGTGCGCACCCGACACGACGTGCGCCACCGCCTCAGCGGCCTTGGTCTTACCCGTCCAGTAGTTGCGCAGCCGGTGCGCCTCGTCCGCGACCACGAGATCCCACGCCTTGAGCAGCGAGGTCTCGTGGCGGAGCGCGAACTCGTAGGAACAGATCAGCACCTGTGCCGAGCGTCCGCCTGCTGCAGCAAGCAGCGAGTCCTTCGACTTCGGATCGAGGATCGCGGACGGGATCAGGAACTTCTCGTACAACTCCTGCTGCCATTGCTGCCGCAGGCTCGACGGGGCAACGATCAGGATGCTGCGGCGGCGTTCGGCCCAGTACTGCGAGATGACGATGCCCGCCTCGATCGTCTTACCGAGGCCAACCTCATCAGCGAGGATCACGCCCGGCAGGAACGGTGTCTGCAGAGCGAACAGGGCGGCGTCGATCTGGTGCGGCTTCGGCTCCACCTGGGCGTCGAACAGGAGCCCGGCGAGTTTGCCGACGTGATCGTTCGCGTAGCTACGCTGCAGCTCGTGCGCATAGTACTTGGCCTGGTAGTCGGTCAGCGGGAGGTTCATCGACGAGACCTCCGCTCGACACCCTCGGAGCGCAACGAAGCCGCGGCGACCAGCCGGTCGTCGCGGCGGGGTGATCGTGCCGCTCTGCGCTTCATCGGGTTGTGCTCCTCCGCGCCGAGGGCGCGTCTTAAGTTGTGCTCATAGTGCCGTGTCCTACGGTACCGGCGGCCACCGACACTGCTAGGGTGCCGCGCCGCTCGGGCGGGTCGTGCTGTCGCAGGCGGGAGCCGGACGGCTCGACCGGGACGCTGCGATCTACTCCCCATTCTCTCATAATCCGCTATTTGCCGGAATAGGAATATCACAAAGCCGCAGATAAATGCCTGACGAGAGGCGCTGTCAGGATTGTCTCAGTAATCGATTCATGTTATATTCCAGAGCAGTAATGCGGCTCCTCCGAGTTCCGGTGGGGGTGAGCGCGGCGCGCCGACGGTGTGATGACCGGCTGAGAGGGGTCGAGGCCTCCAAGATCGGGAGCGACCAAGCACCCTGTCCGGAAGGCCTCGACGTTGTCCGAGCCTACGGCGCGATCTGTTGCGCGCTGCCATCACGAGACCACCTACTGCTCCCGCTGCGACCTGCTCGTTGGACTCGGCGAGCTGCACGTGAGTGGCGTCGAGTTCGACGACGACGTCGGCTTGCTGAGGGTGGTGGTGGAATCGGCGGCGGCGCCGATGGGCTGCAGGACCTGCGGCGTGATCGCGCACAGCCACGGCCGCCGCGATGTCACGCTGGTCGACGCGCCCTGTTTCGACCGGCCCGTGAAGCTGGTGTGGCGCAAGCGCACCTGGCGCTGCGAAGAGGCGGCCTGCTCGACGAGGGTGTTCACCGAGCAGGACACCGAGGTCGCCGCACCGCGGGCACTGTTGACGACGCGGGCCTGCTGGTGGGCGATCAACCAGATCCGCCGCGAGCACGCCTCGATCGCAGGGATCGCCAGGCAGCTCGGCACGACGTGGAACACGATCTGGTCCTCGATCCAGCCACTGCTCCAAGCGATGGCCGATGATGAGGCCCGGTTCGCCGGCGTCAAGCGCCTCGGCGTGGACAAGCACGTGTGGCACCACGTGTCCGAGTTCCCGCTCGCCGATGGTGGCCGTGGGCCGAAGCTGCTGACCGGGATGGTCGACCTGACCCCCGATGAGGACGGGACACCGCGGGCACGGCTGCTGGACCTGGTGCCCGGCCGGTCCGGGAAGGCTTACAGCGACTGGCTCCAAGAACGCGGCGAGGGCTTCCGCGATGGTGTCCAGGTCGCCACCCTGGACCCGTTCCACGGCTACAAGAACGCCATCGACGACCAGCTCCAGGACGCGGTCGCGGTCCTCGACGCCTTCCACGTCGTCAAGCTCGGCACCCAGGCCGTCGACGAGGTCCGGCGTCGCGTCCAGCAGGAGATCCACGGCCACCGCGGCCGCAAGAACGACCCCCTCTACGGCATCCGGATGATCCTGCGCTGCGGGGCCGAGAAGCTCACCGACCGGCAACGAGCCCGGCTCGACCGCGCGATCGCGGCTGACGAGCGTCACGAAGAGGTCCTGGTGGCGTGGCTGTGCGCCCAGGAACTGCGCACTGCCTACAAGGCGAAGAACCCCGCCGAAGGACGAAGGATCGCCCAGAAGCTCACCTCCACCCTGCCGACGTGCCCGATCCCGGAGATCAAGCGACTCGGCAACACTCTGAAGCAGTGGGGCAGCGCGTTCCTGGCCTACTTCGACACCGGCCGCGCCAACAACGGCGGCACCGAAGCCGTGCACGGCCTCATCGAACTCCACCGCCGCATCGCCCGCGGCTTCCGCAACCGCGACCACTACCGGCTACGCATGCTGCTCATCGGCGGCGGACTGGCCCACCCCCACCTCAGATAGGAAGAGCCGGAATACCTCAGACTGCACAACGACGAAAGCGTCACTGCGACGACGCAGGAACTCATCGACTGGCTCGGCACCCACCTCATCCGCCAGCAGCACCCCGACGCGAAACCTGTGACCTACGTCGAACGCTACCCGCCACGGCTGGACAACATCCTCGTACCGACCGGCGTCGAGGTGGGCGACTGGTACCTGCGCGTCAACGTCCCTGGAATCTACGGCACGAAAGACATCCAAGAGCTGACCGAAACGCTCGGGGTACTCTCTGTCGACCGAGATGCGGCTCTGCGCGCCTACCTCAGCCTGCCGGATACCAACGCGATGAGCGGCGACATCATGCAGGACTTCCACGACTGCTACCTCGGCGTCTTCGCAACCGTCGAGGAAGCCATCCACGAGCTTGCGGAAGTCGACGAACGTGAACGCGACGTCTTCACCTACGCCGAGGACCGCCAACTCGTCATCGAACAGATGAACCCCGACTACCAGGCGCTCCTCGAAGAAGTCGCGGACGCCTTCGACCTCGTCGAGGAGGAAGGCCGGGTCTATGTATTCCACAAATAGCCGAGCCATCTCCCGTCGTGATGGGGCGGTGTTCTCGGAGGGCAGACGGAAAGCGATGCGGAATAGTCAACAACGGCAAACTGGCCGGTCAGGCGAGGTAAAATGGGGAGGTAAACGGGCTCTTCGCGGTTCGTGGTGGAGCGGTGTCGTCGCGTCGGTGAGACGTTGAAGGCTCGTGGCCTGCTGGGATGGGTGTTGTCTACGCAACCGCCCCAGCAAGGAACCACGAGCCGTGATCGAGACTACGGGCTCGCGGCGTGATGCCGCGAGCACGCTGTTCAACCTGCCCGACTTCCGTGTGATCGACGCGGTCGACGACGACGCCGGTGGGCGCCGCGTCCTGGTCGAGTCGTTGGCTCCGCCGGGGTGCCCGTCGTGTGGGGTGGTCGCGACGCGGGT
>Ga0222425_100372_pt1 | contig 11467 bp, 9 predicted proteins | sample 2B1ome_2_FD_180089 | JGI IMG/M metagenome (GOLD analysis project Ga0222425, IMG submission 180089) | Enriched microbial communities from leaf-cutter ant dump, University of Wisconsin, Madison, United States - 2B150A (version 2) | ecosystem: Environmental > Terrestrial > Nest > Insects nest > Nest... | reverse complement strand
CAGCAACACGCAGGTGCCCAAGGACCCGCGCATGACCGACCCGGCCAAGATCAAGCTCATCAACTACGACTACGCCAAGTACGGCGCCAGCGCCGAGCGCCGCCGCCTCATTGCACGCTGGGAAAAGGACGTGCAGAACGCAGGCCGCTGATGGCAGCGTCGGCGAACCGGCCCCTGTGGGCCTGGGTGGCCCTGGGCGTGCTGGGCTACCTCGCATTCCCCTGGTATGCACAGCAGGACGCCAACGGCCTGCTGGCGCTGGGCCAGGTCTTCGGCGACGCACCTGCGGCCAACGGGCTGCTGCAGGCCGCGCTGTACGGCAGGCCCTGGCTGTGGCTGGGGCTGCTGGGCCTGGCGCTGGCGGGCGTGGGCGCCGCGCTGCCTGCCGGGCGCCGCCAGGGCGCGGTGCTGGCGGCGGGCGGCGCGCTGGGGCTGGCCGGGCTGCTGGCGAGCGGCTTCGCCATCGGTGCGCGCGGCTGGTCGTATGACTGGATGAACGCCGCCTGGGGCGAGCTGGCGGCGCGCCAGCCGGGCATGGGCTGGGGCGGCTTCGTGGCGCTGTCGGCGCTGCTGGTGCTGCTGGCGTTCGGCGTCGCGCGGCGCGGCTTCTTCAAGGGCGACCTGTTCGTGGCGGCGGCCGTCATCGGCTGCGGCAGCCTGCTCGCGCTGTTCATCGTGTTCCCGGTGCTCAAGGCGCTGTCGGCCGCGTTCTTCCTGGACGACGGGCCGTTCTCGCTGGGCGTGGTGTGGGAGCGCATCGCGCACGAGCGCAACTTCAGCCTGGCCTGCCTGTCCGGCGGGCAGCGCTGCGGCGTGGCCTGGAACACGCTGTTCATCGGGCTGATGACGGCCACCAGCACCACGCTGCTGGGCACCTTCATGGCGCTGATGGCCGAGCGCACCTCGCGCCGGTATGCGCGGCCGCTCAACATCGTGGCGCTGCTGCCCATCATCACGCCGCCGTTCGTGGTGGGGCTGGGATTGATCTTGCTGTTCGGCCGCGCGGGCGTGTTCAACCAGTTCCTGGAATACGCCTTCGGCATCACGCCCTCGCGCTGGTTCTACGGCTGGCTGGGCGTGTGGGTGGCGCAGACCTTCGCCTTCACGCCCATCGCCTTCATGATCATGCGCGGCGTGGTGCAGGGCGTGGCGCCCAGCCTGGAAGAAGCGGCGCAGACCCTGCGCGCCAGCCCCCGGCAGACCTTCATGACGGTGACGCTGCCGTTGCTCAAGCCCGGCCTGGCCAACGCCTTCCTGGTGGGCTTCATCGAGAGCATGGCCGACTTCGGCAACCCCATCGTGGTGGGCGGGCAGTTCTCGGTGCTGTCCACCGAGATCTTCTTCGCCATCGTAGGTGCGCAGTACGACCAGGGGCGCGCCGCGTCGCTGGCGTGGATCCTCACCTTCTTCGCGCTCACGGTGTTCGCCATCCAGCGCGGGCTGCTGGGCAGGCAGAGCTTCACAACCGTGTCCGGCAAGGGCGACGCGGGCATCGCCATGCCGCTGCCGCCGGGCGTGCGCCGCGTGGTGCACGCGGTGGCGCTGCCGTGGATGGCGTTCACGCTCATCGTGTACCTGTTCGCGGTGTCGGGCGGCTTCGTGCAGGTGTGGGGGCGCGACTACACGCCCACGCTGCAGCACTTTCGCACCGCGTTCGACGTGCAGTGGGGCGAGTTCGGCATCGTGTGGGCGGGCACGGCGTGGAATTCGTTCTTCACCACCATCAAGCTCGCGGCCATCTCGGCGCCGCTCACGGCGCTGCTGGGCATCGGCATCGCGTGGCTGCTGGCGCGCACCGAGTTCCGGGGGCAGGGTGCGTTCGAGTTCTCGGCGCTGCTGGCCTTCGCCATCCCGGGCACGGTGCTGGGGGTGAGCTACATCCTGGCCTTCAACGTGCCGCCGTTCGAGCTGACGGGCACGGCGCTGATCATCGTGCTGTGCTTCATGTTCCGCAACCTGCCGGTGGGCGTGCGCGCGGGCACGGCGGCGTTCAAGCAGCTCGACCGCTCGCTGGACGAAGCCTCGGCCATGCTGCGCGCGGGCAGCGTGCAGACGCTGCGCCACGTGGTGCTGCCGCTGCTCAAGCCCGCGCTGGTGGCGGCGCTGGTGTACAGCTTCGTGCGCGCCATCACCACGGTGAGCGCGGTGATCTTCCTCGTCACGGCCGAGAACGAGCTGGCCACCACCTACATCATCGGCCGCGTGGGCAACGGCGACTACGGCGTGGCGCTGGCGTACTGCACGGTGCTCATCGTGCTGATGGCGGCCGCCATCGGCCTGATCCAACTGCTGGTGGGCGAGCGCAAGCTGGGCCGCCGCAAGAACCCGAAATGACGACCACCATGAACCACAGCGGCGCGGGCATCGAGTTCCGCAACATCACCAAGCGCTACGGCACGGGCGGCGGCGCGCCGCTGGCCGTCAAGGGCATCAGCTTCAGCGTGCCGCGCGGCACGCTCACCACCATCCTCGGCCCCTCGGGCTGCGGCAAGACCACCACGCTGCGCATGATCGCGGGGCTGGAGTCGCCCACCGCGGGCCAGATCCTCATCGGCGGGCGCGATGTGACCACGCTCGGCCCGGCGCAGCGCAACGTGAGCATGATGTTCCAGAGCTACGCGCTGTTCCCGCACATGAGCGTGGCCGAGAACGTGATGTACGGCCTGCGCATGTCCGGCCAGCCCAAGGACGCGGCGCGCGCCAAGGCCGTGGAAGCGCTGCGCGGCGTGGGGCTGGTGGGCTTCGACGACCGGCTGCCCAGCGAACTCTCGGGCGGCCAGCAGCAGCGCGTGGCCCTGGCCCGCGCCCTGGTGCTGGAGCCCGAGGTGCTGCTGTTCGACGAACCCCTGTCCAACCTGGACGCGCGCCTGCGCCGCGAGATGCGCGAGGAGATCCGCGCGCTGCAGCAGCGCCTGTCGCTCACCGTGGCCTACGTCACGCACGATCAGGCCGAGGCCATGGCGGTCAGCGACCAGATCATCGTGATGAACCAGGGCCTGATCGCGCAGAGCGGCTCGCCGCGCGAGCTGTACGAAACGCCGCGCAGCGAGTTCGTGGCGGGCTTCATGGGCGAGGCCCTGCTGTTCCCCGGCAAGGCCCGGGCCGACGGCACGGTGCAGCTCGGCCCGCTGACGCTGCGCCCGCGCACGGCGCCCGCCGCCGGGCCGGTGAAGGTGGCGGTGCGGCCCGAGGCCTGGAGCATCCACCGCCAGGGCCAGGGCCAGGGCCTGCTGCCCGCCACGCTGCGCAAGTCCGCCTACCTGGGCGCGGTGCACGAGTACACGCTGGAGACGGAGCTGGGCAGCATCTTCGTCGTCTCCTCCGACCTGGAGAACGTGCCGGCCGTGGGCGACGCGGTGCTGCTGGGCCTGGGCGCGCACGGCGTATCGGTGCTTGGTAGTACCGGTGGCGCCGGGGCCGATGCGGAATAATGGCGCCATGAACCAACTCGACGCCCTCAAACAGTTCACCACCGTGGTCGCCGACACCGGCGACTTCAAGCAGCTGGCGCAGTTCCAGCCGCAGGACGCCACCACCAACCCGTCGCTGATCCTCAAGGCGGTGCAGAAGCCCGAGTACGCGCCGCTGCTGCAGGACACGGTGGCGCAGTTCCGGGGCCGCCCGCTCGACGAGATCATCGACCGCCTGCTCGTGCGCTTCGGCCGCGAGATCCTGGCCACCATCCCGGGCCGCGTCTCCACCGAGGTGGATGCGCGCCTGAGCTTCGACACCAACGCCACCGTCACGCGGGCCGAGCGCATCATCGAGCTGTACCAGGCCGAGGGCATAGCCACCGGCCGCGTGCTCATCAAGATCGCCGCCACGTGGGAGGGCATCCAGGCCGCCGAGGCGCTGGAGCGCAAGGGCATCCACACCAACCTCACGCTGCTGTTCTCGTTCGCGCAGGCCGTGGCCTGTGGGCAGGCCAAGGTGCAGCTCATCTCGCCCTTCGTGGGCCGCATCTACGACTGGTACAAGAAGCAGGCGGGCAGCACCTGGGACGAGGCCGCGCGCGCCGGTGCCAACGACCCCGGCGTGCAGTCCGTGACGCAGATCTACAACCACTACAAGCACTTCGGCATCGCCACCGAGGTGATGGGCGCGAGCTTCCGCAACGTGGGCCAGATCACGGCGCTGGCGGGCTGCGACCTGCTGACCATTGCCCCCGAACTGCTGGCCCAGCTCGCGGCCAGCGACGCGCCGCTGCAGCCCGCGCTGAATGCCGGCGCCGCCAAGGGCATGGACCTGCCGGCCGTGAACTACGACGAGGCGGGGTTCCGCTACGCGCTCAACGAGGACGCGATGGCGACGGAAAAGCTGGCCGAAGGCATCCGCGCGTTCGCGGCCGATGCGGTCAAGCTCGAAAAGCTCATTCTGGCTGCCTGACTATCAAAAGAATAGCTGCTGGCGCTTGCTGGATAAGCGCTGGAGCCGTTTTTCATCATTAAGTCTGCAGCGGCAGCCGGAGCCCTGCGCGCAGGCCGTGCGGCGCAACGTTCTCGGCCACCGTCTGGCCGCCGTGGCGCAGCGCGATCTCCTCCACGATGGACAGCCCCAGGCCGCAGCCGCCGGCCTTGTCCGAGCCGCGCCAGAAGCGCGCGAACAGGTCCCGCAGGTTCGCCGCCGGCACGCCCGGCCCGTCGTCCTCCACCACCAGCGTGGCCCAGCGGCCCGGCGCCGCGTTCACCCGCACCGTGACGGTGGCGCCCTCGCCCGCGTAGTGCAGCGCGTTGTCGATGAGGTTGTTGAGCGCCTCGCGCAGCAGCAGCGGGTGGCCCTGCACGGCCAGCGTGTCCTCGCCCTCGTAGCCCAGGTCCAGCCCCAGCGCCAGGGCGCGGGCGGCCCATTCGCGCGCCACGTCGCGCGCCAGGGCGGCGAGGTCGATGCCTTGCATCTCCACGCTCGATTCCGAGCGCGCCAGCTGCAGCAGCTGGTGCACCAGGTGGGCGCTGCGCTGCGCGGCCGACAGCACCTTCTGCAGCCGCTCCTGCACGGCGGGCTCGTGGCTTTCGTGCAGCGCCAGCTCGGTCTGGCCGATGAGCCCGGCCAGGGGCGTGCGCAGCTGGTGCGCGGCGTCGTTCAGGAAGCGTTTTTCCTTCTGCTGGCCGCGCGCCACCGTCTCCAGCAGGCCGTTGATGGTGCTGGCGAGCGAGTGCACCTCCTGCGGCGCCGAGGTCAGTTCGATGGGCGGCAGCGGATCGGCCGTGTTGTGCTTGCGCGCGCCGGCCTTGGCGATCTGGGCTTCCAGTCGCTTGAGCGGCTGCAGGCCGCGCAGCACGCCCGCGTAGACCACGGCGCTCACGGCCAGGCCCATGAGGCCCATGGGGAACACCATCTGCTCCAGCAGCTCGCGCGCGATGCGCTCGCGCACCGTGAGGCTCTGCGCCACCTGCACGCGCAGGGTCTGGCGCGTCTGGGGCGTGCCGTAGTCCACGTCGAGCAGCGCCACGCGCACGGGGCGGCCCTCCACGCGGGCTTGGTACAGGTAGGTATCGCCCACGCGCACGTCCACGGGCGGCGGCGGGGGCAGCTGCGCATTGCCCAGCAGGAAGCGCCCGGGGGGCGAGGACACCATGTAGGTGACGGGGTCGGTCGGGTCCTGCTCCAGGATGTCCTGCGCGGCCTTGGGAAAGTCCACCAGCAGCCCGTCGCCGATGGGCTTGATCTGCCGCGCCAGCGCGCGCACGGACTGGGTCAGCGTCTGGTCGATGCCCTTCTCGCCGTTCTGCAGCGCCACGCGCCACGCGAGGAAGCCGCCCGACAGCCAGAGCACCAGTTGCGGCAGCAGCAGCCACAGCAGCAGCTTGCGCTGCAGGGAGACCCCCGGGACCTGCCGCATGTCAGTGGTGGCCCGGTGCAGGCCGTATGAAACTGGCGCGGCCGATGCCAGGGCCGCCGCGCAAGGGCCGCCCCGCCGCGCTGGCGGCGTCCCCCTTCCCGCGCGCAGCGCGAGAGAAGGGGGAAGGCGCGCAGCGTCTCAGGGGGATGTTCATGGTTTTGCCAACATATACCCCAGACCGCGGATGTTGCGGATATTCAAGGGCGATGCGTCGAGCTTCCTGCGCAGGCGGTGCACGTACACCTCGAGCGCATTGGAGTTCAGCGGCGCGGCCGCCGCCTGTCCCGGCTCGGGCGGGCCGGCGCGCCAGGCGGCCAGCACGTCGTCGCGCGTGACCACCTCGCCCGCGCGGTGCACCAGCAGCTCCAGCAGCTCCCATTCGCGCTGCGTGAGGTCCAGCGGCTCGCCGTCGAGCGCGGCCGTGTGGCTGGCATGGTCGAGCAGCAGGGGGCCGATGCTCGTGCTGGGCCCGCCCGGGGCGGCGCCGGCCTGGGGCGACTGCGTGAAGGCCGGCTGGCGCGCGCGGCGCAGCATGGCCTGCAGGCGGGCCTGCAGCTCCTGCATGTTGAAGGGCTTGGTGATGTAGTCGTCGGCGCCGGCGTTCAGGCCCAGCACGCGGTCGTCCACGCCGTCGCGCGCGGTGAGAATCAGCACCGGCAGGCCGGCGATGTGGGTGCGCGCCCAGGTCAGGAGCTCCATGCCGTCGGCGCCGGGCAGCCCCAGGTCCAGGATGATCCCGTCCACCGCCTGGGTCTGCAGCAGGGTGATGGCCGCGGCCACGCTGGAGGCGGTGCAGACGCCGAAATCCAGTTGCTGGAGCTGGCCGGTCAGGGCGTCCAGCAGCAGTGCATCATCCTCAACGATCAGTATCGTGGCCATGGATTGAGCATAACAAAGCACCCCGGGCCGCGCCCGGCGCGGGTCGCGGAGGATGTGTAATCGGGTAACCGGCAAATCCGGGTGGTATGTAACCCACAACCCGGGAAAGCCCTGATATTTTCATTAATTATTGTAATTAAAGTACCGACTGCGCTGAACGGCACCGGTATCCGGCGCACCCAACGGATTCAAACATCGAGAGGAGACAAGGGTATGTGGAAGATGACGAAGACCGCCGCACTGGCGGTGGGCCTGGCGGCAGCGATGTCGGCCCAGGCGGGGGAGGTCGAGGTCCTGCACTACTGGACTTCGGGCGGCGAGGCCAAGTCGGTGGCCGAGCTCAAGAAGATCATGCAGGCCAAGGGCCACACGTGGCGCGATTTCGCCGTGGCCGGCGGCGGCGGCGACAGCGCCATGACGGTGCTCAAGAGCCGCGTGATCTCGGGCAACCCGCCCTCGGCCGCGCAGACCAAGGGCCCGGCCATCCAGGAGTGGGCCGCCGAGGGCGTGCTGGCCAACATGGACGCGCTGGCCAAGGCCGAGAAGTGGGACGAGCTGCTGCCCAAGGTGGTCGCCGACGTGATGAAGTACAAGGGCGTGTACGTGGCCGCCCCGGTCAACGTGCACCGCGTGAACTGGATGTGGGGCAGCGCCGAGGCCCTGAAGAAGGCCGGCGTAGGTGCCATGCCCAAGACCTGGGACGAGTTCTTCGCCGCCGCCGACAAGCTCAAGGCCGCGGGCCTGATCCCCGTGGCGCACGGCGGCCAGAACTGGCAGGACTTCACCACCTTCGAGTCCGTGGTGCTCGGCGTGGGCGGCCCCAAGTTCTACCAGGACGCCCTGGTCAAGCTCGATGACAAGGCCATCCACAGCGACGCCATGAAGAAGTCGCTGGAGACCTTCCGCCGCATCAAGACCTACACCGACCCCGGCGCGCCGGGCCGCGACTGGAACCTGGCCACGGCCATGCTGATCCAGGGCAAGGCCGGCTTCCAGCTCATGGGCGACTGGGCCAAGGGCGAGTTCCTGGCGGCGAACAAGGCGCCGGGCAAGGACTTCCTGTGCGCCGCCGCGCCGGGCACGACCACGTCGTATACCTTCAACGTGGACTCGTTCATCCTGTTCAAGCTCAAGGACGCGGCCGCGCAGAAGGCGCAGAGCGACCTGGCCAGCTCCATCATGAGCCCCGAGTTCCAGGAGGTGTTCAACCTCAACAAGGGCTCCATCCCGGTGCGCGCCGGCCAGAAGATGGACAAGTTCGACGACTGCGCCAAGGCCTCGGCCAAGGACTTCGTGGACACCGCCAAGAGCGGCAGCCTGCTGCCCAGCGTGGCGCACGGCATGGCCATCGCGCCCGCCACGGAAGGTGCCATCAAGGATGTGGTCAGCCAGTTCTGGAATGACGACAAGGTGAGCGTCGACGACGCCATCAAGAAGATCGCGGCCGCCGCGAAGACCAAGTAAACCAACCCGAGGGATCCCATCATGATGAAAAGAAACCGCCTGACGGCGGTGGCTTTGGCCGCCGCATGCGCGAATGGCGCCTTTGCCATGGACGTCGCAGGCTTCGAATTCAACGGCTACTCACGCGGTGGCCCGGTGTTCAACCACGAAGACGGCGTCAAGGGCAACCTGACGCTGGGCGGCGATCTGCAGAAGTTCCGCCTGGGCAACGAGGGCGACAACGGCATCGAAGTCAACTTCGCCCGCGGCTTCGAGACCAACGGCATCCAGTGGAAGGTGAACTACATGCCCGCCAAGTGGGGTAGCGGCGACATCAGCACCGAACAGGCCTTCGTGGAAGTGGGCGGTTTCTCGTTCTCGCCCGAGGCGAAGTTCTGGGTGGGCCAGCGCCGCCTGCGCATCCAGGACGTGCACATCGTGGACTACTTCCTGATGAACTACGGCGACAACGTGGGCGCCGGCGTGACCGACATACCGGTCGGCGGCATGAAGCTGGGCGTGGGCGTGTTCTCGGGCGACAAGTTCGACCACAGCCTGCCCGACAACGTGAAGGCGCACCGCATCAACGCCGACCTGTCCGAGATCAACACCAACCCCGGCGGCAAGCTGCGCGTGCTGCTCACGGCGGTGGGCGGCAAAGGCCAGGTCAACGGCGGCTCGGGCTCCGGCATCTCGGTGTCGCACAACCAGAAGGACTTCCTGCTGCCCGGCCTGAGCAATGCGCTGTTCCTGCAGACCTCGCGGGGCCATGCGCGCATCGACGGCGAGTTCGAGGCCATCGAGGGCACGAGCGCCGGCAAGCGCGCCACCCGCATCGCGGACGCCATCAACTGGCAGTTCGGCGCGTTCGGCGGCCAGGCGCTGATCGCCTACCAGACCAACAAGGCCGACATCACGGGCGTGGAGACCAAGGACTTTTCGCTGGGCGCACGCGGCTCGTACGCGTTCACCAAGCACTTCAAGGGCCTGGCCGAACTGTCCACCACGACACGCAAGGGCAACACGGGGCCGGACCAGCGCCTGTCCAAGGTCACGCTCGCGGCAGCCCTGGCACTGAACGAGGACTTCTGGTCGCGCCCCGAGCTGCGCCTGTACGTGACCAAGGCCAACTGGAACCAGGCTGCCGCGCTGGCGAACGCGGGCAGCTTCGGTGCCGGTGGCAAGACCTCGCGCACGCTGGTGGGCGTGCAGTACGAGGTCTGGTGGTAAGCCGCTGAGGCAAGCGAGTTAGTCAGTCAGAGTTACTTTGTTCTTGGGGGGCACTCTGGGCGTGCCCCCCTTTTTTGATATGCAGGCACACATGCCAAGAATTCTCTGCAGCGATGACGCAAAAATCCTTTGAATCATGGCTGCCCAAGCTGGTCGTCGCGCCGGCCTTCGTGCTGGGCTTTGCCTTCATCTACGGCCTGATGGTCTGGAACGGCGTGCTCAGCCTCACCGTCTCGCGCATGCTGCCCAACTACGAGTGGGCGGGCCTCGCGCAGTACGAGCGCCTGTGGGAGATGGACCGCTGGTGGGTGGCGCTCAAGAACCTGGGCATCTTCGGCGTGGGCTACGTGGGCGGCTCCCTGCTCATCGGCGTGGTGCTGGCCGTGCTGCTGGACCAGAAGATCCGCGCCGAAGGCGCGCTGCGCACCATCTACCTCTACCCCATGGCGCTGTCGTTCGTGGTGACCGGCACGGCCTGGAAGTGGCTGCTCAACCCCGGCCTGGGCCTGGAGGCCGTGGTGCGCAGCTGGGGCTTTCCGAACTTCGAGTTCGGGTGGCTGGTGGACACCGACATGGCCATCTACTGCGTGGTCATCGCCGGCATCTGGCAGAGCGCGGGCTTTGCCATGGCGCTCTTCCTGGCGGGGCTGCGCGGCATCGACGACAGCATCATCAAGGCCGCGCAGGTCGACGGCGCCTCGCTGCCGCGCATCTACTGGCGCATCGTGCTGCCGGCCCTCAGGCCCGTGTTCTTCTCCACGCTCATGGTGCTGTCGCACCTGGCGATCAAGAGCTTCGACCTGGTGATGGCGCTCACGGCCGGCGGGCCGGGTTTCGCCACGGACGTGCCGGCCACCTTCATGTACACCATGTCGTTCTCGCGCGGGCAGATCGGCCTGGGCGCGGCCAGTGCCACCATGATGCTGGCGACGGTGGCGGCCCTGGTCATCCCCTACCTGTACAGCGAACTGCGGAGCAAACCCCATGACCGCTAAATTCCCGTCCATGGGCCGCCTGCTGGTCTATGGGGTGCTGGCCCTCGCCACCGTGTTCTTCCTGCTGCCGCTGTACGCCATGCTGGTCACGTCCTTCAAGGACGCGGAGCAGATCCGCTCTTCGTCGCTGCTGGCGCTGCCTGCGGGCCTGGACTGGTCCGCCTGGGGCGTGGCCTGGCAGAGCGCCTGCACGGGCGTGGACTGCAACGGCCTGCGCCCCTTCTTCTGGAACTCCGTGGCCATGGCCGTGCCGGCGGTGCTGATCTCCACCGTGTGGGGCGCGCTCAACGGCTACGTGCTCAGCCTGTGGAAGTTCCGCGGCAGCGACGCGCTGTTCGGCCTGCTGCTGTTCGGCGTGTTCATGCCCTTCCAGGTGGTGCTGCTGCCCATGAGCCAGGTGCTGGGCTGGCTGGGGCTGTCGAGCTCCATCACCGGGCTGGTGCTGGTGCACTGCCTGGCCGGGCTGGCGGGCACCACGCTGTTCTTCCGCAACTACTACGCGGCCATCCCGAAGGAACTGGTGAATGCCGCGCGCATGGACGGCGCGAGCTTCTTCCAGATCTTCTGGCGCATCGTGCTGCCGCTGTCCACGCCCATCATCATGGTCACGCTGATCTGGCAGTTCACCAACATCTGGAACGACTTCCTGTTCGGCGTGGTGTTCTCGGGCACCGACTCCAAGCCGGTGACGGTGGGCCTGAACAACCTGGCGAACACGTCGAGCAGCGTGAAGGCCTACAACGTGGACATGGCGGCCGCCATCATCGCGGGCCTGCCGACCATGGTGATCTACGTTCTGGCGGGCAAGTTTTTCGTGCGCGGGCTGACGGCCGGCGCAGTCAAGGGGTAATCAAAAAATGGCGTCTTCACTCGACATCGCAGGCATCAACAAGCGCTTCGGCAAGGGCGACAAGAGCGTGGAGGTGCTGCGCCGCGTGGACATCCAGGTCGCGCCGGGCGAGTTCCTCATCCTGGTTGGCCCCTCGGGCTGCGGCAAGTCCACGCTGCTCAACATCATCGCGGGGCTGGACGAGCCCACCGAGGGCAAGATCCGCATCGGCGGCCAGAACGTGGTGGGCAT
>Ga0222425_100368_pt1 | contig 11557 bp, 10 predicted proteins | sample 2B1ome_2_FD_180089 | JGI IMG/M metagenome (GOLD analysis project Ga0222425, IMG submission 180089) | Enriched microbial communities from leaf-cutter ant dump, University of Wisconsin, Madison, United States - 2B150A (version 2) | ecosystem: Environmental > Terrestrial > Nest > Insects nest > Nest... | reverse complement strand
CGCCAACACCGTCGCCGTAGTGGACCGCGTGCAGGGAATGCTGGAGACCTTCCGCCAGCAATTGCCCGCCGGAGCGAGCCTCGAGACGCTGAACGACCGCTCCCGCTCCATCCGCGCGGCCGTCAGCGACGTGCAGTTCACGCTGATGCTGACGATCGGCCTCGTGGTGATGGTGATCTTCCTGTTCATCCGGCGCCTGCGGGCAACGCTGATCCCGGCCGTCGCCGTGCCCGTCTCCATCATCGCCACCTTCGCGGTGATGTACCTGCTCGGCCTTTCCATCGACAACATCTCGCTGATGGCGCTCACCATTTCCGTTGGCCTCGTGGTGGACGACGCCATCGTGATGCTGGAGAACATCGTCCGGCACATGGAGGAGGAGGGCAAGGGTGCGTTCCAAGCGGCGCTCGACGGGGCGTCGGAGATCGGCTTCACCATCGTCGCGATCTCCCTCTCCCTCGTCGCGGTCTTCCTGCCGATCCTCCTTATGGGCGGCGTCGTCGGCAAGATCTTCAACGAATTCGCGGTGGTGGTCACGGTCGCGATCCTCGCGTCCGCCTTCGTCTCCCTCACCCTCACGCCCATGCTCGCCGCCCGTCTTCCGAAGGGGGCGATGCCGACCGAAGGCATCGAGGAGCGCGGCATCGGCGGCTGGCTGGAAAAGGGTTTCGCCAAGGTCCTTGCCGGCTACGACCGGAGCCTTGCGCTTTGCCTGCGTTTCCGCTTCGCCGTCCTTTTCGTCTTCTTCGCCACGATCGCCGTCACGGTCTATCAGGTCTCGACCATCCCCAAGGGGTTCTTCCCGCAGGAGGATATCGGCCAGCTTCAGGTCACCACGCAGGCACGGCCCGACATTTCCTTCGACGCTATGTCCGCCCTTCAGGCCAAGGTCGAGGACGTCTTCCGCAAATCGCCCTATGTCGCCAATGTCGGAAGCTCGGTCGGCGCCTCGGGTCAATCCTCGCTGCTGAATTCCGGCCGGCTGTTCGTGGAACTCAAGCCGAAGACCGAGCGACCTGCGCTTGCGATCGTGCTGCGCGACCTGCGCCGGCAGCTCGCCGACATCGCGGGCGTCCAGACCTTCATGTCGCCGGCGCAAAATCTCTCGATCGGCGCGCGCGGTTCGGCGAGCCAGTACCAGCTCGTGGTCCAGAGCCTCGACCAGGACAAGATGAACGAATGGTCGGGCAAGCTCGCCGACGCTATGCGCGCCGAGCCGGCTTTCTTCCTCGATGTCAATTCCGACCTGCAGAACAGCGCGCCGCAGGCACGCCTCGTCATCGACAGGGACAAGGCCGCGGCGCTCGGCGTGGATACCGGCACCCTGCGCAGCGCGCTTTACGGCGGCTTCGGCTCGCAGCAGATCAGCACCATCTTCGCCGCGTCCGACAGCTATGACGTGATCATGGAGATCGATCCCTCCATCCACTGGTCGCCGCAACGGCTGGAACAGATGGAGGTGCCCACCGGGGGCGGCAAGCTCGTGCCGATCGGCGCCTTCGCGCATATGGAGATGACGGCGGGCCTTCTCACCGTCAACCAGCTCGGCCAGCTTCCGGCCGTCACCCTTTCCTACAACCTGCCCGCCGGGGTGCCGCTCGATGCCAGCATGGCCGAAATCACCCGCCTGAAGGCCGAGATCGGCCTGCCAGCGGATGTCTCCACGCAATATTACGGCACGGCGAAGACCTTCCAGGATTCCGTCGCCAACCAGGGCCTGCTGATCCTTGCGGCGGTCCTGACGATCTACATCGTGCTCGGCATCCTCTACGAGAGCTTCATCCACCCGCTGACCATTCTCTCGGGCCTGCCGTCAGCGGTATCGGGCGCGCTCCTTGCCATCGGTGCCTTCGGCTTCGATCTCTCCGTCATCGCGGTGATCGGCCTCCTCATGCTCATCGGCATCGTCAAGAAGAATGCCATCATGATGATCGACGTCGCCCTGACGCTGCAACGGGAGGGCCTTGTCGCGCGCGACGCCATCCACAGGGCCTGCCTGCTGCGCTTCCGCCCGATCATGATGACGACGCTGGCGGCGATCATGGGCACGCTGCCCATCGCGCTCGGCAGCGGCGCCAGTTCCGAACTTCGCCAGCCCCTCGGCGTTGCGGTGGTCGGCGGCCTGATCGTCTCGCAGACCCTCACCCTCTTCGTGACGCCCGTGATCTATCTCTACATGGAAGGACTGAAGGACGCGTTCCACAGGCTTTTCGGCGGCAAGAAGGAGAGCGCACCCAACGATGCGCTCCCCCTCTCCGTGCCGTCCGAGCCCTGAGGGGCCGTCCTCTCATTCGAAAGCGTAGTCGGCGGGCACCATCTGCGTCTCGATGGCGAAGGTGACCTCGTCGCCGAGTTCGGGAATGGCGAAGTCCAGACCCCATTCGCTGCGCCTGATGCTGCCGGTCGCCGAAAAGCCGATCTTCGGCACGCCCATCATCGGGTGCTCGGCCATCGAGCCGTTGAAGGTGACGTCGAGCCTGGCCGGATGCGTCTCGCCCCGCAAGGTCAGGAGGCCCTCGACGGTGCCCGTTCTCTCGCCCGTCACATGAATGCTCTTCGAGACGAAGGTGATGGGCTTGGCCGCAAGGAAGGTCTCCTCCCCGCCGATCTCCTTGTCGAAGTCCACCTTCTCCGGCCAGGGATAATCGGTGCGGACCGACAGCGGGTCGATGGTGACCGAGAGCGTCGAGGCCTCCGGCTTTTCCGGCTTCCAGTCGAGACGCGCATCGACCCCGGTGAAGCGCGCCGTATAGTGCGACAGGCCGGAATGGTTGAACGACCAGTTGAAGCTCGAATGGGAGGGATCGGTCTTGTAGGCGCCGCCCGGCGCCGGATCGGTGGGAGCGGCAAGGGCCGCCGTGGTTCCGAGGGCAAAGGCGAAAGCGAATGCGGTGATGCGAAGCATGGATGTTTCCTTGAATGCGGGATGAGGCGATGGCTCAGGCGGCTTTCTCGCCGCCAATGGCCTGAAGGCGTTCGAAGACGCGGGCCGGCCGGGGAACGTCGAGGCCGAACACCGTCTCGAACGTGTCGGCGAGCTGGTCGGCGCTGGTGATGCGCTGCTCGGTGAGGCTTGTCGCCGTCACATGGCGCAAGCAGTCGTTCTGCAGGGCGACATAGCCGTCAGCGGTGTGCCGCAGGATCGCGAGCGCATTGGTGAACGGAGAACCGGGATCCTGCATTAGCCAGCCCTGCGTGGCGGCCATCGCGGCCTCGTCGCTGTGATCGGGCCGGAAGTCGAAGCTCCTGGCGATGCCGTGCGCATGGTTGTTGAAGCGCAGCCAGCCGCCGTCGGCCGGCGTGATCGAAAAATCGAAACCGCGCTGGCTGATCGGTCCGGCGGCAAGCGGAACCGGCTCAACGATGGCATCCGCGATGCCGACCTCGGCGAGATAGGGACGCTCGAGATCGACCCGCAGCGTCAGGTGATTGCCGATGGCGATATCGCCGAGCTTTTCCCGTTCGACGCCGCCGCAAAGACGGGTCACGCGGAAATCGAGGGCAGCAAGCGCGGCGCCGAAGAGGCCGTTCATCTCGTAGCACCAGCCGCCGCGCCGGCCCTCCACCATCTTCGCGAAGGCCGCGGCCGGGGCGATAGAGGACGGCCAGCCCATGAAGGCGTCCAGCGCCTCCCAGGTAAAGCTCATCAGATGGGCGCGATGCAGCCGCGACAGGCTGGCGATATCGAGGCGGGCCGGCCGCTCCATCCCGATACGGGTGAGATAGGCATCGAGTTGCGCTTTGGTCAGGGGCATTGCGTTTTCGTTCGAAGGTAGGTGTGTCATCCTTCAGTCTCCTTTCGATGGACCGTGGTCCGGTCCGGTGATGTTCGCGGGGTTCAGGCGACCTTGCGGTCGTCCTCCGGCAGGAAGGTCAGCCCGAAGTCCTTGGCCAGGGACGCGATCTCCTCGGGCGTACCGGGCTTGCAGAGTTCGACGATCGGAAAGAAGCTCTCGAAGCCGCCCGGCGTGACGACGACCATCAGGCGGCCCTCCGTCTTTCCGACATTGCAGAAGCGGTGCGGCACGCCGCGCGGCAGGGCGATGCACCCGCCTTCCATCAGCTCGACATAGTCGCCGGCGCACCAGAAGCCGAAGCGGCCGGCAAGGACGCGGAAGAATTCGTCCTCGCGCTCGTGCACATGCAGCGGCGGCCCTTCGCCGGCCGGCACGAAGGCTTCGAACATGCCGAGCGCACCGCCCGTATTGGCCGCCATCATGCGGATAACATGCCTGCCGAACGCCATGGCCGGCGTCCCGTGCCCAGAAGGCGATATCGCCGCGTGGGTGAAGTTCTTCATCTCTTTCTCCAGGTTCGGGCCGCACCGATGCAGCCTCTCTTGCGGCCGGATACAGAAATCGCGCCCCCGCCCCGGCATTCGGAGCGTGGTTCGATGTCTTTCTCGCAGGCGGCACGGGCCGCCGATGACAGGCAGATGATTGGTTATCCAGGCCGTCCAGCCGGTACGCTTTCCTTATAGCACCGGCCGCGACGTCCCGTTCCTAAATGAATGTTCAAGCCGTGCCTAATATCCTAAAAGTTTGCTAAGGAAGAACCGGACACGCAGCAGGGGACGACAGTGCGGCTCGACGACAGGCTTCTCGACTTTTTCAATCGGCCGCTGATGTGCATCATCGCGGCAGCCGACGAGACGCGCCGTCCATCGGCCGGACGCGGCATCGGTTTCCGTCTCCTCGACGACCGCGAGACGATCGACGTCATCTTTTCCGGCTGGCAGTGGCCTCGCCTCGAAACCTGCATACGGCAGACGGCGCGGCTTGCCGCCACCTTCGTCAGCCCGCCGGACTATGTTAGCTTCCAGCTCAAGGGCTCCGCCACGATGCGGGACACCGATGCGCCCGATCTTGCGCATGCCGACCGCTTCATGACGGCGGCGACGAACGAGCTCGAATCCCTGGGGGTGCCGCGCTACCTTATCGCGCCATGGCTGACGCCGCGCGAGGCGCGGGTGGCCAGGCTCGCGATCAGCGAAATCTATGTGCAGACGCCCGGCCCCCTCGCCGGCATGGTGGCAGGCGCGTGGTCCCGATGAATCTGCGCCTTTCCGACCTTTCCGCCTGTTTCGAGGGCGTCATCCCCTCCATCATCGCCACCGCCTCGGCCGACGGCATGCCGAACATCTCCTATCTGTCCCATGTGGTGCGGGTGGATGACGACCATGTCGCGCTTTCCAACCAGTTCTTCGCCAAGACGGCGGCAAATGTGCGCGCCAATCCCAAGGTCACGCTGATCCTCGTCGACGGCTTCACCGGCGACCAGTTCCTGCTCGACATCGCCTTCGTGCGCTCCGTCGATGCCGGGCCGCTCTTCGACAAGATCGCCCGCCAGCTTAAGGCAAGCAGTGCACAGGTCGGCATGTCGGAGATCATGCGGCTGAAGAGCGCCGATATCTTCCGCGTGCACGGGATCGAGAAGGTCCCCTCGCCGGTGGACGCCGCGCCGGCGGCAGGGGGCCGGCCGCCGATAAGCCTTCCCGCCCTTGCGTCGGCGGTAAAGGCCATCGAGCGGCAGGCCGAGGCGGACGAGATCATCGACAACCTGCTGTGCGGCGTCGAGGGGGTTCTGGGCTATGGCAATGCGCTCGTGCTGATCCAGGACAACCATCGCGGCTGTCTGGTCACCACCGGCAGCATCGGCTATCCGCGCTCGGGGCTCGGATCGGAGGTCGCCGGCAGCGAGGGAATGATCGGCGCCGCGGCGACGAGCGGCCAGACAATCAAGGTCAGCGACATGAGCCGCGTGCGCCGCTTCGGCGAGGCGATCGGCCTGGAAGCGGACGGGGAGGAAGACGCGACCCGCAGCATCCCCTTTCCGCAATTGCCGACGGCGATGAGCCAGATCGCCGTTCCGATGCTCGCCCACGGCATCGTGACGGGTGTGCTTTTCATCGAAAGCGAAGAGCGGCTGGCCTTCCGCGAGGAAGACGAGGCGGCCCTCGAAATCCTGGCGGGACAGGCCGCCGCCGCGCTGCGCGCCAGCGAACGGGAAGCGGCCAAGGCCGAGCCGGGGCAGCCGCCCGCCCTCGTCCGGCCCGCTACCGCCGGCCGGGAAATTCGCGTCGTTCATCACCGTTTCGACGACAGCATCTTCATCGACGGTACCTATATCGTGAAAGGCGTTGCCGGCACGCTGCTGCGCCTCATGCTGGAATGGCACCTCAACGAGGGCCGCAGCGAGTTCACGAACCGGGAAATGCGGCTGGCGGCCGGCGCCCGCATGCCGGAGATCAAGGACAATCTCGAAACCCGCCTTCTCCTGCTGCGGCGCCGGCTGGAGGAAAAGCAGGCGCCCATCCGCCTCGTCCGCGTCGTCAGGGGCCGCGTCCGGCTGGAGGCGGAAGGGTCGCTCGTCCTCGAAGCGGTGGCGAACGATCACCCGCAGGGCAGCCCGGCCGTGTGAATTAGACCAGGGGCGAGGATGTTTGTCCGCGCCCCGGCAGAAGGCCTGTGCTATCTGGAGGAAACGATTCTTCAGTAGACTGTCCCATGAGCCCCAAGACCCGCGGCTACCTCTTTGCCTTCCTGGCGATCTGCATCTTTGCGGGCCAGGATGCGATCACCAAATATCTGGGCGACCGCTACCCGGCGCTCTTCATCACCATGATACGGTTCTGGGCATTCGCGCTCTTCGTGTTCGGCTTTGCCGCGTCCTCGCCGGGCGGCCTCCGGGCGGCCATCCGCACACGGCGGCCCTGGCTGCAGATCGTTCGCGGGCTGCTGCTCGTGGCGGAGATCGTCATCATCGTCTTTTCCTATGTGCATGCCGGGCTCGCCATGAGCCAGTCGATCTTCCAGGCGACCCCGCTGATCATCACCATCCTGTCGATACCGCTCCTCGGGGAGGCCGTCGGCTGGCGCCGCGGCACGGCGGTGCTGGTCGGCCTTCTCGGGGTGCTGGTGATCATCAATCCTGTCGACGTTCATTTCGACCTGTCGCTGCTCCTCCCGCTGGCGGCATCGGTGCTGTTCGCGCTCTACAGCATCGCGACGCGCGCGGTGAGCCGCGAGGATACGGCCGTGACCAGCCTGTTCTATGCCGGCGTCGCGGGCGCGGTGGCGATCTCGCTGATCGGGCCGTTCCACTGGAGCGCCGTGGCGCCCTCCGACTGGTTTGCGCTTGCCGCTCTCTGCATCTGCGGCACCCTCAGCCACTATTTCCTCATCCGCGCCTACGGTCTCCTGCCGGCCGCGGAAGTCCAGCCGGTGACCTATTTCCAGCTTGTCCTCAACGTCATCATCGCCGTCAGCCTCTTTGGCGAGAATGTCACGCTCAACATGATCGTCGGCGCCCTCATCGTCGTCGGCGCCGGACTCTTCACCATCTGGCGCGAGCATCAGCTGGCGAAACGGTCGTAGGGCGGTTTCACCGCCGGGCGGAGAACCGAAGCCCCATCTCAGCCCATCCGCGTCGGGCCGCGCGATGGCGCGGGCCACGCTTTCGGTGATACCGTTGCCAAAGCGCATTTCAATCCGAATGAACGGGCGCCCTGTGCCGTTTCCGATATGCCGATACCTTCAGGCCAATTTATTTTCAGGCAGACCATGACCTTTCCCACGATCAAGCTTCCCGCCCGTCCCCTTGCCCTGCAGCCCGGGGCCATTTCGATCCCCCTTGCCTATTACTTCTCCACGCCGGTCCTGCTGGCGATCGCCATCTTCATGGTGGTGATGGAAGCGCCCGGCATCCTGCGCGACTACACGATCAGCCAGAACCCGCTCGCCGTCGAAGGCAATATCGACGGGAGCTGCAAGACGCGGAAAGCCTTCTTCACCACCTGCAAGGTGGATCTTTCCTACGAGCGGGAAGGCCAGCGCTATGCCAGGAACGTCGAGGTCATGTTCGTCGACCTCCACAGCGGCGATTACGAGACGGGCCTCGTCGTTTCGGCCGATCATCCCGAACTCGCCACGATCACGTTGGGGCTGGACATGCTCTGGAACCGCATCATCACGCTGGCTGTCTTCACCCTTCTCCTCGGCGGCGGCAGCCTTGCGATGATCTTCCTTGCCATTCGCATCGCCCGTGCCCGCGGCCGGTTGCGGCACCCGGCGCCCCTCACCGTCATCCCGGTCGAGATCATGGGGATGGAAACGAAGCGCGGTCGCCTCGCGGTCACCTATGCGGACAGGCTGAGCGAGCGGAAGACCGGGCGGGTCGCCCATACCCGTTTCGAAAGCGGGCACGAGCCGATCATCGTCGGCGATGCCGGCAGCCATCCGGTCGCCCTCGCCGTATGGCACGGCGCCACGTCGCTGCCCGTCCTCCTCGACGACCGACTGGAGCGAATCGAGATGACGCCGGAGGAGCGCAGGCAGGCGCTGGAACCGCTTTACGCATCGGCCGCCGCCGCAGGCTACGGAGCAGCCGCCGCCGTGCCCGCTCCAGGAAAAGGCCTGTCGCTCGCGCGGCGGCTGGGGCTCGCGCTCCTTGTCGTGCTGCTCATCGTCGGCGCGATTTTCGGCTACTGGCTCTGGTACGTGACGAGCGCGCCTTCGCAATACAATTCGCCGGGCATGGACATCAACAACATGATGCCGGAAGCGCTCAACCGATGGGGCTGCGACCAGCTCAAGGCCCGTTTCGGCGACGGCCTCGCTCCCTTCGGGTGCACCGCCGCGGACTACCAAAGCTGGAAGTAGGTCCAGCCCGGGAGCCATGATCCGCGCGTCCCGATTCCGAAGGGCGCGCGCTTTCCTGCGACGCTATTGCGCTTCCATCGCGGGAAGCCTTGCGCTAAAAGTGGTATAGAAAATACCTTTTTATCCATCAGTAACCGGACACGCGGATGCCCCCTCATACCGACCCTCCCCCGCGCGAGCGCCGCCGCTGGCCATCCGCCGGCCGCCACAGCGACAGGGCGACCCGATGAGGGGCCGGCCGACGCCCCAGCGCACCATCGTCATCGACGGCAAGCCGCTGCCGGAGGTGCTGGACGAGGCGATGGTCCATGCCGTCGTACACGGTTTCTACGACGAAATCCGCAGGGACGACCTGCTCGGCCCGATCTTCAACGGCCATATCGCGCCGGAAGACTGGCCCGCGCATCTTGCCAGAATGTGCGATTTCTGGTCGGCGACGCTCCTGCGCACCGGCCGCTACGGGGGCCGACCGCTGCCGCCGCACCTTGCCATTCCGGAGCTTCAGGAGGTGCATTTCCGCCGCTGGCTCTCGATCTTCCGGGCGACGGTCGAGCGGCTCTGCCCAACCGAGGTGGCCGATCTCTTCATCGACCGGGCGCTGCGCATCGCCCATTCCTTCCGCCTCGCCATCGCCTTCCATCGCGGCGAGGATTCCACGACGATCTCGCCGATCTCGCGGGAGACGCTTTCCCGGTAGTTCCCGTCTTCCCGGTCGCTCGTGGCCACAGGTCATCGGGGTCGCGGCCTCTTATTGCGTCTATCCTCGCCGTTTCATTCGTACTAATCATCCCGTTGAGAAAAGCGTCCCCGTCACGGGATTGATCGTCCTGTCCGGGCGGGGCATTCCCTACGCCACCCATTCGAGCCCTTCCGCGGATTTCCATGACGAAGCATCATCCCCACCGCCACACCCCTTCCGGTCTTCCCCGTGCCCGCCACTATGCCATCCCCTTCGAGGGCCGGCCGGGCAAGAACAACGCCATCACCGATGTCCCCGGCGTGTCGGTCGGATATGCAACGCTGATCGAAGGCGACGGGCCGTTGCATATCGGCAAGGGGCCGGTGCGGACCGGCGTCACCGCCATCCTGCCCCGCCCACACGCAAAGCTCGACATTCCGGTCTTTGCCGGTCTTTTCAGCGGCAACGGCAATGGCGAGATGACCGGCTCCCACATCATCGCGGAAATCGGCGCCTTCAATTTCCCGATCACCATCACCAACACGCATTCCTGCGGCGTCACGCGCGACGGCACCATCCGCTGGATGGGCGAGCACCTGCCCCAGTCACTCGACGCCACCTGGGGATTGCCCGTTGCGGCGGAAACCTACGACGGCTTCCTCAACGACATCAACGGCCACCACGTAACCGCCGCCCATGTGGCGGAAGCAATCGACAGCGCCATCGAGGGGCCGATCGAGGAAGGCAGCGCCGGCGGCGGCACGGGGATGATCACCTTTGGCTTCAAGGCGGGATCGGGCACCGCCTCGCGGCTGGTCGAATGGGCTGGCGAGGTCTTCACGGTCGGCAGTTTCGTCCAGTCCAATTTCGGGCCGCGGCGCAATCTGACGATCCGTGGCCGGCGCGTCGGCGCCGATCTCGTCGAGCCTCGCATGATCGAGCGCACGGAACGGCGGGAAAAGGGCTCTATTATCGCCGTGGTGGCAACCGATGCGCCGTTCATGCCCCACCAGCTCGAACGGCTTGCCCGCCGCGTGCCGCTCGGCATCGCCTGGACCGGCGGTCTCGGCTATCACAGCTCCGGCGACATCTTCCTTGCCTTCTCCACGGCGAATCCGCAGGCTGCGATCGGCAAGCGCGGCCAACTGGTCGAAGCCCGTTACATACCCGATGCCGACATGGATCCCTTCTTCGACGCCGTCGCCGCCAGCATCGAGGAAGCGATCCTCAATGCGCTTGTCGCCAATCGCGACATGACGGGCCGCGACGGCAATTTCGTGCCCGCCCTTCCGCATGCCTGGCTGGAGGAGACCTTCGGCATCGCCGATCCGACGGTGGAATGATTCGCCGACCCTTCGTCGAGCGGGCGGCGCTCAAGCCGCCCGCTTGGCCATCGCAAACAGCAATTGCCGCAGCCGGTGGCGCAGGCGGGTGAAATCCTCGCGCTCGGTCTGCTCGATGCTGCGGGGATGCGGGATGTCCACGTCGACGATCTCCGCTATCCGTCCCGGATGCGGCGAGAAGACGACGATGCGGTCGGCAAGCAGCATCGCCTCGTCGATATCGTGCGTCACGAAAACCACTGTCTTCCTGTCCTCGGCGCACAGGTCGAGAAGCAGCGTCTGCATCTCCACCCGCGTCAGGGCATCGAGCGCTCCGAAAGGCTCGTCCATCAGGAGGATGCGCGGATCGACCGCAAGGGCCCTGGCGATGGCGACACGCTGCTGCATGCCGCCCGACAGTTGCGAGGGATAGGACCCGGCGAACTTGCCGAGCGATACCCTGTCGAGCATCGCCGCGACCTTCTCGTCCCGCCGCGCCTTGCCTGCCTTCGCAAGATCGAGGCCGAAGCCGATATTCTCCGCGACGCTCAGCCAGGGAAAGGACGTATAGGACTGGAATACCATGCCGACGGACGGATCGCGCCCCTCCACCGGCCGCCCGTCGATGTTGATGCTGCCTTCGGTCACCGCGCTGAGGCCGGCGATCATGCGCAGGAGCGTGGACTTGCCGCAGCCGGAGGGGCCGAGGAAGACGACGAATTCGCCGTCCCGGATCGTCAGGGAAACCTTTTCGAGGGCGGTCACCATGGCGGTGCCTTCCCCGAAGGTCTTGGTGACCTGGTGGATGTCGATGGCATTCGGCATGGCGGACCTCAGCTTCTTGCACGCTGGAGATAGGGGAAGAGATAGCGGGCGCCCAGATTGAACAGCAGGTC
>Ga0222425_100367_pt1:10000-11708 | contig 11708 bp, 4 predicted proteins | sample 2B1ome_2_FD_180089 | JGI IMG/M metagenome (GOLD analysis project Ga0222425, IMG submission 180089) | Enriched microbial communities from leaf-cutter ant dump, University of Wisconsin, Madison, United States - 2B150A (version 2) | ecosystem: Environmental > Terrestrial > Nest > Insects... | reverse complement strand
AGTTAATGCGTTTAAATCCAGCAGCGTAGAGCGGTATGAACAGGAAGTTTCAGGAAGAAGTTAAGAGCACCCAAAAAAACAGGTAGGGATGAAAGGTAAAACACAGGCAAAGAAAAACCCCCTGCAGGTGTACTACAGGGGGTTTAGAATTAAGAGCTTGACGATGACCTACTCTCACATGGGGAAACCCCACACTACCATCGGCGCTAAGTCGTTTCACTTCTGAGTTCGGGATGGGATCAGGTGGTTCCAACTCGCTATGGTCGTCAAGCAATTCTGGATGAGTTCGGAGGTCTTAGGAGATGTAGTATCTCGGCCTCGATTGACTCAAATAGGGTGGTGGATGTAAAGCGTTGCTGTTTATGGATTGCTGTTTGTGTATTGGCAAGTCCGTCGTTCATGTATCTCATCTGAAGCGTTCAATCATACACAGTCGATTCTGTTATATGGTCAAGCCGCACGAGCAATTAGTATTGGTTAGCTCAACGCCTTACAGCGCTTCCACACCCAACCTATCAACGTCGTAGTCTTCAACGGCTCTTTAGGGGGATTAAATCCCCAGGGAGATCTCATCTTGAAGGAGGCTTCCCGCTTAGATGCTTTCAGCGGTTATCCCGTCCAAACATAGCTACCGGGCAGTGCCATTGGCATGACAACCCGAACACCAGAGGTTTGTTCATTCCGGTCCTCTCGTACTAGGAACAACTCTTCTCAAATCTCCAACGCCCACGGCAGATAGGGACCGAACTGTCTCACGACGTTCTAAACCCAGCTCGCGTACCACTTTAAATGGCGAACAGCCATACCCTTGGGACCGGCTTCAGCCCCAGGATGTGATGAGCCGACATCGAGGTGCCAAACACCGCCGTCGATGTGAACTCTTGGGCGGTATCAGCCTGTTATCCCCGGAGTACCTTTTATCCGTTGAGCGATGGCCCTTCCATACAGAACCACCGGATCACTAAGACCTACTTTCGTACCTGCTCGACATGTCTGTCTCGCAGTCAAGCGTGCTTTTGCCTTTACACTAACCTCATGATTTCCGACCATGATTAGCACACCTTCGTGCTCCTCCGTTACTCTTTGGGAGGAGACCGCCCCAGTCAAACTACCCACCATACACTGTCCGTAACCCCGATCAGGGGCCGACGTTAGAACCTCAAACATACCAGGGTGGTATTTCAAGGACGGCTCCATCGAAACTAGCGTCTCGACTTCAAAGCCTCCCACCTATCCTACACAGATAGGTTCAAAGTTCAGTGCAAAGCTATAGTAAAGGTTCACGGGGTCTTTCCGTCTAGCCGCGGGAACACGGCATCTTAACCGCGATTTCAATTTCACTGAGTCTCGGGTGGAGACAGCTCCCCCATCATTACGCCATTCGTGCAGGTCGGAACTTACCCGACAAGGAATTTCGCTACCTTAGGACCGTTATAGTTACGGCCGCCGTTTACTGGGGCTTCGATCAAGAGCTTCGCTTACGCTAACCCCATCAATTAACCTTCCAGCACCGGGCAGGCGTCACACCCTATACGTCCACTTACGTGTTTGCAGAGTGCTGTGTTTTTAATAAACAGTTGCAGGGGACTGGTATCTTCGGCCGCCCTCAGCTTAGGGAGTAAATCCCATCACCAAAAGCGGCGCACCTTCTCCCGAAGTTACGGTGCCATTTTGCCTAGTTCCTTCACCCGAGTTCTCTCAAGCGCCT
>Ga0222425_100367_pt1:2500-5000 | contig 11708 bp, 4 predicted proteins | sample 2B1ome_2_FD_180089 | JGI IMG/M metagenome (GOLD analysis project Ga0222425, IMG submission 180089) | Enriched microbial communities from leaf-cutter ant dump, University of Wisconsin, Madison, United States - 2B150A (version 2) | ecosystem: Environmental > Terrestrial > Nest > Insects... | reverse complement strand
TCAAGCGTGCTTTTGCCTTTACACTAACCTCATGATTTCCGACCATGATTAGCACACCTTCGTGCTCCTCCGTTACTCTTTGGGAGGAGACCGCCCCAGTCAAACTACCCACCATACACTGTCCGTAACCCCGATCAGGGGCCGACGTTAGAACCTCAAACATACCAGGGTGGTATTTCAAGGACGGCTCCATCGAAACTAGCGTCTCGACTTCAAAGCCTCCCACCTATCCTACACAGATAGGTTCAAAGTTCAGTGCAAAGCTATAGTAAAGGTTCACGGGGTCTTTCCGTCTAGCCGCGGGAACACGGCATCTTAACCGCGATTTCAATTTCACTGAGTCTCGGGTGGAGACAGCTCCCCCATCATTACGCCATTCGTGCAGGTCGGAACTTACCCGACAAGGAATTTCGCTACCTTAGGACCGTTATAGTTACGGCCGCCGTTTACTGGGGCTTCGATCAAGAGCTTCGCTTACGCTAACCCCATCAATTAACCTTCCAGCACCGGGCAGGCGTCACACCCTATACGTCCACTTACGTGTTTGCAGAGTGCTGTGTTTTTAATAAACAGTTGCAGGGGACTGGTATCTTCGGCCGCCCTCAGCTTAGGGAGTAAATCCCATCACCAAAAGCGGCGCACCTTCTCCCGAAGTTACGGTGCCATTTTGCCTAGTTCCTTCACCCGAGTTCTCTCAAGCGCCTTGGTATTCTCTACCTGATCACCTGTGTCGGTTTGGAGTACGGTCTCTTTTTACCTGAAGCTTAGAGGCTTTTCTTGGAAGCATGGCATCAAGCACTTCGTGTTCCGAGGAACACTCGTCATCAGTTCTCAGCCTTAGCGTCCCGGATTTACCTAAGACACCAGCCTACGACCTTAAACACGGACAACCAACGCCGTGCTGCTCTAGCCTTCTCCGTCCCCCCATCGCAGTAAAAAGTGGTACAGGAATATTAACCTGTTTCCCATCGACTACGCGTTTCCGCCTCGCCTTAGGGGCCGACTAACCCTGTCCCGATTAACGTTGGACAGGAAACCTTGATCTTCCGGCGGGGAAGTTTTTCACTCCCCTTATCGTTACTCATGTCAGCATTCGCACTTCTGATACCTCCAGCATGCTTCTCAACACACCTTCAACGGCTTACAGAACGCTCCCCTACCATGCATAAATGCATCCGCAGCTTCGGTTGCTAGTTTTAGCCCCGTTACATCTTCCGCGCAGGCCGACTCGACTAGTGAGCTATTACGCTTTCTTTAAAGGGTGGCTGCTTCTAAGCCAACCTCCTAGCTGTCTAAGCCTTCCCACATCGTTTCCCACTTAACTAACATTTGGGACCTTAGCTGGCGGTCTGGGTTGTTTCCCTCTTGACGACGGACGTTAGCACCCGCCGTCTGTCTGCCATGATTGCACTCCGCGGTATTCGTAGTTTGCATGGGGTTGGTAAGTCGGGATGACCCCCTAGCCCAAACAGTGCTCTACCCCCGCGGGTGAGACATGACGCACTACCTAAATAGTTTTCGGGGAGAACCAGCTATCTCCCGGCTTGATTAGCCTTTCACTCCGATCCACAAGTCATCCCCTAATTTTTCAACATTAGTGGGTTCGGTCCTCCAGTTAGTGTTACCCAACCTTCAACCTGCCCATGGATAGATCGCCGGGTTTCGGGTCTATTGCCAGCGACTGAACGCCCTATTAAGACTCGCTTTCGCTACGGCTCCCCTATACGGTTAACCTTGCCACTGACAATAAGTCGCTGACCCATTATACAAAAGGTACGCAGTCACAGAACAAGTCTGCTCCTACTGCTTGTACGCACACGGTTTCAGGATCTATTTCACTCCCCTCACAGGGGTTCTTTTCGCCTTTCCCTCACGGTACTGGTTCACTATCGGTCAGTTGGGAGTATTTAGCCTTGGAGGATGGTCCCCCCATGTTCAGACAGGATATCACGTGTCCCGTCCTACTCGATTTCACTTAAAAGGCCTTTTCGTGTACGGGGCTATCACCCTGTATCGCCGCACTTTCCAGAGCGTTCCACTAAAACCAATTAAGCTTAAGGGCTGGTCCCCTTTCGCTCGCCGCTACTGAGGGAATCTCGGTTGATTTCTTTTCCTCCGGGTACTTAGATGTTTCAGTTCCCCGGGTTCGCTTCCAGCAGCTATGTATTCACTGCAGGATACTTAGCTTATGCTAAGTGGGTTTCCCCATTCGGACATGTCAGGATCAAAGCATGTTTGCCGGCTCCCCTGACCTTTTCGCAGGCTCCTACGTCCTTCATCGCCTCCAACTGCCTAGGCATCCACCGTGTGCGCTTAGTCGCTTGACCATATAACACAAGCGACTGCTACTACGATAAAACGTCTTTCTTTGTTGACTCCCGATAAAGAGTCAAACAACATGAGTATGATTCGCCGGACTTGTGAGAAATACACAAATCACTCAATTCATAATTCAGCAATTTTTAACTTTACATTCCACCTTGTTAAAGAGCTTCTGGCG
>Ga0222425_100364_pt1 | contig 11838 bp, 12 predicted proteins | sample 2B1ome_2_FD_180089 | JGI IMG/M metagenome (GOLD analysis project Ga0222425, IMG submission 180089) | Enriched microbial communities from leaf-cutter ant dump, University of Wisconsin, Madison, United States - 2B150A (version 2) | ecosystem: Environmental > Terrestrial > Nest > Insects nest > Nest... | reverse complement strand
CGGGAGAGAGTGCATCTATCGCTGAAAATGCAAACGCCCGATGCGGTGCATCGGGCGTCATTGGCCGGGTTGCTCCGGTGCGTTTAACCGTTTTACGGGTGTCAACGCTATTCAGGACGGGTCAAGGCCCTTGCCAGGGCCGTCAGCCTGCTCAGGAAGCGGCCTTGAACGAATCCCGCAGCGCGCGCACCTCGTCGTGGTTGCGCTGCGCGCCCTGCGACTGGCGTTCCACCAGCGCACGCACGTCGGCGGGCAGCGTGGCCTTGAGGGCCTTGCGGTAGCGGGCCACGGCGGCGTCCTCGCCGCGCTCGCACTCTTCCAGCACGGCCTTGTCGTCCTGCGTGGACAGCGCGGCCTTCACCGACACCCAGCCGCGGTGCAGCGCGCCCGCCACGGTGCCGCCCGAGGCCGGCTCGCCGCCCAGGCGGCGGATCTCGTGCTCCAGTTCCATGGCGGCCGCCGCGCATTCGCGCGAGTGGCGCTGGAAGATGCCCTTGAGTTCGCCGGAGTCGGCGTGCTCGGCGCAGGCATGGAAGCCGTATTCGCCGTCGCGGGCGGATTCGAGCAGGTCGTTGAGCACATCGACCACGTCCTCGTTGTCCACCACGTCCAGGGGGCGGTCGTCCAGCGGGCGCAGGCTGCTGCCGGAGGCGCGCTCCCAGGCGGCGCGGGTCGCAGGGCGCACGTCCGTCCAGGCCAGGCCGTCGGAATGGCGGGCGCGCCAGTCGTCGGCCAGGCGGGGCTCGATGGCTTCGAAATCGCCCTCGTGGCGGCCCACGGACGACCAGCCCAGTTCATAGGCCGGGCGGTATTGATCGTAGGTGCGGCCGCCCACGTAGTAGGGCTCGCGCTGGTAGGCCTCGCGCCAGTAGGCGTCCTCGTCCGTGGGGTTGACCGCCTCGGCCGCGGCCTTGCCGGCCAGGCCGCCGGCCACGGCACCCGCCACGCCGCCCACGGCCGCGCCCACGGGGCCCCCGAAGGCACCTGCGGCCGCGCCGGCGGCCGCACCGCCCACCGCGGCGCCCAGGCCGGTGCCCACGGGGTGGGCGCCGGGTTCGTTGGTCAGTGGATCGCGATTGGAATCGTTGAAGTCGGACATGAAGCTCTCCGGTTGGTTGATTGACAGAGACTTCATTGTTCGAGCCGCCCTTGCGCCGCCGGGTCGGTTCCCGGCGGGCTTGCGTGTAGGACATTTCGCCCGGGGGGCGGTGGGGCGGAACGCCTTGCGCTACCGTTTCAGTAGCTGCCAGCGCTTGTCCAGAAAGCGCTGGCGGCCGATTTCGCTATTCATCCGGGGCGTCGAGCCCCAGCTCCTGGATCTTGCGCGTGATGGTGTTGCGTCCGATGCCCAGGCGCTGCGCGGCCTCCATGCGGCGGCCGTGGGTGGCGCTGAGCGCGGTGCGGATCAGGCGCGACTCGAAGCGGCGCGTGAGTGCATCCCACACCTCGGGCTGGCCGCCGGCCAGCAGCTTCTGTGCCTCGGTTTCCAGCCCCTGCTCCCAACTGCCCTGGCTCGGGCCGGGGCCGGGCTGCGGTGCCGCTGAAGGGGCCTCCACGGCGTGCCGGGCGGGCGCAGGGGTGGCGGCGGCCATGGCGGGTGCAGATGCGGCCACGGGCTCGGGCGATGCCTCGGCCTGCAGGGACGCGGGCTCCGCCGCCGGGCGCGCGGGCGGCTGGTGGAGGGGCGCCTCCAGCACCTCGGGCGGCAGGTCCTGCAGCGAGATGACCTGGGCCGGCGCCATCACCGTGAGCCAGTGGCAGATGTTCTCCAGCTGGCGCACGTTGCCGGGAAAGGCGAACTGCTCCAGCCGCGCCAGCGCCGCGTCGGCGATGCGCTTGGGCTCCACGCCGAGCTGCCGCGCGCTTTGCTGCAGGAAGTGGCGCGTGAGCATGGGCACGTCCTCGTGCCGCTCGCGCAGCGCGGGCAGGCGCAGGCGGATGACGTTGAGGCGGTGGAACAAATCCTCGCGGAACACGCCGTCCTTCACGCGCCGCTCCAGGTCCTGGTGGGTGGCGGCGATCACGCGCACGTGGGCCTTCACGGCGGCGTGGCCGCCCACGCGGTAGAACTGGCCGTCGCTCAGCACGCGCAAAAGGCGCGTCTGCAGGTCGAACGGCATGTCGCCGATTTCGTCGAGGAACAGCGTGCCGCCCTCGGCCTGCTCGAAGCGGCCGCGCCGCTGCGTCTGCGCGCCGGTGAAGGCGCCGCGCTCATGGCCGAAGAGCTCGCTTTCCAGCAGGTCCTTGGGGATCGCGGCGGTGTTGATGGCCACGAAGGGGCCGTCCGCCACGGGCGAGTGCTTGTGCAGCGCGCGTGCCACCAGTTCCTTGCCCGAGCCGGATTCGCCGGTGATGAGCACGGTGACCTGGCTCTGCGAGAGGCGGCCGATGGCGCGGAACACGTCCTGCATGGCGGGCGCCTGGCCCAGCATCTCGGGCGTCTCGGCCTGGCGCTCCTCGGTGACCTCCTCGCGCTGGCTTTCCTCCACGGCGCGGCGGATCAACTCCACGGCCTTGGGCAGGTCGAAGGGCTTGGGCAGGTATTCGAACGCGCCGCGCTGGAAGGCCGAGACGGCGCTGTCGAGGTCGGAGTACGCCGTCATGATGATGACGGGCAGGCCGGGCTGCAGCTCGCGCACCTTCTCCAGCAGCTGCAGGCCCGAACCGCCGGGCATGCGGATGTCGCTCACCAGGACCTGGGGACCCTGGCGGGCGGGGTCGCCGCTGGCGAGGTCGGCCAGCGCGTCGAGCACTTCGCGGGGGTGGGTGAAGCTGCGCGTGGGCAGGTCCTCGCGGGCCAGCGCCTTTTCCAGGACGAAGCGGATCGAGGGGTCGTCATCTACTATCCAGATCGGCTTCATATGTTGTTTCTTACCTTCCCTGTGGTTGCGTGTCAGGGGACCTCAGGGCAAGGGGATCAGGATGCGGAAGTCGGTGCGACCCGGCACGCTGTCGCATTCGATCAACCCATGGTGGCGCTGCACGAAGGTTTGCGCCAGCGTGAGCCCCAGCCCTGATCCGCCGTCACGGCCCGACACCAGGGGGTAGAAGATACGCTCCTTGATGGCATCGGGCACGCCCGGTCCGTTGTCGATGACATGCAATTCCAGTGCCAGCCGGTAGCGCTGGCGACCAAACGTTACCTGCCGGGCCACGCGGGTGCGCAGGGTGATGACCGCGTCGCCGGCCGCGATGCGCTCGGCCAGGGCCTGGGCCGCGTTCTGCACGATGTTCAGCACGGCCTGGATGAGCTGCTCGCGGTCGCCGCGGAATTCGGGGATGGAGGTGTCGTAGTCGCGTTGCACCTTCAGGCCCTGGGGGTATTCCACCAGCACCAGGGAGCGCACGCGCTCGCAGACCTCGTGGATGTTCACGTCGCCCACCAGGTGCGGGTGGCGGTGCGGGGCGAGCAGCCGGTCCACCAGGCTCTGCAGCCGGTCGGCCTCGTGGATGATGACCTGGGTGTATTCGGTGAGCTCGCGGCTGTCGAGCTCCATCTCCAACAGCTGCGCGGCGCCGCGGATGCCGCCCAGGGGGTTCTTGATCTCGTGGGCCAGGTTGCGGATCAGCTCCTTGTTTGCCTGGGCCTGGTCGAGCAGGCGCTCCTCGCGGTCCTGGCGGGCCTGCTGCTCCAGCGGCCACAGCTCCACGAGGATCTCGCCCACCTGCTCGGCATCGGCCACGCTCACGTGCACGGGCACCGGGTCCTGGTTGGGACGCTTGAGGCCGGCCTCGTAGCGCAGCGCGGCGAAGTCCTTGCCCCGCGCGCCCGCCAGGGCGGTCTGCAGCAGGGCGGGGTCGGTGAAGAAGGTGGAGAAGTTCACGCCCTCCAGCGTGCGGCGCGACAGGCCCAGCGTGTTCTCCAGGGCCGCGTTGGCGAACTGCACGGCCCCGTCGGCGCGCAGCACCGCCACCAGGGTGGACATCAGGTCCAGAGAATGAAAGCGCCCCGTGTCGGTGGACGGGGCGCTGGGGGGGAGGGCAGAGTTCACGCGCTGTCAGTTGACGGGGGGCAGGCGCGCGATCTCGCGCTTGATGCCGGCGATGTCGCTTTCGCTGCGGGCCACGCTGGCCTTGAGTTCGGCCGTGCGCTCCATGTAGCGCTGGGGGTTGCGCAGGTCGAGCGCGTTGCGCTCCGGCGCGCCGCCGTTGTATTCCTTCACCAGCTCGGCATGGCGGGCTTCGGCCTTGCGCAGCTCGGACTCCAGGATGGCGCGGGCGTCGGCGTCGCGGGCCTTCTGGTCATTGGTGCTGACGCGCGGCGCGCTGGGCGGCGATGACGAAGAGGCTGCAGCGGCACCGCCGCCGGCAGCAGGCGCCGCCGCGGGGCGGCTGCCCTGCAGGACGGTGACGTTGCCCCCTTCCACCAGCTTGCAGCCGCGCTCCTTGGCTTGCTGGGCGTTGTTGGTGTATTCGTTGCCACAGCGGTAGATGCGGTCTTGCGCCCAGGCGGCCGGTGCCGATGCGGCGATGAGTAACAGGGTGATGAGCGTCTTCTTCATTCGGTTTCCTCGCACTGCCTTGCAGGGCTCGGGGGAGTATCCCCCAATCACCATGCATCGCCAATCCAAGATCGGCATGTCCCCATGGGGCCTTTGTACGAAGGATGCAACGATGTGCCCCGGGGTTCCCCGGGGCCTTGAACGAAAAAAGGCGGCCTGCGCCACCTTTTTCTGTGCAATGGCCTGTGGGCAGGCGATTACAGCGAGTAGTACATGTCGTACTCGACCGGGTGCGGGGCCATGCGGAAGCGCGTGACTTCGCCCATCTTGAGGTCGATGTAGGCGTCGAGCATGGAGTCGCTGAACACGCCGCCCTTGGTCAGGAAGCCGCGGTCCTTGTCCAGGTATTCCAGCGCCTGGTCCAGGCTGTGGCACACGGTGGGCACCAGCTTGTCTTCCTCGGGCGGCAGGTGGTACAGGTCCTTCGTGGCGGCTTCGCCGGGATGGATCTTGTTTTCCACGCCGTCCAGGCCGGCCATCATCAGGGCCGAGAAGCACAGGTAGGGGTTGGCCGACGGATCGGGGAAGCGCGCTTCGATGCGGCGGCCCTTGGGGTTGGCCACGTAGGGGATGCGGATCGAGGCCGAGCGGTTGCGGGCCGAGTAAGCCAGCTTCACGGGCGCTTCGAAGCCGGGCACCAGGCGCTTGTAGCTGTTGGTGCCGGGGTTGGTGATGGCGTTCAGGGCGCGGGCGTGCTTGATGATGCCGCCGATGTAGTACAGCGCGAAGTCCGACAGGCCCGCATAGCCGTCGCCGGCGAACAGGTTCTTGCCGTCCTTCCAGATGGACTGGTGCACGTGCATGCCGGAGCCGTTGTCGCCGGCGTAGGGCTTGGGCATGAAGGTGGCGGTCTTGCCGTAGGCGTTGGCCACGTTCCACACCACGTACTTCAGGACCTGCGTCCAGTCGGCGCGCTCGACCAGCGTGCTGAACTTGGTGCCGATCTCGTTCTGGCCGGCGCCCGCCACTTCGTGGTGGAACACTTCGACCGGGATGCCCAGGGATTCGAGGATCAGGGACATCTCGGCGCGCATGTCCTGCGTGCTGTCGACCGGGGGCACGGGAAGTAGCCGCCCTTGACGGTGGGACGGTGGCCGCGGTTGCCGCCTTCGAGCTTGGCGCCGGTGTTCCAGGGGGCTTCGTATTCCTCGATCTCGAACATGACCTTGCCGGGCTCGTTGGACCAGCGCACGCCGTCGAAGATGAAGAATTCGGGCTCGGGGCCGAAGAAGGCCGTGTCGCCCAGGCCGGAAGCCTTCAGATAGGCCTCGGCGCGCTTGGCGATGGAGCGGGGGTCGCGGTCATAGGCCTTGCCGTCGCCCGGTTCGATCACGTCGCACTGCAGGAACAGCGTGGTTTCTTCGAAGAAGGGGTCGATGTTGGCGGTGTTGGGGTCGGGCATGAGCTGCATGTCCGAGGCTTCGATGCCCTTCCAGCCGGCCACCGAGGAGCCGTCGAATGCATGGCCGGACGTGAACTTGTCTTCGTCGAAGTGGGACACAGGCACGGTCACGTGCTGCTCCTTGCCACGGGTATCGGTGAAACGGAAGTCCACGAACTTGACTTCGTTCTCCTTCACCATCTTCATCACGTCTGCAACGGTCTTGGCCATCAGGTTCTCCTGGGTAAAGCGCTTGTTGAAAAAAGAATTTGCCGGGTTAAAAGCAGGTTGCGTGCCAGCCGGGTGCAGCCGCCGCACTACGAAGGAGCGCTTGGGACTGCGGGCCGGCAGGGCATTCAGCGAAATGCACCAAATCAGTGCCAATCATCCATCGCGGCGGGCACTCACAGGTTACGCACCAACTCGGGGCCGCATTGCGCACCAAATTCGTGCAAACCCTGCCGAAGGTCCCGCCAGGCCGCCGGGACCAGGGAAGCGGCCCCCTTCACGCCCAGCTCGATGTGCCGCCCGTATTGTGGATGATCCACGCTGGGCAAACTGAACACCCGGACCCCGGGGTGCGCCTTTTCTATGCGCCCCATGAGCGGGGTCAGCGCGGCCTCCATGGCCCCGAAGAGCACCACCGACTGCTCGGTCTGGGGCGTGCGGTTGAACAGCGCCACGTACTCCCGGTCCAGCACCCCTTCGATCATGGGCCAGGCCATGACCGGGAAGCCGGGCACGAAGTACACCGCTCCCCGGCCCGCGCCATCGCAGCTGAAGCCAGGGATCTTGTTGTACGGGTTGGGAATGATGCGTGCCCCCGCCGGGAACATGCCCATGTTGAGCCGGTGCACGTTGTCCGGCCGGTCGGCCTCGTAGGGCACGCACTGCTCCCGCGCCATGTCCTGCATGCGCTCACGGATCAGCGCCTCGGCCTCGGGGTGCAGGGCCAGTTCGCGCCCCAGGGCGCGCGCCGCGCACTGGCGCGTGTGGTCGTCCGGCGTGGCGCCGATGCCGCCGCAGGAGAACACCACGTCGCCCGACGCGAACGCCCGCGCCAAGGTGGCCGTGATGCGGACGGGATCGTCGCCCACGTAGTCCGCATAGGCCAGCGGCAGGCCCCGGGCCGCCAGCAGCTCGATGACCTTGGGCAGGTGCTTGTCGGCGCGCTTGCCCGAAAGGATTTCATCGCCCACGATGATGAGGCCGAACTGCAGGCTCATGGCAACAAGGCTCCCGGGGTCACGGACGGCTCTGGTGCCGGCAACTCCGGCGCGGCCGGAGCCGGCGCAGGAACAACAACGGCCTCGGCCCGCAGGCGTTCCAGCGCGGCCAGCCCGAAGTGCGTGAACCACAGCGAGGAGAACGCGAACACCAGCGTGTAGATCCAGATCGCCACCGGCACCAGCACGAAGAACGCGGCGGCAAACACCACGCCCGAGGCCCACACGATGCTGGGCGCCGCGCCCAGGTAGCCGGTGAGGATGCCGATGCCCAGCAGGCTGCCGCGGTGGCGGCGGAAGATTTCCTGCCGCTCGTCCTTGCTGGCGTGCTCGGCCAGCGCATCGAAGGTCATCACGCGATAGGTCAGCCAGCCCCAGATCAGCGGCGGCAGGATCAGCACCAGCGGCGGCACCAGCCACAGCGGCACGGACACCACCAGCGCCACGAGGGCCAGCACCGTGGAGCCCAGCGACCAGGCCACGCTGGCGATGAAGGAGCCGCCCTTCTTTTTCTGCAGGTTCGGGAAGCGCCGGTCGGCCACCAGGGCCACGAGCGCGGGCGTCATGAGCACCGCGACCAACAGCAGCGACACCACCACCAGCACGGGCGCCACCGCCAGCACCACCATCAGCGGCGCGACCACCGAGGTCACATCCCCCAGGCCCCAGCCCTGCATCCACCCCCAGACGCTGGCCAGCAGCGTGGACGCTTCGAGCAGCGCACGCATGGCCTGCACCGCAGCGTCCCAATAGAAATAGCCCAGGCCCAGCGCCAGGGCCACCATCACCAGCAGCGGCAGCATGGACAGGGCGATCACGCGCGGGCGCAGGCAGTAGGCTGCGGCGCGCCAGAAGGAGTCAAACAGAAGTCCCATGGGGGCGAGCATAGCGCCTTGGCGCGGCGGCTTGCTCAGGCGCGGCCGAACAGCCGGAGCACGCCGCGCCACTGCTGCGACCAGAAGCCGGTGCCGTAGTCGCGCACCCGGCCGTCCGGCCCGGGCTCGACCTGATCGCGCACGCCGGTGGGGTCCCAGCGTTGCTCGAAATTGGCGGTGCGCATCAGCATGTCCCACCAGGGCAGCAGCACGCCGAAGTTGTGCCCGCCCAGCACCGCTCCCTGGCCGGGCCGGGTGGTTTCATGGCCGATGCCGATGCTGTGGTGCAGGCGGTGAAAGCGCGGGCTGACCCACAGCCGCTCGCCCCAGCGGCCAAACCACAGGCGCAGGTTGGCGTGCTGGAAGCTCTCGCTGAGCTGCGTGATGGCCACGATGGCGATGAACTGCCCCGGCGCCACGCCGATCAGCTGCGCCACGGCCACCAAGATGGTGTCGCGCAGCAGGTCGTCGAGCAGGTGGTTGCGGTTGTCGCTCCACATGGTCATCTGCCGCTGCGCGTGGTGCAGGGAGTGCAGCCGCCACCACCATTCGAAGTGGTGCTGCCCGCGGTGGATCCAGTAGTCCACGAAATCGAACACCACCAGGTACAGCAGCAGGCTGACCCACGGCAAGTCGGTGACGCCCGGCCACACGCCGTCGAGCTGGAAGGTGCTGACGCCCGCCACCCGCAGGGCGCCGAAGAAGGAATCCGCCAGCGGGTCCACGGCCAAGAACAACCCCAGCCGGAACAAGCCCAGGCGGTGGATCAGCGTGTAGAGGATGTCGGTGCGGACCGTGGCCCGGTCCGTGACCGCTTCCACCGGCCGCCAGCGCTGCAGCGGGCCGATCACGGCCGCGATCACAATCAGCTGCAGCAGGCCCACCAGGATCCAGCCCGCCGCCTCGTAGCCGCTTTCGAGCTGGCTCGCCAGGCCCATGGCAAACATCAGCGGCTGCAGCACGCTCTCGAACAGCCATTGCTGCGCGGCGTCGAATCCGTCACCCAGCCAGCCCATGCTCATCGTCCCTTCGTGCCGCTGTCCGCCATATAGTCCGGGTGCTCGCGCAGCGTGCGAAAACAGAACCCGCGCGCCTTGAGGCCGGCGATCAGCGGCTCCAGCACGGCAGGCGCCCAGGGGTCCTTGCGCGACCAGATGCCCAGGTGCGCCAGCAGGATGTCGCCGCTGCGCACGTCCCGCAGGGCCTTGCGCAACAGCGCATCGTTGCTGGCGCTTTCGCTGGGCAATTCGTCCCCCAGGAAGCCTGCGGGCGACCAGCCCACGTGCGTGTATCCGCAGGACTTCGCGCTGGCCAGCAGCTGGGGCGATGTCTTGCCGCCGGGCGCGCGGAACAAGGGCAGCGGCGCCTTGCCCGTCACGGCCTGCAGGCGCTCGGCGGCGCGGGTGATTTCCTCGCAGTACTGCGCCGCCGTCATCACGAAGGTCTGCCCCTCGCGCGCACCGGCGGACGGGCGCACACGGAACGACGGATTGCGCGCATCGCCCAGGTCGGCACGCCAATAGGTGTGGCCCCAGGTGTGCGAGGCAAACTCATGCCCTTCGGCCGCGCGGGCGCGCCACCAGGGGGCCCAGTGCTGGCCCAGGCTGCCATCGCCCGTCTTCGTGCGCTCGTTGGCGGCGAAGAAAGTCACGCGCACCTGCTGGCGGTGCAGGATGTCGGCCACCAGTGGCGCCACTTCCATGTGGCCCGTGTCGAATGTCAGGTAGACTGGTTTGTCACAGTCATTTTGGGCTCTAGCGCTTACCAGACAAGCACTAGCAGCTATCAAAGCAATAGTTCTCTGCCAACGCGCAGGAACCTGACGGCCCCTGCCCATCAGCGCGGTGCGTGCTGGAGCGTCCATACGCCATGGGGGGATTTACCCACCGTGACCTGCCGAACGACTTTCCTGGCTTCGGTGTCCACCACGGAAAGCTTGCGCGCCCAGCGCGAACTGACGTAAATGAAGCGGCCGTCGGCAGAGACTTCCATGCAGTCGGGCCCGCCCGGAACCGGGTAGGAATCCACCACCTGCTGCGTGGCCATGTCGATCTTGCTGATGGAATTGGCCACCCGGTTGCTCACGTACAGGTGCCGCCCGTCGCCTGCGGAACGGAAGGCATGGGCGCCGTTGCCGGTCTTGATCTTCTTGATGCTCACCGGCTCGCGCCCCGACACGTCGAAAACCTCCACGCTGTCGCTGCCGGTCAGGCCCACGAACAGGCGCTTGTCATCGGGGCTGCCATAGACATCCGCGGGCATGGCGCCCGTCTTGGCACGCCACTTGATGGTCTGGGTGGCGATATCGATCGCGACCAGTTCATCGCTGTCCTGCATGGTCGAATAGACCGTGGTGCTGCGGCTGTCGATCCAGAGGTGGCTGGGCGTGCGGGCCGTCGCCACGCGCTGGACCAGCGTCGGCTCCTTGCCGTCCCAGCGGTAGAAATCCACGTGGTTCAGGCGGTTGGCCGCCGTGATAAGCCACTTCATGTCCGGCGTAAAGCGCAGATGGTAAGGGTCCACGATGCCGCGCAGCGTGCGCTGGACCTGGGCCGTGCGGGGGTCGAGAAAGGTCAGCGTGTCACCCAGCGCATTGGCGACGATGATCGACTTTTCATCAGGCGTGAGGTAGAGGTGGTGCGGCTCTTTGCCGGTGGGGATGCGGGCCGTCTCCGTCCAGGTGGCCGGGTCGATGACGCTGACGTTGGCTTCCAGGGAGTTCAGCACGAACAGCGGGGGCGCCGCTGCGGCGAATGCCCCACCCATCGACACCCACAAGCCCGCGAGGGCGAACCATGCACGCGCAATCGAAAAAATCTTCACAGAGCCACTTTCAACACAGCCAGCGAGTGTAGCTCCGCCCCCGCCCCGATCCGGTGCGCAAACACGTAACATCCTTGATATAGAACGGATTTCTCCCGGATGCTGCGGCTGCGCTGCCGCCCTATGCGTCGAGGCGGGTCAGCCGTTGCAAATCCTCTTCGCTGAGCCAGCGCCATGCTCCAGGCGGCAGGTCCTCAGGCAGCGCCATCGCGCCGATCCTTGACCGGTGCAGACCTTCCACCCGATTGCCGACTGCGGCCAGCATGCGCTTGACCTGATGGTATTTGCCCTCCGTCAGTGTGAGAGCCAGCGTGTGGCTTCCGGCCTGCTCGCAAGCTGCTGCCTTCACGGGCTTGGGATCATCATCCAGCACCACGCCTGCGAGCAATCTCGATATCTGCGCTTCATCCACCGGGTGCTTGGCCGTGACTTGATACACCTTGGGCACATGTTTTTTGGGCGAGCTCATCCGATGGATGAACGGCCCGTCGTCGCTCAGCAAGAGCATTCCGGTAGTGTCCTGGTCCAGCCGCCCTACGGCCTGAACACCCTGCACCGCACTCTTTGTGGGCCGCTGCCGCAAGGGAGCTGGCAGCAAGGTATAGATGCTGGGATAAGTCGACGGTTTTTGCGAGCACTCGGTCCCTGCCGGCTTGTGCAGGAGAACATAGGCCTTGGCGTGGTATGGCCACTCAACACCCTGGACACGCAGCCACAAGCCCTCAGGCTCGAGCTCGGCGGCGGCGTTCAGACAGGGCTGGTAGCCGCTGCCCGCAGCAGGCTCACGGACCTCTACCCAGCCTTGCTGCACTAGGCCCGCGCACACCCGGCGGGTACCAAAACCTTGGGAATACAGAATGTCCTGCAATTGCATGGGGAAAGCCACAAGCTGAAGAGAAGCTGGTTTTATCAACGAATATAGCCGGTTCCAAAGCAAAAAACCCCAACCTGCGGAGGTTGGGGTTTTCTGGGCTGTAAGAGCCTGACGATGACCTACTTTCACACGGGAACCCGCACTATCATCGGCGCAA
>Ga0222425_100362_pt1 | contig 12121 bp, 12 predicted proteins | sample 2B1ome_2_FD_180089 | JGI IMG/M metagenome (GOLD analysis project Ga0222425, IMG submission 180089) | Enriched microbial communities from leaf-cutter ant dump, University of Wisconsin, Madison, United States - 2B150A (version 2) | ecosystem: Environmental > Terrestrial > Nest > Insects nest > Nest... | reverse complement strand
GTTCAGGGACATGCTCCAGACTCAACTTGAACCACGGGACTCGGCGAGCTTGGATTCGATCGACATAGCTTGGGCAGTCGCATCCCTACTTCAGTTCGGGCCGGGCGCATCGTTGATGAAAGAGGCAACGGACGCTCCACCGGTTGACCGCGGACAAGCGCCACGAGGCGGGCAAGGCGTTGGGATGTTCAGTCAGACGTAGGCGAGTTTATCTCTTGGAAAAATAGAGGGTTCGTAGCCGAGAAGGTGCCCAGTGACGATTATTTCAAAATAGCCGCGATGCTGGCACAGTTGGCATCGCCCGCTATGGTTGGCGCGTTGGTTCACTTGTTTGGCATCAGTCATCTCGCCTGCTATTGGTTGGCCTGCGCGTTTCGCTTTCAAGAAAAAGGACTAAGCGTTCCAACCTAACACGTCAGGCGAACTCCAGTGCCTACCGAGATGTTTATCGACCCTCTCCGCGTCGGTCGCAGTTAATTTCACCAAATTCGGATGCGGAGTTCCTCCGCAAACTTCAGGTAAGAACTCTGCTGAATACGCGAGATAGCCGTTTCGTTTTTCAGTTCTCCCGGGACCGTCGCCCAACGCAGCGAGAACCCGAGATAGAACTTTCGCATGCATCCTGAGTCCATCCGATGCTGCAAGGAGCGAGACGACATTGGGCCGGTCCAGAAATCTGGGAAATGCGCATGCAATGGCATCCCCGAGAAGCTGGATACTACCTTCACTATCGTCGGCGGTCCAAACATCGACAACGGTAGCCTTAAGCTCGGAGTTTCTGGAAAGGCGCTTGCGTTCTTCAAAGGTAAGGAACGCGCCCACGCGGTCATAGGCTGTTGAGGGAAACTTTTGGGGCATATAACCCCAAGTGAAGCTGATCGAGAGGTAGAAAGATGCCGTCAACGAACCCGGTGACGAGCTCGACGCCTCTAACACAAGGTTAAGCACTAGCCCGTTCGGTTGCACCGAATAATAGTGTGCAACCGCATTTCGGGTCCGATCCAAAACAGGAAGGAATCCCTGTTTCGAAACCAATCTCCCGAAATGCAGCAGCTTCGCCTTAGTGAGTGACATTATTTCTTCGGACCGATGTAAGTCGAGGAACCGGGTTGATACTTGGGATCTTTTGGATCGTAGAGAATAACTTGAGTCTTCTTGTCGTTCGCCTCCATCAGTTCAACACGTTTGTCTGCCGAGCGTCTCCCCGATTCCGTGTCAGGCTTGATGATAACAACCTCATCACCTTTGACCGCATCCTTACGAACCACCTGGCCATTGCTCAACGTCATCGTCACTTCCTTTCGATACCCTGCATCGACTAGTTGCTTTTGGATTTGGCGGTGCGCCTCCTGCCCCACCACTGCCGCTGTCTGAGTTGTGGTTGAAACATCGGTCTTGAGGATCACATCAGACGCAGGCGCAGCACCGCCCGTCGTTGTGGGTGTATCCGAAGGACTAGCCGCATCCACCGTTTCAACTTGGGCCGATGCAGCGGCTGCATCCGGAACGAAGCCCTCATCTTCAACGGGCAGCGATGGAGCCGGAGCGCCCGTAGTAAGCGCGGGTTTGTCTTCTGGAACAACGGTAGTGTCGAGTTTACCCCCATCGCCTGCCTGTGGCGCTGAAACAGCGGCTGCCTTCAATCGTTGTTCGGCCATTAATCTGACCTCGCGTCGATCCTGCGCCGCGTGAATTCGGGCCATTGTCTCCTGCAAGGCTATCTCAGTTCCACGATAAACCACATACGCCCCGACCGCAGCTATTCCTACTTCAGCAGCCGTCACCAACACCGGAGCGACAACTACTGCGGCATCACCGGAGGGGTCCGTATAGCTAAGTGGATTATTGAAGACGTAGCTATACCGGTTGAACGATTGCAGGTTGCCGGGAGCCTGTACCATCACGTCCGCCGACAGGAACCTCCCCAATAGCGGATCATAAATGCGACCGTTCATGTGAACGAAGCCGAGGTCGTCGAGCATCTCGTGGCCGGTGAAGCCGCGGGGGGTGAGGCCCTGGGCGCCGCCGTTGTCGGTGTTGGCGGGCGGAACGCCGGTCCAGGTGAAGGGATTGCGGCGGGCGCCCCAGGGATCTTCGCTGTAGCGGCCGGATTCGCCGGTGGCATTGGCGGCCAGGGCGTTGCCCACGCCCCAGGGGGTGATGCTCTGGGTCGAACCGAGGTGGTCGAGGTGGTAGACCAGGGCCTTCTCCGTGCCGGCGGCGCCGCTGGTCACGTCGAACTCCCGGGCTCCGATCATGCCGTCGGGGCCGGTCACGTAGAGGCGCACTTTCTTCAGCTTCCAGTCGGCCGCGCCGCTCGCGGCTGCATTGTCGTAGTTCGCTTCGAGGGTCGGGCCGAGTCCGTACACGCGCTTGCGCACGTAGCTTGAGGACCAAGCCGAACACGTTTGGCATCAGTCATCTCGCCTGCCATTGGTTGGCCTGTGCGTTTCACTTTCACTTCCTCCGATAGGCATCGCAAGGCGATGCCGTCGCCCGGCGCTACAGCCTACCGCTTGGTCGGTCGATCAACATCGGGGTTACCAACTCGCTTCTTGCCGACGACCCAACCGATCACTGAAACCACCATACTCGCGACCCCTGCCACAATGAGTAAGACATAGGTTCCGTAAAGGTCAGCCTTACCCAGGTAGAAATGCATATTATAGAAAAAGAGACCAACGCCACCTAGGAATAGACCGAGCCCACAAACTCCTACTATACCCCAAGCAGATTTTCGGACGCGCTTAACTAACTGAAAGCCGAGAAAACAGCCAACCAGCAGAATCGCCGAAATTATGATAATGAAAATCAGCGAATTCATTTCTTCTTTTCCTTCTCTTCGTCAATTTTCCTCAGGATTTCTGCGGTGTGCTGAGTCGCTGTTTTTTCGGCCAACTTTCCTACAGGCGTATCCGCCTTGTCCTTATTCATAGCATTATGGCTCGTCGGCTCTTTGTAGTCATCCCCGATGTGGGTAAACTCGTTGCTGACCAAATCAAAATCTCCGGTGCGAAGATTTCCCTCAAGTCGCTCCTTAAATTTCTCATCTTTTAGGCCTTCATTATATGTGGGAACCGTCTCTGGCATCTCCCCCTCATGAGTTTCTTTGTAATACTCAACATACAGCTCGGCGTAGTTCGAGTGCGAATAGAAATCCTGAACATTGTGTATTGCCAATCCAAGCTGTTCGGCGTCGTGGCCGCCGAGCTGTTGATTCACGGGGCCGATATTTTGAAGAGTATTATCAATCCGATCGTTCAGTTTTCCCCAAGTATCCTGCACCTCCTTGAAGTTCTGCCTGCCATCAAAATGCCGATCTGCAGCAGCATTTACGATGTCCGCGGTAATTGTCGCGCCTAGAACTACGTCTGCTTTGAACGCCCCGAATATCCCTTTGTCTGTTTTAGCCTCAGCGAAGGCATTCTCCGTGATTCGCTTGTGAATCGGGATCTTGAAGAACCCTGTGGGATCAATCGCGGATAGTGGCCGGTTTTTGACATAGCTATACCGATTGTAGCCTTGAAGGTCCAATGGACCATCAATGAGCACGTCGGCACTCAGGAACCTGCCCAGCAGAGGGTCATAGATGCGCCCGTTCATGTGAACGAGGCCGAGGTCGTCGAGCATCTCGTGGCTGGTGAAGCCGCGGGGGGTGAGGCCCTGGGCGCCGCCGTTGTCGGTATCGGCGGGCGGAACGCCGGTCCAGGTGAAGGGGTTGCGGCGGGCGCCCCAGGGATCTTCGCTGTAGCGGCCGGATTCGCCGGTGGCATTGGCGGCCAGGGCGTTGCCCACGCCCCAGGGGGTGATACTCTGGGTCGAACCGAGGTGGTCGTGGTGGTAGACCAGGGCCTGCTCCGTGCCGGCGGTGCCGCTGGTCACGTCGAACTCCCGGGCTCCGATCATGCCGTCGGGGCCGGATACGTAGAGGCGCACTTTCTTCAGCTTCCAGTCGGCCGCGCCACTCGCGGCTGTATTGTCGTAATTGGCTTCGAGAGTCGGGCCGAGTCCGTACACGCGCTTGCGCACGTACTGCGAGGGCACGCCGCTGCCATCCACGGCGTTGCCGTTGGCGTCGTACGCGTGCGTGTAGGAGCGATTGCGGAAACTTGAACCGACGGACGCGGCGGGCTTGGCTTTGCCCGACATAGCTTGGGCACTCGCATCCCGACCGAATTCTGTCCGGGCGCATCGTTGATGAAAGAGGCAACGGACGCTCCGCCGGTTGACCGGGGACAAGCACCACGAGGCGGGCAAGGCGTTGGGGTGTTCAGTCAGACGTAGGCGAGTTTATCTCTTGGAAAAATAGAGGGTTCGTAGCCGAGAAGGTGCCCAGTGACGATTATTTCAAAATAGCCGCGATGCTGGCACAGTTGGCATCGCCCGCTATGGTTGGCGCGTTGGTTCATTTTAATCAACAGTTTTTACGACTACATCAATCCCGCGACTCGCTGCCACTTGCTGCGCTTTCCCGACGAAGTCTAGAGATCCAGCAGGAAACGGATATTTCCCAATAATATCTATCCTAACCTTTCGCCCTTTCGCCTTCGGGTAAGATTCCTGCAACTGACCTCCTGAGACGAAGTCGAAATAGGCGTTTAGCTTTTTTTGCAGTGCGAGAAGGTGCGCAGTTTCATCTTCCCACGCCCATGAATCGACGATGGATAACACGACCATCTCAGTGGCCGCCTCAATACCGACAGCGTCTACCGTGTTCTCTTGATCTAAAGACATATTGATTACCTCAGTATGGGGTTCCATCTGGCTTTCTGCGAATAATATCTACTTTCGTGGGCGGGATTTCTGTGCCGCCGGGATAAGCACCTTTACCTTCGCCAAGGACAGTCCCGCCGTTCTGTTCGATGGCTTTGTAACCTGGTCCTTGATTCTTGGTCAGTGGTGCTGTTTCAGACGCCTTGGCATCGGTTAGCTTTATCCGGCCCGTCTGAGCATCTTTCCCAACGGCATCAAGCCGCACATTACCAGTGTCCGCCCCGTTAGGCTTGATAGTAATCTGTTTCTCAATGTCTGTCTGAGTCTTTGGAAGTTCCTTTTCGACGACTTGTTTCTCCCAAGCATCACCCTTTGCTTTGTTCTCCTTGAGAGTATTCGCCGGTTCCTTACTGACTTCGCCACCGTCGGAACCGGTATTGACTTCAGATTTCGTCAGCTGCTGAAGCACTGCGGTAGTCCCTGAAACCGCAGCAGTATTCACCGTAACAGCTTCGCTAGCGACCGTCGCTCCACCGGCACCAGCAGTGGCCAGTCGAGGACCAGAGGGAGCGATGGGAACCTTTAGTCCACCGCCTAGATCCTCAACGAGGACCACAAGTGGCCCCTTGGTCATCATGTCGCTTTGCACTTTTTGCCCAAGCTCCTTGAGATTGTCGCCGGCGAGATTCGCATTGGAGCCGACATTCTGTTTAACGTCGCTCCAATTGCCCGTCTTGAACGCGGAAAGAACCTGCTTTCCTAGCATCGGCCCCTCGTTTCCGAATGTGAATCCGAACAATTTTACCTCCCACCAACCTGCCGGGTCGACCATCGTCAGCGGATTGTTCGAGACGTAACTGTAGCGGTTGAAACTTTGGAGGTTTCCGGGATTCCCAACAAAAATGTCCGCGCTAAGGAACCTCCCCAGCAACGGATCGTAGATGCGTCCGTTCATGTGAACGAAGCCGAGGTCGTCGAGCATCTCGTGGCCGGTGAAGCCGCGGGGGGTGAGGCCCTGGGCGCCGCCGTTGTCGGTGTTGGCGGGCGGAACGCCGGTCCAGGTGAAGGGGTTGCGGCGGGCGCCCCAAGGGTCTTCGCTGTAGCGGCCGGACTCGCCGGTGGCGTTGGCGGCCAGGGCGTTGCCCACGCCCCAGGGGGTGATGCTCTGGGTCGAACCGAGGTGGTCGAGGTGGTAGACCAGGGCCTTCTCCGTGCCGGCGGCGCCGCTGGTCACGTCGAACTCCCGGGCTCCGATCATGCCGTCGGGGCCGGTCACGTAGAGGCGCACTTTCTTCAGCTTCCAGTCGGCCGCGCCGCTCGCGGCTGCATTGTCGTAATTGGCTTCGAGGACCGGGCCGAGTCCGTACACGCGCTTGCGCACGTAGTGCGAGGGCACGCCGCTGCCGTCCACGGTGTTGTATTCCAGCTGGATCACGCGGGAGCGGTTGGCGTTGTACAGGAACTCCGAGCCGACGGTGGTCGGGCCGTCGGTCTTCGTCATCCACCGGGGTTTGTCGAAGCCGGTGTAGCGCAGGGCCCAGGCTTCGGTACCCTTGCTGCGGCTGGTGAGGTTGCCGTTGGCGTCGTAGGCGTGCGTGTACCCGAAGGCCGTGGCGACGGCGTGCGGCTTGTTCGCGTCGTAGGTGTAGGTGCCGCTGGCGCTGCCGCCCACGTTCAGCTTCGAGGTGATGTTGCCGTTGGCCGCATACGTGATCGCTCCCTGCTTGGTGCCGTTCGTCAGGCGGTTGAGGTTGTCGTAGGTGAAGGTCTCCGTCTGCGCGCCGTCGCTGCGGCTGGTCAGGTTGCCCAGGCCGTCGAAGGCGTAGGCCAGGTTCTGCACGAGGCCATTGCCGGGCGTGGGTCCGGTCTGGATGGATTTCACGACGCCGTCTTCCGACCGGTAGGCTCGTTTGGTCCACACGATCCATGGCCACAAAGACGCACAAGAAGCGCAAAAACAGGCACGATCAGCAACAGGCCGGCTTTAACACGGAGGACGCAGAGGGCGCGAAGGAGAGGCCGAATTATTGCTCAGATACAAATAATCGAAGCTGGCGAGCTGGGCGGCGAGCTTCGTGGGATAGACTTTCCTGCCGGGTTTGTCGTCTATCCTGAGCATGAAGCCGCCGCGGGCGGGGAAAACAATGACGTGGTGGTCGTCGGGTGTGGTGAGGTAGAGGTTGCCCTTGGTGGACTTCTTCCAGGCACGCTTCGGCCAGTGGTCGCGGCGGGCGGCGCGGTTGCGCAGTTCGCCTTCGCGCTGACGGGGGTTGACGTAATCCTCCGTCAGGTGCTCCGCACAGATGCAGCCCACGCGGATGGCGTCAGGATGTTCGCGGTGCGTGAGGGTGTGCACGTAGCGGATCTGCTCGTGGCCGCAGAACTCGCAGTCCTCGTATTCGCCGAAGGCCCGGCCTTCGTCGAGCTGCAAGTCGGTCACGCCACTCAAAGTCCAGCCCTTGTGCGGGACTCCGGGCTGCGTGTTCAGCGGCATGCCCCAGACTCAACTTGAACCAACGGTCCCGGCGGACTTGGATTTGCCCGACATAGCTTGGGCAGTCGCATCCCTACTTCAGTTCCAGTCGGACTCATCGCGGATTAAAGCGACCCCGGGTTTCCCTCCGGTTGACCAAGGACAAGTGCCACGCGGCGGGCAAGGCACTGGGATGTTCAGTCTGACGTAGGCGATCTTCACTCCTGCAACGATGGAGGGTTCGTAGCCGAGAAGCTGTTCAATGCGTTTTTTCACTCACTGGCACGCTGGTCTTCACCGTGCCTTGGTTGGCCCGTGGGTTCATTTCTCTGTTATACGCGGGAACACCGACTGGCTTACGCCAATCAATGGGTGCTGTCGCTTTGCGCACGAAGAGCGTGACCATCACCACCAAGATCACGTAGCCGAAGATTCCACCCCAAATAAGCTGCTTGTCCCTTAAGTTTCGACCCAAAGTGACAGCAGCCAAAATGCCAATGAAACAAAGGCTGGAAATCGTGCCCAATACAATAACATCGTTAGAGGAATCTATTTTGATCCAAACCAAGTATGCCACCAACAAAAATAGTGGGAAAACAATACCCAGCCCCAACATGGTGTTTCTGAACTGCTTCATGAGCTCATTTGCAGTGTTCGTCGTAGTCCGCTAGTCTTGGTTTCAATTGGTCCCGCAACCCAGCGAGTGCTTTGGTCATGTCCTGCGAAGCTTGGTTAGCATTCTCGATTATTGTAGTGGCTATCCCATTACCAAAATTTTGAACGGAGCTGCCAAAACTTGCTAAAGACGGACCACTCGCAATTATCGAGTTATCGGCTGATGTAAGAAAACCTTTGGCGCGATCCCCAAAAAAGACTGCAGAGAAACCCCAAAACGCAGCGCGCCCGGAGTCGGCAGCCACCTGATAGGCTGCTTGAGTGCCATACTCTTGGGCAAGGGTGCGGCCCAGTGCAGACTGCATATAACCTCTGGCGGCAGCACCAGCTGCGGCAGAACCGGCGCCAAAAATTACAGCGGCATCTGTCAAGACGCCCAACGTAGCACTTACGCCCGCAACGGTAGTCGCATTAGTATATCTAGAATTTAGCCCAGCCATGCTATCAAAAACAGTAGAAATCTGGCTCTTGAGATCGCTTATTTGCGCGGCGAGCCCCTTACATTTCTCGTCCGGCCAGCGCTCTGTTTTGTTTGGTTCTACAAAGGTCGGAGTTCCGCTCACACCTCCCGGAGTTATCGGTACATCGGTTATTGTAGGCGACCCCAGATCAATCGACGGAGGCGGCTCGTAGCCTCCTGTGACGACCACAGGGGGAAGAATCAGGGTTTCATCGGAGGTCCCGCCGCCCCCTCCACCGCCCCCGCCACCACTCTGCTGACCGCCGCTCTCGCCTCCTGCCGGGCCGTCGTTTCCGCTGCCTGATGGTGTGGGCTCGGATGAGGGCCCCGCCCAAGTGCACGAGGTCGAGGTGGTGAGCCGACAAGTCCACCCCTGGCATTCCCAGCGCGTCACCAGGAAGCACACCTGGATCTGATACAGGCCCAGCATGTCCACCCGGCTCACCCCGTTGTTGCCGACAAAGGCATACTGATTCCGTCCGCCTTGCTCGCCTATCGGGTCGCGATTGATGAACCGACCGAGACTCGGACTGTAATATCTATAGCCGTAGTAGAGCAGGCCGGTCTCGGTGTCGGTGTACTTGGTGGAGAAACGGATCGGATTGCTCGCCGCATAGGGCCCGGTCTCCCGCAGGGTCTGCCCGAATGCATCATATTCGTAGGCCGCCACGAGGCTGCCGGCAGCGTAACTGACGGTATTCCCGTTGATCGTGAACGTGACGGCGGCGGCGGTCGTCATGCCCATCACGTTGCCGTTGCCGTCGTAGGCGGGCAAGAAGGTATTCCCGCCTTCGCGAATGGCGACCAACCCTCCCACCCCGCCGGCGCCCTGCTTGCTGCCGCTCAGGTCCAAGCCCCAGGCATACGTGCGCAACAAGGCATTGCCGGCGGCGGCATTCAACTCCGCGATCAGGTTCCAACCCTCGTAGATGAACTTCCGGTTCGTCTCCGGCACCCAGGCTCCGCCTCCGGTGCTGTCCCAGTTCGACACCTGCTTGCCGATGCGCCGGCCAAGGGGGTCGTAGGTGAACTGGAGTTTTTGGCGGGCCACTCCGCTGTTCCACACGGCGGCGTTCGCGTTACGTTCAGGGGTAAGCCATGGACTCAACTTGAACCGACGGACATAACTGGACTTGGATTTGCCCGACATAGCTTGGGCACTCGCATCCCTACCGAATTCTGTCCGGGCGCATCACCGATGAAAGAGGCGGTGGGCGCTCCCACGGTTAACCGGAACAAGCGGCACGCGGCGGGCTGGTCGCTGGGGTGTTCAGTCAGACGTAGGTGAAGTTTCCTTCGCTCGTGAAGTTTTGATAACCGAGAAGGTGCCCAGTGCCGCTCAACGAAAATGGCCGCGCGTTTGGCATCAGTCATCTCGCCTGCTATTGGTTGGCCTGCGCGTTTCACTTTTCGCCTGGGCGAGATCAATGGTGTCGAGGTGCCACGCCGTGCCGCAGGCCACCCGCAACGAGACCTTCAAAGATTCGTAGCCGGTGTTTCGGGCCAGACCACGCACCCGATAGGTGCGGTCCGAGACCGCGAGAACGGTTTCCTCTGCACTGTGCTTCTCCACGGAGACCTCAATTGGAGAAAGAACGGGCGTGACCGGAGACGGCGCAGCCGCCGTCGCCGCCGGCTTGGGGGCGGGTTCGTTCGGATTGAGCAACGCCGCAACGGCAAGCGCCGGATCGGCGGCAGTGCGCAAAACGTCAAAGAGCGACTGCCCCGGCGGGAGCATCGTCCGATTCACGGCCGCACCGAATTGCGCCAAGTCCCTACTCCATGCCTTGGCCCGGGCGACTTCCGCCGCACCAACTCGTTGAGTTGGCGGGCGTCCTCAAGACAACCGTGGAAGGACTGCTGGGACACCGGCGTCGAACGGACCGCCTCAGCCTGACGCTTGCGAAGCTGCGACAGCTTCCGGCGGGGGAGCAGCAGCGCTTGCTTAAAGCGCTGGACAAACTGATCGACCAAGCGACCCGCAAGACGGGTGAGTGATGAGAGGCGGAGCCTTGGCATGGCTCCACTTTCGCGCCGATGATGCGCGACAACAACGTCCCGCCTCCCCCGAAATCACGGTAACGCTACTACCGTGAAATCGGTAGCTCGCGGCCAGTCTGTCCGTCGGTCGAAAGTCCTCAGCGATGAAGCGCCGGTTAACTTCTTCGATGACTTAGCCACTTTGTTGGTAGAAAGACGCAATACCCTAACGAGTTCGTCGTTTTGTAAGTGATCAATCAGTGCGAAAATTCTCATACCGAGCAAGAAGCCGGAATGCCTCTTCTTTCGTCTGAAATGTCGCTAAGTCAGAATGCGCGGCTCGCTCACATACTGCCACGTAACGTTGACGCAGTGGCGGCTCGTCCGTGCCGTTAATCAACCGGTTAAGCATTTCCAATGTCTTTAAGGTCGGCTTGCGGTCCAACGATCTAAGCAATCTTTCTTCGTATCCCGCTTTATAGAATTTTTCTACATAATGCACCAGCGGGCCAGGCGCACCCATATCGAGATCCTCATGATCCTCAAAAAATCGCAATATCGGCTCTACCGCTTCAATGCCGAGCTCTCCATCTTCTATTTGTTTTACGAGCTCGTATTGCTCCGCCATTTCGTCGGCTTTGTTAGCAAACTCGCGAAGACGATCGGTAAGGTCGGAGTGTTTCATTTGAACTTGTTCGCATGTTCCTTGGCCAATTCCTCTAGCCTCTTCAAGTCCGATGGCGGCGTTGTTGTCTTGTCGGAGAGGATTTTCATGTTCGCCTCAATATTTTGAATTGGGGTTTGGTTCTTAACATCTAATTTGCTCTGCGCGGCCGTGACTTCGCTATGCGTGGCTTTGTCCAAGATAAGAACTGGATTGTCCTTTGATGCAGGACCGTCCAACCGACGCTCGGTGAGGCCTTGTGCCTTTTGATTTGCATGCTGCCAAGGTTCGTGCGCCTCAAGATTATCCCCGATCTTGGCGCGATCTTTGGCGTCTTGCATTGTTGTTACCTCACCCTCCTTAACGTTAGCTGGCTTCTGACTGAGGGTATCCCCTTCTTTTGCTTTAACACTGCCTTTCTCGAGCCTGCTCTCGTTAATCGAACTCTTTAGATTTTGGAGACTTTCACCGAAATGTTTGGCTGAATTGGCGGTAACCGCGCCGCCGTGGATTGCGACCGCCCCACCCAAACCAGCGAGTGGAACTCCTATGGGAGCGCCGGCGACGGTGACAGTTACCAACCCACCACCTGCTGCAGTTCCGGTGCCGCCTACCATCTCAATGACACCCTGCGCCATTGCTACGGAATTGCCGACAACCTTACCCGCAGTCGCAGCGGTATTCCCCGTCGTGTCAATCGTGGTGGGGAAATTGCCCTCGATATAACCGGCAGCCACGCCGAGAGAGAAATTTGCAGCCGTCTCGGCCACGGGCATCTTATTCGCTGCTTCGATATCCTGCTGTAGTCCGGGATAGAAGCTGAAGAACCCGGAAGGATCGGTTAGCGTAAGCGGGTTGTTACGGACGTAGCTATAGCGGTTGTAGGCCTGAAGGCTGCCCGGATTTTCAACAAACACGTCCGCGCTCAGGAACCTTCCCAGCAGTGGATCATAGATGCGCCCGTTCATGTGAACGAAGCCGAGGTCGTCGAGCATCTCGTGGCCGGTGAAGCCGCGGGGGGTGAGGCCTTGGGCGCCGCCGTTGTCGGTGTTGGCGGGCGGAACGCCGGTCCAGGTGAAGGGGTTGCGGCGGGCGCCCCAGGGGTCTTCGCTGTAGCGGCCGGATTCGCCGGTGGCGTTGGCGGCCAGGGCGTTGC
>Ga0222425_100361_pt1 | contig 12245 bp, 10 predicted proteins | sample 2B1ome_2_FD_180089 | JGI IMG/M metagenome (GOLD analysis project Ga0222425, IMG submission 180089) | Enriched microbial communities from leaf-cutter ant dump, University of Wisconsin, Madison, United States - 2B150A (version 2) | ecosystem: Environmental > Terrestrial > Nest > Insects nest > Nest... | reverse complement strand
GGAACTGCGGGCCCTTGAGGCCCTTGATGTTCTCCAGCGTGGGGATGAGCGAGTCCAGGTCGTGCCCGTCGATGGGGCCGATGTAGTTGAAGCCGAACTTCTCGAACAGCGTGGCGGGCACCACCATGCCCTTGGCCTGCTGCTCGAAGCGCTTGGCGAGCTCGAGCAGCGGCGGCACGGGCTTGAGCACGGTCTTGCCCACGTTCTTGGCCGCTGCGTAGAACTGGCCGCTCATGAGCTGGGCCAAGTAGCGGTTGAGCGCGCCCACGGGCGGGCTGATGCTCATGTCGTTGTCGTTGAGCACCACGAGCAGGTTGCAGTCGGCCACGCCCGCGTTGTTCAGCGCCTCGAAGGCCATGCCGGCCGTCATGGCACCGTCGCCGATGATGGCCACGGCATGGCGGTTCTCGCCCTTGCGCCGGGCGGCCAGCGCCATGCCCAGGGCGGCGGAGATGCTGGTGCTGGAATGCGCCGTGCCGAAGGTGTCGTAGATGCTCTCGGCGCGCTGCGGAAAGCCCGAGATGCCGCCCAGTTGGCGCAGCGTGTGCATGCGGTCGCGCCGGCCCGTGAGGATCTTGTGCGGGTAGGTCTGGTGGCCCACGTCCCACACCAGACGGTCCTCGGGGGTGTTGAAGACGTGGTGCAGCGCCACGGTCAGCTCTACCGTGCCCAGGTTGGAGCTCAGGTGGCCGCCGGTCTGGGACACGCTCTCCAGCACGAAACCGCGCAGTTCGTCGGCCAGGGCCTTGAGTTCCGCGCGCGAAAGCCTGCGCAGGTCCGCCGGGTCATTGATGGTCTGCAGCAGGGGGTAGGAGGTCGTGGGCATGAACTATTCTTTTCATAGCTGCCAGCGCTTACTGGACAAGCGCTGGAGGCCGATTTGACATAAATTCTAGTGGGAGCGGCGCACCACCATGTCCGCCAGCGCCGCGAGGGCGCGCGTGTCGGGCAGGCCGCTGCGGGCCAGGGCCGCATGCGCCTCGTCCAGCAGCTCCCGCGCATAGGCCTGCGCGCGTTCGAGGCCCAGCAGCGACACATAGGTGGGCTTGTCGGCCGCGGCATCCTTGCCCGCCGTCTTGCCCAGCGTGGCCGAATCGGCCACCACGTCGAGGATGTCGTCCACCACCTGGAACGCGAGGCCCATGGCCGCCCCGTAGGCGGACAGCGCCTGGTACGCCGCCGCATCCACGCGGCCGCACACGGCGCCCATGAGCACGCTGCCCTGCAGCAGCGCGCCGGTCTTGAGGCGGTGCATGTGGCGCAGCTGCTCCTCGGTGAGCGCCACGCCCACGCTGGCGAGGTCGATCGCCTGCCCGCCCGCCATGCCCGCCGAGCCGGCGGCGCGCGCCAGCAGGCGGCACAGCGTGGCCTGGACGGCCGGCGGCACCGCGCCGCCGTCGTCGTCGGGCGTGAGCAGCTCGAACGCGAAGGCCTGCAGCGCATCGCCGGCCAGCAGCGCTTGGGCCTCGCCGAAGCGCACGTGCACCGTGGGCTTGCCCCGGCGCAGCACGTCGTTGTCCATGCAGGGCATGTCGTCGTGCACCAGGGAATAGGCGTGGATCAGCTCCACGGCACACGCGGCGCGCAGCGCCGCTTCATCCTGCCCCGCGCCCACGGCCTCGTGCGCAGCCAGCACCAGGAGGGGCCGCAGCCGCTTGCCGCCGTCGAGCACGGCGTAGCGCATGGCATCGCCCAGGCCGGCGGGCGCGCCCTCGCCCACCCAGCGGGACAGGGCCTGCTCCACGCGCGCCAGATGGTGCTGGCTCCAGGCGGCCAGGTCGAAGGAAAGGGGGGTGGACTGGGGCACGGCGCTCATCGTCATTCCTGCGCCCAGGGTTGCAGCTGGCCCTCGTCCAGTACCTTGATCTGGTCCTGCACCGCCTCCAGCCGCTGGCGGCAGAAGGCCAGCAGCGCCGCGCCGCGCTGGTAGCCGGCCAGCATCTGGTCCAGCGGCAGCTGGCCGGACTCGATGCGGGCCACGAGCTGCTCCAGTTCTTCCAGCGCGGCCTCGTAGCTGGCGGGCTCGGCGGGTGAGGCTGGGGGTTTCTTGGACATGGGCTGGGCGCCGGGCGCGGGTGGAAAAACCGGCGATTTTACGGGGCGTACCGCGCAGGCGTCCGGGAACGGTGGATTCAATACACGTAGCGGGGGTACGGGAATAACCACACCGCCTATAATCCCATTTCTTTCGTGAAACCGGCTGTGGGTACTTTGCTCGGCCGGTTTCGTCTTTCCGGATGCGCCGCGGCGCACCTCCCGCACTTCCCTGTGGGGAGTCTTTAGGTCAGGTCACCCATGTCTGATTTAAGTCTTCAACTGCAGCAGGCCGCAAGCCAACTACCAGTTTCGAGCTATTTTGACGAGGCGCTGTTCCAGCGCGAGCTGGAGACCATCTTCCAGCGCGGGCCCCGCTACGTGGGGCACCAACTCTCCGTGCCGAACCCCGGCGACTACTACGCCCTGCCCCAGGAGGGCGAAGGCCGTGCCCTGGTACGCAACGCCCAGGGCGGCGTGGAGCTCATCTCCAACGTCTGCCGCCACCGCCAGGCGGTGATGCTCAAGGGCCGGGGCTCGCTGCAGGGCCAGGGCAAGGGCCATGCGGGCGGCAACATCGTCTGCCCGCTGCACCGCTGGACCTACAGCCCCCAGGGCGCGCTTCTGGGCGCGCCGCACTTCGCGCACGACCCCTGCCTGGACCTGAACAACTACCGGCTGCGTGAGTGGAACGGCCTGCTGTTCGAAGACAACGGCCGCGACATCGAGGCCGACCTGGCCGGCATGGGCCCGCGCAGCGAGCTGTCGTTCGACGGCTACGTGCTCGACCACGTGGAGCTGCACGAGTGCAACTACAACTGGAAGACCTTCATCGAGGTCTATCTGGAGGACTACCACGTCGGCCCGTTCCACCCGGGCCTGGGCAACTTCGTCACCTGCGACGACCTGAGCTGGGAGTTCCGCAAGGAATACTCGGTGCAGACCGTGGGCGTGGCCTCCACCTTCGGCAAGCCCGGCTCCGACATCTACCGGAAGTGGCACGAGGTGCTGCTGAACTACCGCGAGGGCAAAATGCCCGAGCGCGGCGCCATCTGGCTCACCTACTACCCGCACATCATGGTGGAGTGGTACCCGCACGTGCTCACCGTGTCCACGCTGCACCCCGTCAGCCCGACCAAGACGCTGAACATGGTGGAGTTCTACTACCCCGAAGAGATCGCCGCCTTCGAGCGCGAGTTCGTCGAGGCGCAGAAGGCCGCCTACATGGAGACCTGCATCGAGGACGACGAGATCGGCGAGCGCATGGACGCCGGCCGCAAGGCGCTGTACGAGCGCGGCGACAACGAGGTCGGCCCCTACCAGAGCCCCATGGAGGACGGCATGCAGCACTTCCACGAGTGGTACCGCGACAAGCTGGGCAATGAGGCGATAAGGGGCTGAATCCCCGCCCAATCCCCGCGCCCGCCCCTGGGCGCTCTCATTACAATAGCTGCCAGCGCTTGTCGACCGAGCGCTGGCAGCTATTTTCATTTTCAACCCCACATTCCCATGCAAGCTCTCTGGATGGTGCTGGCCGCGTTCCTGTTCGCCAGCATGGGCGTGTGCGTCAAGCTCGCATCGAGCCACTTCAACGCGGCCGAGCTGGTGTGCTACCGGGGCCTCATCGGCATGCTCATCCTGTGGCTGCTGGCGCGTTCGCAGAATGTGCGCCTGGCCACGCAGTACCCGGGCATGCACGCCTGGCGCAGCCTGGTGGGCGTGGCCTCGCTGGGGGCGTGGTTCTATGCCATCGCCCACCTGCCCCTGGCCACCGCGATGACGCTCAACTACATGAGCAGCGTGTGGATCGCCGCCTTCCTGGTCGGCGGCACGCTGCTGGCGTGGCGCCCCTCGCCCGCAACGCCCCGGCCCGCGCTGCAGGGCACGCTGGTGGTGACGGTGCTCACGGGCTTCGTGGGCGTGGTGCTGATGCTGCGCCCCAGCCTGGACCAGAACCAGGCCTTCGCCGGGATGATCGGCCTGCTGTCCGGCATGTCGGCCGCGTTCGCCTACATGCAGGTGGTGGCGCTGTCGCGCCTGGGCGAGCCGGAGTCGCGCACGGTGTTCTATTTCGCGCTGGGCTCGGCCGTGGCGGGCGGCGCGGGCATGCTGTTCACAGGCCTGTCGGACTGGCCGGGCTGGCCGGCGCTGTGGCTGCTGCCCATCGGCATCCTCGCGGCCGGCGGCCAGCTGTGCATGACCAAAGCCTATGCCAGCGCCAGGACGCAGCGCGGCACGCTGGTGGTGGCCAACCTGCAGTACTCGGGCATCGTGTTCGCGGCCATCTACAGCGTGCTGCTGTTCGGCGACCAGATCCCGCCCATCGGCTGGACCGGCATGGCGCTCATCGTGGGCAGCGGCATCGCGGCTACCATCCTGCGTGCGCGCGCCGCACCCGGCACGCCTGCTGAAGAACATTGACACCCCCCTGTGGCGCTTCGCGCCTTCCCCCCGCTCTCGCATCGCTGCGCGATGCGGGCAGGGGGACGCCGCCAGCGCGGCGGGGCGGCCCTTGCGCGGCGTCTGCTGGCCCGGGCCGCGCCAGTGATAGCGCGGCCCCATGCTGCGCTGACACAATGGGAACTTCGACGCTTGTCCACCCGTTTGCCGCCATGCCCTACACCACCCTGATTTCCGCCACCGAACTGCAAGCCCTGATCGCCAGCGGCGCGCCGCTGATGGTGTTCGACTGCAGTTCCGACCTGATGCAGCCCACCGCGGGCGCGCAGCAGTACCGGGACGCTCACATCCCCGGCGCCGTGTTCGCCGACCTCAACAACGACCTCAGCGCCAAGCACGGCGCACCCGGCGCCGGCGGCACGCTCACCGCGCAGGAGGCCGACAAGCCCGCCTCCGGCGGACGCCACCCACTGCCCAGCCGCGAGCGCTTCGCGATGTGGCTCTCCAGCGTGGGCTTCGCCAACGGCATGCAGGCCGTGGTCTACGACCGCCAGGGCGCCAACTACTGCGGGCGCCTGTGGTGGATGCTCAAGTGGGCGGGCCACGACGCCGTGGCCGTGCTCGACGGCGGGCTGCAGGCCTGGCAGGCCGCGGGCGGCGCGGTGGCCAGCGGCGAGGAGCCCGCGCGCTTCCAGTCGAACTTCGCGCTGGGCGCGCCGCTGCGCCAGCTGGCCACGGCAGCCGACGTGCTGGCAAGACTCGGACAGCCGGGGCAGCAGGTGATCGACGCCCGCGCCGCGCCGCGCTTTCGCGGCGAGGTGGAGCCGCTGGACCCGGTGGCGGGCCACATCCCGGGCGCGCTCAACCGGCCTTTCGCCGAGAACATCGGCGCCGACGGCCGCTTCAAGCCCGCCGCCGTGCTGCGCGCGGAGTTCGACGCCCTGCTCGCGGGCCGCGATCCGGCCGCCGTGGTGCACCAGTGCGGCAGCGGCGTGAGCGCCGTGCCCAACCTGATCGCGATGGAAGTCGCGGGCCTGGGAAAGACATCGCTCTTCGCTGGCAGCTGGAGCGAATGGTGCAGCGACCCGTCGCGCCCGGTCGAAAAAGGCTAAGAACCTGCCGCTGCGGTTGCAAAAGCGCAAAAAACGGGGGTTTGCCGGCGCTATCAAAACCATGAGCAGGAACCGGCCCCCTGCCCCTGCCGTCGCAGCACGTTCCATCGCCTGAAAGGCCGGACGCCGCCTGATCCGCATGTAGGGCAAATTCCTACACGGCCCACCGCGGAACCAGACACACGGCACCGCCAAACCCCGACTTAATTTCTGATTGGGGCGGTTTCACAATCCATTTCAACGGATCACGCACAACCTGCAACCAGCAGGAAACGCAGAGTCCGGGAACTGGAAACAAGGAAGCCGCCATGACCAACGAACAAATCCTCGCCGAAATCCGCGAAGCCAACCTCACCTACCTGATGCTGGCCCAGACCCTGATTCGCCAGGACAAGGCCGAAGCGGTTTTCCGTCTGGGCATCAACGAAGACGCCGCCGAGATTCTCTCATCGCTGTCCGCTGCGCAAGTGATGAAACTGGCGTCCAGAAACACCCTTCTTTGCAGCTTCCGCGTGGACGACAACCTGGTGTGGAGCCTGCTGACCAACCACTCCACCACCAAGAAGGTGGGCAACGAAGCCACCAACACCCTGCACGCCAACATCCTGATGGCCAGCCGCGTGTCGGAAGTGCTCTGAGACTCCCCCGTTTTTTTTGCAGGAACCCGCCATGTCCAGCACCACCACCAAGGCCCCCGTCAAGAGCGTCCTCAACGAGTCCAAGCAGATCGAGCGCGCCGCCATGCTGATCCAGATGGGCGCCCGCATGCAGGTGCTCGAATCGGAGACCACGCTGTCGTACGAGCGCCTGATCCGCCTGTACAAGGAGATCGCGGGCAAGTCGCCGTCCAAGGGTCAACTGCCCTTCTCCACGGACTGGTTCCTCACTTGGCAGGAAAACATCCACAGCTCGCTGTTCCTGAACATCTACGAATACCTGTCCAAGGGCGTGGACCTGGATGCGGTGGAGCTGCTGACCAAGGCCTACCGCCTGTACAACGAACAGGTGGCCACGGCCGAGATCGAGCCCCTGCTCTCCTTCACGCGCGCCTGGCGCCTGGTGAAGTTCGTGGACGCGGGCATGCTGACCCGCACACAGTGCGCCCAATGCAGCGGCCAGTTCGTGACCGAGCTGTACGAGAACCGCCACTTCACCTGCGGCCTGTGCAACCCGCCCGCCCGCGCGGGCAAGAGCAAGAGCGCTGGCGCGCTGATGCTGCACTAGAGATTGGGAGCATCCCCCTGAGCGGCTGCGCCGCTTCCCCCTTCTCTCGCGCTGCGCGCGGGAAGGGGGACGACGCCAGCGCGGCGGGGCGGCCCTTGCGCGGCGTCTGCTGGCATGGTGCGTGCCGGTTTCGGAGGCCGCGGGCTCGCAGCACTCCGAAGAAATCAAAGAGAAATAAGCCCCCAGCGCTTGCTGGTCAAGCGCTGGCAGCTATCAAATTCATACTACCGGCCTGTCAGCAGGGCCCGCACGTTGTCGTCCACCGGCAGCGCATAGTTGTGCGCCGCCAGCACCGTGTTGCCCACGGGGCTCACCAGCTTGAGGCTGATGTACAGCACCGTGGCCGATACCGCGTAGGTGCCCACCACCACGGCCTGCGCGTTCTGCGCCTGGCTCACCTCGCGTGCCTCGCGCGACAGCAACAGCTCGCCTTGGCCGGGCTGCAGCAGCAGGCTGTCGCGCAGCTTAACCTCCGATACGCGCAGGCCGCGCTGCACCATGCGGCCCGCGATCTGCTCCGAGAAGATGCGGCCCAGGCGCGACGATTCGCCGAGCCGGTCCACGTTCACCAGCGTGGCCACCAGCACGGGCTGCGCCGGGTCCAGCGGCACCTGCTGCAGCAGCGCATCGGCGGCGCGCTCATTGGCGTCGATCAGGTCGGTGCGCAGCAGGCCGGGGCCGGCGCGGTCGCCGTAGTAATAGCTTGTGCAGCCCTGCAGCCCCAGCACGGCCAGGCTGGCGCAGAGAAGAAGAGCGCGGCGCGTCGTCCCCGTCATGGTGCGACCACCCTCCAGGTCTTGACCGGCGTGGGCGGCGGCGGGGGCGGAGGAGGCGGCGGCGCCTGGTACAGCGCCGTGTCGTCCCGTTCGATGTAGTAGATGTCGGCCGTGCGCGCCAGGTAGCGGTCTCCAGATTCGAGCGAGGTCGTGACCAGCACCTCGGTGCGCGTGGGACCGCCCGCCGCGGGGCCGTCGATGGCGTACTGCGTCAGGTCGGCCACCGCGCCCAGCGCCACGGCGCCCGCCAGCATCGACCGGGCGCTCTGCTCGTGCAGATACCAGTCGCGCGCCACGCCCACGCCCAGCGCCAGCCGCGTCCAGGGCAGCGGCCCCAGACTCACGACGCGCGAGCGGTGCTGGACCACCTGGGTCTCGAAGCTCAGCGTGACGGTCGCGGGCTGCGTGGACAGCACCACGCCACGGTCCAGCAGCCGCGTAATCAGCAGCTTGCGAAAGCCGTTGTCGAAGCTGGTGCCGGCCGGCGCAGGCGCCACATGGATCGGGTACTCGCCCGCGGGCCAGTCGCTGATCTTGCCCGCGATGCGGCTGGCCACGTCGTCCGCCAGCACGTCCCAGTGGTGCACGGCGCGGGCCTTCTTCTGGTCGGTGGCCGGGTAGTTGTCGGCGCGCGGCACGTCCAGCGACGAGCAGCCGCCCAACGCCAATACAGCGGCCGCCGCGGCCAGCAAGGCCCGGGCGGACCAGGGCCGGCGAGTGGGTGATGCCATTCCATCCAATTGCATCGCGCCATGCTACCGGCGCGCGCCGCCGCCCATCGCGCGAATAGCGCGGCCTTTGTGCCGCACTTTGCCCGCCCTTCACCCACCCCGCCGCGCGATGGCATGGGCGCCTACATCCGGCCCGGCCCCGGCCGCTTCACAATCCGCGCATGACCGAGCCCACCCCCGCCCCCCTGCCACCCGGCCCGCAGGACACCGAAGACAGCGGCCCCGCGCCCGCTGCGGCCAGCGCCGAAATCCCCCCGCCAGCGGCACCGGAGGAACCCCCTGGCTTCGCGCCGCAGGTCCCGGCCCCCTTCCACGGCCCGCTGATGCTGCAGATGCCCGTGGACGTGCGCAACCTCTCGCTCGCGCTGCTGGCACTGTTCGCCAGCGTGGCGCTGCTGCACTGGGCCAGCGCGGTGTTCATCCCCATCATGCTCAGCCTGCTGCTCACCACGGCGCTGCGGCCGGCCGTGGAGGCCCTGCGGCGCTGGCGCGTGCCGCGCTGGCTGGGCGCGGGGGTGCTGCTCATCGCCATCGTCTCGGGCCTGGCCAGCGCGGCCTGGTCGCTCAGCGACGGGGCCGCGCAGCTGGTGGACTCGCTGCCCGTGGCCGCCAAGAAAGTGCGCGACAACCTGCGCGCCCGCACCAGCGGCGCCAGCCCGCTGGACACCGTGCAGAAGGCCGCCACGCAGATCGAGCAGGCCGCCACCGAGAACAGCACTGCCGCCCCGGCGCGCCGGGGAGTGCAGCGCGTCGTCGTGGAACGCCCGCCGTTCAACATCCGCGACTACCTCTGGAGCGGCACCATGGGCCTGATGTCGGCGCTGGGGCAGCTCACCGTGGTCATCTTCCTGACCTACTTCGCCCTGGCCTCGGGCAACCTGTTCCGCGCCAAGCTGCTGCGCATCGCGGGCACCAGCCTGGAGCGGCGCAAGGTCACCATGCACGTGCTGGAGGACATCACGGGCCAGATCCAGCGCTACCTGCTGGTGCAGGTGTTCACCAGCCTGCTGGTGGGCGTGGCCACGGGCCTGGCCTATTGGGCGCTGGGCCTGCAGAACGCGGCGGTATGGGGCGTTGCGGCGGGCGTGCTCAACCTCGCGCCCTACATCGGCTCGGCCCTGGTCACGGGCGCATCGGCGCTGGTGGCCTTCCTGCAGTTCGGCACGCTGGACATGGCCCTGGCCATCGGCGGCGCCTCGCTGGTCATCCACACCCTGGTCGGCAACCTGCTCACCCCCTGGCTCACCAGCCGCACCAGCAGCATGAGCCCCGTGGCCGTGTTCGTGAGCGTGCTGGCCTGGGGGTGGCTGTGGGGGCTATGGGGGCTGCTGCTGGGGATACCGGTGATGATGGCGGTGAAGGCGGTGTGCGACCGGGTGGAAGACCTGAAGGCGGTGGGGGAGCTGCTGGGGGACTGAACCCCCTCAGCCCGTATTGCGCAGCCCTGCCGCGATCCCGTTGATGGAAATGTGAATCCCCGTCTGCACCCTTTCATCCCCCTGCCCCGCGCGCCAGCGGCGCACCAGTTCGACCTGCAAATGGTGCAGCGGATCGATGTACGGAAACCGGTGCTTGATGGAGCGCGCCAGCGCCGCGTTGTGCGTCAGTCGCTGCTTGTCGCCCGTGATGCGCGTGAGCGCGTCGGCCGTGCGCTGCCATTCGGCCTCGATGGCGGTGAAGACCTTCTTGCGCAGGCGGGCGTCCGTCACCAGCTCGCTGTAGCGCGAGGCCAGGGCTAGGTCGCTCTTGGCGAGCACCATGTCCATATTGGACAGCAGGGTGCGGAAGAAGGGCCACTGGCGGTACATCTTCTGCAGCAGGGCCAGTTGGCTCTTGGGGTCCTTGCCCTCGGCGTTGATGAAGGCCTCCACCGCCGCGCCGAAGCCGAACCAGCCCGGCAGCGTGAGGCGGCACTGCCCCCAGCTGAAGCCCCAGGGGATGGCGCGCAGGTCTTCGATCTTCTGGCTGGCCTTGCGGCTGGCGGGGCGCGAGCCGATGTTCAGCTCGGCGATCTCGCGGATGGGCGTGGAGTTGAAGAAGTATTCGGTGAAGCCCTGGGTCTCGTACACCAGCGCGCGGTAGGCCGCCATGCTGGCCAGTGAGAGCTGCGCGGCCGCCTCCAGGAAGGCCTTGGTGGCGGGCTTGGTGGGCTGCAGCAGCGTGGCCTCCAGCGTGGCGGCGACCAGGGTTTCGAGGTTGCGCCGGCCGATCTCGGGGTTGGCGTATTTGGACGCGATGACTTCGCCCTGCTCCGTCAGGCGGATCTGGCCGCGCACGGTGCCGGGCGGCTGCGCCAGGATGGCCTGGTAGCTGGGGCCGCCGCCGCGCCCCACGGTGCCGCCGCGGCCGTGGAACATGCGCAGCTGGATGCCGTGGCTGGTGGCCAGTTCGTCGAACAGTTCCACCAGAGCGATCTCGGCGCGGTACAGCTCCCAGTTGCTGGTGAAGATGCCGCCGTCCTTGTTGCTGTCGCTGTAGCCGAGCATGATGTCCTGCTCGCCGCCGCTGCGCTGCATGAGCGCGGCCACGCCGGGCAGGCCGTAGAACTCGCGCATGATGGGCGCGGCATTGCGCAGGTCTTCGATGGTCTCGAACAAGGGCACCACGATGAGGTGGTTGCGCGCTTCGGCATCGAGCGTGCCGTTCATCAGGCCCACTTCCTTTTGCAGCAGCAGCACTTCAAGCAGGTCGCTCACCGTTTCGGTGTGGCTGATGATGTAGTGGCGGATGGCCTCGTGCCCGAAGCGCTCGCGCAGCGCGCGGGCGGCCTCGAAGATGGCCAGCTCGCCCTGCGTGTGGGCCGAGTATTCGGCGCCCACCACGCGCAGCGGGCGGGCGTCGTTGAGCAGTTTGATCAGCAGCGCGCGCTTGGCGGCCTCCTGCAGCCCCGCGTAGTGCGGCTCGATGCGCGCCTTGGCGAGCAGCTCGGTCACCACTTCTTCGTGCTTGTCGGAGCTTTGGCGCAGGTCCACCGTGGCGAGGTGGAAGCCGAACACCTGCACGGCGCGGATCAGCGGGTGCAGGCGCTCGGCGGCCAGGGCTTCGCCGTGGTGCGACTTCAGCGACGCCTCGATCACGCGCAGGTCGGCCAGGAACTCTTCGGCGCTGGCGTAGGGGTTCTGCGGCGCCACCGCGTGGCGCGCGGCCTCGCCGCCGGTCAGCGCCTTGAGCGATGCGGCCAGGCGCGCATAGATGCCGGTGAGCGCGCGGCGGTAGGGCTCGTCCACGCGGTGCTCGCTGGTGTCGGGCGAGCGCTGGGCCAGGGCCTCCATCTCGGCGGACACCTGCACCAGGCGCGCGGAGAGCGACAGCTCGCCGCCCAGGTAGTGCACCTCCGTCAGATAGTGGCGCAGGGCCACTTCGGCCTGCCGGCCCAGCGCGTATTGCAGCGTCTGCGCGGTCACGTTGGGATTGCCGTCGCGGTCGCCGCCGATCCACTGGCCCATGCGCAGGAAGCTGTGCACGGGGTACTGGCCCAGCTCGCTTTCCAGGTCGGCGTAGATCTTGGGGATCTCGCGCAGGAAGGTGGCTTCGTAGTAGCTGAGCGCGTTCTCGATCTCATCGGCCACGGTGAGCTTGCTGTAGCGCAGCAGGCGCGTCTGCCAGAGCTGCGCCACGCGGGCGCGCAGCAGGGCTTCGTTGGCGGCCAGTTCGCGCGGGGTGAGCGCGTCGCGGGCGGCGTTGTAGATCTGGGCGCGCACCTGGATGTCGTCGCGCGCGGCCAGCAGCTGGGCGATGTCGCGCTCGGCATCGAGGATGCTCTTGCGCTGCACTTCGGTGGGGTGGGCGGTGAGCACCGGCGCCACGTAGCTGCTCGCCAGGGTCTGCGCGATGGTCTTGGGCGCGATGCCGGCCCAGCGCAGGCGCGAGAGGGCGACCTCGATGCTGCCCTCCTGCGTGTCGCCCGCGCGCTCGTGCACTGCGCGGCGGCGGATGTGGTGGCGGTCCTCGGCCAGGTTGGCCAGGTG
>Ga0222425_100357_pt1 | contig 12543 bp, 9 predicted proteins | sample 2B1ome_2_FD_180089 | JGI IMG/M metagenome (GOLD analysis project Ga0222425, IMG submission 180089) | Enriched microbial communities from leaf-cutter ant dump, University of Wisconsin, Madison, United States - 2B150A (version 2) | ecosystem: Environmental > Terrestrial > Nest > Insects nest > Nest... | reverse complement strand
TTGCTTTGGTAAAACTCCGATGGAAACTTTTAAAGAATCTCTTATCTTGAGCAAACAAAAACTGCTGAACCAAATTGATCCAGCAGCCTAATTTATTTAATCTGTATCCCTTTTGAAAATTAAAAAAATTAATCCTAATCTGTCAGATCAACTACTAACTATTACAACTTACATATCGTTTTCTTCCCGAAAAACGAATTGGACGAGATCTGTTATATGTTCTCGCAAAAAGAGCCTATACTTTGACAATAACCCTTGAACCACCCATGAATAAATTAAAGAATAAAAAAAGGCCATTCTTCGAATGACCTCTCGTGATCCGGATTGGATTCAAACCAATGACCTACTGCTTAGAAGGCAGTTGCTCTATTCAACTGAGCTACCGGACCGGTTTTAAAGCAGGGCGCAAAGATAAGACCGGGAAACTTTTCCGGCAAATAAACTTCTCTATCCAGCCCGCTGAATTACAACACCTAACGAATTATTGAACATTTTATCCACGACCAGCCAATCCGACACCCCAAACCTTCCATTCCACCCACATGCCCCCCTCAAAAACATCGTCCAATTTATTTCTTCAACTCAATTGCAAGACTAAAACCGCTTATCCAATCGCTTAAAAACACCTTATTATTTCTCTATATTTGAAAATTGTCAACCAAACTAAATTTGTTAAGGCTTATGATTTACCGACGCCTCACGGGCTTTGCTCTTTTTTTATGCCTGTCCTTTGCAGGCTTTTCCCAATCTGCGCCCACAGCTAATTATGCTCTGGCAGCCAGGTTTTCTCCCGCCAAAGTCAACAAAATGCTTTTCAGTACCAGCGTGGATCCGCATTGGCTGAAACTCAGCGACCGCTTCTGGTATGTGTATGAAAACCGTGAAGGGAAAAACTGGTATATCGTGGATGCTGCAAAGTCTTCCAAACGCACCATGTTCGATCCGGTTAAACTCGCAGCAGAGATCACCCGTATCGTAAAAGATCCGTTCGATGGGCAACATCTTCCTATCACCAACCTGAAGTTCAATGCCGATGAAAACTGCATCCGCTTTGAAATACTGAGCACACAGGATGACGACAAAAAAGATACTGCTAAAGCTGCAACTACCACTGGCGGCCGCCGTGGTGGCAATGGTGGTGGGCGCCCTGGTGCTCCGGCCGGAGGAGCCAGGAAAAAGACTTTCTTTTTTGAATATAACCTGAACACAGGCGTACTCACTGAGCTGAAAGATTACGAAAAGCCGAAAGATCCTCCCATGTGGGCTTCTTTCTCGCCTGATAAACGCTTTATTTTTTTTTCCAAAAAGAATAACCTGTACTATATGGACAGCGCCGACTACCGCAAAGCGCTGACCAAAGAAGACGACAGCACCATTGTGGAGCACCAGCTTACTACTGATGGAGAAGAGAATTACAGCTACGGTGGCGGTGGTAATGAAACCAACGTAGAGAAAGAAAAGAACAAAGACAAACGCAAAGGTATATACCTGCTTTGGTCAAGGGATGGCCGCTATTTTACCCTCTCACGCACCGACAGCCGCCAGGTAAAAGACCTTTGGGTGATCAATAATATTGCTGACCCGAGGCCCACACTGGAAACCTACAAATACCAGATGCCCGGTGAAAAAGAAGCACCGCTGCGTGAAGTATACCTGTTCGACTTTGAAAAAAAGACCAGCAAAAAATTGAAAGTTGCTGCATTCAAAGATCAGGAAGTAAGTGTTTGGAGTGCTCCGCCTTTGCAAAAAGAAAGGGATGATGAGCGCCGCGCCTCTTTCTGGCAGGGTACCAATGATAAATTTTATATGAGCCGCACCAGCCGCGATCTGAAACGGATCGACCTCTGCGTGGTGGATGTCAATACCGACTCTGCGCGTACGCTTGTGCCGGAAAGAATGAACACTTATGTTGAGAACCGCCGTGTTGGTCTTGTAAATGGCGGCAAAGAACTTATTCAATGGAGTGAAGCCGATGGCTGGGCGCATTTTTATCTGTATGATGAAAATGGGAAACTGAAAAATCAGATCACCAGCGGGCCTTTCCACTGCGAAGACATTGAAGGCATCGATGAAAAGAACCGCGTGCTTTATTTCACTGCCAATGGCCGCGAGAACAATGAAGATCCCTATTATCTTCACCTGTACAGGGTCAACTTCGACGGCTCTGGCCTGAAACTGCTTAATCCCGGCAATTTTGACAATAACTCCAGTCTTGACGACAACAACCGTTTCTTTGTAAACACCTTCTCCCGTGTAAACACAGCCCCTGTTTCCGTATTGCAGGATAATACCGGCAGGGTAGTGATGACACTGGAAACTACCGATATGAGCGGACTGTTTGAAGCCGGTTATAAATATCCCGAGCCTTTCAAAGTAAAAGCAGCAGATGGCTACACCGATCTGTATGGTGTACTGTATAAGCCATTCGATTTCGACAGCACCAAAAAATATCCCATCATCGAATACGTATATCCCGGCCCGCAAACAGAAGCCGTGAATAAAGCATTCGGTAAGAGCATGGACAGGATTGACCGCCTCGCTCAAATGGGCTTTATCGTGATCACAGTAGGTAACCGTGGCGGCCACCCCAGCCGCAGTAAATGGTATCACAATTACGGCTACGGCAATTTGCGCGATTATGGACTGGCTGATAAAAAAGCTGCTATCGAACAGTTAAGCTATCGCTACAAATTCATTGACGTAGACAAAGTAGGTATACATGGACATAGCGGTGGTGGCTTTATGAGCACTGCTGCCATGCTCGTATATCCTGATTTCTTCAAAGTAGCGGTGAGCAGTTCCGGCAACCATGAGAATAATATCTATAATCGCTGGTGGAGCGAAAAACATCATGGTGTAAAAGAACAGGTCAATGACAAAGGCGATACCAGCTTTGTTTATAACATCGATAAAAACCCGGAACTGGCCAAAAACCTGAAAGGTCATCTCATGCTCAGCACCGGTGATATCGACAATAACGTACACCCGGCCAACACCATCCGTATGGTGAATGCACTGATCAAAGCCAACAAACGTTTTGAACTGGTGATACTGCCTGGTCAACGCCATGGCTACAGCAATATGACCGAATACTTCTTCTGGAGATCATGCGATTTCTTTGCACAACATTTACTGGGCGCAGTGCCCAATTCAGTAAATATAGAAGAAATGGACAGAGAGCAGGAACAGAGTGGCGACAAAAGGACCGGAACAACCGCTCCGGAAACAGAAGAGTAAAGGATACAATTAACTTATGTTTTATGGTTTGCAGATCCAGGCGCTGAAGCTTTAGATCTGCAAACCATAAACTTTTTTACCTTGCGCTCATGAATAATCATTTCAAGTACGGAACAGACCGCCTGACCGTTCCCAAAACGACTGCTATTGCCACCGGCCAACTGAAAGGCCAGCTTCAAGCCGCTGCTATACAAAAGATCAAAGCCAGTTATGAACATGTGCAGCAGATCGTAGCTGCCAACAAAACTGTATATGGTGTGAACACCGGCTTTGGCATACTGGCCAATACACCCATTTCAGAAGAAGATACAGCTACCTTACAATATAAGATCTTACAAAGCCATAGTGTTGGAGTAGGGGAGGCCATTCCCGCAGAAGTGGCCAAAATAATGCTGATCACAAAAGTGCAGGCCCTGGCACAGGGATACAGTGGTGTACAGCTTTCCACACTTGAACGTATCATCTGGCATATCGATAACGATGTCATCCCTGTAGTGCCTGCCAAAGGAAGTGTTGGCGCTTCCGGCGATCTGGCGCCCCTGGCTCATTTGTTCCTGCCCCTGATCGGGCTGGGAGAATGCTATTACAAAGGTGAACGTAAGTCAACCACAGCTATCTTTCAACAGGAGAATATCACCGCCATCTCGCTTGGTCCAAAAGAAGGACTGGCCCTGATCAATGGTACACAATTCATTCTTTCCTATGCAGTGAAAGCAGTGCAGCGCATGCACAATTGCCTCGAAGCAGCCGATATCATCGGTGCCATGAGCCTCGAAGCACTGACCGGCACCAAAGCTCCATTCGATGAGCGTCTGCATCAGTTGCGCCCTTATGCCGGTAATCAACTGGTGGCCCAACGGCTTCGCCTCCTGCTAAGCGAGTCTGCCATTATGCAAAGCCATATTGATTGTGGCCGTGTGCAAGACCCTTATTCCCTTCGTTGCATGCCACAGGTGCATGGAGCCAGCCGCAATGCATGGCTGCATTTAAAAGAACTGACAGAAACAGAATTGAATGCTGTTACAGACAACCCCATCATCCTTAGCGCAGACGATACCATCAGCGGAGGTAATTTTCATGGACAACCAATGGCCCTTCCATTGGACTATGCCTGCTTCGCTGCTGCAGAGATCGGTAATATCTCCGACCGGCGTTGTTATTTATTGCTCGAAGGAAAATGGGGATTGCCTTTGCTGCTGATGAAGAACGTGGGTTTGAACAGCGGCTTCATGATACCACAATACACCACCGCCGCCCTGGTAACAGAAAACAAAACCCTTTGCTTCCCTGCCAGTGCCGACAGCATTCCCACTTCCCTTGGCCAGGAAGACCATGTAAGCATGGGCAGCATCAGCGGGCGTAAACTGAACCAGGTACTGGACAACCTGGAATATATACTGGCTATCGAATTGCTCAGCGCCTGCCAGGCCATTGAATTCCGAAGACCATTGAAAAGCTCGGCCCTGCTGGAATTCGCACACGAAAGCGTACGCCGCCAGGTAAGTTTTGCAGAAGAAGACCGGATCTTTGCAGAAGACATCAATAAAGTGGCCGGTATCATAAAAGACTTCTCTTTTGTGAATGGAGTAGGATCATTCGCCCGTTCAAAAGGAATGGAACTGAATAAAGGATTTGAAGGATTTGCGGTAAACGCTTAATGCAGGCTCACCACCTTTACGATCTTCCAGTCATTACCCGTTTTCTTCCAGAAAATCATGAACCGGCTTATATGCTGGGGAGCATCGGGTTCCTGGTTATTGAAAAACTTATGCTGCCCCAATTCAATAGCACCGTAATCCTTGATAGCATATACTTCTATACTACCCGGTATCAGCTGCCGGGTCACTTTCCCGCAGATATTTCTCCGGGTCGCATCCAGGATATCCTTTTTGGAAGTAGACAAACCTCCTTTATCATGATAAAACTCAATACTGTCTGAATAAATAGCCGTCTGCACATCCATCTTGCAGGTATTGTAAGCCTCAAAAAAAATACTGTCCATCCTGGCTATAGCATCATACAATTCCTGCGAATCAGGCTTATACTCATATACTGGCGCGGTAACCTGCGCGTTAATTATCCCTGGCGCCAGAAGCAGCACCAATCCATAAACAAAACCCCTCATACTATTTTATTTGCGGCTAAAATACCAACCTTTTTCCCATTTCTTGCGTCATTCGCATAATTCGCGGCTCATTCACACTATTTGCACCAGCCGGGATATTCGCACCATTCGCGTTTAAAGGGGTGTTAATTCACAATACATATATACCACTTTTGAAACAGCTTTTTTACTTTTAGTATCAATTAAACAACGCAATATGAAACCTATACTGATACGTACCCTATGCCTTTTAGCCCTGGGCATTTTACTGCTCCAGGACGCATCCGCTCAGCGCGGCCGGTATTATCGCCCACGCCCTGGTTATGGTTATTATCATACTCCATACCGCGGCATGCGGGTGAGCCTTAATGTTTTCGCCGGCCCCAGAGTGATGTATCCTTATCGTGGCGTCAACTATTACTATAACAGCGGTTATTTTTACCGTCCTTATGGAAGTTATTTCCAGGTAGTGGCTCCGCCTATTGGTATCAGCATCGGTTTATTGCCTCCAGGGTACCGTAGTATCTATGTAGGCGGCTCTCCTTACTATTATTATGGCGGCACTTATTACCGCCCTGGTAAGAAGCCCAACACATATGATGTAGTGGACGCACCGATCGGAGCATCCATTCCCGAACTTCCACAGGATGCCAAAGTGGTCGTAATAAACGGGCAGAAATATTATGAGCAGGATGGCACTTACTACAAAGAAGATATCCGCAGCAATAGTGAGATCTGGTATACGGTTGCTGGCAAAAACGGCAAGCTTGATACAGATACAACCTCAGTTCAGGATACACCGGAAGACAATGCCCCGCAAGTAGGGGATATGGTGGATAAATTGCCTGATGGATGCCATACCGTGGTAGTGAATGGACAAAAGTATTATGTGTCGCCCGATGATGTGTATTATGAAGAAGTAGTAGGCAAGAATACGATCTCTTACAAGATCGTGGGCAAATAAAATAAAGCGAGCATTTTTATTGGAATATTTCAATGCCTCCTCCGGGAGGCTTTTTTATTTCCCCGGCTGTAGAAGATTCAAAGCTCATTAGTATATTCGGTTCCGGAATGGAAAACTACAGTATTGTCATATTCATCCTGGCCGTTATGATCGGCCTCTCGGCCATAGCCGATAAAATAAGGATACCTTATCCCATTCTCCTGATCAGCGCAGGCATTGCCATTGGATTTATTCCATCCCTTCCTGTCATCGAGATCAGCCCGGAAGTGATTTTTCTTATTTTCCTGCCGCCGCTTCTGTATGATGCCGCTTTCAATATCTCCTTCAAAGAATTCAGAACGCATCTGAATACGATCGGCACGCTTGCTGTGTCGCTGGTATTCCTTACAGCTTCCGGTATTGCGGTTGTGGCGTATTACCTGGTACCCGGAATGACATGGCCACTGGCTTTTGTATTAGGTTCCATACTTTCTGCAACGGATGCTGTAGCCGCTCTCAGCATTACCAAAGGATTGGGGCTTTCCATTAAAACAAGCACCATCCTCGAAGGCGAAAGCCTGGTGAATGATGCTTCTGCACTGGTAGCTTACCGCTTTGCAGTGGCCGCCGTTACCGGCTCTGCCTTTATCTTATGGAAAGCATCTCTCGATTTCCTGATCCTGATGGGAGGTGGCTTCCTGGTAGGTTTCGTTCTGGGAAAAGTGTTAGCCCTGGTCGTCCAGCGTGTACAGAAAAACAATACGGTTACCATCAGTTTTATGATGCTGATGCCTTTTGTTACTTACCGCCTTGCCGAAGAACTGCATGTATCAGGCGTGATAGCTGTGGTGATACTCGGATTGTCCATAGCACGTTTCAGCAACAAAGTGTTGCCCAATCATATCAAACAGCAATCAAGGAATATCTGGGAGATACTCATCTTTTTGCTGAACGGGCTGATCTTTATCCTTATCGGTCTTGAATTCCCTTACGTCGCCCGCAACATTCATAAGGACCATATTCTGCCGTATACCCTTTATGCGTTGGCCATTACCGTTGCAGCGCTCATCCTTCGCTTCCTGAGAGTATACCTTCAGCAACTGAACCTGCAGCGTGCTTTTAAAGCAGGCCATAAAAGAATAACAGAAAATGCTTTGCTTGATATCAAGAACAGTTTGATCATTTCCTGGTCGGGCATGCGGGGCATCGTTTCCCTTGCCATCGCTATCGGCTTGCCCACCCACCTCGCAGATGGAACTCCGTTCCCGCTCCGTCATACCATCATTTTTATCTCAGTAGTAGTTGTTCTTTTCACACTGGTAGGGCAGGGGCTGACGTTGCCATGGCTGGTTAAATGGCTGCAAAAAGGCCAGAAGTCGTAAGCTGGCAAGGAAACAAAATCAACTAATTTTAACCAATGAAATGCAGGATATTGCTGATTCTCGGACTGGTATGTACACAGTTCAGTTCATTTGCCCAGGCTAACTCGCCAACCTTTGCTATAGGTGATTCTTCTTTTCTATTGAATGGAAAACCTTATGTGATCCGCTGTGGTGAAATGCATTTTGCCCGGATCCCCAAGGAATACTGGAGGCATCGTTTGCAAATGGCAAAAGCGATGGGCCTGAACACCGTATGCGCTTATCTGTTCTGGAACCTGCACGAACAGCAACCTGGTCAATACAACTGGCAGGGTCAGGCAGATGCAGCCGCTTTTTGCCGGATAGCACAGGAAGAAGGATTGTACGTTATCCTTCGCCCCGGCCCATATTCATGCGCAGAATGGGAGTTTGGCGGACTGCCCTGGTGGTTATTGAAAGATAAAACAATGAAGGTGCGCACACAGCATCCTTATTACCTGGAAAGCTCCCGTAAATATTTAAAAGAAGTAGGCAAACAATTGGCACCGTTACAGGTAAGTAACGGAGGGCCGATCTTAATGGTGCAGGTAGAGAATGAATATGGTAGCTATGGCACAGATAAAGTGTATATGAACACGATAAAATCATTTCTGCAGGAAGCCGGCTTTACTGTTCCCTTATTTCATTGCGACGGCCCGCCGCAGTTGAAGAATGATCATCCTGAAGGTTTGTTTGCTGTCGTAAATTTTGGCAGTAATCCTGAAGCCAGTTTTAAACCCTTGCGCGATATTCAACCCACAGGCCCTTTGATGTGTGGGGAATACTATCCCGGATGGTTTGACAGTTGGGGAAGGCCGCATCATACCGGCTCTTCAGATAAAGTGGTAAAAGAATTACAATGGATGCTGAATCATAAAGCATCATTCAGTATTTATATGGTGCATGGAGGCACTACATTCGGTACATACAGCGGCGCCAATGCTCCTCCTTATTTACCACAAACCAGCAGTTATGATTATGATGCACCGATCGATGAAGCAGGCAATGCCACAAATAAATTTTATGCTATCCGTGAATTGTTCAGCAAATATTTACAGGAAAATGAAACGCTTCCCAATGTTCCCGCACCCATTCCATCACAAACTATCAATCATATAAACTTTACAACAGTGGCCCCGCTTTGGGATAATTTGCCCCAACCCGTTCCTGCTGATTCTGCTATTCTAATGGAAGACCTGGACCAGGCTTATGGAGCTGTATTATATACCACATCCATTCCTGCCGGACCTGAAAGCACTTTACAATTTGGCGAGATCCATGATTATGCACTTGTGTATATAAATAAAGAATTGATCGGGGCAATAGACAGGCGAAAAGGAAAGTATAGCATCGAACTGCCAGCCAGAACAAAACCCGGCTTGCTGGAAGTATTGGTAGAAGCTACCGGCCGCGTGAACTATGGTTCATATATGCACGACCGTAAAGGCATTCATGGAGATGTTGTTTTAATAAATGGAAATACCAAAACAATCCTGAAACACTGGAAGAATTATCCCCTTCCCATGGGAGATAAGAACATTCCCCTGAAATATAAACCACCTGGCAGAAAACAAGCCACAAGCGCTGCGTTTTACAAAGGAAATTTTACCGTCGAGAAACCGGGAGATACTTATCTCGATGTCCGCAAATGGAACAAAGGGCTGGTTTGGGTAAATGGCATCTGCCTCGGCCGTTTCTGGAACATCGGTCCCACGCAAACCATGATGCTTCCCGGCTGTTGGTTGAAGAAAGGAATAAATGAAGTGGTGGTATTCGATTTATATGGAGTGAACAAACCTGAATTGCAAGGCCTGGATAAACCGATCCTGAATGAACTGAAAGAGCCACAGCCGCAGGCACATAAAAAGCCCGGACAACAATGGAAATTGAGTAAAGCCAATGCCAATGATACCGGCTCATTCAACAATACTGAAAAATGGCAGGTTGAAAATATCAAACCTGCTATTGGCCGTTATGTTTGTCTCGAAGCATTGAACAGTTTCGATAATCAGCCTTTCACCACACTTGCCGAACTATTTTTGCTGGATGAAAAAGGCAATGAGATACCCCGTTCAAAATGGAGGGTATTGTATGCCGATAGTGAAGAAACCGGAGGGGAGGACGGCAATGCTGAAAATATTTTTGATTTGCAATACAGCAGCTTCTGGCATACGCAATGGCAGGACGCTTCTCCCAAACATCCTCACCAGGTTGTGATTGACCTGGGAACTGCTTACAAAATAAGCGGTATTAAAATATTGCAACGTCAGGATTCAAAAAATGGAAGGATAAAAGATTACCGTCTCTATATATCAGAAAAAAAATTTACAGGACTATAATTAAAAAATGTTTTCCGGGTATAAAAATCCCTAACATTGCAACCAATCAATAACGATAAAAGACATTGCCATGCCCTACGACCCCATCAAATATAAAACCCCAACCGGTTCCCAACTCCATTGCAAAGGCTGGATACAGGAAGCTGCTCTCCGGATGCTGCTCAACAACCTGGACCCTGAAGTGGCTGAGCGCCCTGACGAACTGATCGTGTATGGCGGAAGAGGAAAAGCAGCACGCAATTTTGAAGCACTCGATAATATCATCAAAGCGCTTAAAATACTGGAAAGTGATGAAAGCCTCCTGATCCAAAGCGGCAAACCTGTCGGCATACTGAAAACCCATCCCGATACACCACGCGTGCTGATCAGCAATTCGCAACTGGTGCCCAACTGGGCCAACTGGCAGCATTTTGATGAACTGGAAAAAAAGGGCCTGATGATGTATGGTCAGATGACTGCGGGCTCCTGGATCTATATCGGTAGCCAGGGAATTGTGCAGGGCACTTATGAAACATATGCAGCCGCTGCCGCTAAACATTTCGGAGGCACACTAAAAGGAACATTGAACGTAACCGCCGGCCTTGGTGGCATGGGTGGCGCTCAACCGCTCGCTATCACCATGAATGAAGGAGTCGCGCTTATCGCCGAAGTGGAGGAATGGCGTATCGACAAACGGCTTGAAACCCGTTACCTCGATGAAAAGATCATTGATATAGACAGGGCTATTGATCGCGCATTGGACGCTAAAGCAGCCGGTATACCATTATCTATTGGTGTACGTTGCAATGCCGTTCATTTGCTTGAACGTTTAGTGGAACGCAATGTAATACCCGATACACTGACAGATCAGACATCGGCACACGATCCGCTGATCGGCTACTGGCCGCATGAATTAAGTTATGAGCAGGCGAAAGAACTGCGCCGTGTTAATCCTGATGAATATATTGCCAATGCCTATCACTCCATGGTCCGTCATGTGCAACTGATGCTGGAATTGCAAGCCATGGGGGCCATCACTTTTGATTATGGCAATAATATCCGCGCCCGCGCCAAAGAAAAAGGGGTGGAAAATGCATTCGATTTCCCCGGCTTTGTGCCGGCTTATATACGTCCGCTCTTTTGTGAAGGCAAAGGCCCTTTCCGCTGGGCAGCTTTAAGCGGCGACCCACAGGATATCGCTGTAACGGATGAAGTGATAGCCAAACTTTTCCCCAACAATGAGGGACTGCAGCGTTGGCTGCGGCTGGCCAAAGAAAAGATCGCTTTCCAGGGATTGCCTGCGCGCATCTGCTGGCTGGGACAAGGGGAGCGTGAAAAAGCAGGACTTGCTTTCAACGAACTCGTCCGCACAGGCAAGGTCAAGGCGCCGATCGTGATCGGTCGCGACCATCTTGATACCGGCTCTGTTGCCAGCCCCAACCGTGAAACCGAAGCCATGCTCGATGGCAGTGATGCAGTGGCCGACTGGCCTTTATTAAATGCCCTGGTGAATACTGCCGGCGGCGCCAGTTGGGTAAGCCTTCACCATGGTGGCGGGGTAGGCATGGGATACAGCATTCATGCAGGCATGGTGATCGTAGCAGATGGAACACCTGAAGCTGAAGCGAGATTGAAACGGGTGCTACGGAATGATCCTGGAATGGGAGTGATCAGGCATGCAGATGCGGGGTATGAAAAAGCAAAAGAAACGGCAAGGGAGAATGGATTGGATTTGATAGAAAAACTCGGATAGAGAACGTGTAAAAAACATTTATTGCTGTTTAAAAAACGATTTGTTATCAAATCAACGATTGTAACTTGGAACTATAGAAACAGTAGTTATTATTATTCAAGTTTTCAATCATGAAGGATACAACCATAACAAACCCAAAACCGATTCCTGTGTTTTCTTTAAATTTGATAAAGAAACATTCAGGAATGACAACAGTTGTTATTGATAAAAAGAAATATGTTATTCTTTCCGAAAAGGAATACCAGACACTTCAGAAAAAAGCAGCTTTGAAATCAAAACCCGAAAAGGTGCTGAGTATTGCAAGCGCAAGGACCCGAAGTAAAAAACTGATCAGTAAATGGGCCAGCGAAAAATAAAGTTGAAAGAAAGCGTTGCTGACAGTATTTCATCCATAGCATGGTTTATAGAATCAAAAGGTTTGGTTGCGACTGCAGAAAAATTTGTAGATGAAATCTATGGTTTTCTCCAAAAGCTTGCCGACCAGATAAGATCTTACCCAACCTGTCAGGAGCCAGTAAGAGCAATGCTGGGTTACAAATGTATTTCATATAAGCAGAAATATACAGTTGTGTTTATCGAAACAGACCAGGAGATATTTATTTGTGAGTTTATTTCTTCTAAACTGATCCGGTGGTAATTTCTACCCCTGTATCTGCTTATATGTAATAGTTAGTAGTTGATCTGACAGATTAGGATTAATTTTTTAATTTTCAAAAGGGATACAGATTAAATAAATTAGGCTGCTGGATCAATTTGGTTCAGCAGTTTTTGTTTGCTCAAGATAAGAG
>Ga0222425_100341_pt1 | contig 13285 bp, 11 predicted proteins | sample 2B1ome_2_FD_180089 | JGI IMG/M metagenome (GOLD analysis project Ga0222425, IMG submission 180089) | Enriched microbial communities from leaf-cutter ant dump, University of Wisconsin, Madison, United States - 2B150A (version 2) | ecosystem: Environmental > Terrestrial > Nest > Insects nest > Nest... | reverse complement strand
CGAATAAACATGTCCGAAAGATACGTAAAACACACCCGAGGCACCCGATTTCGTAAAAACCGGAATAGACATACATTTATAACCAGCTATATAAACATAAGCAAAAATATGGTGCGTAATACAGGAAGAACGGAGCAGAAACATTGCAACAGGCAACCCAGGAACCCCGCAAGGAAATGAGACTGGCCAAACGCAAATTAGAACATGGTGCCCAGCACCTTGGCAACGAAGTGAAAAACCATCTGACATAGTGTATTCCGCAACACTGCGACGATGCTTTTCGAAAAAAAATCCCGGCAGATCAAGCGCCGGGATTTTTGATTTTTTGGATTGAGCGATTCAATGGCCTACACGACAACATTGATCATTCTGCCTTTAACATATATAAATTTCCTAAGCGGCTTACCTTCCATCCATTTTTGTACGGTATCGTTGGCCAATACTTCCTGTTCAATAAATGCCGCATCGGCATCCAGGGCGAATTCCATTTCGGCCCTGGCTTTTCCGTTAATCGCCACCGGGTAAACTTTGGTATTATCAACAGTATATTGTTGGTCCCAAACGGGGAAATCTGCCTGGGTGACAGAACTGTCGTGACCCAGTTGCTGCCATAAATGCTGCGCTATATGCGGTGCGTAGGGAGCCAGCAGGCGCACCAGTGGATCCAGAATCTCACGTTTGTGGCAATTCAGGTCGGTAAGCTCATTTACACAAATCATAAACTGGCTTACCGTGGTATTGAACGAGAACTTTTCGGTATCACTTTCAATCTTTTTAATTGTTTTATGCAAGGTCTTTAATTCCTGCGCCGTAGCCGATTCGTCCGTCAGTAGCCATCCTTTTTGTTCATCATTGTACAACCTCCAGAATTTTTTAAGGAACCGGTGTACGCCTTCAATTCCCTTGGTATCCCAGGGTTTGCTCATTTCAATGGGTCCCAGAAACATTTCATACATTCTGAACGTATCGGCACCGTATTGGGCCACAATGTTGTCGGGGTTAACCACATTGTATTTCGATTTGGACATTTTTTCTGTTTCACTTCCACAGATATATTTTCCATCTTCCAGGATAAAGTCGGCATTTGTATATTCAGGCCTCCAGTTTTTAAAAGCTGATATATCCAATTCCAAACCATCTACCATATTCACGTCGACCCTTATCTGATCTGTTTCGTAGCCCGAACGAAGTCCCGCTGACACGAAAGTATGGCTGTTGCTGATGCGGTAAACATAACGGGTACTTCCCTGTATCATTCCCTGGTTGAGCAGGCGCCGGAAGGGCTCATCGAAACTAAGGTAGCCCAGATCGTGCAGCACTTTGGTCCACATTCTGCTATACAGCAAATGTCCTACCGCATGTTCGGTACCGCCAATGTATAAGTCTACCTGATTCCAATAATCGGTGGCTTCCCGGGCTGCAAAATGCTCATCGTTTCCCGGATCCATATAGCGCAGGAAATACCAGCTGCTGCCGGCATAACCTGGCATAGTGTTCGTTTCACGTTTGAGGCTGTTTCCCTCTTTGTCCTTTACAATGACCCAATCTTCTATATTAGCCAGAGGGCCTTCACCTTCAGGACCTGGTTTATACTGTTCTACATGGGGAAGTTCTACCGGCAACTGTTGTAAAGCTTCCGGCAGGTTGAGTTTCGGATCATTGATGGCATAAGGCATTTCATCTTTATACACTATAGGGAAAGGTTCGCCCCAATAGCGTTGGCGGCTAAAACCTGCGTCACGTAGTTTGAAATTAATTTTCCTCTTACCGGTTGCGCTCTCTTCAAGACGCTTAAGTACAGACTGTGCGGCGTCTTTCACCGTCATCCCACTAATAAAATCGCTGTTCTCTATCTGAACATTTTTGTCAGATACGGCCTCTTCTCCGGTATAGACCGCCCCAAAAATATTGGTGACGGGGATTTGGAAATGTTTAGCGAAAGCATGATCGCGATCATCGCCCGCAGGTACGGCCATGATAGCACCTGTACCATAACCTGCCAGCACATATTCTGAAATCCAGATCGGAATTTCTTTACCGGTAAAGGGGTGCAGGGCATAAGCACCCGTAAAACAGCCGCTGATTTTCTTTTCAGCCATACGTTCGCGCTCGCTGCGGCTCTTCACATAGTTGACGTATTCGGCAACTGCGGCTCCCTGCTCAGGCTGTGTTATTTGGTCTACCAGCTCATGCTCGGGTGCAAGTACTATAAAATCTACACCGAATATAGTATCGGGGCGGGTAGTGAAGACCGCTATTTGTTGCTCCGCATCTTTTACTTTAAAAGAAAGTTCTGCACCTTCGCTCCTTCCAATCCAGTTGCGCTGCATTTCTTTCATGGCTTCGCTCCAGTCGAGCTCATCCAGACTATCAATGAGCCGTTCGGCGAATTCGGTAATACGCAAAAACCATTGGCGCATTTTTTTGCGCTCAACAGGATAGCCGCCGCGCTCACTTACACCATTAACCACCTCATCGTTGGCCAGTACAGTTCCCAGGGCTTCGCACCACCATACTACCGCGTAGTCGAGGTAAGCCAGTCTGTACTGCATCAGGATTTGCTGCTGTTCTACAGGCGCTTTTTCCTTCCATTCCACTGCAGAAAATGTTGCCCTCTCCGTTCCCGGGGCAATATGTGTGCTATTGCCTTCCTGTTCAAAAGCAGCTATCAGGGTCGATAAAGGTTCAGCCTTTTGCGTTTTGCGATTGAACCAGCTATTGAATAATTGCAGGAAAATCCACTGCGTCCATTTATAGTATTGTGTATCACTGGTACGCACTTCGCGGTCCCAGTCGTAACTGAAACCGATATTGTCCAATTGCTCTTTATAGCGGGCAATGTTCTTCTTTGTTGTAAGGGCCGGATGCTGCCCTGTTTCGATGGCATACTGCTCGGCTGGAAGCCCGAAAGCATCAAAGCCCATAGGATGTAATACATTATATCCTTTCATGGTTTTATACCGGGCAAATATATCGGAGGCTATATAGCCCAAAGGATGGCCCACGTGCAAACCTGATCCGCTGGGGTAGGGAAACATGTCCAGGACATAGTATTTGGGTTTGCCATTGTTGTTGGACGTCTTATATACCTGGCGTTCCTGCCAGAAGGCACGCGCAGCTTTTTCGATTTGTTGAAAATTGTATTCCAAAGTACTAATGAGTATAAAGTTAAATATTGAGGCGATTTAATCCAGCGGAGGCAACCACATAGCACCACCCGAACTACTGCGTGTTGCGCCGGTAACCGAATGCAGTACATTGTATTCCTCTCTCCATCGCAGCGCTCCTATCAGTGCCATGGCCACTGCTTCCTTATAGGCAACCGTCTGAGGCTCCGGTATTACAACCTTTAGTTCGTTAGGCCCATTTTGAAGCGCGAATTGCAAACTGTCTGTCAGAAATGCATTAAAAGCTCCACCCCCGGTTACCAGCATTTGTTGTTCAGAGCCTGCAACACGATAAGGTGCAATAGCTTTTTGAACCTGTTGCACAATATGCGTTACAGCTGTATGCATAGCCTCTGCTTTGTTTTCCAATGGCAGCAGTAGCGGTAGCACCTCACGGTGTACAAATCCGTTATCGAGCGATTTAGGCCCGGACTCTTTATAATAAGCCAGGGTATCCAGCTGCTGTAACAGTTCACTGTTCAATTGCCCTGTCGCAGCTATTTGTCCACCTTCGTCAAAAGCTTTACCCATACTTTTAGCCAGTGTATCCAGTATCTGGTTTGCCGGGCAAATGTCAAAAGCCAGTGTTTCTTCCTTGTTTACGGTTACATTGGCAATGCCGCCCAGGTTAAGACAGAAATCGTAATCGGCAAAAAGCATTTTATCGGCAATGGGAACAATCGGAGCTCCCTGACCGGCAAGGGCTATATCCATATTGCGCAGGTCTGAAACTACGGGCAATAAGGTCCAAGCAGCAATAGCTGACCCGTCGCCTATCTGGCAGGTCGTACGCGCTGCCGGTTCATGCCATACGGTATGTCCATGCGATGCTATGAAATGTACCTTGTGTTGCAATTCATGTCGCCTGATAAAATGATTCACCTGCTCGCCCACATAATGACCGTAACTGGTATGTAGTTTCAGGAACTCAGGAACCGAAACGGTGGCGGCAGACTTCAATGCTGAAGCTATGGGCTCAGGATACGGAATGCATTCTGCAGCCAGAATCTCATAACTCCATTTTCCGCTTATCTCGGTTAATTGTGTAAAGGCTATGTCCAAACCATCGAGCGAACTTCCCGACATCAGACCTATGACCTGATAAACCATTCGTTTTTATTAAGATAAAAGATATATAATTATTGTAAACAGGTTGCAAAGTAAAGAAAGAATTCCTGTTAAAACAGGGGGTATCTCTAACAAAATAGAAACCGGGGCGTTAAGCCTCAGTCCGTAAATAGACTTACATCGGATTTTATAAAAATTGTACTTATGAAACGAATTGGATTGTTCCTCTTACTGCTACTTCCTGCTCTGGTTTCACTGCAAAGTTGCAGCAATGATTCTGAAGACAAACTTCCCGAACCCAACACAGCCGTGCAACGTATGCACGACCTTACTTATGGTCCCGATGGACGGCACAAGCTGGATTTATATTTACCCGAAGGCCGCGATCCCAACACGCCTTTTATTATACTGATACATGGCGGTGCCTGGGTTTCGGGCAACAAGAGTGATATGCGTTTGCTGCAGGACAGCCTGCTTGGAAGGGGTATCGCCAGTGCTTCCATCAATTATCGGTACGTTTCGGAAGGCAGGCATTTTGAAAGCCTCATGGAAGATGTACGGTTAGCAGTTGATTACTGTTACAATAACAGAAATACCTGGTATATACGCGCCGACCGATATATGATAGGAGGGGCCAGTGCCGGGGCACATATGGCTTTGTTGTACGCTTATGCCTATGACGAACAGCAACGTATAGGCGGTGTGGTATCGGCCGCCGGACCAGCTGATATCGCCAATGCGGAGTATCTGAATTATACAGCGCTTATCGGATTGCTGGATGAAGTAGAAAATATGGTGGGTGCCAAATACACGCTGTTTCAACCACTCGATTTGCGTTTCTCGCTGGCAAGCCCTCTGGTAAATGTGGCCAATGTGCCTACGCTTATGATACATGGTACCGCCGATTTGGTAGTCCCTATTGCACATGCTCAAAGTTTGTCTGCTGCACTCAGCGCACGCAATACACCACAACGACTGGTAACGCTCCAGGATAAGGGCCACGATTTAGGGGTTGCTGATCCCAATACCCTTACTACCATCATCAATGAAATAGACGCCTGGTGTCGCCAGTACGGACGCTGATATGAGCATGACAGATCTCCAAAGACATCGATTTATCTGCATCGATCTCTATTTTTTATGCATTTGATAATCAGGTTTTTATTGGTATTATTGCAATTCGTAATTCGCAATGTAGAGACGCAATGCATTGCGTCTCTATCGATACCGAATACAAAAACCAGTTTACCCCGCAATCCAAAAATCTATCATCCATTATTCGGGGCTACAAATCTGCCGTAACCATCTACGCCCGAAAAAACAATATTGATTTTAATTGGCAACCGCGATTTCACGACCACATCATTCGAAATGGATGATTAAGAAATCCTATTTTGTAAATTTAAAACGATGTCAAAATTATTCAATAATCGATATAGGATTCCCACTGCACGTTTGCAAAATTGGAATTATGCAAATGAGGCAATGTATTTTATAACCATCTGCACCAAAAACAGGGAAAATTTTTTTGGTGAAATTGTTGCGATGCAACATCAATTACAACCTACCGAAATTGGTCAAATTGCCCATTCGGAATGGTATAAAACCATCGAATTACGACCCGATATGAATTTGGAATTGGGAGAATTTGTGGTAATGCCCAATCATATACACGGCATTGTCATCATAGGGGCGAATGAATACAATACACCTGATTCGCAACGGAGAGACGCAATGCATTGCGTCTCTAAGGATACCGAATACAAAAACCAGTTTACCCCGCAATCCAAAAATCTATCATCCATTATTCGGGGCTACAAATCTGCCGTAACCACCTACGCCCGAAAAAACAATATTGATTTTAATTGGCAACCGCGATTTCACGACCACATCATTCGAACTATGGATGATTATTATAAAATTTCAAATTATATTATAAACAATCCTGCAAAATGGATTGAAGATAAATTTTATACATTAATCTCAAATGACAATTTAAAATGATTACAGACCATATTGATAGAGTTGGGGATTGATTTGTATAGTAGGTGGAAGGAATACAGATTTTCTGATCTTGCTTTAATTAATACGTTTTGTCTGGTTTTAAACCGTTCAAATTTGGGTGATACCTACAATGTAAAATTATCCCGAAAATTTATTTCCGTAATTTTTCCTGGCCTTTTAAAGGGTTGAAAAATTCCAGCGTAAATTTCCTGCCGTTTACACACTTAGCGGGAGGCTACCGGATCGTACCATAGTTTGTCCTGACTTCTTTTCTCTCTCAGTCATACGGAGCTTGTCCTGATTTTTATAATAGGGGAAAATTTTGTATTTATGCGCCCTAAAAGCTCGAAGTCAGCCATATGATGAATAAACGAAATCTACTACTCGCCTTATGGGCCATGCTAACTATTAGCCTGTACTCCTGCAGCAAGGGTAGCAACCAACTGAATCCGGCCGAAGGCGCGGCGGAGGAAATCAATATAAGTTACGGCCAGGATCAGCGTAATAAGCTGGATGTGCTGCTCCCGAAAGGGCGTAATCATGAAACGCCTTTTTTACTGATTATACACGACGGTAACTGGACATCGGGCGATAAAACCGATCTTAAATATTTTCAGGATAGTTTAATGCGCCGTGGTATAGCCACTGCTGCCATGAACTTTCGTTATGCCAGCAACAATATCCATTATCCCGAAATGATGGCCGATATTGATGAAGCAATACAGTATTGCCGTTCAAGAGCAAAAAGCTGGAACCTGCGCATAGACAAAATAATGCTCTGCGGACGCGGCTCGGGCGGCCACATGGCCTTATTATATAGCTATAACTATGATACAGCCAACCGCGTTGCAGCAGTGATATCAGCGGCCGGCCCTACCGATATTACACAAACAGACTGGCTGAACTATAGTATGGTAACCGGGCTCATCAAAAATATTGAATTGATGGTGGGCGCCAAACATCAGATTGGCCTGCCGGTACATGCCCGCTTCATCGAATCCAGCCCACGGCACCATATTAAATCGGTACCGACATTATTACTACATGGTACCAGCGATTTAATCGTTCCCTTTTCACAGTCGAAGGCTTTGTCCGACGATCTTACAGGAGCCGGCTACATTAATAAGCTCGTGCGCATGCAGGGAATAGGGCATGATCTGAATTTACAAAATCTGGATACCTATCAGTTGATTCTGACCGAGGTGGAAACCTGGTGTAAGGCTTTCCGCTAGCGTATTGAAATTTATCGTTTTGCTGAGTAAAGAAGTAGTCGTAACGGCTACTTCTTTTTTTTGAGCGGTAAAAATTTAGATGCAAACAATGCGGTAAGTGGCGTCACTCCAATCTGTTTTTTGTGGTATATAACTTTTTAAACTACGTCAAAAAACGTATTTATAGCCTATGAAATGTTAAACCACATTAAAAAAATGAAAATGCGTTCTACATTTGAATTGTCTTACCGCTACAGCTAGCAGGGCCCGCTATCACCGTACGATAAGATATTTGTATTGCGCACCGTAATACACCGGAGATATGGATTAGAACACATTCTTTCAACTGCAGATGGAAGAACCACAACATCAAAACCTGGATCACCGTTTTTAATAACCAACAAAAAAACAACCCATGGACTATCAAAATTTCAGGGAGCAGGTAATTTACCGTCCCATCGAGCGCAGATTAAATTTTCAGTCTGTATTGTATCAAAGCTGGAAACTACCCTTCAATATGGAACCGCAGCCACAATCGAACTGGTGTTGGGCAGCCACTTCAAAAAGTATTTCTCATTTTTATGCCAGATTGCTGAATCCCTGGACGCAGTGTAAAATTGCTTCAGAAGAGTTAGGCAAAACCTGTTGCACCGATCCCGTGCCGGGTCCATGCAATGTACCCTGGTACCTGGATCGCGCACTTACCCGAACTAACAATTTTGTTCAATTGAAATACGGAACCATGAGCTGGGAAGACGTGAAAAAAGAGATTGACAAAGGATTAGTGGTTGGTGTCCGTGTAGGATGGAGTGGAGGCGGCGGCCATTTTATGGCGATTTATGGCGTTTCCAAAATTCTGAATACCAAATATCTCCACATCGACGATCCTATTTACGGGAAAAGCACATTGACCGTAAGCCAGTTCAGCACCAATTATCAGGGTAGTGGAACCTGGACCCATAGTTATATTACCAAAAAACACAGCTATCTTATGTTTATACGAGATCTGGTATTTCAACCCGAACTACTTAAGCCTATACCGGAGTTCCGCCCCTTGCTCAATCTTCAGCTCGACCGCATCGATACCGGCAAATTGATTACAGATGCTGAACTAAGCTTCCCGCATCATACATATGTACTTCAATTGAAAGATGTGGATAAGGAAATCAGGTTGCCACGTCAACCCTCATCGTTGAGAGTGGTTGAAATTGAAGGAAACACTCCGCTGGCATTGTACGATCTTTCGACCAATGCCGAAAGGCCTGAGGTTTTGCAGGTTAGCACCGACCCCGCATATCTGGACCGTCTGGAATCGGGCATCGAACGTATCAAAGCAAGTGTAGCTAATATTAAAGGCGAAGCCAGCATAGATGTATTGAAGTTTCCAGCCCTGAATATGGAAGCTTTATGGCTGCGAACAGCCGAGAAAAACGGTGACAAATACTTCCTGCTGCGCAGCTTTGAAAAAGAATCGGAATTGGTGGATGCCAAAACCTTTATGGAATTAATCAGCCGGCGGAAGGCAGAAGTGGAAAAACAAGATGAACTAATGGGGGCATAGAGGCTGATATGCCTTTAAGGATGCGGCCGGAAATATTTCCGGCCGCTGTTATGTACATAAGTTGAAGTTTTGATGTAGGTATTACACATATAATACCGCCCGAAATCCTCGCGCCGCGTAGTAGGATTCGGCTCCGTTGTGGTACACGAAGACTGTATTATACCTGCGGTCGCAAAAAAGCGCACCGCCGAGGCTGCGGATCGCATCCGGCGTTTGTACCCAGCTCGAAGTTTTTAAATCAAACTTTCCTAATTGCTGCAGCCGCCGATACTGTTCTTCGCTCATGATGTCTACGCCCATTTCTGCGGCCATTCCCAGTGCACTGTGTGCAGGCTTATGTTCTTTACGGGAAGCCAGCGCCTCAGGGTCGTAGCAGGTACTGCGCCGCCCTTTCGGACTTTCAGCTACGCAGTCGGCAAAAATAATTTTACCTGTTTTTTCCTCCTGTCCTATTACATCGGGTTCCCCACCGGTCATTTCCATTTCGTTCAACGACCATAATTTCTCAGGATGTGCCTGTAGCCGTCCGGCTACTGTTTCCCAGTCGAGGCCAGGGTGACGCTCCATGTTTTTCCCGAACCTCGTTTTCAATATTCCGAGCAATTCTGATGTCGCAGTTTTGCTTAAATTGGTATTATTCTTTTTCATGACAATCAGATGTGTATAGTTATATGATGAGCTATTTGTTGATAAGGGTGTCTTCCACGATCAGGTACAAATCTTCGTCTTCTTTTTTAAGGTGGTATTTCTCCCGGGCCAGTTTTTCGAGCTGGGCAGGGTTGTTAGAGAGCTCTGCCAGTTCCTGTTCCATGCGTTGTTTTTCCGAATGGATATGATCAATTTTTTGTTGTAGCTGTTCCAGTTCCTGTTCCCGTGCATGTTGGGTAAACCAGTCGTTCTGGTCAAAAAACATCATCAACAACAGGAAGGCAATTCCTGTCAGCAAAAATTTGTTTGTCAGAATTTTAAAGGCAGGTTTCAAAAAATAGAGCTGTTAACGATGTGCAGCTGCAAAGTTTAGAAAAAATAAGCAATTAGGCCTGAAATCTGTTTCATAAATTTTCGCCATAAATCGGGATTGCAACAGAATAATTTTACTTTTGCACCACAAAATTTTTACTCTAATATTCACAAACCTCATGTTGCAGGATTTTACCGTACAGAACGAAAAAGAGACACGCGCCGGTTTTGGCGAAGGCATTCACGAAGCAGCCGCTCAAAACCCGGATATAGTTGCCCTTACAGCCGATCTAGCCGGTTCCTTGAAATTGAATGCCTTTATTAAGGATTTCCCCGAAAGATTTATACAGGTAGGTATTGCGGAAGCGAATATGATTGGAATTGCAGCAGGACTTACGATCGGCGGTAAAATTCCTTATACAACTACGTTTGCCAACTTCTCTACTTCCCGTGTTTACGACCAGATTCGTCAGTCGGTAGCTTATAGCGGAAAGAATGTGAAAATATGTGCTTCACATGCAGGCCTTACTTTGGGCGAAGATGGTGCTACCCACCAGGTACTTGAAGATATAGGTATGATGAAAATGCTGCCTGGCATGACTGTAATTGTTCCTTGTGATTTTAACCAGACCAAGGCTGCTACCAAGGCCATAGCCGATTATCAGGGGCCGGTATACCTGCGTTTTGGTCGTGTAAAATGGAAAAACTTCACTAAAGAAGATGGTTCTGATTTTGTAATCGGAAAGGCGCAGATAATGAACGAAGGTTCTGACGTTTCCATCATTGCCTGCGGACATATGGTATGGATGGCTTTGGAAGCTGCCCGTGCCCTTGAAGCAAAAGGCATTACCTGCGATGTGATTAATATGCACACCATTAAACCATTGGATGAAGAAGCGATTATTAACTCGCTCCGGAAAACCGGTTGTGTAGTTACCGCCGAAGAACACCAGATTAATGGTGGCCTGGGTGATAGCGTAGCCAATGTAGCCGGCCGTCATTGTCCGGTGCCTCATGAATATGTGGCCGTAAACGACACTTTTGGTGAGAGTGGTAAACCTATGGATCTTTTGAAGAAATACGGTCTTACTGCTGAAAACATTATTGCGGCAGCTGAAAAAGCTATTTCCCGTAAAGCAAAATAACCAAAGGCTTCCTGCCTTTTCTATTGAATATTTCAAGGCCTGTACAAGCATTGCAACCTGTACAGGCCTTGTTGCTTTTTGGTAAAAAGACTGTTTGCTTTGGACAGCCCGGAGAATTTTCAGGTAACCTTCATAATCCCACTAGTCCCGAACTGTTGCTTGTTCGTATTAAATCCCAGCCTTTTTAAAAGCCACTTTAACTGGTATTTAGTCTAAAGGGCAATTACGATTCAATTCGCGTACAATGGGCTCTGGCAGGGCTATTGTCGAATGTTGTTTGTAAGCGGTAATCATTTCCTTTGCTTTATTGCAATCCTGTTTTAGAATATAGCTCATAGCCAGCTGCGCCCATGTTTCCGCGTCTTTTGCATTAAAGGAAGCTGATTTTTGGAGATATTCAATTGCTCTGTTTATGTATTGCAGATCGTTTACTTGTACATGTCCACTTGTAATAGCTTGCTGAAGAAAGCACCTACCATAGTCGCGCCAGAGCAGCGGATTATCCGCCTGCTGCTGAATACCTTTTTCGTACTGAGCCAATGCTTTTTCGTACAGTTGTAAATACACATATACCGCGCCAAATCCACGATATAAGTTCGAGTTCGTACTGTCGAGCAGAAATGCCTGGTTAAACCTGTACATGGCTACCTTCACATTGTTTTCATTCAAATATCGAAAGCCAATGCTTACCATTTCTTCAGATGCCTTTCGCCTGCTGCCCTCAAATTTTTGACGCTCCATTGTTCTACGGATAAATTCATCATCGGCCCGGATCATTTCCGGTGTCTTGCTTACATAACCGTAGGCTGGTAACAGGCGGATATTGGTACCAGCTTCCTCTTCCCAGGTCCTCGCGTTCGTTTGAGCCTGACTAAATCCGGTCGAAAAAAGGATTGTGAGGAAAATTAAGTACCTGAAAGGGTTAATTAACTGATTGAAGGGAACTATATACATTTTTGATTTTGAATCTATTATTCTGATGTGATGTACGCTATCGGGTAGTATCTGGTTCCTAATGCTTAATGGCCGGCATTTACCTTATTAATTGTGCACCTATGGTAAATACTAATGTTCAGCCAGCTGTACTATAATTTACTTACAGCAGCCAATATTCCATTGCGCAACAATGAATAAATTAGCAGACACAGGATGTTTACGTTACTACAAGCTGACCTTCAAACCCACAGACAGCGGAAACTGGTACACATCGAATCCCATATTGCCGCCTTCTTTGCCATAACTAAGAGCACTAAACCGGGGGGTAGTTTCCAGCATTACAGTCAGCTTATCGTGCACCTGATATCCATAACCCAGCATTATGCCGAAACTAAAAGGCAAAGCCAGATTAGGCAGCATCTCCACTTCCCTGCGGCCATCTGCATATGTGTAAGTTAACTTTTGCGGATGCCAGATACTTCCCAGTTGAACGCCAGCCTGTGCAATGCTCTTACCCAATGTAATCCGGTACCCCAGGTGCAAACTCAGGTTGATGGCCGGACGACTGGCACGCAAACCGGTAACATCAAATTGCTGCTGATACGGATATTGCTTCATAAATGGCTGCGTGTACACATTGGAAAAATCCAGGCCCAGACCTGTAAACCAATGCTTGCCAGTGTAAGAACCTGTAACGGCACCAAAGGGGCTGGTTCCATATTCAGTGTGAAAATCACCCTGCGACAAAATAGATGGTGACACGCCGCCTTTTACGGTCACTTCAAATGGCTGGGCAGCAAGGTTAAGACTCGTACATAGTGCGGAAAGTAGCAGAATACGTTTCATGGTTCAATGTTTAAGGCATGAATATACGTAGCTTTTATTGAAATATATAACGAAGTTGAACGATTATTGTGAAAAGGCTATATCAAATATGTTTACATCCTACAAAATTTTCCAGCCACATTCAAAGTGTTGCAGATAAAAGCCTACAGCCCGTCCACTGTAAAGATCTACATCGTCGAATTTGCACAGTTACTGTGCGCGCTGAAAAGTCGGGCCCGTTGATTCAATCGAAGCACCTCAGGCCCGGTTTGGGCAAACCCTTGTTGAACAAAACCTTCGGTAGCCACCAAGCGATTTAAAATTAATTAAATTCGGCACTAAACTAAAACAATAAGTTATGGTAACGAAAAAAAATCTCCGGAAGATTTACGATGGAACAAGTACCTG
>Ga0222425_100337_pt1 | contig 13616 bp, 10 predicted proteins | sample 2B1ome_2_FD_180089 | JGI IMG/M metagenome (GOLD analysis project Ga0222425, IMG submission 180089) | Enriched microbial communities from leaf-cutter ant dump, University of Wisconsin, Madison, United States - 2B150A (version 2) | ecosystem: Environmental > Terrestrial > Nest > Insects nest > Nest... | reverse complement strand
GTCCTCGCGCCGGGGCTCGCCCAGGTGCAGCAGGCGGGCGATCTCGGTGCGCACCTTCGTGCTTGCGAGCGATTGGCCGAGCTGGCCGAGTTCCGCCTCCACGAGCCGCTCGTGCAGCGCCCACAGGCTGGGGTTGTGGGTGGGAATCGGGGCCAGCAGGTCGGCTTCGGCCAGCAGGAAGCGGTTGGCCGGCTGGCCAAAGCGCGGCAGCAGGCCGAAGGCGGCACGGTAGCGGGTCACATCGGCTGGGGGCGGAGTGATCAGTCCCATGGACAACGGGACCAGCTCGCGGCGCGTGAGCCAGCAGCACAGCGTGAGCAGGGTCAGCACCGCGAACTCCACCCGCTGGCGCGGGATGGGCCGGGTCGCGCCGATGTGGCTCAGCTGCAGCCAGTAGCCCTGGTCCTGCGGGTCGCGCTCCATCACGAAGGTGGTGGCATCCGAGATCAGGGCCATCTGCCGCTGCAGGTGGCCGAGGCCCGTGAGCAGGTTGGGGCTGGAAGCCAGGGCATAGCCCACCAGGTCCACATTGCCGTACCGGGCCGCCAGGTCGCGGTCCAGGCCCAGACCGGGCTGGCCATGGCGGGCGGCCGCGATTTCCCACAGGCGGCTCACGCGGTCCACGTCCACGCGCGTCTGCGGCTGCTGCAGGGCCGGCAGGTCGATGCCCGCTTCGGCGCACAGGTCGGCTGCCGGCAGTCCTTCTGCCGCCAGCATGTCGGCGATGCCGCGCACCCACGCGGCCGAGCTGGTGCGCTGCGTCATGGGGCCGTCACCTGCTCAGGGTTAACGCTAGGGTGGTGTTCTGAAGTCACTGTTTTGGCGAGGTTGCGATAGTGGGCCGGAGGCGAAGGATTCCCACAATCGTCGCCGAGGTCGGGCCCTGCCGCAAGTGTGACGCTTCGCAGAGGCACGCCCCATTCCTGAAAAAAACTAAAGGAGACAAACATGGCTGATTTTCAAAGGCACCTGCGGTGGAGCGCCGCCCTGCTGGCCGCTGCGGCAGCTACGGCATGCGGCGGTTCGAACGGCACCCCGCCCGAGCTGCGCGAGACCCGCTATGGCGTGGTGCACGGGGTGGACGACAGCGCCGCCAGCGGCACCTATGCGTGGAAGGGCATTCCGTTCGCCAAGCCTCCCGTGGGCGAGCTGCGCTGGCAGCCGCCGGCGGAGCCCGCGGCATGGACGGGCGAGCGGGATGCCACGCGGTTCGGCAGCGCCTGCCTGCAGATGGGCCGCATCTACGGCCCTGGCGCGAACAACCGCTTCGACGACACCATCGGCCAGACCCTGAACACCCCCCTGGGCAGCGAGGACTGCCTGACGCTCAACATCTGGCGCCCGGCCACGGCGCAGGACAACCTGCCCGTGCTGCTGTTCCTGCACGGCGGCAGCGCCATCTCCGGCTATACCGCCGACCCCGTGTACGACGGGGCCGCGCTGGCGCGCGCCGCCAACGCCGTCGTGGTCACGGCCAACTACCGGCTGGACGTGCTGGGCTACTTGCAGTTGCCAGCGCTGCACGCCGGCACCGGCCCCTACACCGGCAACTACGCGCTGCTCGACAACGTGGAGGCGCTGCGCTTCATCCAGCGCAACATCGCCGGCTTTGGCGGCAACGCGGGCAACGTCACGCTCATGGGGCAGTCGGCCGGTGCCATCAATGCCCTGGCACTGCTCACGGCGCCGCAGGCTGCGGGGCTGTTCCACAAGATTCTTCCGGTCAGCGGCGGCATATCGCTGCCCTCCAACCTGCCGCCGGGGACGATTCCCACGCTCAATCCCGCGTCCAAGTACCAAGCCCAGTCCGGCCTGCTGCTGGCGCACCTGGCGCTGGCCGACGGCCTCGCCCCCGACCTGCCCGCCGCGCAGGTGCTGGTGGCCGGCTGGGCGCCCGCCGAGGTGGCGAGCTACCTGCGCGGCAAGGACGGGCGCGTGGTCCTGCAGACCGTGCTCAAGAACGGCCTGACCGGCTCCGGCCCCATTCCGGACGGCGTGGTGGTGCCCGCCGACCCCATTGCCGAGATGGGCGCGGGGCGCTACCACAAGGTGCCCGTGCTGTCGGGCTACACGGCGGAAGAGGGGAAGCTGTTTGCCCCATTCCTGGCCCTGCTGGGCGGCAAGCCGGGCATGAAGATCACGGACGCCGAGCGCTTCGCGAAGATGCAGGCATTCAACCCCGATGCGCCCGCCACGCTCACGGCGGCGGACATCCTCGACGCCTCCTACCTGCCGGTGACGGCCCCCGGCACCGGCTACAACGCGCGCACCCGCCTGCTGGGCAGCGTGTTCATCGACCCCAGCCGCGACAACCTGCTGAACACCCTGCGCAGCCAGCAGGACAGCGTGTGGAGCTACCAGTTCAATTGGGCCCAGCAGCCCGCGCCGTGGAACGATGTATACGGCGCGGCCCATGCCTTCGACCTGCCGTTCGTGTTCGGCAACTTCGGCCCCTCGGTGTTCGCCAAGGCCACCAACAGCGCGGCCAACCAGCCCGGGCGGCTGGCCTTGTCCAAGGCCATGATGGACAGCGTGCGGGCGTTCGTGCACACGGGCGACCCGAACAACGCCACGCTGGGCCGGACCTGGCAGCCCTGGCCGCGCAAGTTCCTGTTCGATGCGGACCAGAAGGCCGTGCGCCTGGGCGTTGAATGAACAAGCAGCCCGTAGCAACTGCGGCTCAATGCGCCGCCGTGGCGGCGAGGTACGCGCCCAGCGCCTCGTCGTCCACGATGGCCACGCGGCCGAAGTCCAGCGACACGATGCCCTGGTCTTCCAGGGCGCGCAGCACGCGGTTCACCGTCTGGCGGGAAAGGCCCACCAGTTGCCCGAGCTCGTCCTGCGTCAGGTTCAGCCGCCGCGTGCTGCGCCAGAACAGCCGGCTCAGGTACAGCGCCACGCGGTGCTCGGGGGACTGCGTGCGTCCCGCCTCGATGATGGTCATGGCCTGCCCCAGCCGCATATTCAGGTGCAGCACCAGGAACTGGTTGAAGGCGAGGTGGGTCTCGCGCAGCAGGTCGAACAGCGGCAGCGGCAGGCAGAGCAGGGTGGTGGGGCGCAGGGCGACCACGTGGTACTTGCGCGGCTCGGGCTTCATGGCCGAGCCCTCGCCGAACCACTCGCCGTCGGGCACGCCGATGAAGGCCGACGAGCGGCCCTTGCCGGCGGGGCTCTGCAGCATCACCAGCCCCGACAGCACGGCATGCCAGCCCTGCACGGCGCTGCCCGCGGGCATCATCACGGCGCCCTTGTCGGCCTGCTGCGCGAACACCTCGGCGCGCAGCCGCTCCTGCACCGCCAGCGGCGTGCTGGCGAACCAGGGCTGGGCTTCGATGAATCGCTGGGCGGTGGGCGCAAAGCAGAGCATGCGCCGGATTGTCGCTGCATCCGCAGGGGCAGGGCAGGGTAATCCCTGTGCGTTTGTCAACGGGACGACAGGTGTTGGCAGGGCGGCATGCCGGGCGCACACTGGCGTGCTGTCTATGCGACGTGCAGCGGATCGCCGGCGCGCTACGATGAGCCTTCCCTTCACTACAACATCCAAGGAGTATCCATGCTGGGCCTGATGCAGAGCCAACCGTTGCTGATTTCGTCGCTGATCGAATTCGCCGAGCGCCACCATGGCGACGCCGAGATCGTCTCCCGGCGGGTCGAAGGCGACATCCACCGCTATACGTACCGCGATCTCGCTGCGCGGGCGCGCCGGTTGGCCAATGCGCTGGACGCGCTCGGGCTCCAGTTCAGCGACCGCGTGGCGACGCTGGCCTGGAACGGCTACCGCCACATGGAGATGTACTTCGGCGTCTCCGGCTCGGGCCGGGTGCTGCACACCGTCAACCCGCGCCTGCACCCCGACCAGATCGCCTGGATCGTCAACCATGCCGAAGACCAGGTGCTGTGCTTCGACGTCACCTTCCTGCCCCTGGTGCAGGCCGTCCATGCCCGCTGCCCCACGGTGAAGAAGTGGGTGGCGCTGTGCGACGCGGACAGGCTGCCCGCGGACTCCGGCATCCCGGGCCTGACGAGCTACGAGGCGTGGATCGGCGCGCAGTCGCCCGACTACGCCTGGCCCCAGTTCGACGAGAACTCGGCGTCGAGCATGTGCTACACCAGCGGCACCACGGGCAACCCCAAGGCCGCGCTGTACAGCCACCGCTCCACCACGCTGCATGCCTACGCGGCCGCGCTGCCTGACGTGATGTGCCTGTCCGCGCGCGATTCCGTGCTGCCCGTGGTGCCCATGTTCCACGTCAATGCCTGGGGCATTCCGTACTCGGCCGCGCTCACGGGCTGCAAGCTCGTGTTCCCGGGCCCGGCCATGGACGGCAAGTCGATCTACGAACTGATCGAGTCCGAGAAGGTCTCCTACGCGGCCGGCGTGCCGACCGTGTGGCAGATGATGCTGGGCCACATGAAGCCCGCGGGCCTGAAGTTCTCCACGCTCAAGCGCACGGTGATCGGCGGATCCGCCTGCCCGCCCGCGATGATCCAGGCCTTCCAGGAAGACTACGGCGTCGAGGTGCTGCACGCCTGGGGCATGACGGAGATGAGCCCGCTGGGCACGCTGTGCACGCTCAAGAACAAGCACCTGGCGATGCCGAAGGAAGAGCAGACCAGGATCCGCCTCAAGCAGGGCCGCGCCATCTACGGCGTGGACATGAAGATCGTGGGCAGCGACGGCGCGGAGCTGCCCTGGGACGGCAAGACCTACGGCGACCTGTACGTGAAGGGCCCGTGGATCGTGCGTGAATACTTCAAGGGCGAGGGCGGCGACCCGCTGGTGAACGGCTGGTTCCCCACCGGCGACGTGGCCACCATCGACGCCGACGGCTTCATGCAGATCACCGACCGCAGCAAGGACGTGATCAAGTCCGGCGGCGAATGGATCAGCTCCATCGACATCGAGAACATCGCCATGGCGCACCCGGCGATTGCCATGGCGGCCTGTGTGGGCATGCCGCATCCCAAGTGGGACGAGCGCCCCATCGTGGCCGTGGTCAAGCGCCCCGGCGCGGAGGTCACGCGCGAAGAGCTGCTGGCCTTCTACGAAGGCAAGACGGCCAAGTGGCAGATCCCCGATGACGTGGTGTTCGTCGAGGCCATTCCGCTCGGCGCCACCGGCAAGATGCTTAAGACCAAGCTGCGCGAGCAACTCAAGGACTACAGGCTGCCGGGCCTCTGAACCATGCAACTGGCGCGGCCAAGGCCAGTGCACCCGTGGAGCTGGCTTTGCCAGGCCACTGGGTGCGTCCCCCTCCCGAAGGAGAGGGGGAGGGCGCCGTAGGCGACTCAGGGGGAGCACCTCCTCCAGTCACGTGTGCGACGCTGGTAGGGGCAATCCCTGAGCATCGCTTTGTTGCAACGCGGTACGCTGCGTTGTGTCGATTTACAAGGAGACAAGACCATGAAGTTCGCTATTAAGGCTGTAGCAGCCTCGGTAATACTGGCAAGCGCTGGCGGGGCATTCGCTCAAAAGGGCGAGACCGTGAAGATCGCCTGGCTGGACCCGCTGTCCGGCCTGATGGCAGCCGTGGGAACGAACCAGCTCAAGAGCTTCCAGTTCCTCGCTGAAGAGTTCAACAAGAAGAACCCCGCGGGCGTCAAATTCGAGATCATCGGCATCGACAACAAGCTCAGCCCGCAGGAGACCACCAGCGCGCTGCGCTCGGCCATGGACCAGGGCGCGCGCTACGTGGTGCAGGGCAACGGTTCGGGCCCGGCCCTGGCCATCATGGACGCGCTGGAAAAGCACAACGCGCGCAACCCCGGCAAGGAAGTCCTGTACCTGAACTACGCGGCCGTGGACCCCGACCTGACCAACAGCAAGTGCAGCTACTGGCACTTCCGCCTGGATGCCGACACCTCCATGAAGATGGAGGCGCTGACCACGTACATGAAGGACTTGTCCGAGGTCAAGAAGGTCTACCTGATCAACCAGAACTACGCGCACGGCCACCAGGTCGCCAAGTACGCCAAGGAAATGATGGCGCGCAAGCGCCCCGACGTGCAGTTCGTGGGCGACGACCTGCACCCCCTGGCCCAGGTGCGCGACTTCGCACCCTACATCGCCAAGATCAAGCAGTCGGGCGCCGACAGCGTGATCACCGGCAACTGGGGCTCCGACCTGGCGCTGCTGATCAAGGCTGCCAACGACGCGGGCCTGAACAACGTCAACTTCTACACCTACTACGGCTCCGTCACCGGCAGCCCGACCTCCATGGGCGCCGCCGCCGCGGGCCGCGTGTACATGGTCTCGTATGCGCACGCGAACCTGCCGGGCGAGTTCAGCCGGCTCGTGGGCGAGTACAAGAAGAAGTTCAACGACGACTTCTACACCGGCGCCGTCTACCACGCCTACTCCATGCTGTCGGACGCTTTCGTCAAGGCCAAGTCCACCGACCCCGTCAAGGTGGCGCCCGTGCTCGAAGGCATGAAGTTCAAGAGCTTCAACGGCGAGGTCGAGATGCGCAAGACCGACCACCAGCTGCAGCAGGGCCTGTTCATCTCCAAGTGGGAGAAGGCCGGCGGCAAGTACCCGCTCGATTCGGAGAACACCGGCTACACCTTCGTGCCCGTGAAGTACTACGAGCCCTACGTGGCCAGCACGCCCACCTCGTGCCAGATGAAGCGCCCGTAACGCCATTGCGACGCTTCGAGGCCCGACCCATTCGGGCCTTTTTTTTACCCAGCATTGAAGAATTCCAATGAATCCTGAGTTTTTCGTGATCTCGCTGCTGAACGGCGTGAGCTACGGGCTGCTGCTGTTCATGCTCAGCTCGGGCCTCACGCTGATCTTCAGCATGATGGGCGTGCTCAATTTCGCGCACACCAGCTTCTACATGCTGGGCGCCTATTTCGCGTTCACCATCTCCGGGGTGGTGGGCTTCTGGCCGGCGCTGGTGCTGGCCCCCCTGGTCGTATTCGCGCTGGGGGCCGCATTCGAGCGCTACTGCCTGCGCCGGGTGCACAAGTTCGGCCACGTGCCGGAGCTGCTGGTCACCTTCGGCCTGTCCTACCTGATCCTGGAAGTCGTGCAACTGGTGTGGGGCCGTTCCACCGTGCCCTACGGCCTGCCGGAGCAGCTGCAGGGGCCGCTGTTCTCGCTCTACGGAACCCAGTTTCCCAAGTCCCGCTCGTTCGTGATGCTGGTCGCCCTGCTGATGCTGGTGTCGGTGTGGCTGCTGCTCACGCGCACGCGCATCGGCCTCGTGATCCAGGCGGCGCTCAAATACCCCGAGATGGTGGAGGCGCTGGGCCACAACGTGCCGCGCGTCTTCATGCTGGTGTTCGGCGGCGGCGCGGCGCTGGCCGGCCTGGCCGGCGTGATCGGCGGCAACACCTATGTGACGGAACCTGCGATGGCGGCCTCGGTGGGCTCCATCATCTTCGTGGTGGTGGTGGTGGGCGGCATGGGCTCGCTGGCCGGCGCCTTCCTGGCCTCGCTGCTCATCGGGCTGGTGCAGACCTTCGCCGTGGCGCTGGACTATTCGATGGTCCACGTGTTCAAGGCCGTGGGCGTGGCGGTGACGGAGCAGACCTTCGGCTACCCCTTGCTCAAGCTCACGATCTCCCAGGTGGCGCCCATCCTGCCGTACCTGTTCCTCGTGCTGATCCTGATCTTCCGTCCCAAGGGCCTGCTGGGCACGCGGGAGGACTGACGCCATGAACTCCATCTCGACGACTTCCGCTTCCAACACCCCGCCGTACTACCGTTTCAAGCCCTGGAACGTGGGGCGCTTCGTGATCTGGACCCTGTTCGCTGTAATGCTCATCGTCGCGCCCATGCTGTTCCGCAGCAGCCTGGCGCTGACCATGCTCTCGCAGATCGGCTACCTCATCATCATCTGCCTGTCCTACAACATGCTGCTGGGGCAGGGCGGCATGCTGAGCTTCGGCCACGCGGTGTACACCGGCCTGGGCTCGTTCATCGCCATCCACGCCATGAACATGGCCGGCAAGGGCGAGGTGCCGATCCCGCTGGTGCTGATCCCGCTGGTGGGCGGCCTGGCCGGGGCCTTCTTCGCCATCATCCTGGGCTTCGTCACCACCAAGAAGTCAGGCACCACCTTCGCCATGATCACGCTGGGCATCGGCGAGCTGGTGGCGTCCATGGCGCTGATGTTCCCCGAGTTTTTCGGCGGCGAGGGCGGCATCACCACCGACCGCGTGTACGGCAAGAGCTTCTTCGGCATCAGCTTCGGGCCGGCCATCCAGGTCTACTACCTGATCGCGGCCTACTGCTTCGTCTGCACGGCAGCCATGTTCGCCTTCACCGGCACGCCGCTGGGCCGCATCCTGAACGCCGTGCGCGACAACCCCGAGCGCGTGGAGTTCATCGGCTACAACACGCAGCGCGTGCGCTATTTCGCCTTCATCATCGCCGGCTTCTTCGCGGGCATCGGCGGCGGGCTGGCCACCATCAACTTCGAGATCATCACGGGCGCCGACAGCCTGAGCGTGGTGCGCTCGGGCGGCTATCTGCTGTTCACCTTCCTGGGCGGGGCCACGTTCTTCTTCGGCCCCATCATCGGCGCGGTGCTGCTGGTGCTGGCCTCGGTGCTGCTGTCGGAGCTGTCCAAGGCCTGGCTGCTGTACCTGGGGCTGGTGTTCCTGTTCATGGTGATGTACGCCCCCGGCGGCATCGCCAGCCTGATCATGATGAACCTGCGTCTGGCCAAGTACGGCAAGCTGAGCCAGCTGTGGACCTCGTACCTGGCCCTGGCCGGCACGGCCCTGGTGGGAGTGCTGGGCGCCGCCTGCATGATCGAGATGACCTACCACCTGCAGCTCAATGCGGCCCTCGGGCCGGAGGTGACCTTCCTGGGCGCCACTCTGAACGCCAAGAGCCTGACCAGCTGGTTCGGCGCCATCTTCGTGATGCTCACCGGCTTCGGGCTCTTCGAACTGTGCCGTCGCCAGTTCGTGCGCCAGTGGGGCCGGATCCAGGAAGAAATCGAACATGAAATCAAGCGTGCGGAGGCGCTGTGAACATGGCGGCTGACAACGCAACCACCCCCTATGCCCTGGAGCTGCGCGACCTGCGCAAGAGCTTCGGCAAGACCGAGATCATCCGCGGCGCCAACCTGGCCGTGGCCCCTGGCGAGCGCGTGGCCATCATCGGGCCCAACGGCGCGGGCAAGTCCACGCTGTTCAACCTGATCAGCGGGCGCTTCGCGCCCACCAGCGGCGACGTGATCCTGAACGGCCAGCGCATCAACGGCATGGCGCCGTACGAGATCAACCGCCGGGGGCTGTCGCGCAGCTTCCAGATCACCAACATCTTCCCCAAGCTGTCGGTGTTCGAGAACCTGCGCTGCGGCGTGCTCTGGAGCATGGGCTACAAGTACACCTTCCTGCGCTTCCTGTCGGGCCTGCACGACGCCAACGAGCGCGCCAAGCAGCTCATGGAGATGATCAAGCTCGACAAGAAGCGCGACACGCTGGCGATGAACCTCACGTATGCGGAGCAGCGCGCGCTGGAGATCGGCATCACCATCGCCGGCGGTGCCAACGTGATCCTGCTGGACGAGCCCACGGCCGGCATGAGCAAGAGCGAGACCACCCGCTTCATCCACCTCATCAAGGAGGTGACCGAGGGCCGCACGCTGCTCACGGTGGAGCACGACATGGGCGTGGTCTTCGGCCTGGCCGACAAGATCGCCGTGGTGGTGTATGGCGAGGTGATCGCCTTTGATACGCCGGAGAAGGTGCGCGCCAATCAGCGCGTGCAGGAAGCCTACCTGGGCTCGGTCGTGGCCGATCAGCAGGCGGGAGGGCATTGAGCATGTTGCATATTGAGAATCTTCACGCCTACTACGGCAAGAGCCACGTCCTGCACGGGGTTTCCTTCGACGTGCAGCCCGGCGAGATCGTGGCCCTGCTGGGCCGCAACGGCTCGGGCCGCTCCACCACCGCCAAGGCCATCATGGGCCTGGTGGACTGGGAGGGCACGCTCGAATGGAAGGGCCAGCCGCTCAACGGCAGGAAGGCCTACGAGATCGCCCACCTGGGCCTGGGCTACGTACCCGAGAGCCGCGACGTGTTCCCCAACCTTACCGTGCACCAGAACCTGCTGCTGGGGCAAAAAGGCAGCGGCAAGGGCAGCCGCTGGTCGTTCGACGATATGTACGAGATGTTCCCGCGCCTCAAGGAGCGCCAGCACACCGAGGCGGGCGTGATGTCGGGCGGCGAGCAGCAGATGCTGACCCTGTGCCGGACCCTGATGGGCGACCCCGACCTGATCATCATCGACGAGCCCACCGAGGGGCTCGCGCCCAAGATCGTCGAGCTGGTGGGCGAATACCTCACCAAGCTCAAGGCGCGCGGCATCTCGGTGCTGCTGATCGAGCAGAAGCTGACCATTGCCATGAAGATCTCGGACCGCGCTCTGGTGATGGGCCACGGCTCCATCGTGTTCCAGGGCACGCCCGACAGCCTGCGCGCCGACAGCTACATCCGCAAGGAGTGGCTTGAGGTGTAAGGCATGGAGATTCCGTGCCTATTTTTTTGTCCATTCGGGTAAAAAATCATTGCCGGTTGCTCATGGGCTCTGCAAGATCTTTAGTATCGGGGCTCATCACCAACGGGGTAGTTATGCGTACTCTTGAAGAGCTCAAGCGGTTACACGATCAGGCCGAAGATCAGCCCGCGATGTCGTCCGATGTTGCCCAGGCGGAGTGTCTTTTCATTCACCGTACGGCGGTGGTGATGGCTGACGGCGAGGTTGTCACTTGTGCCAACATGTACGCGGAGAACGTTGGGCATTTGGATGGGAGAACTACCTTTTCATCCCTCTGGAATAACGAACGGATGCAGTCTGTACGCCGCACCCTGGGTACGGAAAACGAGTGGGCTCAATGCAAGCAGTGCTGGTTTCGCGAAATCCGCTATGCAGAACAGCGCCGTAGCTGGGCGGCGCTGGGCGGACGGGCTGCGCAGGCAGCGTTAACAAAGCCCGCGGAGTATCAGCCAATATCCTGGGATTTCCGGAAAGCGCAAGCGGAGCGCAAGATTGACTGATCCTCTGCATCCCCAACTGACTCGATTGGGACTTTTTCGCGTCAAGAGCGATGACGTTTTCATTGAGTTGACGTTGCGCCTGTGCCGCACTGCGGAGACCCGGTATGACTTCAGCAAGCTGTATTTTGCTGTGGGCATTGTGGGTCGCTACAGCGAGCAGCGCACCATCTGCTTTCGCTTGCGTCATTCCGATGTGGTGGAGCGAGTTCGCCTGCTCATTCCGCCAGAAGGCAAGGCAGCCGGATGGATCCGCCTACGGCTCGAGGCTTTTGCTCGATCCTACGGATCTTGCGAGGTTGTCTCGGCGCGACTTATACCGGAGGACGGGGGTGAACTCTCTCGACAGGCTTACCTGATCGGTTTGAAGTCCAGGGTTCGCGCTCAAGTGGTACAGAGCGAAGTTCTCCAGCGTGCGACAGTTCCTCACCTCCCAGAGTCTTTGAGCATCGAGCTGACGGCTGCCTGCAATCTCCATTGCTCGCACTGCAGCAGCCACGGAGATGAGCGTGAGCATCTTCTGAACAACCGGCGACCGCCGTTGAATGCAGAGGTTCTTGAGACTCTGGCACACGAAGTTTTTCCGTACCTCACATTGGTGAATCTTGTCGGGCGTGGAGAACCGACCATGGTTTCGGCGTCCCAATGGAACCGATTCTTCGAATTGTGCGAGGCCTACAACGTGCTGGTCACCTGCGTCACCAACGGCTCCTTCGTCAAGCAGCGATTCGATGTCCGGAAAATGCGCCTGCTGGATACGCTGACGTTTTCCATCGACGGGATGACGGAAGAGGTTTTCACAGCGAACCGTGGCGGAGCTGATCTGAACACGTTCATGAAGAACCTGGACCACTTCCAAAGCCTTCGACGTGAGCAGCACTTGTTGCGTCGCCCTCGCCTGGGGCTGTCGTGGACCTTGAAGCGCAACAATATTCACCAGTTTCCTGACTTTGTTCGATTCGCCATCGAGGCGGGCGCCGACCTGCTTTATGTGCGTCACCTTCTGCTGTTCCGGCCCGCGGATGCATCAGAGTCCCTGCTCGGGGATCCAGACCTGTGCAACCGCTATCTGGCCATGGGCTACGAGCTTTTGAAAGGTAGTCCTATGAAGCTCGATGTTCCGCCGTTGGCGGCCACCCCCTAGACCTGGTCTCAGGGATTCGCAGGGGCTTGGAGCGCCCGTCCGAACGCAGGGAGACCTCCAAAAAGGCGTTTGTCCCCCGCGGGACAAAAGGGATATCGGAAACCCGTTCGAAGCCCCTACAATAAAAACGCACGATCGTTCTTTTTCACTCTCCAAGGAACAACAGCACCATGACCGCTGAATACAAAGTCCACGGCTCCGTTGCCGTGATCACCATGGCCAATCCTCCCGTTAACGGACTCGGTCTGGCGACCCGCCAGGGCATCGTGGACGGCCTCGGCCGTGCCAATGCCGATGCAGCGGTCACGTCCATCGTGATTACCGGTGCCGGTGGTGCGTTTTCCGGCGGCGCCGACATCAAGGAATTCGGCACCGACAAGTCGCTGCAGGAGCCCAACCTGCTGTCGGTCATCCTGGCCATCGAGAACTCGGCCAAGCCCGTCGTGGCGGCCATGCACTCGGTCGCCATGGGCGGCGGGCTGGAACTGGCCCTGGGCTGCCACTACCGCATCGCGGCCCCCGGCTGCGCCATCGCGCTGCCCGAGGTGAAGCTGGGCCTGATTCCCGGCGCCGGCGGCACGCAGCGCCTGCCGCGCGTGATCGGCGTCGAGGCTGCGCTGAACCTCATCGTGAGCGGCGAGCCCGTCAAGAGCGAGATGATCGCCGGCGTGCCCGGCCAGAAACTGTTCGACAAGCTGGCCGCCTCGCCCGAATCGCTGGCCGAGGAAGCCTTGGCCTTCGCGCAGAGCGTGGCCGGTGCCCGCCCGCTGCCGCTGGTGCGCAACCTGCCCTGCAAGCACCCCGAGGGCGATGCGTACTTCCAGTTCGCGCGCAACATGGTCAAGGGCATGGCCAAGAACTTCCCCGCGCCCGCCAAGTGCGTGGACGCCGTGGAAGCGGCCACCAAGAAGAAGTTCGCCGACGGCATGCTGTTCGAGCGCGAGATCTTCATCAACCTGATGTGGACGCCCGAGTCGCGCGCCTTGCGCCACCTGTTCATGGCCGAGCGCGCCGCGAGCAAGATCCCCGACGTGCCGTCGGACACCCCCAAGCGCGACATCAAGCTGGTGGGTGTGATCGGCGCCGGCACCATGGGCGGCGGCATCTCCATGAACTTCCTGAACGCGGGCATTCCCGTCAAGATCCTGGAGATGAAGCAGGAGGCCCTGGACCGCGGCGTCGCCACCATCAAGAAGAACTACGAGGCCCAGGTCAAGAAGGGCAAGCTCAAGCAGGACAAGTATGAGCAGCGCATGGCGCTGCTGAGCACCACGCTCAACTACGACGACCTCAAGGACTGCGACCTGATCATCGAGGCCGTGTTCGAGGAAATGGGCGTCAAGGAAGCCGTGTTCAAGAAGCTCGATGAAGTCGCCAAGCCCGGCGCCATCCTGGCCTCCAACACCTCCACGCTGGACGTGGACCAGATCGCCGCCTTCACCCAGCGCCCGCAGGA
>Ga0222425_100314_pt1 | contig 15157 bp, 12 predicted proteins | sample 2B1ome_2_FD_180089 | JGI IMG/M metagenome (GOLD analysis project Ga0222425, IMG submission 180089) | Enriched microbial communities from leaf-cutter ant dump, University of Wisconsin, Madison, United States - 2B150A (version 2) | ecosystem: Environmental > Terrestrial > Nest > Insects nest > Nest... | reverse complement strand
GGCCACTTCTACACCACGACCAAGAACAAGAAGACGATGCCCGAGAAGATGCTGATCATGAAATTTGATCCCAAGGCTCGCAAGCACGTCGAATACAAGGAAATGAAGCTGAAGTAATTCGGCCTCTCTCCTTAAAAAGCCGCCCGGCAAATGCCCGGCGGCTTTTTCTTTGGCCTACGGCCGGCCTCCTACCGCTGCGCTGGCGTGGCCAGCATCTCCTCCACCATCGCAGGAGTGACATAGTGCGGGCCGTCGAACACATGGACCGGTGCCTTCCGGTACCACGCCAGTTGCCCCATCAGTTCGTCAGCCGTGGCGCTGCGCAAGCCCTGGCCCACGGAGCGGAAAGCTTCGGCAATCAGCCGCACGCGCGTTTCACCCAAGGACTGCTGCAAAGCCTCCAGGTACTGCATCGCAACAGCCGGCGTCCGGGTGTGCAACCCCACGCCGTCCTGGAAGAACACGCCCACATCGGAGGGCAGCCAGCCACGCAGCCACGCCACGAGGGCCTGGGGGCCCACGTTGCTGTTGTCGTAGACGCTGATCCACAGCGGCCGTGGAAGCACGGCAAGCCCTGCGCCCAGACGTGGTGCATCCGTCCAACTGGGATCGACCTCCACCGGGAAGTACCAGGCTGCAGGCCGCAACGGCAGGGCCGAGCGCGTGAGCGCCAGTGAGTCCGCGATCAACGATTCGACGTCACGGCGCGCCCGGGGCTCATCCACGTCCGTGGCGAGCCCGAGAATGATTTCCCGCGCCCAGGGTTCACGCACCAGCCGCTCCCATTGCGCCGAAGTCTGCAGGACGGTCCCGTCAGCCTGTCGTGCCGTGAACCATTGCACCAGCAATTCCCGCGCGCCCAGGCGGTGCCAGGATCCATACGGGTCCATGGTGGCAGCGTCCGGCTGCCAGACCACGCCCTGGATCCAGTCGGCATTTGCGGTGCTGAGCGGCTGATTCGCGCAGGCACTGAGTCCGCCCAAGGACGCAGCCAGCAGGGAGCGCCGGCGCAGAACGAAGTCCTTCATGGGCACCACACTCAATGGTTCCAGTTCAGGCGCAGCACCCAGCCACTGTTGCGCGGATCGCCGTGAATCGGTTTGCGGTACTGCACCACCAGGTCGAGCCACGATCGCCCCGCGTTGTAGGCATCGTCGCACAACCAGCGGCGCAACCCAATGCCCAACCCGGCACTGGCCGACCAGGGCGTCGCATAGACATTGTTGCGGTCCACGGCAAGCACCCCATAGCCCCACAGCGTCCAGTCGCCGCCGGAGCGCGCAGCCAGCCGCCATTGGGGACCATGGCGCAGTTCGGACGTGAAATAGCTTTCCTCCGAACGCAGGTAGCGTCCAGCCTCCGCATATCCGTCAGTGGTCATCCATCGGTGCTCGGCAACCGGCCCCAGCATCTGGTGCGTGGCCGAATAGGCCATGCGCACCAGCCAATCGTCACGGGTCCCCACTCCGGCCTTGAACAAGCGCTCGCCAGCCAGGACCAGATTGTGTTCAGCCAAGGGTTTGGCCCGCAGGCCGACAATAGGTTGCAGCGAAGCCCAGCCGGTGCGCTCTCCGGCAGCGGAGTACAGATTTCCCGTGCCACGCACATACAGATCAGTGTGGGTACCGTAGCCCCGCCAGGACTCTGGCCGCCAGAACCACTCGGCCGCCATTTGCACGCTGCGACCCGTGCTTGCCGATGCTCCTGGCAGGCTAGCCCCGCCGCCGCTGGCAAACACTCCCGCCGAAGCCCCCCAGGTGCGCTCTAACGCACCCACGGCCACCCGGAAATCCTGCAGCTTCTGCGGTTCCAATGCCAGCTTTCCCGCTTGCTGCGCGGCGATGACGCGCCGGAAGCGGGAAGCGGCCACGCGCGAGTCGCCCACCCGCTCCGCGGCATAGCCGGCATCCTGCAACTGCGTGTCGGTAAGAGTCCCCGCGTCATCGGCCGCCGCATAGGCTTGCGCTTCGCGGCCATAGTCTTCGGCGACATGGGCGAGGGTTGCCATCTCCACATCCGACAAGCGCCACAGCGCTGGGTCCATGGCGGACAGCCCTTGCTGCGCGGCCTGTCGTGCCGCATCGACCTGTCCCACAGCCAGCAGGGCCGTGACTTGCCATTGCCTGTAGCCGATATGCCCCGGCTGCCACTGCACCAGCAGATCGGTCGCGGCACGAATGCTTTCCCAGCGGCCCGCCGCCGTGCCGGCATAGACCGCATCGGCCACCGCCCGCAGGGGGCTGAAGTCGTAGCTGGCATCGCATTGCATGGAGCCATCGGCTGCAGGCGTGCAATGCAGGCGCGGAGGTGGCGGGCGCACCTGCAGCACGGCCAGGGAGGCTGAATCGCCAGCATTCGACACCAGGGCCTGGGCCAGCAGTTCCCGTTCCCTGGCACCCTCCGGGTCCTGTCCACGCAGTCCTTGAATCTGGCGCAAAGCCGCAGGTCCGTCGCCGGCGGCCAGGGTCAGATCGGCGGCGAGCCGTACCGCATCGGGCTCTGCCTGCCGAGGCTGCAGTATCTCAGCATTCCGCTCTGTGTAAGCCTGCGCCAGCAGCAGCGCGGATTGCTGCGGATGCTTTTGCAATGCGCCCCGGACTGCTTCGCGCGCAGGCTCCAGCGCTCCCTGCGCGAGCAGGGCATCCACGCGCAACACATGCCACTCCAATGGGTCCGGATCCCATTCCAGGGCCTGCTCCATCCGCTCGGCGGCCCTGGCCATGTCACCTCGTGCGAAGGCGTCATAGGCCTCCTGCGCCACGGGCAGGGCCAGGGAGCGCGCTACATACCTGCGTTGCGCCTGCAACTGCGCGTCCTGCGGCTGCAGGCGCAAAGCCTCATCCCACGCTGCCAGCGACGACTGCAAGCGCCCCTGTGCCTGCAGGCTGCGGGCACGCTGGATCGCCTGGGCCAACGGGTCGTTCTGCGCCGCCTGGCGGGCCTGTTCGGCGTCCAATGCCCTGCGGGCCGTGTCCACCAGCGATCTCAGTCGAGGCAAGTCCGGGCGCAATTGCGCGGCCCGTTCCGCCTCGCGCACTGCGCGCTTGAAATCCTTGCGTGCGAATGCACGGTACGCCTGGTCGGCATGGCGCCATGCTTCTCCCGTCAATTCGGCCTGGGCCAGCACGGGTCCATGCGCGAGCGCCGCCAACAGCATCCCGGCCGCCCAATACCTCCAAGATCGGCTATTTGCGAGGGCTTTCATGCAGCGGCTCCCGCCATGGCAACAGCCTCCTGGTCACGCAGCGCCAGTCCGCGCACCAAGGCTTCACGCGACAATACGCCACAGCGCACCAAGTATTCGCCGATCAACCCATCGGCATCGGAGCGGTACCCAGCCAGCGCTTCCTCGAAATCCTGGCGGGTAATCAGGCCATGCTCCACCAGAAGATCTCCCAGCAGCGGAACCCGCTCCATCGAGCCCTGGTCTGCAATCCCCCGGAGCATCCGCAAACCCTGGGCGATCTCGCTTTCGCGGGCAATGGACTGCTTGACGGTGGCGTAGCCAAGCGCCTGAAGCTGCGCCAACGCCTGGCTGCCCAACGGCGCGGCAACAGCCAGATGAACTGTTTCGGGCGGCCCATCGGCCACCGGCAGCGCGCGCAGCCGAATACTCTGGTCCACCGGGAAACGCCCCACCACAGGCTTCCAATCGACGGCAGCCAGATCGATCCTGGGCAGGTCTGCCTGGTACGCCAAGGCCTCGGCGAGGGTTTCCTCGTCCAGCCAGCCCTTGTGCACGAGGATGCGGCCCAGCGGCACACCCTTGCTTGCGCCCTGGAGGGCCAGCGCTTCGTCCAATTGGCGGGTTTCTATGGCCTGCCACTTCATCAGCAGATCCCCCAGGCGGTGCCGCTGCAGGCTCAACTGGTCCGTGGACGGAAAATCGTGCATGGTCTTGTCCCACACCAGGGGCTGCCCCCGCAGCTTGTTCAGCAGGAACAATCGCCATGCACGTGCCGCCGCCGCCGCGTTGACCACATTGCCCACGACCATGCGCGGAATCGACAGCAGCGCATGCTCCCATCCATAAATGCGCCCCACGAAATAGGCGCGCTGCACCACCCGCAGCAGCAAGGCCACGGCATTCAGGCCGATGACCACGCCAAGCCAGCCGTCCAAAGCCAGGATGGGCGGCAGATAGACGCTCCACCATCCCGCCACGCTCAGCAGCCACAGCAGCATGTAGTTGGCAAAGATCAGGTAGGCCGCGATAGAGACGAACGAGGTGACCAAGCCCTTGCGGTCGCGGAACAGCAGGTACTTCACAGCCAGGGAGCCCGCCCAACCGACCTGCTGCCAGCCCTGCAGGCCAATGCCCAGGGTCCAGCGCGCCTTTTGCCGATAGGCCGTGCGAAAGGTGTTAGGAAAGAATTCACGCACTCCGAGCGGCATCGTCAGCGTGAGCTTCTTGGTACCTGCCAGGCCAAACCAGTGCCGGCGCTGAATCTCGTACTCGACGGGGAACTTGCCGAATATCTGCTTCATTCCCATGCGCGCCAGGCGCGTGCCCACGTCATAGTCCTCGGTGAGGGTGTCCGTGTTGAAAGGCTGGTTGTGCGTTTCCTGCGTCAATGCCTGCACGGCCCTCCAGGAGAAACAGGTTCCCACGCCGGCGGAAGGAACCATGCCGGACATGCTCTCGCGCACCACCAGGTCCTTGGCATGCCATTCGGCAAATTCATCCATATAGGTACCCGCTATCCATTCGAACCAGCCGCGCTCCAGCGACGTAACCGGCAACTGGACGAAGTCGATGCGCGGCAGCAGGTAGTTGTAGTACTTGAGTTCCAGGGGATGCAGCACGTCCTCGCTGTCATGCAGCACCACGCCCGCAAACTCGATGTCCCGCTTCTGGCTGGTGGCCACGATGGCCTGGATGATCCAGTTGAGGCAGTCCGCCTTGCAGGTGGGACCGTCGTGCGGAACCTCCACGCGCACGAGCTGCTTGTAGCGGCGGCGCATGCGCTCGACCTCGTCGATGGTCCGGCTGTCGTTGGGGTAGGTGCCCACGAACACCATGAAGTTGCGGTATTCCAGCGTAGCCACCATGTTCTCGATCATGGACGCGATGACGTCGTACTCCTGCCATGCGGGCACCATGATGGCAATGGGCTGCTCGGGGCGGGCCCGCAGCTGCTCGGCGGTGAGCGGCTTGTAGCGAGGCTGCACCCGCAGCTTGCGCCATGCCGCGCGCACCCAGAACCATACGTCGATGAAAAGATCGTCGATGCTGGACAACAGCACGATGACGGCCACGATGGCCGTGGCCAACTCCAGTTGCCGATGGTATGCAGCCAGCCCGCCCGTCCACGACAACGCTTCCATCGGTCAGTCCGATCCAGAACGGTCCACGAAGGGCTCCACCGGCCGGCCGCACAATGCCGCCACGATGCGTTCGCTCGCCCGGCCATCGCCATAAGGATTGGTGCAGCGCGCCATGCGCTGGTATTCGCGCTCATCGTCCAGCAGCAGGGCGACCTGGGATCGGATGGTCTCGGCGTGCGTGCCGACGAGACGTACCGTGCCCGCACGCACGGCCTCCGGCCGCTCGGTCACATCGCGCATCACCAGCACCGGCTTGCCCAGCGACGGCGCTTCTTCCTGCACCCCTCCGGAATCCGTGAGCACCACGGATGCACGCTGCATCAGGCGCACGAAGCCCAGGTAGTCCTGGGGCGCGATCAGGTGAATGCGCGGCACGCCGCCCAGCATGCGCTCCACTGGCACCCGCACCTGGGGGTTCAGGTGCACCGGATAGACCACCTCGGCGTCCGCATGCCGGGCGATGGCGAGCAGGGCCTCGCAGATGCCCTCCAACCCTTTTCCGAAATTCTCGCGGCGATGGCTTGTGACCAGCACCATCCGCGCGTCCGGAGCCAGCCGGGGCAGCCGACCGTCGATCTGCTCGCGCAATGCCGGATGCTGGTCCAGTTGGTCCGCCACCACCTGCAAGGCGTCGATCACGGTGTTGCCGGTCACGTGGATCTGGCCTGAGAGGCGTTCGGCCAACAAGTTGTCCCGGGCCTGCTCGGTGGGGGCGAACAGGTGGTCGCCAATCACATCCACCATGCGGCGGTTGAACTCCTCGGGCCAGGGCTCGGCGAGGGAGCCGGTGCGCAGCCCCGCTTCCACATGTCCCACTGGAATCTTGCGATGGAACGCGGCCAGGGCCGCCGCCATGGCCGTGCTGGTGTCGCCATGCACCAGCACCCGCTGCGGGCGCACGTGGTCCAGCACGGGGTCGAGCCGCTCCAGGATGCGGGCGCTCAGGCCGTTGAGCGTCTGCCCCTCGACCATGACGTCCAGGTCATGGTCCGCCCTGATATCGAACAATGTGAGCACCTGTTCCAGCATGAACCGATGCTGGCCCGTGGTGCAGACAATGGACTCCACCCCTTTGGTATGGGAGAGGGCCCGCAGCACGGGCGCCATCTTGATGGCCTCTGGCCGCGTGCCGATGATGGAAACGATCTTCATTGTGTTCTTATTGCGCCTCGGGCCGCACCCAGCCTGCGCCAGGCTTCACCTTGGGATGCGCACGGACAACCGGATGTGTCCCAGCCACATCCGAGCGCATCCTGAGCGTATTCAGGCGCGGGCGGCGCGCAGGCTGATGGAGAAGTCGCGCAGCGCGGCAATGCCGCTTTCCTCCGCACGCCGGCACCAGGCCTGCAGGTCGGCCGTGAGCTGCTCGCGCGAGTGCGAGGTGTTGAGCCACAGCTGGCGCAGCTCCTCGCGCATGGTCACCATCTTGTCGAGTGCCGGGTGGGCTGCACGCACCTGGGTCAATTGGGGCAAGGCCACGGCGGGCACCTTTTCCACGTCGCGGTGCAGCCAGCGCTTGGCGGCCTGGAGCACCGACACGTCGGCCTTGCGCGCCTTGAGGGCAGCGATCTCGTCCTTGCAGGCCTTGCGGATGCCGCGCGCATAGCCGGCCATGACTTCGTAGCGGTTGGCGATCAACGCCTCCAGCGTCTTCTCGTCGGCCACGGGCTTGACCTCGCCCAACTGCAGCTTGGGCGGCACCTTCTTGACGGTGGCCCAGCCGATCTTCTGCATGAGGCTGATGTAGACCCAGCCGATGTCGAACTCGTACTTCTTGACCGAGAACTTGGCCGAGGTCGGGTAGGTGTGGTGGTTGTTGTGCAGCTCCTCGCCGCCGATCACCACGCCCCAAGGCACGAGGTTGGTGGAGGCATCGGTGGCCTCGAAGTTGCGGTAGCCCCAGAAGTGGCCCACGCCGTTGACCACGCCCGCGGCCCAGAACGGAATCCACAGCATCTGCACGGCCCACACGGCGGCGCCGATGGCGCCGAACAGCGCCAGGTCCAGGATCAGCATCAGGCCCACGCCCTGCCAGCCGAAGCGGGTATAGACGTTGCGCTCCATCCAGTCATTGGGCGTGCCGTGGCCGAACTTCTTGATCGTCTCGGGGTTGGCGGCCTCGGCGCGGTACAGCTCGGCGCCGCGCCACATCACGGTGTCCAGCCCGCGCGTCTGGGGGCTGTGGGGATCGTCCTCGGTCTCGCACTTGGCGTGGTGCTTGCGGTGGATGGCCACCCATTCCTTGGTGACCATGCCCGTGCCGATCCACAGCCAGAAGCGGAAGAAGTGCGAGGGAATGGCATGCAGGTCCAGCGCCCGGTGGGCCTGGGCGCGGTGCAGGAAGATCGTGACCGCCGCGATGGTGATGTGGGTCGTCGCCAGGGTGTACAGAATGATCTGCCACCAGGCCAGGTTCCACAGCCCATGGCCCAGCCAGTCAATGGCGGCATTCAGCACAGCCCAATCGGGTAACAACATATTCAAGAAAGCCTTACTTGCTACGACAACAAAGGAGATCCTGCCCGCCAGCGGAACAGGTGCCCGATTTTAGAGGGGCACCCTGCCGGGGAGCGAGAGGTATCCCCAGTATTTACGCTAGTTAACGTAATTTAGGGTGGTAACTCAGCCCTTTTTCGTCCAGATCGCGGCGAAAAACCCATCGGTCTGGTGCAGATGGGGCCACAGGCGCAAATAACCATGGCCCGATGCGCCGCCGCTGCACAGGCGTTGGGCGCCTTCCACCTTGAGCTGCTGCAGCACGTCCCCCGCGTCCAGCGGCACGAAGTCGGGGTGCTCCGCGCCAAAGGCCTCGGCGATGGCCTCGTTCTCCTGCGGCAGGATGCTGCAGGTGGCGTACACGAGGCGTCCGCCCGGCTTGAGCAGGCGGGCTGCGCTCTCCAGGATGGCCGCCTGCTTGGCGGTCAGTTCCTCCACGGCCTTGGCCGACTGGCGCCACTTGAGGTCCGGGTTGCGCCGCAAGGTGCCCAGGCCGGAGCACGGCGCATCGACCAGCACGCGGTCGATCTTGCCCGCCAGGCGCTTGATGCGCTCGTCGCGCTCGTGCGCGATGGCGGCGGGGTGCACGTTCGACAGGCCCGAGCGCGCCAGCCGGGGCTTGAGGGCTTCGAGCCGGTGGGCCGACACGTCGAACGCATACAGGCGCCCGGTGCTGCGCATGGCCGCGCCGATGGCCAGCGTCTTGCCGCCGGCGCCCGCACAGAAGTCCACCACCATCTCGCCGCGCTTGGCGTCGAGCAGCAGCGCCAGCAGCTGCGAGCCTTCGTCCTGCACCTCGATGGCGCCGCGCGTGAAGGCGGGGAGCTTGGTCAGCGCAGGCTTGCCCTCGATGCGCAGGCCCCAGGGCGAATACGGTGTAACTACGGATTTGATAGCTGCTTGCGCAAGCTCCTTCTGGGTTTCAGCCCGTTTTTCCTTCAAGACGTTGACACGCAGGTCCAGCGGCGCGCTCTGCGCCAGGCTGTCCATGAGGGGCCAGAAACCATCGCCTAACTGGTCCTTGAGCGGCTGCACCAGCCATTCAGGCAGGTTGTGGCGGTGACGCTCCAGCAGGTCGGCGGGCTGGACGGCGTCGCACTGGTCGAGCCAGTGCTTCTCCTGCTCGGTCAGCGCGCTCTTGAGGAAGTCACGCGGGCCATGGAAGCCCAGGATGGCCAGGCGGCGTTCCTTGGGGCCGGAGCCCGAGGGCGCGAAGTGGTCGAACAGCAGCTTCTTGCGCAGCACGGTGTAGACGGTTTCGGCCAGCGTGGCGCGCTCGCGGGGCCCCAGGCCCCGGTGGTCGCGGAAGTAGCGCGACACCACCGCGTCGGCGGGGTGTTCGAAGGTGAGGGTGAGGCGGACGAGTTCAGCGCAGGCGTCGAGAAGGGCTTTGGGATGCATGCCCCGATTGTCCCATCGCGGGCGTCAAGAACCTGTTCTCAGCGGCTGAAGACCGGATCGAACGCGTAGCGCTGGATTTCCTTGAGGCTCGGCGACTCGCCCGCCCACAGCGCGAGCGCCGGGCCCGGCAGGCTGAGGTTGCGCTCCAGGCTGCGGCACAGGTGGTAGCGGCTTTCGTCGTCCATGCCCGGCAGGTCCACGAACACCAGGTAGGCCCGGCGCTGCGGGTGCTCGCGCAGGTTCTTGCGCACCAGCCAGCAGCGGGCCACGGGGGCGCAGCGGGCCAGCTCCGCCTGCAGCTCGGCCAGCTCGAAGGCGCTGAGGTCGTGCCGGGTGACCTGGCTGAAGAACGGCGTGCCCGAGAGCTCTTCCCAGGCGCGTTCCTCGGACTCCTGCGCGCGCTCCAGCCGCTTGCGCCACTGCTTGAAGGCGGCGGCATCGTGCTCCAGCCCCAAGCGCGGGGTTTCCAGCTCGGCCAGCGCGGTGCGGGCGGCCCAGTAGCGGTCGCTGCTCCCGGCTTCCCACAGCCGGTGCAGCAGCATGAGCTTGCCGTCGCGGTCGTCCTCGGGCAGGCAGGGCACGAGCCCGCGCAGGGCGGCGGGGTATTCGGCACTGCGCTCCAGCGCGGTCTCGTACAGGCGGCGCACGTCGGCGCGCGGGTCCAGGTGGCGCTGCAGGCGTGCCAGCTCCACCAGTTCGGCCGCGCTGGCCTGGGCCATGGATGCGGCCAGGGCCTCGGCGCGGGCGCGCACCCGGCCCAGCCAGGCGTGGTGCTGCTTCCATTCCGTGGCGTTGTCGCGGCACCATTGCTTGTCGAAGTGCGCCACCCAGCGCTTGGCTTCGGGCCCCAGCAGGGCCAGGGCGTTGCCGCGCGACCAGTCGGGCAGCGTGGGCGCGGCGTCCAGCGCCTCGATGCGGTCGCGCAGGCCCGGGTGGGTGTCGTCCACGCTGCTCAGGCGCTTGAGCGCCTGGCGCAGCGCGTCGTTGGCGAAGGCCGCGTCGGGCGGCTCGGCCAGGCGGCGGCGCATGCTGCGGTAAGGCCCCACCGGCAGCGGGTTGCCCGCGGCGGCGCACCAGTGGTTGCCCCAGAACTCGGCCTGCAGCCAGGCGCCGCGGATCTCGATCTCGGCCAGCGCCGCGGCGGCCACCTCGCGGCCCAGCAGGCGGCCCGCGATGCGGTCAGCCTCGTATTCGTCCTGGCGGGCCAGCGCGAAGGTCTTGGCGCAAAAGCGCGGGAAGTACCAGCGCATGAAGGCCTGCGTGGCGGCAGCCACCGGGCCTTCGTCGTCGGCCAGGTTGTGGTTCAGGCGCATCCACGACAGGCGGGTGCGGTAGATCCACGCGGCGAACCGGCCATGGTCGCCGCGCAGGTGGCCGTATTCATGGGCCAGCACGGCCAGGAAGCGCGGCCGGTCCAGCGCCATGAGCAGCGGCAGGCCGATGGTCAGGTGGTTCACCGCACCGCCGAGCAGGCCCCAGCGCGGCACCTGCTGGATGCTGGCGTTGAACTCGTCGTTCAGCCAGACCTTGTGGATGGGCGGCCCCTTGATCTTGCGGCGGATGCGCTCCAAAGCCTCGAAGAGCTCGGGCGCCTCCAGCGCAGTGATCTCCACGCCCTCGGGCGCCTCCAGCCGCACCCACAGGGCGCGCAGGCTCGTCCACAGCAGCCCCACCGCCGCGATCAGCAGCCACACCATCCAGAATCGGAAGCGCCCCTGCAGCAGTTGCGGCAGCACCCACAGCACCATGCCCGCCGCGAGCGCCAGGCAGCCCAGCACCCAGGCATAGCCCAGCGCGGCAAAGGCCGCCACGCTGCGCCGGTAGGCGCTGCTGTTCTCGGCGCTGGCATGCTCGCTCATGCGCACCATGTGCACAAAATCTGCCTGGTCCACGGTTTTCCCTCTTATTTTTCGAACCCGCCATCCTAACGAACCATGAACGACGACGATCTGCCCGCACTGATCCGCACGCCCCCAGGCCTGTACCGCCATTACAAGGGCATGCTCTACGAGGTGCTGGACACGGTGCGCCACAGCGAAACCCTGGAGCCCATGACGCTGTACCGCGCCCTGTACGGCCAGCGCGGCCTGTGGGTGCGGCCCGCAGCCATGTTCGAAGAGCAGGTGCGGGTGGACGGCGTGCTGCGGCCGCGCTTCGAGCGGTGCAGCGACGGCGCCGAAAAAATATGATTCAAATTGGCCTCCAGCGCTTATCTATCAAGCGCCAGCAGCTATTCTTTGAATAGCAATTTTCGGCAAGGGCGCCACCTACCTGCCGCCTCCGCCACGTCCTACACACCGTGAGCGGTTTCCTGCCTAACTTTGGTTCCATGAACCCGAAAGCAGGAGACGCGCCATGGGCTACGTGTTGCAAGGATTGTTTGGAGAACGCTCCATTACCAAGGTGGCCGGCCTGTTCGCGCTGCAGCGCCAGGCCGAGGCCTGTGTGGACCAGATACTGCGCTCCGGCGCCGTAAACGCGCGCCAGGTTCGGTTGCTGGGCCCGCAGGACGCGCGCCGCTCGCGCGAGGAACTGGTGGGCCGGGCGCTGGAGCCCGAGAGCCGGGGCATCGCCCGCACCTTCCTGCAGGCCCACCTGGTGGCCGGCCTGGCGGGCGCGGTGGCGGGGCTGGCACTGTTCATATGGTTCTGGCGCGCGGGCCAGCCCATGGTGGCCAGCAGCCCGCTGCTGGCATTCATCGCCATCATGGGCTTTGCCACCACCTTCGGCCTGCTGCTGGGCGGGCTGCTGACGCTGCGGCCTGACCATGTGCGGCTCATCACCCGCGTACGCTCGGCGCTGCGCCAGAACCAGTGGGCGGTGGTGGCCCATCCCACCGATGCACAGCAGACGGAACGCGTGCGCGAGGTGCTGGAGAAGAACGACGCCGAAGTGGTCAGCACCCTGTAGCTGGTGCTGCAGTTCGCGTTTACAGCCGCTGCACCAGCGCCCTGACGGCGCGGGGGTAGATCACATGCTCCTGCGTGAGCACCCGGGCCGCCAGCGTGTCGGCCGTGTCGCCGGGCAGCACCGGCACCACGGCCTGGTCCAGGATGGGCCCCACGTCGAGTTCCGCCGTGACCTGGTGCACGGTGACGCCTGCGAACCGGCACCCTGCGTCGATGGCGCGCTGGTGCGTGTTCAGACCCGTGAAGGCGGGCAGCAGCGAGGGGTGGATGTTGACCAGGCGCCCCGCATAGCGCGCCACGAAACCCGGGGTGAGGATGCGCATGAACCCCGCCAGCACCACCAGCGCGGGCGCATGCCGGTCGATGAGGGCCGCAAGCTCGGCATCGAAGGCCTCCCGGCTGGCAAATCCCTTGTGGTCCAGCACCTCGGCCGCAATGCCCTGCTCGCGCGCAAACACCAGCCCCGCGGCATCGGGCTTGTTGCTGACCACGGCCGCCACCCGGGCGCCATGGCGCTCCTCCCACTTCTCCTGCTGCGCGGCGCGCACGATGGCCGCCATGTTGGAGCCCGCGCCAGAGATCAAAATCACGATGTTCTTCATTTGCCGCCAATTATCCCAGCCATGCCTTTCGACCCCGCCACCCGCCCCCTGACTCCCAACGAAGCCCGCGTGCTCGCCACCCTGATGGAAAAGGCCCGCACCGTGCCCGACAGCTACCCCATGTCGCTGAACGGCCTGGTCACCGGCTGCAACCAGAAGACCAGCCGCGACCCGGTGATGAACCTCACCGACGCCGAGGCGCAGGAAGCGCTGGATTCGCTCAAGCTCCTGATGCTGGCCTTCGAGACCAGCGGCGGCCGCACCACGCGGTGGGAGCACAACTTCCAGCGCGGCGTGGGCGTGCCCGAGCAGTCGGCCGTGCTGCTGGGCCTCCTGATGCTGCGCGGCCCGCAGACGGCGGGCGAGCTGCGCATCAACGCCGAGCGCTGGTACCGTTTTGCCGACATTTCCTCGGTCGAGGCTTTCCTGGACGAATTGCAGGAGCGCAGCGCCGACAAGGGCGGCCCGCTGGTCGTGCTGCTGCCCCGCGCGCCCGGTGCGCGCGAGCAACGCTGGGCACACCTGCTCTGCGGCCCCGTGGATGCCAGCACGGGCGCGGGCCCGGCCAGCAGCACCGGCGGCGCCCCCGGCCTGCAGGCCCGCGTGGAAGCGCTCGAAGCCGAGGTGGCCGCGCTGCGCACGCTGGTGCAGCGCATGGCCGACGAGCTCGGCGTGTCGCCGTCTGGACAGCTATAAAAAGCACGACCGTGCTACAAACGGGAACTCAATAGGAGACGCACCGCATGGATCTCGCATTCACCCCCGAAGAGCAGGCCTTCCGCGAAGAAGTTCGCGCCTGGGTCCGCGCCCATCTCCCGCAGGAGATTTCCCACAAGGTCCACAACGCCCTGCGCCTGACCCGCGCGGACATGCAGGGCTGGGCCAAGATCCTGGGCAAGAAGGGCTGGCTCGGCTTCGGCTGGCCCAAGCAATTCGGCGGCCCGGGCTGGACCGCCGTGCAAAAGCACCTGTTCGAGGAAGAGTGCGCCCTGGCCGGCGCGCCGCGCATCATCCCCTTCGGCCCCGTGATGGTGGCCCCGGTGATCATGGCCTTCGGCAGCCCCGAGCAGCAACAGCGCTTCTTGCCCGGCATCGCCAGCGGCGAAGTCTGGTGGAGTCAGGGCTACAGCGAGCCGGGCTCGGGCTCGGACCTCGCCAGCGTCAAGACCCGCGCCGAGCGCGTGGGCGACAAGTACATCGTGAACGGCCAGAAGACCTGGACCACGCTGGGCCAGTACGGCGACTGGATGTTCAACCTGGTGCGCACCAGCAACGAAGGCAAGCCGCAAACCGGCATCTCCTTCCTGCTGCTGGACATGAAGAGCCCCGGCGTGACGGTGCGCCCGATCAAGCTGCTCGACGGCGAGTGCGAGGTCAACGAGGTGTTCTTCGACAACGTCGAGGTGCCCGCCGACCAGCTCATCGGCGAGGAGAACAAGGGCTGGACCTACGCCAAGCACCTGCTAAGCCACGAGCGCACCAACATCGCCGACGTGAACCGCAGCAAGCGCGAGCTGGAGCGCCTGAAGCGCATCGCCAAGGCCGAGGGCCTGTGGGACGACCAGCGCTTTCGCGACCAGATCGCGCTGCTCGAAGTGGACGTGGTGGCGCTGGAGATGATGGTGCTGCGCGTGCTGTCGAACGAGAAGAGCGGCAAGAACTCGCTCGACATCGCCGGCCTCTTGAAGATCAAGGGCAGCGAGATCCAGCAGCGCTACGCCGAGCTGATGATGCTGGCCGCCGGCCCGTTCGCCCTGCCCTTCATCGAGGAAGCCATGGAAGCCGGCTGGCAAGGCGACTTCCCCGGCGGCGAGGCTGGCAACGCGCCGCTCGCATCGACCTACTTCAACCTGCGCAAGACCACCATCTACGGCGGCAGCAACGAAGTGCAGCGCAACATCGTCGCCCAAACCGTGCTGGGCTGAGGCCCCGAGGAGACAAGACATGGATTTCGATTTTTCCGACGACCAGCAATCCCTGCGCGACGCCGTGCGCAAGTGGGTGGACAAGGGCTACAGCTTCGAGCGCCGCCGCGCCATCGTCGCGGCCGGCGGCTTCGACCGCACCGCCTACGGCGAACTGGCCGAGCTGGGCCTGACGGCCCTCACCGTGCCCGAAGCCCACGGCGGCCTGGGCCAGGGCGCCATCGACGCCATGGTGGCCATGGAGGAACTGGGCCGCGGCATCGTGCTGGAGCCGCTGGCGCAGACCTTGGTCGCTACCAGCGTGCTGTCGCACCACGCCCCCGAGGCGGTGCAGGCCGCGTGGTTGCCGCGCATCGCCAGCGGCGAGGCGCTGGTGGTGCTCGCGCACCAGGAGCGCAAGGCACGCTACCGCCTTGGCGTTTGCGAGGCAAAAGCGGCCCAAACGCCCACGGGGCATGCGCTGACAGCTACCAAAAGCATAGTATCCGCGGGGGAT
>Ga0222425_100310_pt1 | contig 15345 bp, 14 predicted proteins | sample 2B1ome_2_FD_180089 | JGI IMG/M metagenome (GOLD analysis project Ga0222425, IMG submission 180089) | Enriched microbial communities from leaf-cutter ant dump, University of Wisconsin, Madison, United States - 2B150A (version 2) | ecosystem: Environmental > Terrestrial > Nest > Insects nest > Nest... | reverse complement strand
AGGTGCCGATCTGCCGCTGCTCCTACGCGCCCTACGCGCGCGCCATGGTGCGCATCTGCCGCGAGGAGAGCTTCCACCAGCGCCAGGGCTACGACGCGCTGCTCACCATGATGCAGCAGGGCACCGACGCGCAGCGCGCCATGGTGCAGGATGCGGTCAACCGGTGGTGGTGGCCGTCGATCATGATGTTCGGCCCGCCGGACGACCAGTCGCCCAACTCCGCGCAGTCCATGCGCTGGGGCATCAAGCGTGTCTCCAACGACACGCTGCGCCAGAAGTTCATCGACGCCACCGTCGAGCAGGCCAAGGTGCTGGGCGTCACGCTGCCTGACCCCGACCTCAAGTGGAACGAGGAGCGCCAGCACTACGACTACGGCGCCATCGACTGGAGCGAGTTCTGGCGCGTGATCGGCGGCGACGGCCCCTGCAACGAGGAACGCCTGGGCGCCCGCGTCAAGGCCTGGGAGGACGGCGCCTGGGTGCGCGAGGCCGCCCTGGCGCACGCTGCCAAGCACGCGCCCGTCCAGGCCGCGGCCTGACCCCCTTCTTTCCCCCACGGTGATCCCCATGACGACGACAAACACCTCTTCTCCCGACTCCGCCACGGCCACGGAATGGCCGCTGTGGGAGGTCTTCGTGCGCAGCAAGGCCGGGCTGGACCACAAGCACTGCGGCAGCCTGCACGCCGCCGACTCCGGCATGGCGATCCAGCTGGCGCGCGATGTCTATACGCGCCGGCAGGAAGGCACCAGCGTCTGGGTGGTGCGCTCCGACCAGATCGTGGCCAGCGACCCGGGCGAGAAGGGCATGTACTTCGACCCGTCCGAAGACAAGATCTACCGCCACCCCACCTTCTACGTGCTGCCCGCGGCCGTGGACCACATGTAAGGAAGGCCGCATCCATGCCGCAAGCCAGCATCGCCATCCGCCGCGAGCCCGCCGTGCAGTACCTGCTGCGCCTGGGGGACACCTGCCTCATCCTGGGCCAGCGCGTGGCCGAATGGTGCGGCCACGGCCCCATCCTGGAAGAGGACATCGCCCTGACCAACATGGCGCTGGACCTGATCGGCCAGGCCCGCGCACTGCTGACCCGCGCCGGGCAGGCGGACGGCCAGGGGCACGACGAGGACCAACTGGCCTTCCTGCGCGACGAGCGCGACTACTTCAACCCCACCCTGGTGGAGCTGCCACGCGGCGACTTCGCCTTCACCATGGTGCGCAACGCCATGGCGGCGACGCTGCTCAAGCACGTGTGGGAGCGCCTGGCCAGCTCCAGCGACGCGGAGCTGGCGGCCATTGCCGGCAAGGCCGTGAAGGAGGCGCGCTACCACCAGCAGCACGCGGCCGACTGGGTGGCCCGCCTGGGCGACGGCACGGCGGAGTCGCGCCGCCGCACGCAGGCCGCGCTGGCCACGCTGTGGCGCTACGTGCCGGAGCTGTTCGCGCCCGATGCGGTGGACGAGGCCGCGCAGGCCGCCGGCCTGGGCCCCCGCTGGGCCGACCTGCGCGAGGCCTGGATGGCCGACATGGCACAGATCCTGGCCGCCGCCGACCTGGCCGTGCCGCAGGAATCGGCCTTCCGCAGCACGGGCCGGCAGGGCGTGCACAGCGAGCACATGGGCTACATCCTGGCCGAGATGCAGCACCTGCAGCGCAGCTACCCCGGGGGCGCATGGTGATGGCCGAAGCCCTGGCCCCTCCCGCCGCGCAGTCCGCGCGGATGGAGCGCGCCTGGCAGGTGCTGGACGACGTCATGGACCCCGAGGTGCCGGCCGTGTCGCTGCGCGACCTGGGCATCGTCCGCGACGTGCGCCTGTGCGAAGAGGCGCTCGGCAAGGTGCTGGAGGTGGTGCTCACGCCCACCTATTCCGGCTGCCCGGCCACCGAGGTCATCGAGGCGGACGTGCTCGCCGCCATCACCGCCGCGGGCCTGGGCCCGGCCCGGGTCACCTTGCAGCGAGCCCCGGCCTGGACCACTGACTGGATCACCGCACAGGGCCGCGAGCGCCTGCGCGCCTACGGCATCGCCCCGCCGGGCCCTGTGGCGGCGGGCGCCGAGGTGCCGCTGCGCTTCGTGCCCCGCGCCGCGCTGGCGCCCGCCCCGGAGTGCCCGCACTGCGGCAGCCCCCGCACCGAGCGCCTGTCGGCCTTCGGCTCCACGGCCTGCAAGGCCCTGTACCGCTGCCTGGCCTGCCGCGAGCCGTTCGAGCACTTCAAGCCGCTGTGAACCACCCACCCATGATTCCCCAAGGAAAGCACTGACATGAGCGTCATCTTCCACCCCCTGCGCGTGCGCGCCATCCAGCCCGACACGGCCGAGGCGGTCATCGTCTCCTTCGACGTGCCGCCCGAGCTGCGCGAGGTGTTCGGCTTCACCCAGGGCCAGTACCTCACGCTGCGCACCGACATCGACGGCCAGGACCTGCGCCGCTCCTACTCCATCTGCGCCGGCGTGGACGACGCCGAGCTGCGCGTGGGCGTTCGCAAGGTCAACGGCGGCGTCTTCTCCAACTGGATCAACACACGGCTGCAGGTGGGCGACACGCTGCAGGTCATGGCGCCGCAGGGGCGCTTCTTCGTGCCGCTGGAGCCCACGGCGCACCGGCACTACCTGGGCATCGCGGGCGGCAGCGGCATCACGCCCATCCTCTCGATCATGAAGACCGTGCTGGCGCGGGAGCTGAACAGCCGCTTCACGCTGATCTACGGCAACCGCACGCTGCAGTCCACCATGTTCAAGGAGGAGATCGAGGACCTCAAGAACCGCTACCTCACCCGCCTGGTGCTGCACCACGTCTTCTCGGCGGAGCAGACCGACGCGCCGCTGAACATGGGCTTCGTCAACCGCGAGAAGCTCGCGGAGTTCCTGAAAACGCTGATCCCCGCGCAGCGCATCGACGAGGCCTTCATCTGCGGCCCGTTCCAGATGAACGACGAGGCCGAGGCCGCGCTGATCGCCGGCGGCGTGCCCGCCGAGCGCATCCACGTCGAGCGCTTCGGCATCGCGCTGCCGGCGGGCGGCCAGGTGGGTGCGGTGGTGCACGAGGCACTGCCCGGCGATGCGGCGCATGCGCGGGTCGCCATCGTGCGGGACGGGCTGCGGCGCGAGTTCGCGTTCAGCAAGGACCAGGCGAGCATCCTGGACGCGGCCTCGGCGGCAGGCCTGGAGGTGCCGTTCTCCTGCACCTCCGGCGTGTGCGGCACCTGCCGCGCCAAGTGCGTGGAAGGCGAGGTGCGCATGGAGCGCAACTTCGCGCTCGACAAGGCCGAGGTGGCGGCGGGCTTCGTGCTCACCTGCCAGTGCCGGCCGCTGACGCCGAACGTGGTGCTGTCGTTCGATGAGCGCTGACGGGCGGCGATGCGGCAAGATGGCGGCCCCACCACGAAAGCAGAGGAAAACTGTCCATGGCCCGAGGGCGATCTCCCGGATACGAGGACCAGCGCGAAATGATCCTGAACCAGGCGGCTGCGCTGTTCGCGCGGCGCGGCTACCCTGCCACCTCGATGAACGAGGTGGCGGAGGCCTGCGGCCTGTCCAAGCCCACGCTCTACCACTACTTCAAGGACAAGTACAACCTGCTGGTGCACATCGCCGACGGCCACGTCTCGCGCCTACAGGCCCTGGTGGAAGAGGTCGAGGCGCAGAACCTGCCCCCCGAGCCCCGGCTGCGCGCGCTGATCCAGCGCTTCGTCGAGGAATATGCCGAGGCCCAGCATGCCCACCGCGTGCTGACGGAAGACGTGAAGTTCCTGCAGCCCGAGGACAGCGAGCGCGTGCTGGGCAAGGAGCGGGCCGTGGTGGCCGCCTTCGCCGGCGCGCTGGCCCAGATGCGGCCCGACACGGAAGCCGCGGGCCTGACCAAGGCCCTCACCATGCTGTTGTTCGGCATGATCAACTGGATGTTCACCTGGCTGCGGCCCGACGGCGAGCTCGACTACGAGGCCATGGCGCCCATCGTGGCGGACCTGTTCTTCGGCGGCGTGCCGGCCGTGCGCACGCCGGGCGCGGTGGCGGAGGCCCTGCCATGACCGCGGCCGCGCTCTCGGGTTTTTACCTAAACAAATGCATTAGACATTGGCGAATTTCTTGCCTAACATCAAGAAGTTTCGTTTAGATAAATTCATTTATCAATAAAAAATCCCCGCCGTGCTGATCCTTCATCCGCAACGATTTCAACCAAGGAGACAACCATGAAGAAACGCAACGCTTTTTCCCTCGCCCTGGCGGCCGTGGCCGCAGCCCTGGCCTGCAGCCCGGCCCTGGCCGACATCAATGTCGGCGTCACGGTGTCGGCCACGGGCCCGGCGGCATCGCTGGGCATTCCCGAGAAGAACACCATCGCCCTGATGCCCCGCACCATCGCGGGCGAAAAGGTCAACTACATCGTGCTCGACGACGCGTCGGACACCACCACGGCCGTGGGCAACACGCGCAAGCTCATCAGCGAGAGCAAGGTGGACGTGATCCTGGGCTCCAGCACCACGCCCAACTCGCTGGCCATGATCGACGTGGCCGCCGAGTCGCAGACGCCCATGATCTCCATGGCCGCCTCGGCGCGCATCGTCGAGCCCATGGACCCCAAGCGCAAGTGGGTCTTCAAGACGCCGCAGAACGACATCATGATGTCGCTGGCCATCGTGGACCACATGTCCAACGCCGGCGTCAAGACCGTGGCCTTCATCGGCTTCTCGGACGCCTACGGCGAAGGCTGGTACCAGGAGTTCACCAAGGCCGCCGCCATCAAGAAGATCCAGATCGTGGCCAACGAGCGCTATGCGCGCACCGACACCTCGGTGACGGGCCAGACGCTCAAGATGATCTCGGCCAAGCCCGACGCGGTGCTCATCGCCGGCTCCGGCACGCCCGCGGCGCTGCCGCAGAAGGCGCTCAAGGAGCGCGGCTTCACCGGCAAGGTCTACCAGACGCACGGCGTGGCCAACGCCGACTTCCTGCGCGTGGGCGGCAAGGACGTGGAAGGCACCTTCCTGCCTTCGGGCCCCGTGCTGGTGGCCTCGCAGCTGCCCGCGTCCCACCCGGTGAAGAAGTCCGCCATGGCCTACGTGGCGGCCTATGAGGCGGCCCACGGCAAGGACAGCGTCTCCACCTTCGGCGCCCACGGCTGGGATGCCGGCGTGCTGATGGCCGCCGCCGTGCCCGCCGCCCTCAAGAAGGCCAAGCCCGGCACGGTGGAGTTCCGCGTGGCGCTGCGCGACGCGCTGGAGCAAGTCAAGGAAGTGCCCGGCGCGCACGGCATCTTCAGCATGTCGCCCGAAGACCACCTGGGCCTGGACCAGCGCGCGCGCGTGATGGTCAAGATCGAGAACGGCACCTGGAAATATATCCCTTGACCCCCCCTGAGGCGCTGCGCGCCTTCCCCCCTGGGGGACGACGCCAGGGGCCTGGCAAAGCCAGTTCCCCGGCGTCTGCTGGCCTGGGGCGCGCCGGTTTTGGAGGCCGGGAAATTTAATAAAAATAGCCTCTAGCGCTTATCTGGTAAGCGCTAGTAGCTATCGAATATATAGTGCGTGCCGGCCTGCCGCTTCTGAAAGAAAGCCGAATATGGATTTGCAGATTGCCCTGCTGCTGGGGCAGGACGGCATCGTCAACGGCGCCATCTATGGATTGATGGCGCTGGCGCTGGTGCTGGTTTTTTCCGTCACCCGGGTGATCTTCATTCCCCAGGGCGAGTTCGTGGCCTTCGGCGCGCTCACCATGGCCATGATGCAGGCGGGCCGGGTGCCGACCACCCTGTGGCTGCTGCTGGCGCTGGCGGCCGTGGTGCTCGTGGTCGAGGCCATCCGCTACCAGAGCGGCAGCCCGGTCAACTGGCCCGCCACGCTGGTCTGGTGCGTGGGCCTGCCGTTGCTCGCCTGCGCGCTGGCCCTGGGGCTGCGCCCCACGTCGCTGGCCCTGCAGGCGCTGACCGCGCTGGTGCTGATCACGCCGCTCGGGCCGCTGCTCTACCGGCTGGCGTTCCGGCCGCTGGCCGATGCCTCGGTCCTCATGCTGCTCATCGTCTCGGTGGCCCTGCACGGCGTGCTGGTGGGGCTGGGGCTGCTGTTCTTCGGCGCCGAGGGCTCGCGCACGCCGCCGTTCTCGGACGCGCGCTTCGACCTGGGCGGCATTCCCGTGTCCGGCCAGTCACTGGTGGTGCTGGGCACCACGCTGGCGCTGGTGGTCCTGCTGTTCTTGTTCTTCGGTCGTTCCATGGTGGGCAAGGCCCTGCGCGCCACGGCCATCAACCGCGTGGGCGCGCGGCTCATGGGCATTCCCACCGAGCTGTCCGGCGACGTGAGCTTCGCGCTGGCCGCGCTGATCGGCGCGGTCTCGGGCCTGCTCATCGCGCCGCTCACCACGGTCTATTACGACACCGGCTTCCTGATCGGGCTCAAGGGCTTCGTGGCCGCCATCGTCGGCGGGCTGGCCAGCTACCCGCTGGCGCTGGCCGGCGCGCTGCTGGTCGGGCAGCTCGAGGCCTTTGCCTCGTTCTGGGCCAGCGCATACAAGGAGGTCCTGGTGTTCACGCTGATTGTTCCGGTGCTGTGGTGGCGTTCGCTGAACAGCCGCCACGTGGAGGAGGACGAATGAGCGCGCCTTCCCACACCCCTTCCGCCGCCGTGCCCGCGCAGGCGGTACAGCGCGGCATCGTCACGCGCACCCAGCTCACGCTGGCGGGCGTGGCCCTGCTGGCGCTGGCCTGGAACTGGCTGCCGGACTTCACGGTCGTCATGCTCTGCTACATCGGCCTGTACGCCATCGTGGCCGCCGGGCTGGTCATGCTGACCGGCGTGGGCGGCATGACCTCGTTCGGCCAGGCCGCGTTCGTCGGCATCGGCGCCTATGCCACGGCCTGGGTCTGCACCGCGCCCGCATCCGTGCAGGCGCTCGGCGCCCTGGTGGGCATGGCGGGCCTGCCTTGGGCGGGGCTGGCGCTCGGGCTGGTGCTGACCTTCGCGGTGGCCTGGGGGCTGGGGGCCGTCACGCTCAAGCTGTCGGGCCACTACCTGCCGCTGTGCACCATCGCCTGGGGCCTCTCCCTGTACTACCTGTTCGGCAACATGCAGTTCCTGGGCGGGCAGACGGGCATCACCGGCGTGCCGCCCCTGATGCTGGGCGACGTGTCGCTGGCCTCGCCGCGCGCCATCGGCGTGCTGATCTGGGCCGTGCTGCTGGCCGCGCTGTGGCTGCTGCACAACCTGCTCGATTCGCGCGAGGGCCGCGCCATCCGCGCGCTCAAGGGCGGGCGGGTGATGGCCGAGTCCATGGGCGTGGACACGGCGCACTACCGCATCAAGCTCTTCGTGCTGGCGGCGCTGCTGGCGGCCGTCTCCGGCTGGCTCTACGCCCACCTCCAGCGTTTCGTGAGCCCGACGCCGTTCAACCTCAACATCGGCATCGAATACCTGTTCATGGCCGTGGTGGGCGGCGCCGGCCACCTGTGGGGCGCGGTGCTGGGCGCCGCGCTGATCACGCTGCTCAAGGAAAAGCTGCAGGACATCCTGCCCTCGCTGCTGGGCAGCAGCGGCAACTTCGAGATCATCGTCTTCGGCCTGCTGATGGTGCTGGTGCTGCAGCGCTTCGCCGACGGCCTGTGGCCCACGCTGCAACGCCTGGGCGAGCGCTGGCTGCGCCGCGACGCCCCGCGCGTCGTGCGCGAGGCCGCGCCGCTGGCCCAGCGCACCCTGCCGGCCCCCGGCACGGTGCTGCTGCAGGCGCGCGACGTGACCAAGCGCTTCGGCGGCCTGGTGGCCAACAACGCCGTGTCCATGGATGTGAAGGCCGGCGAGGTTCATGCCCTCATCGGCCCCAATGGCGCGGGCAAGAGCACCTTCTTCAACATGATCTCGGGCGTGGACGACGCGACGGAAGGCGAGGTCCGCCTGATGGACCAGGCCATGCTGCGCCGCCCCTCGCGCACCTTCGCCCGCTTGGGCCTGGCGCGCACCTTCCAGCACGTGCGCCTGCTGGGGCAGCGCAGCGTGGTCGAGAACGTGGCCCTGGGCGCGCACCAGCGCGCCCGCCGGGGCTGGATCGCCTCCATGCTGCGCCTGGACCGCGCCGAGGAAGCCGCCCTGCTGGCCGAGGCGCGCCGCCAGATCGAGCGTTGCGGCCTGGGCCCCTATGCCGACATGCCCGCCGCCTCGCTGGCCCTGGGGCAGCAGCGCATCGTGGAGATCGCCCGCGCCCTGGCGGGCCAGCCCGCGCTGCTGCTGCTCGACGAGCCGGCGGCCGGCCTGCGGCACCTGGAAAAGCGCGCCCTGGCCGACCTGCTGCGCCAGCTGCGCGCGGAAGGCCTGGGCATTCTGGTGGTGGAACACGACATGGAGTTTGTGATGAACCTGGCGGACCGCATCACGGTGCTGGAATTCGGCTGCGTGATCTCCCGGGGCACGCCGCAACAGGTGCAGCGCGACCAGCGCGTGCTGGACGCCTACCTGGGCGGCGGCGACGACCTGCCGCCCGCGGAGGCCGCGCCATGACCGCGCTGCTGCAACTGGAGGACCTGAGCGTGTCCTACGGCCCGGTGGAGGCCGTGCACAAGGTGGGCCTGGCCGTGGAGGAGGGCGAGATCGTCACCGTCATCGGCCCCAACGGCGCGGGCAAGACCACGCTGCTGTGCGCGGCCATGGGGCTGCTGCCGGCCAGCGGCACCATCGCGTTCGCGGGCAGCCGCATCGCGCGCCCCAGCGTCGAGGCCATGGTGGCGCAGGGCGTGGCGCTGGTGCCCGAAAAGCGCGAGCTGTTCGGCGAGATGTCGGTGGAGGACAACCTGCAGCTCGGCGGCTTCTCGCGCTGGCGGCGCGGCCAGCGCGACCAGGCGCAGCGCATGCAGGAGGTGTTCGGCATCTTCCCCCGGCTGCGCGAGCGCCGGGCGCAGCTCGCGTCCACGCTCTCCGGCGGGGAGCGGCAGATGCTCGCCATCGGCCGCGCCCTCATGGCCCGCCCGCGCCTGCTGATGCTGGACGAGCCCTCGCTGGGCCTGGCCCCGCTGATCGTGCGCGAGGTGCTGCAGGTGGTCTCTTCGCTGCGCTCGCTCGGTGTCTCCGTGCTGCTGGTGGAGCAGAACGCGCGCGCGGCCCTGCGCGTGGCGGACCGCGCCTACGTGTTGGAGATGGGAGCCGTCGCGCTGTCGGGCCCCGCGCAGGACCTGCTCAGCGACCGCCGCATCATCGATACCTACCTCGGCATCGGTGGCGCGGCGCAGACGGGGGCCGCAGAAGCCGCCGCCTGACCCTTGCGCGTGCCGCGCTGCGCGGCACGTTCCATTCCTCATCCCCTCCATTTCCGCAGGCCGTGCGCGGCACCGGAGGGCTTTGTGCGCCTTGCAGAACCCAACAATCCAGGAGACAGACACCATGCGAGCAGCAATCCGGTTCTTCCTATCCCACTTCCCCACCTTTGGCGCGTCCGCCGCGTTGGCCCTGGGCCTCGCGGGCAGCCCGGCCAGGGCGCAGGACAGCGCGGGCGTGACGGACACCGAGATCGTCATCGGCCAGTCGTGCCAGCTCAGCGGCCCGCTGGCTGCGCTCACCAGCGAGGTGCGCCAGGGAGCCAGCCTCTACTTCGACCAGGTCAATGCCGCAGGCGGCGTGCGCGGCCGCAAGATCCGCGTGGTGGCCCTCGACGATGCCTACGACCCCAAGAGGGCGGCCGAGAACACCCGCAAGCTGATCGACGAAGAGAAGGTGCTGGCGCTGTTCCAGTACGCCGGCACCCCGCCGGCGCTGGCGGGGCTGGCGATCGCCGAGGAGCGCGGCGTGCCGTTCATCGCGCCGTTCACGGGGGCGGACGGCCTGCGCCAGGCCAGCAGCCGCTACGTCTTCAACATCAAGGCGGGCTATGCGGCCGAGCTGGACGCCACGGTGAAGCAGCTGGCCTCGGTGGGCATCTCGCGCATCGCGGCGGTGTACCTGAACAACCCCTTCGGCACGGGCGGGCTGGCCTCGGTAGAGAAATCCGTGAAGGCCCACAACGTGGCCCTGGTGGCCCAGGCGCCGCTGGAGGTGGACGGCTCGAAGATGGCCGCCGCCGTGGAGGTGGTGGCCAGGCAGACGCCGCAGGCCATCGTGGTGATCAGCGCCGGCAAGCCCAGCGTGGACTTCGTGGACGCCTACCTGGCCGCCGGCCACAAGAGCACCTTCTACATGCTTTCGGTCATCAGCAATGCGCAGCTCGTGCAGGCGCTGGGCGAGCGCGCCCGGGGCGTGGTGGTGTCCCAGGTGGTGCCGTCGCCGTGGAACATGAGCATGCCCATCACGCGCGAATTCCAGGCGCTGGCCAAGGCCAAGGGCGTCACGGAGTTCACGTTCAGCCAGATGGAGGGCTACATCTCCGCCCGCTTCCTCGTGGAAGCGCTGCAGCGCGCGGGCGCCAAGCCCACCCGCGCCGGCCTGGTGCAGGCCATGGAATCGATGCGGAACGTGAACCTGGGCGGCTACCCCGTGGAGCTATCCGCCAGCCAGCACAGCTCCGGCAGGTTCGTGGACCTGCTGATGATGGGGCGCGACGGCAAGTTCACGAAATGAATGGTAGAACGCAGCCGCGTCAGGCCGCCGCGTGCGTGGGCGCCACCGGCGTGATGGACTGGCGCTCGGCCGTGCCCTGCGGCGCGGTGCCGCGCGCCAGCTCCAGCGCCTGCAGCAGCGCGGCCTGGTCGCCGATGTGGTTGGCCAGCAGCAGGACCAGCCGCGCGTTCATGGCATGGCTTTCGGGCGCGGACAGGCCCTGGTGCGCGGCGATCAGCGCTTCGTAGAAGTCGTCGCAGGCCTGCAGGTGAGGTTGGGTGTTCAGCATGGGCGGGTTTCCTCGTGGGCCGCGGCGCGGGCCAGCGCTGCGCGCACGGCGGCTTCGGTCGGCGTGCGCCAGCGTGCGCACACGTGCTGGTCGGGCCGCACCAGGTAGGCGGTGCCGGCCTGTCCGTCCAGCCGCTGCGCGGCCAGGCCTTGCGTGTCCTGTACATCCACGCCCATCTGCAGCACGTGCACCTGGGGCAGGGCGGCGGCCCAGGTGGGGGCCGGGCCGAAGACCAGCAGCGTGAAGTCCGGCCCCAGCTCGCGCAGCAGCCAGGTGGCGCGGCCCTGCCGGGCGAGCGGCGCGTCGGGCAGCACGGCGCCGGGCGCCAGCGTGCCCGCGAAGCGGTCGGCGTCGGGCGTGTTCAACGGCGATTCGCTGAGCGTGGCGGGCACCGACAGCCGCCCGCTGTTGACGATGCGGCGCGCGAAGGCGTGGTCGCGCGCCAGGTGCAGCACCGCGTCGCGGAACAGGCGGCTCACCTCGCTCTTGGGCGTGATGAAGTCGGTGGCGCGCGTGGAGTTGCGCAGGTTCTCGTCGGCTGCGTATTCGCGCTCCGGCCCGTAGGTGGCCAGCAGCGCGGGGCCGGCGCGGCCCGTGAGCACCCAGTGGAGCTTCCAGGCCAGGTTCTCGGCGTCCTGCACGCCGCTGTTGGCGCCGCGTGCGCCGAAGGGCGAGACGCCGTGCGCGCTGTCGCCCGCGAAGACCACGCGGCCGTGCACGAAGCTGTCCATGCGCAGGCAGGCAAAGGTGTAGACGCTGGCCCAGTCCAGGTCGAACTGCGCGTCGGCGCCCAGCAGGGCCTTCACGCGCGGGAGGATGTTCTCGGGCTTCTTTTCTTCCTCGGGGTCGGCGTCCCAGCCGAGCTGGAAGTCGATGCGCCAGACGTTGTCGGGCTGGCGGTGCAGCAGCACGCTCTGGCCGGGGTGGAAGGGCGGGTCGAACCAGAACCAGCGCTCGGAGGGAAAGTCCGCGTCGCCGCGCAGACGCACGTCGGCGATCAGGAAGCGGTCCTGGAAGATGCGGCCCTTGCTTTCCAGCCCCAGCATCTGCCGCACCGGCGAGCGCGAGCCGTCGCAGGCAGCCACCCATTGCGCGTCGATCTGGTAAGGGCCGTCCGGCGTGTCGATGGTGAGCAGCGCGCCGTCGGCGCGCGGCGCCACGGCCGTGACCTTGTTGTGCCAGCGGATGTCGATGCCCGGCAGCTGCAGCGCGCGCTCCACCAGGTAGGCCTCGGCGTAGTACTGCTGCAGGTTGATGAAGGCGGGGCGCTCGTGGCCCTCCTCGGGCAGCAGGTTGAATTCGTAGAGCTGTTCGTCCTTGAGGAACACCTTGCCCACGTTCCACGACACGCCCTTGTCCACCATGCGCTGGCCCACGCCCAGGCGGTCCCAGATCTCCAGCGTGCGTTTGGAAAAGCAGATGGCGCGCGAGCCGATGGAGAGCTTGTGGTCGTTGTCCAGCACCACCACGCGCTGGCCGCGCTGGGCCAGGTCGATGGCCAGCGACAGCCCCACGGGGCCCGCGCCGACGATGACGACGGGGTGCCGCGCGGGCGCGGCGCCGTCCTGGTCGGGCGAGCGCACGTAGCCGAATTCGAGGGCCTGCACCTCGGCGCCGCTGGCGTGGAAGGCGGCGGGGGGGATGTCTCGTGGATTCATGGTGTCCTGCCTAGGGTGTGTGGGCCATGTCTTGTGTCTGCGAAACTGGCGCGGCCTGGGCGGGGGCAGCCGTGCAAGGGCCGCCCCGCCGCACCGGCTGCGTCCCCCTGCCCGCGCGCAGCGCGAGAGCGGGGGGAAGCCGCGCAGCGGCTCAGGGGGGTGTTGCCTGCCTTAGCCTTCCAGGGCCTTCCACATCTGGATGTCGCGCTCGGCGGTCCAGATGCGTGGATCGGGGTATTGCGTGGCCTCGTCGTAGGCGCGGGTCACGTCGAAGGGCATGCAATGGTTGAAGATGACCCACTGGCCGTATTGGGGCTGCAATTTCGCGAAGGTGCTCTCATAGACCTTGCGCAGGTCCTCGCCGCGGGCCGCGCCCTCCTTCACGCTGGCATACAGGTCGCTGATGAAGGCGCGCGTGCCGGCCAGCCCGGCCTGCACCTGCGCGGGCGTCTGCAGCGCGGCGCCGCGGCCGGGCACGAGCTTCTCGGGCTGCAGGGCCGCGATGTTGTCCAGGGTTTGCGGCCAATCCTGGAAGTACGCGTCGCCCGCGTACGGCGTGGCGTCGAACTCCACGAGGTCGCCGCTGAAGAGGATCTTCTCCTGCGGCAGCCAAGCGACGGTGTCGCCCTTGGTGTGGCCCCGGCCCAGCTGCAGGATCTGCACTTCGAGCTTGCCCAGCCACAGCGTCATCTTCTTGTTGAAGGTCATGGTCGGCCAGGTCAGGCCGTCGGGCACGCTTTCGACGTTCTGGAACAGGCGCGGAAAGCGGCCGATCTCGCTGTCCTTGTCGAACTGGCCGCGCTCCACGATGAGGTCGCGCGTGTCCTCGCTGGCGATGATGTGCTCGGCGCCATAGGCGCTCGCGCCCAGCACGCGCACCGCGTGGTAGTGCGAGAGCAGCACGTACCGGATGGGCTTGTCCGTCACCTCGCGGATGCGGCGGATCACGTCCTGCGCCATCACGGGCGTGGCCTGGGTGTCGATCACCATCACCGCGTCGTCGCCGACGATGATGCCGGTGTTGGGGTCGCCCTCGGCCGTGTAGGCGTAGGCATGGTCGGAGAGCTTGTCGAAGCTCACCTTTTTCACTTCGAGGTCGGCGGCGGAGGCGAAGGTCTTGGTCATGGTGGGGATTCGTTAATGACGAATGAATTTATCTAAACAGAATTTTGACATGGTAGGCAAAAAGTTCGCCAATGTCTAATTCATTAGGTTAAGTACAAACCCGAAGGGCCGGGCAGGGCCCCAACGCATGGACAATCGGCCCATGTCCACCGCCCTGCCCGACCTCTCTTCCCCCGACGACGAAGACAACGCGCGCACGCCGCGCGGTATCCAGAGCGTGGAGGTGGGCGGGCAGCTGCTCAAGGTGCTGGCGCGCACGGGGCGCCGCATGGCCCTGAAGGACCTGGCGCGCGCGGCGGACATGACGGCCGCCAAGGCGCACCCCTACCTCGTGAGCTTCGGCAAGCTCGGCCTCATCGAGCAGGACGCCGTGAGCGGCCACTACGGGCTGGGCCCGCTGGCCATGCAGCTCGGGCTGATCAGCCTGCAGCAGGTGGACCCGGTGCGCTTGGCCATCGCCGAGCTGCCCGCGCTGGCGCAGCGCATCGGCACCACCGTGTCGGCCTCCGTGTGGGGCGACAGCGGCCCCACCGTCATCCGCGTGGAGGAAGGCCCCACCACCGTGTACGTGGCCATGCGCCACGGCACCACGGCCTCGGTGCGGCACACGGCCACGGGCAAGGTGTTCGCGGCCTTCGGCCCGCAGGGGCGCGTGGCGGCGGCGCTGGCGGCGGAAGGCTTCGCGGGCGCGCTGGAGGAGCCGGCCTTCGCCGCCGAACTGGAAGCCGTGCGCACGCACCGCATCAGCACGGTGGCGGACCAGCTCCTGCCCGGCATCAGCGCGCTGGCCGCGCCGGTGTTCGATGGCTTCGGGCAACTGGTGCTGTGCCTGGCCGCCATCGGGCCGAGCGCGACGCTGAAGACGGGGCTGCACAGCCCGGCGGCGCGGCACCTGCGTGAGGCGGCGCAGGCGCTGTCGCAGCGTCTCGGAGCGCCTGAGAAGGTGTGAATGCACCCGCCATGCCCGCTCGTCCCGCCAAAACGCGCCCCCTCTGCGTTGCAAATGCTCGCCATAGCCCGAGCTATGGCTGCGCTTTGCGCCTTGATGGGGCGCGTTTTGGCGGCCCGTTCGGACACGCCGGATTCATTCACACCTTCTGAGGGCTCAGCCTGCAGCGCGCCCCAGCGCCTGATCGATGTCCCACAAGATGTCGTCCAGGTCCTCGATGCCCACCGACAGCCGCACCATGTCCGCCCCCACGCCCGCGCGTGCCAGCTCTTCCTCGCTGAGCTGCCGGTGCGTGGTCGATGCGGGGTGGATCACCAGCGTCTTCGCGTCGCCGATGTTGGCCAAGTGGCTCAAGAACTCGCAGGCGTCGATGAACTTTTCGCCAGCCGCGGCCCCACCTTTCACGCCAAAGGTAAGGATGCCCGAGCACCCCGGCGCGCCATCCACCGCGCGGAACTGCTTGTGCGCCAGCGCGTGGTGCGGCGATTCCGGCAGGCCGGGGTAGTTGACCCACGCCACCTGCGGGTGCTGCCGCAAGAACTTGGCCACCGCCAGCGCGTTGCGGCAATGCTCGCGCATGCGCAGGTGCAGCGTTTCGGCGCCCTGCAGCAGCTGCCACGCGTTCATGGGCGAGAGCACGCCGCCGAAGGTGCGGTTGACCTCCATGCGTGCCTTCATCGTGTAGCCGAAGTCGCCAAATGTCTCGTAGAACTTCACGCCGTGGTAGGCGCGGCTGGGTTCGACCAGCTCCGGGAATTTTCCGTTGTCCCAAGGGAACTTGCCGCTTTCCACCACCACGCCGCCCATGGTCGTGCCGT
>Ga0222425_100308_pt1 | contig 15666 bp, 10 predicted proteins | sample 2B1ome_2_FD_180089 | JGI IMG/M metagenome (GOLD analysis project Ga0222425, IMG submission 180089) | Enriched microbial communities from leaf-cutter ant dump, University of Wisconsin, Madison, United States - 2B150A (version 2) | ecosystem: Environmental > Terrestrial > Nest > Insects nest > Nest... | reverse complement strand
CTTTTGATGGACTGTGTGGTTTGGTGCAAAACAATCTGCATCGTAACCCGCTTAGTGGTGACGTGTTCATTTTCCTGAACAAGTTATGTACGCATATTAAACTGCTTCATTGGGAAGAAGGTGGCTTCGTGTTGTATTACAAGCGCCTGGAAAGTGGTCGTATTAGCCTGCCAAAAATGGGGTTGGATAACCGGATTTTATACAGCGATCTGGTGCTGATGATAGCTGAATTGAGGTGCTTAAAAGCAGACAAAAAAAGAGGTATAAATTTTGCTGAAAGTGCGCCTGACAGCTAGTTTGCCTGTAATAAATGCAATGGGCAAGTGGCTGACATCTGAAATCCGCAATGTATTGCCCAAATCTCAGATAGGAAAGGCGATGGCTTACTCATTGAAACGTTGGGATCAGCTTATGGCTTATTTGAATGACGGCCATTTAAACATCGACAACAATCTGGTTGAAAATGCTATTCGTCCGGTAGCGCTCGGCAGGAAGAATTATCTGTTTGCCGGAACACATGATGCTGCCCAGCGCGCAGCCATGATCTATTCCTTCTTCGCAATTTGCAAGAAGCATGATGTAAATCCATACGCCTGGCTGAAACACACCTTGCAGCATATCAACACCATCCAGTACAAAAACCTCACAGACCTATACCCGCAAAATTTTAATAAATTAGTGCAAGGCTAACAATACGGGGTTAGTCGGGCGGATACTGGCAAGCGGATATTCACTACGGCTGATGTTAAGGACGTCATTGCATTACTGGGAACGCCCTACTGATGTAATCATTCAGTTTGTAAGTGTGTACTATTTCACACGTTGTCTCCTCAAACCATGCTTTAAACAAGGGATATATCCCTTAATCTTTTGAAAAACCGGGGGATATCCCCCAATCTTTTGAAAATTGAAAGATTGGGGGATTTATCCCTCGTTTAAGTCAAAAACACTTCTCACCTTTGTTTCAAGAAGAACAATTTGTTGTTGCATGTACGGAAAAACTTCCATGAAAATTTGAAGGATATCCCTTTTTTCTTTTCGCAGAAGTTATCCAATTTGCAAGAACCATTACAGACTGGACCGAACCAATGGAATAATGTGCGCTGTAAACCTGATTGTCCCTTAGAGTAGCGAAACAAGATTATCGTAATGCCTATCTGATCACTGACCACTCATCTTAACCGATGAAAACTGATGTAACATATTGCGGCTACAGGTCAAAAAAAGCCCCCCGTTGCTACCAACAACAAGGGGACTTAAAAATGATGCTGCATTGTGTACACCCACCTTAGCTACGCTAACCAGAGTAAACACAGAAACCACATTTTTAACATCTAAAAACAAAGTTATGAAAAACGTAATCATAACCTTACTCATAGGTCTTGCAGCCTCATCAAATGTAATGGCTGAAGACATTCCCATTTCCTGCCCCACTGTTACACTGGAGGGAGTATTATCAGACCGCACACTGGACAAAGACACAACCTACCTGTTGTCGGGTTGTGTATCTGTACCGTCAGGTGTAACCATTACAGCCGAAGAAGGCGTTGTAATTATGGGCGAAAAGGCCACTCATGGAACGCTTGTATTTCGCAAAGGTTCTATATTCATTTCCCAGGGTACATCTTCTCAATCGGTAATTTTTACCTCTAACCAGGTGCAGGCAAACAGGAACCCCGGCGATTGGGGTGGTATCATCTTTGAAGGTGACGCGCCAAACAATAACAGCAACTCTATTACCCTTAACAACCGCACATGCACCAGTGTAACCGGTGGTGGTGCAACCGCCAATGACTATTCCGGCGTGCTGAAATTCATGCGGATAGAATACGCAGAATACGGCCTTACTATGCTATCTGTTGGGAGAGGAACTGAAATGCACGATATACAAATTGCGTCCTGTTCCCAAAATGGGCTGGAACTGTATGGTGGTACGGTGGATTTCAACCGAATGGTTTTCCTGGATAATTATGGCATTGATATATTGGCCACACATGGCAACGTATCGAAAGCCCAGTATATCATTGCTGTTCGTTTAGACCACGATGCTAATGTAGCTACAGGGTTACAATCGAACAGCATTGTTTTCAGTAATAACGACGATGCTTTAAACGATTATTTAGGCTCAACCAGTGCCTTATTTACGCATCCTGTATTCAGCAATGTCACCTTAATCGGCCCCCGTTATTGTGACCCTTCCGGTTTAAGTTCCAATTTCAAAAACGCAGTACTGTACCAAAATAGAACGGAAGGTACCATAGCTAATAGTATCATAGCTGGCTGGCCAATCGGTTTATTCATTGCAGACCAGTTTACAGCGGACAAGGCCGACATTGAATATAAACTCAATTTCTTTGAGAATAGCTTTTATGACAATGCGCTGGATTACGACCTGGATATATCTGTAACATGGGCTAATAATTGTGCGGCAACAATGGATGAATGGATTTCCAATACAGGTGGTAGTAGCTGTTCACAACCTAACAATCAGTTCTCAACTCCTTCCTACGATCCTGACTTTAGCGGTACTATTTGTGGGTCTTACGACATCACTTCACCGAGTTTTCTTTTAGGTGGAAGCACCGAGTTAGGGGAATCCGACTTTCCTGAAGATTCTGACATAGACAATGTTTTCTTCGTAATGTCAGCCGGTTATCATGGAGCAACAAATAAATCAGAAGATTGGACAGACTTTGATTGGATTAACTGGTACCCTGCCGGGGAAGACTTCTGCCCTCAACTAAAAGGTATGGTTACTACAGGTGTTGGTAATATAGCCAACAATAATAGTAACCTTACTTTGGCTCCTAATCCTGCTAATGGTGTAACTTATGCGGCATTTACAACAGAGCAGGCAGGTAGGGTACAAATTACCGTTACCAACAACTTAGGCCAGGTGGTACGTACTATAACACAGGACTTCACCAAAGGCAATCAACGGGTGGCTATATCTACCGAAGGTTTAAGTGCCGGAATGTACTTGATTAAAGTTTCTTTACAGCAAGGCAATGTAGCCCGTACCAAGCTACTTGTAAAATAACAGTGATACATTCCATTAAGGACAAAGGGGAATGCCTTTAGAACATAAAAAAAGTGCCTGTTCCCAGGCACTTTTTTTATTTGGCTTATGTGTTTACCGTAATAAAATTACATCTCCTTTAAGGGAAATAGTTTTATTTTCTTTCGTCTCTATGTTGATGTGATAGTAGTAGGTTCCTAATTCCATAGGCTGCCCGTTAAATGTGCCGTCCCAACCAGCTATATTGTGGCCTTGTGCCGAATACACCATTTGCCCGTAACGGTTATAAATCTCAAAGTAACGTACAAAGATATAGCCGGTGGCCACAGGCCGGAAGCGGTCATTCACCCCGTCATTATTGGGTGTGAACGCATTAGGCATAAATACGTTTGGCATAACAGCAACCTGTATAGAAGCCTTACCAATGCAACCATAAGCAGACCTGCCTGTAACTGTAAATATTTGTGTAGTGTCAAGCGGCAAAGTTTGCGCCGATGCTGTTTGGTTGGGCAACAAGTAAGCCGGTTCCCACGCAAGAATGGCATAAGGTTCATTTGCCGAAGTGCGCAGGTGTACCAGTTCGCCCACATTCACCAGGTCTTTATCCGCAGTCAATTTTATATCCAGTTCTTTTATTGTGATTGTTTTACTGGTGGTATCAGAACACCCCTCAATGTTAGTAGCTATGAAGCTAACGGTATAAGTTCCTATTCGCCGGTAGTAATAATCAGGGTTCAGTACAGTAGAGGTGTTTCCGTCTCCAAATTGCCAAGACCATACCGGCGCATCCGTTGCACCGGTAAATTGTACCGCCGCACCGACACAACCTGTGGAATCAGCCATAATAGCAATTTGAGGTGTGGGTAGCGGGAGAATTGTAGTGTACAAAGTAGTATCGCATCCGTTTTGTGTGGTTACTTGTACGGCATACCTGCCGGTATCTAATCCCCTAAGCGTATCACCCTGGTTGCTCCAATGTTGTTGTATTATATTGTTGCTGGCATCCTTCCAGGTGTACAAAAATGTACTTGTATCACCAGCGGGTGTGTTACACCAGGCAATGCCTTGCCTTTTGCCGGAACAACTATAACCGGTAGTACCAATGGCCGGCAGCTTGTAAAAATGTACGGAATAGGTATCTATGGCGTACTGGCAAGCTGCATTAATATACCGCACAATATAGCTGCCATTGTTGGTTACTGTAATTTGTCTGCCGGTACTGCCATTGCTCCAGTTGTACCGCTTGCCGGTGTCAGCTATGAGCAAAACGCTATCTCTAAAACAAATGGAAATTGGATGCTTAGTTTCTAAGGTATCTGGAGCAGGTAATATAGCAATATCATTGGGTAGTCCCTTTCCTGACCACATTCCGGGAGGCATGGTAAGGGAATTAGGAATAAAGCCGCAGGCTGCACCTGCATTATTGGGTGTATTGATAATGTGCATAAATGGAAAGCCCGACGAAGGATTCCCTCCGCCTACATATATTTTACCGTCCTTGCCTCTTTTAAGGTCGCCTAAAAATCCTGGCTGGTAAACATTATCTGCATAGACAACGGTATTAGATGCTATGATTGCCGGAAATGTCGGCAAGCTAAGGTTAAATTGGCGTACTTTTCCATAATAGAAAATGCCCCCGTGCGCAAACGCAGATGTGGACGCATATAACTTTGTATTATCAGGTGAAAAGCAGGCTCCGTAATAATAACCTAATGTACTGCTGCTATCCAGTACGGTAGCATTGGATAAGATACCAGTTATGGGATTGAAGTCGTATAGTTCTAATCCTCCGATATTTTTATTAGATTGATTACAGGCCGCTATCATTTTAAGTCCATTGGGAGAAAACTTAATCACTCCGCATTTATACCATGAAACAGGCAACTGGCCTACACTGGAAATTACAGGGGTAGTTATAATTCCCGTATCGTTGATTTCATAGGCTTGATATTGATTATGGTTCAGGGAGCGTACTACCAACCAGTTATTATTGCAACCTTTTACCACTGTCATTTTTTCGGCAAGATTACCAGTAATGAAAATACCCTTTTTCCCGTTAATGATTCCACCCTTACCAGCATTCAGGTTCATGTCAATCATACTGTAAAACAGTTGGCCGTTGTTACAAAGGCTGAACAGATAGTATTTCCCCTGTTGGCCTGGAGCATTACAAATAGCGGCTTCCTGGGTGGCATGACCTCCAATCCAGGGCATTAGTGGTGGATAACCTACAGATGTTGCCGTTGGCATGGTATAACCACTTATACCGCCCGTCAGTTCTGGCATGATATGGTGATCTCTATCCCATACCCAAAATCCGTTACTGTAAAATAATAACTGGCCGGAAGCATTACAAATAGATGCACCTCCTCCTAAACCGGGGAATAAATTGTTAGGGCTGGAAGTCGGTAATAGTGTAGTAAAATCAAGTCCTGCCCGTGACCCGAAAGTCCATATATTTTCTTCATTCTGTCCTTTGGCTTGCATAGCAAGTATCAACCAAAGAAAACCTATAAAAAATAGCTTTTTCATAAAATCTGATTAGTTTTTTTGAGAAAAAGAAAAGCCGGAAGGATTCCTTTCCGGCTCCGGTAAACAGCCCCAATTATCTGTTATTAATAGTTGTTACCAATTTTTCAGTAAACAGTAAAACACCCGTATTTTTATCGTAAAAACGCAGCAAGTATAGCCCTGCTGGTAAGTCTGCAATGCTTATCTTTTTCTGCGCAGAACGGTCTATTAATAGTTTACCCTCAATCGTGCTTACAGATACCGTAACCGGCACCTTTGCATCAATATAAAGCCAGTCCGTTGCGGGATTAGGATAGATACGAACGTATTTTTCCGTGCCTGTTTCATGAATGCCAGTAGTCGGCGAATAAATAGCAGATGTACCGCTACAACCGTTGCTATCTGTTACAGTAACGGTATAATCGCCGGATGCTTCCACAATAGTGTAGGTTGGGCTTACTGCACCTGTAATGGGTGTTCCGTTTCGGTTCCATTGGTAAGTAGTATAAGTTCCGGTACTCAATACAGTACCCGATGCAGTAATCACCGGAATCGGTAGCGGGTTAACAATAAGCGTATCAAGTAACGATGTATCTGTACAACCGTTTGTATTGGTTACAACAACTGCATAGGTATTAGCTGTATGTGCGGTATAGGTAGCATTGGTAGCCCCGCTTATAGGTGTGCCTGCTTGCAGCCATTGGTAAGCCGTACCAATACTGGCGGTAAAGGTTGCGCTGTCTCCCGCACATACTTTTATTATTCCTATTGGGTTAATAGTTGGTAGCGGTGATACATACACCGGCTTGTCTATTGTTATACTTGTGCCACAAAGGAAATTTGCAGCAACCTTAATGGTATCACTGCCGGTACCTGCTGTTATGCTGATTGTGTTAGTAGTACTGCTGCCTGTAAATCCGGTTGGCAGTGTCCATGTATAGGACGTTGCTCCTGTTACGGGCAGTACCGTGTAGGTATAGCTACCATTCCTGCAAATGGTATCATCTCCGCTTATGGTTGCTGGCGCCATTAGCAGGCAATCATCAAATTTGGCAATGAATCCATCAAAAGTACCACCCCCATAGGTCGTTTGATGTGCTCCACTTGTGGCTATTCCTGAATAGCTGGCAGTTGTTCCTGCTACAAATACTTTGGAAAGATTATTACAGAATACCCCATAACCAATATCCGAACCTTCACCACCAAAATAGGTTCCCCATATTCTTGCGCCGGAAGTGTCAAATTTTATCAGCATGGCATCGCCGGTTCCATTCAAGGTATCCTGAAATGTGCCACTTACCGCAATATTGGAAGTGCTTGATGTACGTCCAGTCATGTAAATGTCGGATAAGGGAGAGCGGGTCAATCCATATCCTATGTCATTACCATTATGCCCATAATAAGTTGCCCAAAGCCGAATACCATTGCTGTTGAACCTTACAAGGAAAGCATCGGCAGCCCCACCACCATAGGTATCTTGAAAGCTACCTGTGGAAGCAATCATAGTAGTACTTGTGGTTTCGCCAGTCATGTATATATCTCCTGTCTCGCCACAAGTAAGGCTATATGCTCTTTCTAATCCTGTTCCTCCATAGTAGGTAGCCCATTGTATAACACCTGTACTGTCAAACTTGGCAAGATAGGCATCTTGCCCGCCACCGTATGTAGTTTGGTGACTGCCGCTTGTAGCAATGCCTAATGTGCTTTGTGTATATCCAGTAAGGAATACGTTTTTATTGAGGTCGCAGGTCACACCTAATCCCTGGTCAGTGCTACTGCCCCCGTAATATGTTGCCCATTGCCTGCTGCCTGCCGGATTAAATTTTACGATGAAAGCATCCTGTCCTCCTGCATTAGAAGACTGGTAGCCGCCAGTTGTTGCTATTGCGCTTGTACTTTGAGTATAACCTGTAAGAAATACATTGCCCGAAATATCCGTACATACAGCAAGACCTTGTTCCGCTGCACTGCCTCCGTAGTAAGTTGCCCATTGCCTCGTCCCTGCTGTGTCAAACTTTACAAGGAAGGCATCGGTACTACCACCTATTGTAGTTTGGTGCGCACCGCTTGTTGCAATAGCTGAAGAACTGGCCGTATAACCAGATAAAAAGGCGTTGCCAAAAGTGTCACAGGCAATGCCATAGGTATTTTCTGCTCCACTACCACCATAATAAGTTGCCCATTGTCGTACTCCGCTGCTGTTCATCTTCACTATGAACACATCGGTACTACCGGTTATAGTATCTTGGTAACTCCCAACGGTAGCAATATTGGAAGTACTGCCTGTTGTTCCGGCAAAAAATACATTTCCCTGATTGTCGCCTGCGGTACAACCCATTCGTATTGTTTCTGCTCCGGTTCCACCGTAATACGTTGCCCAACTTAATGTAGGGTCTATGACCAGCGTGCCGTAATAATCGCCGGTAGCGAAGCTAACGGTGTTATTTTCCTGCTTAAAAAAAGAGGCTACCGGTTTGCCGTCTGCCTGCTGGTAGCTTATTGGCGCAGCCTCTGTAATGCTACCCATTGGCGTAGTGGCTGTCAGGCTGCCATCAGTATTTACTTTCAGGGATATTGCACCATCATACTGCAACTGTATATCGGCGACATTACCACCAGGGTGAACGATAAAATCATACTCTACGGTGTTGTTCTTAACATACAGCACCCAATCAATTTGTGGATAGACATTTTTGTAAGTCACTTTTTGGTAAGCTTGTGCTATACTGCCCTGTTCGCCAAATTGAGGCGTGTAGTACCGCTCATAAAAGCCCTGCCTTTGCTCCTTTACAAGCATTGCATCAGGATTAGCACCAAGCAGCTTTACATCCATCCGGTAGGTGGCAAGCCGCTGTAAAGTATCTTCACCGGATACCTTTGTTCCAACAGGCTTTGCCCATTGATAATGCAAAGCTGAGTGTGCTACAAATACACTGACACCATTGCCGTTTAAGCGGAAGTCTATGTCTTTCCTGGATTGATAGTACTGGTCTGTAACCTGACCTTTGTTCTCGACAAAGGAAAGCGGCGAAGTGCCTGATGGTAAGGTCTTGGTAGGATTTGCCTGTATGTTGGTAATGCCGCCCAACAAGAGGGGGAAAAGTAGATGCTTTGCATTCATGCTTAAATTCATATTATAGGATTAGAAAATACACTCGTTGTTTGAATGCGAATCCCATAAATGAATTTGGAGTGTTTTGCTATAGTATCTTATTTCAAGAGCAGAATGGTCTTTGGATATTGGTAAAATCAAAAGAGCGTGGAACTTCTCTTAAAGTAGACAGAGGCCCTAGGAAGCCCACAGACACAATAAGGAAGCCCACGCTCTTATGCGTGGGCATTCTACTTATCGTCCCGTGTCTATTGAAATTTCCTAGGTTTCTGTGCTACGAGATTCTAAGCGAATGCTTCAGATTCTTACATGAAGGATCGCAAAACTATATTATTTTAGCAAAATAAGAAGCTAGTAGCTATATATTTGCTTTAAACAATTCTTTTGTATTTTTGGTACATTAATTTACCTGCCTTGGCAGCTACTACAAAAGTAAAAATTCAAGATATTTTTCGCAGGTAGTTTTTCTTCCCTTCATCGGCAGTTTCACTACCTATAAAATCGCATAATATGAACACTATTGCTCCTGCTATCAAGAGAAGACGTATCCAGCTTGGATTAACCCAGAAAGAAGTGAGTGAGAAAATCCACTTGTCGGAAAAGGCTTGGCAAAACATTGAAAACGGCATTACCAAGATTGACTTGGAGCGACTTCAACAAATCGCTGATATCCTAGAAATTCCTTTGACAGATCTTATAAATTCCCAAGAGTCATTTTATATACATCAGGTCACCAATGAGAGCAATCAAGTGGGATTTTCAGCGAAGGAAGTTATTATCCATACCGACGTTTCGGATTCTGAACGAAACACATATAAGAGTATAATCGCCGATAAGGACGAACAAATTCGGTTGCTGAGAATTGAAGTTGCGGATTACAAGACACAGCTCAATGATCTTATAATAAAGTTGGCAAGGAAGTTATAAAATTCTCTTAGAGATTAAGGCATTTGAAAGAGTGCACGTGTCACCAAAAGCGTATTCAAACAGCTTGATTTTTTTAAGGTTAGAGCAAAAAAGTATCGCTAGCTACTGTTTACAGTAATAATCTTACCATGATTAACCTATTGGGAAATATGTGGGAACGTTAGTCTATTGGTATTTGCAACACGTCAGACTTACTTAAGACTTTAGCACAAACGCCATGAGCAATTGCTTTTATCCATTCTTGTCCCTTGAATGAACGTAGAGCTTCAAAAACTCTATCCTTGTGTTTTTCTGCTACCCTTATCCTGTAAATACAGTCAGAGACTACCGCTTCTCCGGAATCTACCATACATACTTTACCCATACATCCGCGACCTACGCGGGCGAGAAGAATGTCGCCTTTTTGAGCTATTACAAAGCGGTCCAAATGTTTTCTACCTAAGCCCTTCTTAAAGATCATATCGGCTTTTCCATGAATCATTGTAGTAGTGTGAATTTGCGATATTTTCTGTTCCCGTAAATGCCGTTGTTCAACAGAACCTCGCTTTATTTCCGGCATGAAATCACTTAACGTCTTCTGCGTCTTACCTCCTGAATTTGTTAAAACATGTGAATGATATTTATAATCCATTCGATTGATGAGATCTGAAGATTTTACAAGTATTTCTTCTGAGTACCTCCCGTCCTTTTCCGCCTTCAACACCTTTATTTGGTCTCTAGTAGTATTACCTTTCTCAACTATTAGAATATGGGTCAAAGCTTCTGTTTTGGGGAATATGTTCTCTGGCAACTCAATAATTTTAGTGATTGCATGATTTTCTAACAAAGTTTGTCTAAATGCCGCAAAATCTTTACCAGTTATCAGGCTATCCGGCAGAATAATCCCAAGCTGACCTGAGTCTTTCAAAATTGTCAAATTTTGCGCGAAAAAGATGATATCCGATGTGACGAAATTTAAGCGTCTACATAGAGGAAGGTTGGCCGCATCAAACAAATCATAGTAACGTTCAATTTCGCGTAGCCGCAGATAAGGTGGATTACAGATGGCAACATCTGCCCCGCCGGTTAGAAATCTAATTTTATCAGGTACTGAAATGTCTAAAGAATTATCGTGAAAAAGATTAACAAACGGAAGACTCTTCTTGATATTGTTTATACTCTCTCCATCAATTTCCGTAGCAAAAAATGCCGCATTTATCCAACGCTTTTTAGCAGCTTTGAGCAATGAGCCACCACCAGCACCCAGCTCTAATATAATAGCAGGATCTTTTGCAGTTATGTTAGATACTAGCAACGTTGAAAATAAATTACTTGTATAATATCTTCCTAATGCGTCCATTTATTTTTAATTACACAAAAGCTCTAAACATTTTCCTGTATTCATCATAAGCATCGGCTAATCTAGGTATGTTTGTAGCCGAACCAGTAAAAGCGAAAGTATCAAAATATTTCTTAAACGCAGCTTTGTCTCTCCGAAAATCCCAAGACCATGGGATATTGCTATTTTTCTTTTTCCACTTGGTTTGATTTGCGGGCTCGGCAATTAGCCTCATCATTACATACTCCCAAAGAAATTGGTTGACTTCTTTCACCAGATTCGAGCATACTGCTGCAACACGTTGTAAACCTGCGTAATCCAATTTTATTGGTTTTTCGATAAAAGAACTATGAAGGTCAAGGCCTAGCTTTATTGCATTATTAGCCCCCAGTTTACCAAACCTGTGTACAATGCAATGTCGCAATTGACATACATTTTCATACTCAATAAGAATATCAGAAATACCTTTGGGGATTTGAACCTTCACTATGCCCACGAATTCCCTGATTGTGTCCTCAATTGTTCTTCTTGAAATAAAGCTCATTTGTTCTAAAAGAGCTTCAGGAAGCATCAATGGGGTATGAAAGAGTGCCGCACCGTAAGAAATTGATTTAGCTTCGCAGGCCCGTCTAGCTTCGCTATCTATTGTAATGACACGCCGCAAAATTTCGCGAATGTAACTTTCTACGGCAGATATATAGCCTAGTAAAACAAGATTTGAAAAAACCGGCTTTATAGAAGTTGTATCACTCAGCGCTGTTTCTAGTTCGTTATGAACTGCGGGTGATATTCTCCCTCCAGTTCTCAAGCCCTGAAACATTAAGCGGAAATCCCTGGGATCAAGGATTAATACATTTAATTCTCCTGACTTTTGATAAAAGGTATCGATAGCTGAAGCTGCAGCCTCAGTGAAAGATCCATCAAACAACGCATCTGTTGTCCATCCAGAGCTTGATGAATAATCGTTGACGCGATACGTGTATAGAGGGTGAGGTGTTGCCATATATTATCCTAAAAATTCGTCAACCACAACGAGTGCAGTTCTATGAATGTTCTCAGAACGCTTTACGCCAATATTGCGAATTTTGCGTAATTCGATACCAGGATCAGGTTTGCTAATAAGCTCACCAATCGTATTAATATTTAAGTCGTCATGAATCTTTGTCTTCTGCCACTCGGGTATTGGTAACTGATCTATATTGATATTCATGCAACTTTCAAAAGCAGATTGCTTAATCAGCTCACTTCCGCATATATGGCAAAATCGCTGCTCCTCTGTAAGACGAGGCGTGTGACACTTAGGACAAGGCGGAACTTCTAATTTAAGCTTGTCTCTGTTTTCACTATTAAGGAGAGTATCCACTTTTCGTCTTAAAGGATGTTTTTTATTTTTAGCCCTGAGATTAGATAAAATTTCAGCTTGACTAAAGCCCCTGCCTTTACTAAAGGTTCTTTCCAAGAGGAGAAATAGGATATGAGGAATGTACCGATAATATTGTCTATTTTCTCCCGCGCTGTGGGCTCCATGTCTTACCGGAATATCTTCATACAACAACCCCGCTTCGTTTAAAAAACGAATCATCCTCTCAGAGAGGTGAACATTTTTAATCGAATCTTCCTCAATCCCTATATATACATTCTTTTCCCCTACTAAGGTTTTATTTTCCTCTTTAAGTTCGGAGATTATTTTTTCAAAAAAATACAATCCTGCTTCTATAACACCTTTATATTGTGGCATCTTTATTTGCATCGAATCATACTCGGCACGTATATATCGAGACTGCTCGGATATCACTTTATTGAAGGTGGCTTGAAGAGTTGGCTCTTTAGAAGAGTTGTAATTACGAAGCAATGAAATGAATGCTCGAGGAATACCGAAAGAAGCAAATTGTAAAATGTCGAGAATATCATTTGGCAATTGCGAAGTATACTGAGAAAACCGCTTTTCGATTAAGCTATTCATGAATGCCATATAAGCCGTATCTGTAACCGAAAGCCAGCAGTTGACCATTTCGGCATCATGACCGACATGAAATCTGGGACCATATTGCGTGGTGCCAGGATATACAGATGCTTTCGGAGCAATAACTTTAGTCTTTAAGCTGCGAAAGATGTCAAAAAATTCGATAAGGTAATCAGGCGTAAACGTAATAGCTGCATCATCCAATAGTAGAATGGCCTTAGACTTTCTAAGTGTTAGAACCAATCTCTCAATTAGCAATACGACTTTCGAAATCGATAGTTCAACTATCAAAGGATGATTAGTCAACTCCGCCGGCGAGAGTTTTTCCGCCTTCGCAATAAAATCTTGTATCAATGCCTGCGCGGGAACGTCGTTTCCAGAAACGCTGCCGATATCCGCGTAATCTATATCAGCACAGTAACTGTGGATGCCTATAATTATCTTACAGAGAACCCAAGTGTGAAAAATCTGGAGTGCATTAGTGGATTTAACAAGTAGAGGCTCCAGGTAATAATATTTGCCAAAAGAAGTAAAAATACATACGGGCTTAGAGTTCAATTTTGAATGAACCACGCAATCTCTGTACACAATTCGCATTTGATGCGTTTTACCCGTACCTCGTGGGCCGACTAATAACTTAGCACCTGCACCTTTGAGTTTCTTTTGTATGTTCGAAAAGTGATCATTTTCGATATTCCATATAGCCAAATCCGAATCTTCAATATTGTCTGATCGCTCTTCGAATTCTTTTTCGTCGGTTAATTCCATAATTACAGTCTCGCTTTTTAGTTGGTTGTTTGTTCATCCGCCTACATGCAAATCACTGTAAAATGCAACATTTTTTTAAGAATCTAAAAAAGTAATGGACTAATCATTTTCAAACTTCCCGGGTTACTCCTGCGGCTATCAAAAATTATATCTAAAATTAGTATCGCCAATTTAAATGGCGTGTACCATCTGTTATTAAGCCTAAACCAAAGATTGTACTTGACCGCCAGCTGAGCCGGTTCCATTACAGCTTTAACTGGGCCATGTGCCTTCCAAAACTATGAGTTATTAATTTTGAAGATATAGACAAAACCATGTTCTAGTTTTGGTAATTTTCGTAAATAACTATATCCGCCCGACCAAAACATATTTTTCATAGAACGTATGGGATTTAGTTTTGCGTGTGTAAATAAAAACAATTTTTACGAGACGCAATGCTGCCCAGATGGCTGATTTAGTGGCCCAATATCGTGCTGGGGATAGAAGCCTGTTATCTTTTTGTGAGTTGCATAATATCAACAAGCACACCTTTCGTTACTGGTTAAGTAGATGCAGGACGGAGGCAAGAGCAAATTGATGCAGTGGCCAATGTGGAGTTTACGCGCCGTTTTGCACAGCACATATTGCCGCACCGTTTTGTGCGCATCCGGCACTACGGTATATTAAGCAGCAGTTGGAAGCGGGGCAAGCTGCAGGCCTTGCAGCACAGCCTGAAAGTATTGCCGGTACAGCGTTCTGTAAAAACGATGCTGCGCAAATGTCCCTGTTGTAAAACGGGAACATTAATTACCATTGAGCTATTCGGGCAACGCGGCCCACCGAGGGCATACCTTATGGAAAAACAAACGGCGCCCGTTGGCTAGGTCCGATGGGTAAGGGCAGTTATGTCTCTGCCACACCTCAAATAGCCTGTAAAGCAATGATAACAATGCTTTACAGGCTTCCACAAAAAAAGCAGGCGCCCTGCCTGCCGTTATTACCCAAAGATTATTTACGAGAAGCCCATAGTACGTAGGACTACCAAAGGTTTCGTTCAACTAAGCTTTCATTTCTTGCCCGTTGGGCAAAACGAAAGCTTAGTTATTATATACAGTTGTTCGTTAGTTGATGTTTCTAATACTTTTATTACTTCTTGATGAAGTTCGTCAATATTAATCTCAATTTTATTATTTGCGTTAAGCGAAGCTAAAGCACATTCTTCATCAAATCTGGCGATAATTTCTTTATTGAATTTTTCTCTTGTAGCTTCTGTTTTTATGACTTTTCTGTTTTGCAAAACTTCTTTAATAAATGGCTTTGCATTTTCAATTTCATTTTTTCTTAAATATGCAATTGCCAAAAGTGCTGTAGCTTCTAAATGTAATCGGGTAGAGTTGTTTACAAGTGTTCTGTTTGATAAAAAACCGTCAATAGCGAAATCATAATCCTTGTTTTCAAGAACTAGTTCAAACAATTGGTTTTTGAACTCAACAAGTTTTGCGGTTTTCCCCAAATTTCTTAAAACTTGTTGCAAATCGGAAATGACCGTTTTTGCGTCATTAATATTTCTTTCTTGAATTGCTTTTTTGAACTGTGGCGCTAGGTTGTTGAGCCTATTATTTAAATTCTCAACTTGACTAGTTGATAATTTTGGTTTTAAGGGTTTAGATGGTCTTGCTTCCATCTTTTGTTTTAGTATATTATTAAAAAACTCATTGAAGTTTTTAGGGTCAGTCATAATTAATTCAATACACTTTTGTTTGTCAGTAAGTTTTTAATAGTTGTGAGGTTCGTCAATATGGCATACAACGGGCAGGGTATTGCCGAAGGCGGGGGAATTTCAGCACTACCGTTCAATAGAATTACAAATGTTCGATTACCTACGTCAGCACAATAGATACTGTCAAGCCCCGCTTTTGGCAATACCTTGTTGAACAAAACCTTCGGTAGCCACCAAGCGATTTAAAATTAATTAAATTCGGCATTAAACTAAAACAATAAGTTATGGTAACGAAAAAAATCTCCGGAAGATTTACGATGGAACAAGTACCTGAACCGTGCCTGCCGTG
>Ga0222425_100293_pt1 | contig 17279 bp, 18 predicted proteins | sample 2B1ome_2_FD_180089 | JGI IMG/M metagenome (GOLD analysis project Ga0222425, IMG submission 180089) | Enriched microbial communities from leaf-cutter ant dump, University of Wisconsin, Madison, United States - 2B150A (version 2) | ecosystem: Environmental > Terrestrial > Nest > Insects nest > Nest... | reverse complement strand
CCCCGGCAACGACGACTCGGCCAAGGCCGTGACGCTGTATGCCCGCGGCATCGCTGACGCGATCATCGAAGGCCGTGCCAACGCCGTGAATGAAGTGGTCAAGGCTGCCGCGTCCGAAAGCTCGGACGAATTCGTGGAAGTGCAAGAAGCCGCCGCCTGATGACCCGGCTGCGCGATCGCATCGCGCAAGAAAAAGCGGGGCCCCTGGTGAGCCCCCTTTTTTTTAGCCCGAATCCTGTAACGAACTGAACTGAATACGGAGAAACACAAGATGGCTGCAATTACCGCAAGCATGGTCGCTGAACTGCGCGGCAAGACCGACGCCCCCATGATGGAATGTAAGAAGGCGCTGACCGAAGCCGACGGCGATATGGCCAAGGCCGAAGAGCTGCTGCGCGTCAAGCTGGGCACCAAGGCCGGCAAGGCCGCCTCGCGCGTGACCGCCGAAGGCGTGGTCGCCAGCTTCATCAACGGCAACGTGGGCGCGCTGATCGAAGTGAACAGCGAAACCGACTTCGTCTCCAAGAACGACAGCTTCATCGCCATGGCCAACGCCGCTGCCAAGCTGGTGGCCGAGCACAACCCCGCCGACATCGAGGCGCTGGGTAAGCTGGCCTATGAGCAGGACAGCTTCGGTCCCACGCTGGAAGACGTGCGCAAGGGCCTGATCGGCAAGATCGGCGAGAACATGTCGTTCCGCCGCTTCAAGCGTTTCGACGGCTCCAACCTGGCTTCGTACCTGCACGGCTCGCGCATCGGCGTGGTCGTGGAGTTCGACGGCGACGCCACCGCCGCCAAGGACGTGGCCATGCACGTGGCCGCCATGAAGCCCGTGGCCCTGACCAGCGCCGACGTGCCCGCCGACCTGATCGCTAAGGAACGCTCGGTCGCCGAAGGCAAGGCCGACGAAGCCAACAAGGAACTGGTGGCTGCCGGCAAGCCCGCGCAAAGCGCGGAGATCACCGCCAAGCGCATCGACGGCGCCGTGCAGAAGTACCTCAAGGAAGTCTCGCTGGCCGACCAGGTCTTCGTGAAGGCCGCCGACGGCAAGCAGACCGTGGCCGCCATGCTCAAGGCCGCCAACACCACCGTGAAGGGCTTCACCCTCTACGTCGTGGGCGAAGGCATCGAGAAGAAGGCCGACGACTTCGCCGCCGAAGTGGCTGCCCAGGTGGCCGCCGCCAAGGCTTCCGCCGCCTGATTGCCGACCATCCCCCTGACCGACGAACTGCCTTTGGAGAAACCGCCCATGTCCCACGCCGCACCAGCCCACAAGCGCATCCTGCTCAAGCTGTCTGGTGAGGCGCTGATGGGCGAGGACGCCTTCGGCATCAACCGCGCCACCATCGTCCGCATGGTAGAGGAGATCGCCGAGGTCACGCACCTGGGCGTGCAGGTGGCGGTGGTGATCGGCGGGGGCAACATCTTCCGCGGCGTGGCGGGCGGCTCGGTCGGCATGGACCGCGCCACGGCCGACTACATGGGCATGCTGGCCACCGTGATGAACGCGCTGGCCCTGGCCGATGCGATGGACAAGCAGGGCCTCACGGCCCGCGTAATGTCCGCCATCGCCATCGAGCAGGTGGTCGAGCCCTATGTGCGCCCCAAGGCGCTGCAGTACCTCGAAGAGGGCAAGGTCGTCGTCTTCGCGGCCGGCACGGGCAATCCGTTCTTCACCACCGACACGGCCGCCGCGCTGCGCGGTGCGGAAATCGGCGCCGAGGTGGTGCTCAAGGCCACCAAGGTGGACGGCGTTTATACTGCCGACCCCCAGAAGGACCCCACGGCCACGCGCTATGCCAAGCTCAGCTTCGACGAGGCCATGTCCCGCAACCTGGGCATCATGGATGCGACCGCTTTCGCGCTGTGCCGCGACCAGAAGCTGCCCATCAAGGTGTTCTCCATCTTCAAGCACGGCGCGCTCCAGCGCGTGGTGATGGGCGATGACGAAGGCACGCTGGTTTACGCCTGAGGAGCAAGACAATATGACAACGATTGCCGACATCAAGAAGACCGCCGAGACCAAGATGGACCAGTCCATCACGGCGTTCAAGAACAACCTGCAGAAGATCCGCACCGGCCGTGCCAACCCCGCGCTGCTGGATACGGTGCAGGTCGAGTACTACGGTTCCATGGTGCCGCTGTCGCAGGTCGCCAACGTCGCGCTGATCGATTCGCGCACCATCAGCGTGCAGCCCTGGGAAAAGGGCATGGGCGCCAAGATCGAGAAGGCCATCCGCGAAAGCGACCTGGGCCTGAACCCTGCATCGATGGGCGACCTGATCCGCGTGCCCATGCCGCCCATGAGCGAAGAGCGCCGCAAGGAAATGACCAAGCTGGCGCGCAACGAGGGCGAGAGCGCCAAGATCGCCGTGCGCAACCTGCGCCGCGATGCCAACGAATCCGTGAAGAAGCTGGTCAAGGACAAGCTGGCGTCCGAGGACGACCAGAAGCGCTCCGAGACCGAGGTGCAGAAGTTCACCGACAAGCACATCGCCGAGATCGATGCGCTGGTGGCGGCCAAAGAGCAGGAAATCATGGCGGTTTGAGCCCCCAGGGCTTGAACATTCCCATGTCCGTATCTCCGGTGGTGCCGCACCACATCGCCATCGTCATGGATGGCAACGGCCGCTGGGCCACGCGCCGCTTTCTGCCGCGCCTGGCCGGCCACAAGCAAGGGGTGGATTCGCTGCGCCGTTGCGCGCGTGCCTGCGTGCAGCGCGGCGTGGCGGTGCTGACCGTCTTCGCGTTCTCCTCCGAAAACTGGAACCGCCCCGCGGACGAGGTGTCCGGCCTCATGGAACTGCTGGCCCTGGCCCTGGCGCGCGAGGTGCCGCAGCTCAAGAAGGACGGCGTGCGCCTGTACTTCGTGGGTGAGCGCGCGGGCCTGTCGCCCAAGGTGCGCGAGGGCCTGGCCCACGCCGAGGCCGCCACGGCGGGCAATACGCGCCTCGTGCTCAACGTCTGCTTCAACTACGGCGGGCGCTGGGATATCGCCCAGGCCGCCGCTGCGGTGGCTGCGCGCGGCGAGCCCATTACCGAAGCCAGCCTGCATGGCGCGATGGGGCTGGCCCACGTGCCGGACCCGGACCTCGTGATCCGCACCGGCGGCGAAATGCGCATCAGCAACTTCCTGCTGTGGCAGGCTGCATACTCCGAGTTCGTCTTCAGCGACCGGCTGTGGCCGGATTTCGACGAAGCCGCGCTGGACGAGGCGATCGCTGCCTTCGGTGCGCGCGAGCGCCGTTTTGGCAAAACCTCCGAACAGATCCTGTCCGCGCATCCCGATCCGATGCCGGGCTGAAAGGCCAAGGCCCATGCTTCTACAGCGCGTCATCACCGCCCTTGTCCTGCTGGCCATCCTGCTGCCCGCGCTCTTCTACCCGTCCACCGTGCCCTTCGCCATCGTGGTGCTAGTGCTCATGGCGGCCGGCGCCTGGGAGTGGGGGCGCCTGAGCGGCCTGGGCCAGGCGGGCTCCATCGCCGTGGGTGCCGCCTGCGTGGCGCTGTGCGGCGCATCGTGGGCGCTGGGCTGGCTAGAGCGCCCGCTGACCGCGCTCTGGCTGGTCGGCGGCGGGCTGTGGGTGCTGGCGGCCGCGTGGCTGCTGCGCGCGGGCGTGCCGGGCTGGCCGCGCATTCCGTCCACCGTGCGCCTGGTGGCGGGCGTGCTGGCCCTGTGGCTGGCGTGGCTGGCCGTGGTGCAGGCGCGCAATGTGGGCATCAACTTTTTGCTGTCGGTGCTGCTGCTCGTGTGGGTGGCCGACATCTTTGCGTACTTCGCGGGCCGGGCCTTCGGCCTGCGCTTCACCAAGGGCAAGCTGGCGCCCACTATCAGCCCCGGCAAGAGCTGGGAAGGCGTGTGGGGCGGGCTTGCGGGCGTGGTGGTGATGGCCTTCGCCTGGGTGGCGGCCGATGCGCATTGGCAGGCGGCCGTGCCCAGCTTCTACAGCCGCATGGCGCAGCAGGGCTGGTGGCTGCTGGTGATCGCGGCGCTGTTCATGGTCGCCATGAGCGTGGCGGGCGACCTGGTGGAATCGCTCATCAAGCGCAGCGCGGGCGTCAAGGACAGCAGCGGCCTGCTGCCGGGCCATGGCGGCGTGCTCGACCGCGTGGACGCCTTGCTGCCCACGCTGCCCCTGGCGATGATGCTCACCAGCCTGACGACAACGACACGATGAAGAAACAACGCATCACGGTGCTGGGCTCCACGGGCTCCATCGGCACCAATACGCTCGACGTGGTGGCGCGCCACCCGGACCGCTTCGAGGTCTTCGCGCTGAGCGCCGCGACCCAGGTGGACCTGATGCTGGCGCAGTGTGCCCGGTTCCGGCCCCGCTACGCCGTGATGGCAAGCAGCTCCCATGCGCGGCAGTTGGTGGAAAAATTGGAGGCAAACAGCCTTCCAACGCAGGTTCTGCAAGCGCAAGATGCTCTTGAAACAATAGCGTCGCACGAGGACGTGGATGCCGTCATGGCCGCCATCGTCGGCGCGGCGGGCTTGGCGCCCTGCCTGGCGGCGGCCCGGGCCGGCAAGCGCCTGCTGCTGGCCAACAAGGAAGCCTTGGTCGTGGGCGGCGGGCTGTTCATGCAGACGGTGCGGCAGGGCGGCGCCACGCTGCTGCCCATCGACAGCGAGCACTCGGCCATCTTCCAGTGCCTGCCCGAAGACCCCGCCACCTGGGCGAACCGGGTGGACAGCATCCTGCTCACCGCGTCCGGCGGGCCGTTCCGCCAGCGCGACCCGGCCACGCTGTCGCAGATCACGCCGGACCAGGCCTGCGCGCACCCCAACTTCGCCATGGGCCGCAAGATCTCGGTGGATTCGGCCACGATGATGAACAAGGCGCTGGAGGTGATCGAGGCGCGCTGGCTGTTCGACCTGCACCCGGACCAGATCAAGGTGGTGATCCATCCGCAGCAGATCATCCATTCGATGGTGCAGTTCAAGGATGCGTCCATCCTGGCCCAACTGGGCACGCCCGACATGCGCGTGCCCATCGCCTGCGGCCTGGCCTGGCCGGATCGCATCGCCAGCGGCGCCAGCCGGCTGGACTTCTCGGCCCTGGCCGCGCTGGCGTTCGAGGATGCCGACGCCGTCCGCTTCCCCGGCCTGCACCTGTCCTGGCAGGTGCTGAAGGCAGCGGAGGGCACGACCGCCGTTTTGAACGCTGCCAACGAGGTGGCCGTGGGCGCGTTCCTGTCGGGGCGGCTGCGCTTCGACCGCATCCATGCGGTGAATCTTGCAACTTTGGACGCGGTTTCGCCCTCCAAGCCGGACTCGCTCGAAGCCCTGCTGGACCTGGACGCCCAGGCACGCCATGCGGCCGAGCACGCTGCAGGCCGCATGGCGGCCTGAGCTTCACCGTCCACGGAGTTTCCATGCTGCTCACCATCGTCGCCTTCATCGTGGCCCTGGGCCTTCTGATCGCCGTGCACGAATACGGCCACTACCGCGTGGCCGTGGCGTGCGGAGTGAAGGTGCTGCGCTTCTCGGTGGGATTCGGCAACCCCCTGCTGCGCTGGCAGCCCAAGGGCTCGCCCACGGAGTTCGTGCTGGGCGCCTTCCCCCTGGGCGGCTATGTGCGCATGCTCGACGAGCGCGAGGCACCCGTGGCGCCCGAGGAGCGGCACCTAGCCTTCAATACCCAGCCGCTGCGGTCCCGCGCGGCCATCGTGGCCGCAGGGCCGATCGCCAACCTGCTGCTGGCGGTGCTGTTGTATTCCATCGTGAACTGGAATGGCGTGGAGGAGCCCAAGGCCGTGCTGGCCAGCCCGGTGGCGGGCTCCGTGGCCCAGAACGCGGGTCTGCGCGGCGGCGAATTGGTGGAGCAGGCGGCGCTGGGCTCGGACGAGATGGAGCCCGTGCGTTCGTTCGAGGACCTGCGCTGGCTGCTCACGCGCGGCGCGCTGGAGGGGGTCAACGTGCGGCTGAGCGTGCAGCCGCAGGCGGGTGCCGCGCACCGGGAAATTCTGCTCGATATGTCGGCCATCGACACCCGGGAAGCCGATGCCCAGCTGTTCCGCAAGATCGGCATCCTCGGCCCCTGGACGCGCCCGGTGCTGGGCGAGGTCATGCCCGATGGCGCCGCGGCCCGTGCCGGCCTGCGCGAAGGGGACCTAGTGCAGCGGATCGGCACGCAGGACGTGGTGGACGGGCAGCAACTGCGCGAGCTGATCCGCCAGTCCGTGCGGGGCACCCAGCCGCTGGCCCAGCCCTGGCGCATCGAGCGCTCGGGACAGGTGCTGACCGTGGACGTGCTGCCCGACGCCAAGCCCGAGCCGGGCGCCACCGTGGGCCGCATCGGCGCCTACGTGGGTGCCCCGCCCGAGTTCGTCACCGTGGAATACGGCCTGTTCGAAGGGGCCTGGAGCGGTGTGGTCAAGACCTGGGACGTGTCGATCCTCACGCTGCGCATGATGGGCCGGATGCTGATCGGCGAAGCCTCGCTCAAGAACCTCAGCGGCCCCCTGACCATCGCCGACTACGCGGGGCGTTCGGCCAGCATGGGCCTGACCCAGTACCTCATCTTCCTGGCCCTGATCAGCGTGAGCCTGGGCGTGCTCAACCTGCTGCCGCTGCCCGTCTTGGACGGTGGGCACCTGATGTATTATCTTTGGGAGGGTGTGACGGGCAGGGGGGTTTCGGATGCGTGGATGGAGCGCCTGCAGCGCGGTGGCGTTGCGGTCCTGCTTCTCATGATGTCCATCGCCCTGTTCAACGACATCACCCGGCTCTTTGGCTAACCCTTGCCGCACCTGCGACGCGCAACCGCGGCTCCAGCTTCATCCATGAAAAAACACATCAATCGCCTGGGCGTGCGTACCGCATCGGCCGTTGCAGCCATGATTTTTGCCGCCAACGCGGCATGGGCACTGGAGCCATTCAAGGTGCAGGACATCCGTGTGGAGGGCCTGCAGCGCGTGGAGCCGGGCACCGTGTTCGCCTCCATGCCCCTGCGCGTGGGCGACGACTACAACGACGAAAAGGGCGCGGCCGCCATCCGTGCGCTGTTCGGCCTCGGCCTGTTCAAGGACGTGCGCCTGGAGGCCAGCGGTAACGTGCTGGTGGTGGTGGTGGAAGAGCGGCCCACCGTGGCGGACGTGGACTTCGCCGGCACCAAGGAGTTCGACAAGGATGCGCTCAAGAAGGCCATGCGCGACGTGGGCCTGACCGAAGGCCGCCCCTACGACAAGGCGCTGACCGACCGCGCCGAGCAGGAGCTCAAGCGCCAGTACATCAACAAGAGCCTGTACGGCGCCGAGGTCGTCACCACCGTGACCCCCATCGAGCGCAACCGCGTCAACCTGACCTTCACCGTGACCGAAGGCGATCCTGCCCGCATCAAGGAAGTGCGCATCGTCGGCAACAAGGCCTTCAGCGAGTCCACCCTGAAGGGCCTGTTCGACCAGGACACCGGCGGCTGGCTGAGCTGGTACACCAAGAGCGACCGCTACTCCCGCGCCAAGCTCAACGCCGACCTGGAAACCCTGCGGTCGTACTATCTGCAGCGCGGCTACCTGGAGTTCCGTGTCGATTCCACGCAGGTGGCGATTTCCCCCGACAAGCAGGACATCTCCATCACGGTCAACGTCACCGAGGGCGAGCGCTACGTGGTTTCCGGCGTCAAGCTCGAAGGCAACTACCTGGACCGCGAGGACGAGTTCAAGTCGCTGGTCACCATCCGTGCGGGCGAGCCCTACAACGCCGATCAGGTCACCGAGACCACCAAGGCGTTCTCGGAGTATTTCTCACGCTTCGGCTTCGCTTTTGCGCGGGTCGAAGCCGTGCCCGAGATCGACCGCGAAAACAACCGCGTCGCCTTCGTGCTGCAGGCCGAGCCTTCGCGCCGCGCCTACGTGCGGCGCATCAACGTGAGCGGCAACAACCGCACGCGCGACGAAGTGATCCGCCGCGAATTCCGCCAGTACGAGGCCTCTTGGTATGACGGCGAGAAGATCCGCCTGTCGCGCGACCGCGTGGACCGGCTGGGCTTCTTCACCGAAGTGAACGTCGAGACGCAGGAGGTGCCGGGCTCCCCCGACCAGGTCGATCTCGTAATCAACGTCGCGGAAAAGCCCACGGGCTCGCTGCAGATGGGGGTGGGCTTCTCCAGTGCGGAGAAGATGTCGCTGTCGTTCGGCATCAAGCAGGAAAACATCTTCGGCTCGGGCAACTACCTGGGCATCGACGTCAACACCAGCAAGTACCGCCGCACGCTGGTGTTCAGCACCACCGACCCGTACTTCACCCCGGAAGGCATCTCGCGCACGCTGGACGTGTACTACCGGACGGACAAGCCTTACGAGGACCAGGGCGGCAACTACGAACTGGTGACCACCGGTACCTCGGTGCGCTTCGGCGTGCCCTTCAGCGAGACCGACACCGTGTTCTTCGGCGGCGGCCTGGAGCAGACCAAGATCAAGCCCGGCACCAACATCCCGGCGACCTACCTGGCCTATGCCGACAAGTTCGGCTACAGCAGCACCTCCATCCCGCTGACCATCGGCTGGTCGCGCGACGACCGTGACAGCGCCTTGGCGCCCAACTCGGGCCGCTACCAGCGCCTCAACTCCGAGTGGTCGGTGGCCGGGGATGCGCGCTACGTGCGTGCCAACTACCAGTACCAGCAGTACGTGCCGCTGAACAAGCGCTTCACGCTGGCCTTCAACGGCGAGCTGGGCATCGGCAAGGGCATGAACGGCCGGCCGTTCCCGGTGTTCAAGAACTTCTACTCGGGCGGCCTGGGCTCGGTGCGCGGCTTCGACCAGGGCACCCTGGGGCCGCGCGACGTGACCGGGGCCTCGCTCGGCGGGCCCAAGAAGGTCACCCTGAATGCGGAGCTGATCACGCCGTTCCCCGGCGCGGGCAACGACCGCACCCTGCGCATGTTCACCTTCGTCGATGCGGGCAATGTGTACGGGGAGAACGAAAAAGTGACGCTCAGCGACATGCGCGCCTCCGTGGGCCTGGGCCTGAGCTGGATATCCCCGCTCGGCCCGCTGCGCCTGGCGTTTGCGCACCCGGTGCGCAAGTTCGCTGGCGATAGAATCCAGAAACTGCAATTCCAGATCGGAACGTCTTTCTAATGAAATCCTTTTCTCGCCATATCTCTTTGGCCCTGCTGCTTGGCACGCTCGCCGTGGCAGCCCCCGTGCAAGCGCAAGAGTCCTTCAAGGCCGGTTTCGTCAACACCGACCGCATCTTCCGTGAGGCCAACACGGCCAAGGCCGCGCAGGCCAAGCTGGAGCAGGAATTCGCGCGCCGCGAAAAAGAGCTGGTGGACATGGGCAACACCCTGAAGACCGCCAGCGAGAAGTTCGAGCGCGAGGCGCCCACCATGGCCGAAAGCCAGCGCACCACGCGCCAGCGCCAGCTGGTGGACCAGGACCGCGACTTCCAGCGCAAGCGCCGCGAATTTCAGGAAGACCTGAGCGCCCGCAAGAACGAGGAACTCTCCCAGGTGCTCGAACGCGCGAACAAGGTCGTCAAGCAGGTGGCCGAGGCCGAGAAGTACGACGTGATCCTGCAAGAGGCCGTCTACATCAACCCCAAGCACGACATCACCGACAAGGTGATCAAGGCGCTGAATGCCACTGCAGCCGCCAAGTAAGCCGCGGCAGTACCGGACGGGCCGCGCGTGAGCTTGCTTCTCGGGCACATTGTCGATGCGCTCGGTGGTTCGCTGGAGGGAGAGGGCGCGGCACGCGATGCCGTCATCTCCCGCATCGCGCCACTAGAGGTGGCGGGCCCGGGGGACCTGAGTTTCCTGAGCAACCCCCGCTACCAGCAGCAACTGGCCGCCTCCCGGGCGGCCTGTGTCATTGTGGCGCCGGCGATGCGCGCGGTGGCCCTGGCCCGGGGCGCCTGCATCGTGGCCGACAACCCCTACGTTTATTTCGCGCGGGCCACCCAGCTCTGGCGCCAGCACACAGCGCCCGCAGTGCAGGGCGGGGTGCATGCGAGCGCGGTGGTCGATCCTTCCGCGGAGGTGCACCCCACGGCCACCATCGGGCCGCTGTGCGTGGTCGAGCGCGGTGCGCACGTGGGTGCGGGCACCGTGCTCAAGTCGCGCGTCACGGTGGGGGAGGGCTGCCGCATCGGCGCGCGCTGCATCGTGCATGCGGGCGTGGTGATCGGCGCGGACGGCTTCGGCTTCGCGCCCGAGAACGGGCAGTGGGTCAAGATAGAGCAGCTGGGTGCCGTGCGCATCGGCGACGACGTGGAGATCGGCGCCAACACCTGCATCGACCGGGGCGCGCTGCAGGACACCGTGATCGAGGACGGCGTGAAGCTCGACAACCTGATCCAGATCGGCCACAACGTGCGCATCGGCAAGCACTCGGCCATGGCCGGGTGCGTGGGCGTGGCCGGCAGCGCCACCATCGGCGCGCACTGCACCGTGGGCGGTGGGGCGATCGTGCTGGGCCATCTGGAGCTGGCGGACAACGTGCACATCTCCGCCGCCACGGTGGTCACCCGTTCGCTCACACAGCCGGGGCAGTACACCGGCATGTTTCCCATCGACGACAATGCGCGCTGGGAAAAGAACGCTGCGACACTCAAACAACTGCACAGCCTGCGCGAGCGCATCAAGGCGCTGGAGCAGGCGCTGAAAGCAGCCTGAACGGAAGAGAACAACTCGATGATGGATATCCACGCAATTCTCAAGCAACTGCCGCACCGCTACCCCTTCCTTCTGGTGGACAAGGTGGTCGAGTTGGAGAGCAACACGCGCATCAAGGCGATCAAGAACGTCACCTTCAACGAGCCTTATTTCATGGGGCATTTCCCGGGCCGCCCCGTGATGCCCGGCGTGCTGATCCTGGAGGCGCTGGCCCAGGCGGCCGGCCTGCTGGCCTTCGACGCCATGGGCAAGGTGCCGGACGAGAACAACATCTACTACTTCGTCGGCATCGACGGCGCGCGCTTCAAGCGCCCCGTGGAGCCGGGCGATCAGCTGATCCTGACCATCACCATCGACCGCGTGCGCGGCGGCATCTGGAAGTTCAAGGGCATCGCCAGCGTGGGCGACGACGTGGCCTGCGAGGCCGAGCTCATGTGCACCATGCGCGCCGTGAACTGACGTGAGCCGCGTCCACCCCACCGCCATCGTCGCCGACGGCGCGCGCCTGGACCCTTCGGTCACCGTGGGGCCGTATGCGGTGATCGGCCCGCACGTGGCCATCGGCGCGGGTACCACCGTCGGCGCGCACTGCGTGATCGAGGGGCACACGACCATCGGCGCGGACAACCGCATCTTCCAGTTCGCTTCGCTGGGCGCCGTGCCGCAGGACAAGAAGTACGCGGGCGAGCCCACGCGGCTCGTCATCGGCGACCGCAACACCATCCGCGAGTTCTGTACCTTCAACCTGGGCACGGCCCAGGACAAGGGCGTGACCACCGTCGGCGACGACAACTGGATCATGGCCTACGTGCACATCGCGCACGACTGCGTGGTGGGCCACCAGACCACGCTCGCCAACAACACCACGCTGGCGGGCCACGTGGAGGTGGGCGACTGGGCCACCGTGGGCGGGCTCACGGGCGTGCTGCAGCGCATGCGCATCGGCGCGCATGCCATGGTGGGCTTTGCCAGTCACATCGGCAAGGACGTCCCTCCGTTCATGGTGGTGGACGGCAACCCGCTGGCCGTGCGCAGCGTGAACCTCGTCGGCCTGCGCCGCCGCGATTTCTCGCCGGAGCGCATCGCGGCCATCCGCGAGATGCACAAGCTGCTCTACCGCCAGGGGCTGACGCTGGAGCAGGCGCGCGAGGCCATCCAGGCGCTGGCCGGGAACATGCCCGAGGCGGCGCAGGACGTGGCGCTGATGGATGCCTTCCTGGCCGGTGCCGCCACGGGCATTGCCCGCTGAAGGGGCGGGCATGGGCGTATCCCCCCGCGTCGCGATGGTGGCGGGCGAGACCTCGGGCGACCTGCTCGCGGGCCTGCTGATCGACGGCATGCAGGCGCACTGGCCCGGCCTGCAGTCCTGCGGCATCGGCGGCCCCCAGATGGCGCGCCGGGGGTTCGCGGCCTGGTGGCCCAGCGACAAGCTCGCCGTGCATGGCTACAGCATGGAGGTGCTGCGCAGGCTGCGCGAATTGCTGGGCATCCGCAAGCAGTTGCGCGAGCGCCTGCTGCGCGACCGCCCCGACGTGTTCATCGGCGTGGATGCCCCCGACTTCAACCTGGGGCTGGAGGCCGACCTGCGCGCCGCCGGCATCAGGACCGTGCATTTCGTCTGCCCCTCGATCTGGGCCTGGCGGGCCGAGCGGGTCGAGAAAATCCGCCGCAGTGCCGACCACGTGCTGTGCATCTTCCCGTTCGAGCCCGAGTTGCTGGCGCGCCATGGCATCGCCGCCACCTACGTGGGCCACCCGCTTGCCAACGTGATCCCCATGGTGCCCGACCGCGCCGCCGCCCGCGCCCAGCTGGGCCTGCGCGACGAGGACGAGGTGCTGGCCATCCTGCCGGGCAGCCGTTCTTCCGAGATCGCGTACATCGCCCAACCCTTTTTTCAGGCTGCAGCGCTTATCCAGCAAGCGCGGCCAGCTATTAAATTGATAATTCCTGCCGTGCCCGCGCTGCAGGGTCGCATCGAGCAGGCGGCGCGTGCCTGTGGCCTGCGGGACGGTGCCGTGCAGATCGTCGCCGGCCAGTCCCATGCCGTGCTCGCGGCCTGCGACGCCACGCTGATCGCCAGCGGTACCGCGACGCTGGAGGCCGCGCTGTTCAAGCGCCCCATGGTCATCGGCTACCACATGCACCGCTTTAGCTGGTGGCTCATGCGCCGCAAGCAGCTGCAGCCCTGGGTGGGGCTGCCCAACATCCTGTGCGGGGAATTCGTGGTGCCCGAGCTGATTCAGGGCGCGGCGACGCCGCAGGCGCTGTGCGACGCCACCCTGGAATGGCTGGACGCGCGCCAGCATAATCCCGGCAAAATCGCGGCCCTGGAGCAGCGCTTCACGGCGCTGCACGAAAGCCTGCGCCGCAATACTCCCCAACTCGCCGCCGATGCGATCCAGAAAATCCTCTCCACCCCGGCTGCCTGAGCAGGCCAGCCTGCCCTGGCGCCCGCCGGGCCTCACGGCCGGCGTGGACGAGGCCGGGCGCGGCCCGCTGGCGGGGCCCGTGGTGGCCGCCGCCGTCATCCTGGACGAGCTCCAGCCCATCGCCGGACTGGCGGATTCCAAGAAGCTCACGCCCGCCCGGCGCGAGCGGCTGTACGACGAGATTCGCGCCAAGGCGCTGTGCTGCAGCATCGCCGAGGCCAGCGTGGAGGAGATCGACCGGCTCAACATCCTGCAGGCCACCATGCTGGCCATGCGCCGCGCCGTGCTGGGGCTGCGCCTCAAGCCCGTGATGGTGCTGGTCGACGGCAACCGCCTGCCCACGCTGGGCATCCAGGCCGAGGCCATCGTCAAGGGCGATGCGCTGGTGTCGGCCATCTCGGCGGCCTCCATCCTGGCCAAGGTGCACCGTGACCGCTGGTGCGAGCAGGTGCACGAGGAATTCCCGCAATACGGCTTTGCCGGACACAAGGGCTATGGCACGGCGGTGCACATGGCGGCGCTGCGCGAGCACGGGGCCTGCGTGTACCACCGCCGCTCCTTCGCGCCGGTGGCCGAGAACCTGCGCGCCTGACCGTGACTTCGGCATCCGTCACCTCCATCCAGTCGCGGGACAACGCCTTCGTGAAGGACCTGCGCCGGCTGGCGCAGGACACCACGGCCTACCGCAAGCAGGGCCGGGTCTGGCTGGAGGGCGACCACCTGTGCCGTGCGGCGCTGGAACGGGGGCAGCGTCCCGCCATTGCAGTGTTTGCAGAGTCTTTTTGGCCGCTGGCGCAGGCGGAGTGGGCGCAAGCAGCTATGAAAACCATAGTGCTTGCCGATGCGCTGTTCGCGGACGTGAGCGCGCTGGAGTCGCCCGCCCGCATGGGCTTCATCCTGGACCTGCCCGCACCCGCCGCGCTGCGCGCGGACGCCGCCACCGTGGTGCTGGACCGGGTGCAGGACGCGGGCAATGTCGGCTCCATCCTGCGCAGCGCCTCGGCGTTCGGCTTCCGGCAGGTGGCGGCCATCAAGGGCAGCGCGGCCCTGTGGTCGCCCAAGGTGCTGCGTGCCGGCATGGGGGCGCATTTCGGGCTGGAGCTCATCGAAGGGCTGGAGGTCCAGGACCTGGACGCGCTGCACGTGCCGCTGCTGGTGACCCATGTGCACGAGGGGGACTGGCTGCACCGCGCCGCGCTGCCCTGGCCCTGTGCCTGGGTTCTGGGGCACGAGGGGCAAGGCGTGTCGCCGGCATTGGAGGCGCGGGCCGCGCTGCGCATCCGCATCGCGCAGCCGGGGGGCGAAGAGTCGCTCAACGTGGCGGCGGCCGCCGCCATCTGCCTGCACGCGAGCGGCGCCGCGCGCTGAGCCGGCTTATTGGTTGCGCAGGAACTGGCGCACGAAATCGTTCTGGTTGGGCGCATCCTTCTCGGTGCTGAAGACCACCTGCTGGCCTTCCACGCGGATCTTCAGCTGCGGCGCGAACCGGCACTGCACCTGGCCCAGCCCGGCCGCCGTGGCCTTGAAGGCCGGGGTGTTGCGGCACATGGATTCCAGCTCCGACGCCACCACGCCGCAGAAGCTGCCGATGCTCAGGGCCTGCAGTTTCTCGTCGTCGATCGTGGCCCAGTCCACGGCGGTCTTCACCGGGGTGCCGCAGGCCGCGGTGGCGTCCTGGTCCGCCTTGTCCAGGTCGGCCTGCACGCCTGCCAGGCGCTTGTTGCGGTCGAAGCGGGCCAGCTTCTCCTGCACTCCCTGCTTTTGCTGGCGCTCGTAGCTGGCCTGCAGTTCGGCCAGCTTGAAGGCCTTGGTCTTGTCCTCGTGGAAGGCGAGCGCCAGGCCGTCGCGCTTGCCGGGCAGGTAGGCCACGTACTGCTCGCTGCCGCGGTAGGGGTGGCGCTGCTTTTGCAGCAGGCCGTAGTCGCGGCCGTCGATGCGCGTGGAATAGATCTCGCGCGCCGCGCCCTGCTGCTCCAGGTTGGCCAGGAACACCACCTGGTCGATGGGGTCGTTGATGCCGCTCACGCGCACCAGGGCCTGCTTGCCGTCGGCGCTGGGGGCGAGGACCACCTCCACGCCCTGGGGCGCCACGAAGACCTGGGGGTACTTGGCCAGTTCGAGGGCCTGGGCCGCCAGGGCGGCGCCCAGGCCGGCCAGGGAAAGGGCAAAGGAGCGAATGAATGCGCGCATCGGAAACAGCCTCCCGGATTGGATGAGAAATAGGTTGGGGTCAGGGGAACGCCGGCGGAGTCTAGGGGTGCGGTAGCGCTTGAAAACGGCGGGAACAATTCCTTACGTAACAAGGTTATGCAAGACATGCATTCGACGGCGCCGGGTCGGGCAAAGGTATAATCGGGAGCTTTTCTCGCAACAGCGTCGCCCGATCGCACCCAAAGCAACAACCCATCTGAGAGCAGCCACCGGCACTTGAGCGCACCCGCGTGCACGAGTGGCCTGCAGGCGCCGGGCGACCGTAACCATCCGGAGAACCCAGTGCTTTTGTCTCTACAGGGAAATTTCCCGCCCGCCATCCTGGCGCTCGCAGACGGCACGGTCTTTATCGGCAATTCGATCGGTGCCACCGTCGGCGAAGTGGTGTTCAACACCGCCATCACCGGCTACCAGGAAATCCTCACCGACCCGAGCTACTGCCAGCAGATCGTCACCCTGACGTATCCGCACATCGGCAACTACGGCGTCAACGCCGAGGACATCGAAGCCGACAAGGTCCACGCCGCAGGCCTGATCATCAAGGACCTGCCGCTGCTGGCCAGCAACTTCCGCAGCACCGAAACGCTGTCGCAGTACCTCGTGCGCGAAAAGACCGTCGCCATCGCCAACATCGACACCCGCAAGCTCACGCGCCTGCTGCGTGAAAAGGGCGCGCAGAACGGCGCCATCATCGGCCTGGCCGCTGGCGAGGCCGTCACGCAGGCGCTGATCGACGAGGCCATCGCCAAGGCCAAGGCCGCCCCCAGCATGGCCGGGCTGGACCTGGCCCAGGTGGTCAGCACCCAGGCGCGCTACGAATGGACGCAGACGGAATGGAAGCTGGGCTCCGGCTACGGCGAGCTCGCGCAGCCCGAGTTCCACGTCGTGGCCTACGACTACGGCGTGAAGACCAACATCCTGCGCATGCTGGCCGAGCGCGGCTGCAAGATCACCGTGGTGCCCGCCAAGACGCCCGCCGCCGACGTACTGGCCCTGAAACCCGATGGCGTGTTCCTGTCCAACGGCCCCGGCGACCCGGAGCCCTGCGACTACGCCATCGCCGCCACCCGCACCATCGTGGACAGCGGCGTGCCCACCTTCGGCATCTGCCTGGGCCACCAGATCATGGCCCTGGCCTTCGGCGCCAAGACCTTCAAGATGGCCAACAGCCACCATGGCGCCAATCATCCCGTGAAGGACCTGGACACCGGCCGCGTCAGCATCACCAGCCAGAACCACGGCTTCGCGGTGGACACGGCCACGCTGCCCGCCAGCCTGCGCGCCACGCACGTGAGCCTGTTCGACGGCACGCTGCAGGGCCTGGCGCACAAGGACAAGCCCGCGTTCTGCTTCCAGGGCCACCCCGAGGCATCGCCCGGCCCGCACGACATCGCCTACCTCTTCGACCGCTTTACCGACGCCATGCGCGCGGCCAAGGGCTGAGGTAGACCGTCATGAAACTGTTCAGCTTCCCCCTCGCGTCGCTGGAGAAGGCGATCCACAAGCGCATGCTGACGCTGCCGTCGCCCCACCGCGAATGGTTCACCGACCGCTGGGCGCAAAAGCCCTACAAGAAGGCCTTTGTGGAGAACAAGGCGATGCCGCTGGTCACGCTGGTGGCCAAGGGCAAGACGCTGGACGACGCGGAGTTTGCCGAGCTGCTGGCCGAGTGGGAAGTGAGCTTCTACGACGCGGAGGAAGAAGTCCTGCGCCCGCTGGTCCAGGGCGACGGCCTGCTGCAGCTCATGCAGAAGAACCTGCCCCCCGAGCGCGCCCAGGCGCTGCTCGCCAAGCTGACCCAGCGCGCCGCGCCCGCAGCCCCCGCCGTGAACGAATGAAATAGCCATATGCCAAAACGCACAAACATCAAGAGCATCCTCATCATCGGCGCCGGCCCGATCATCATCGGCCAGGCGTGCGAGTTCGACTACTCCGGCGTGCAGGCCTGCAAGGCCCTGCGCGAGGAAGGTTACAAGGTCATCCTGATCAACAGCAACCCCGCCACGATCATGAC
>Ga0222425_100290_pt1 | contig 18026 bp, 15 predicted proteins | sample 2B1ome_2_FD_180089 | JGI IMG/M metagenome (GOLD analysis project Ga0222425, IMG submission 180089) | Enriched microbial communities from leaf-cutter ant dump, University of Wisconsin, Madison, United States - 2B150A (version 2) | ecosystem: Environmental > Terrestrial > Nest > Insects nest > Nest... | reverse complement strand
CCGGCGGACCTGAAGGGCCTGAAGATCCGCGTGGTGGGCTCGCCGCTGTTCCTGGACACCTTCACCGCCCTGGGCGCCAACCCCACGCAGATGAGCTGGGCCGATGCCCAGCCCGCCTTCGCCAGCGGCGCCGTGGACGGCCAGGAAAACCCCATCTCGGTCTACCAGGCCGCCAAGCTGCACACCGTGGCACAGAAGCACGTCACGATGTGGGGCTATGTGAACGACCCGCTGATCTTCGTGGTGAACAAGGACGTGTGGAACAGCTGGACGCCGGCCGACCGCGAAATCGTCAAGCAGGCCGCCATCGACGCGGGCAAGGAAGAAATCGCGATCGCGCGCAAGGGCATGGTCGAGGCCGACCAGCCGCTGCTCAAGGAAATCGCTGCCAACGGCGTCACCGTGACGCAGCTCGCGCCCGCGGAGCGCGAGGCCTTTGTGAAGGCCACCCGCCCCGTGTACGACAAGTGGAAGGGCCAGATCGGCGCGGACCTGGTGGGCGCGGCCGAAAAGGCGATTGCCGCACGCAAGCGCTGACCGGCTCCCCTGCCGCCGGCACCCCCACGAAGGCGTTCCCCCGAAAGGCGGAGCGCCTTTTTGTGCCCCTGCGCGCGCCAACTTTATCTTGCGTACATATTTGCCCCCCACAATGGTTTGAACTCAGATTCCCATTTCCTATGCCGTTTCTTCTCTCGAATGCCGGCCATCTGGCTGCGACCAGCCCCATTCCACGCACCCCAGAATCCCTCCCCCCGGCCCGGCGGCCGAGCGGTTTCGGGGTGCGAATGTCCCTGGCCGCACTGTGCTGCATCGGGACGCTGGCGGCTTGCTCGGGCAAGGACCGGCCGGCCGAGACCGGCAAGCCGGCCGCATCGGCACAGGTGGGCGTCGTGGTGCTGCAGCCCGAGAGCCAGACCCTGAGCACGGAATTGCCGGGCCGCACCGCCGCATTCCAGAACGCCGACATCCGGCCGCAGATCAACGGCATCATCCAGAAGCGCCTGTTCACCGAAGGCGCCTTGGTCAAGGCGGGCCAGCCGCTGTACCAGGTGGATCCCGCCACCTACGAGGCCGCCCAGGCCAGCGCCCAAGCGGCGCTGGCCAAGGCCCAGGCCACCGCCCGCACGGCCCAGGTGAATGCCAAGCGCAACGCGGAGCTTGTCGAGATCGACGCCATCAGCCGCCAGGCCTTCGACGAGAGCCAGGCGGCGGTGCAGCAGACCCAGGCGGACGTGGGGGTGGCGCAGGCCGCGCTGGAGGCGGCCCGCATCAACATGCGCTACACCCGCATCCTGGCGCCCATTTCCGGGCGCATCGGGCTGTCGGCCGTGACGGCGGGCGCGCTGGTCACGGCCAACCAAGCCACGGCCCTGGCCACCATCCAGCAGATGGACCCGATGCAGGTGGACATTACCCAGTCCAGCGCCGAGCTGCTGCAGTTGCGCCGCCAATGGCAGGAAGGCCAGTTCACCCGCGTGGACGCGAACCAGGCCAAGGTGCGGCTGGTGCTGGAGGACGGCACGCTCTACCCGCACGAGGGCACGCTGCAGTTCACCGGCACCGCCGTCAACCCGACCTCGGGCGCCATCACGCTGCGCGCCACCTTCCCCAACCCCGACCATTTCCTGATGCCCGGCATGTACGTGCGCGCCCAGCTGGCCACCAGCGTGGCGCCGCAGGCGCTGCTGCTGCCCCAGGAAGCGGTGCTGCGCAATGCCGCTGGCGAGCCCAGCGTGCAGGTCGTGGAGGCGGACAACAAGATCGCCAAGCGCCCGGTGGAGCTCGGCCAGGCCGTGGGCAACCGCTGGCTCGTGGTCTCTGGCGTCAAGGCCGGCGACCAGGTGATGGTGGACGGGTTCCAGAAGGCCCGCGTGGGCCAGACCGTCAGGCCCACGGTCGTGAAGCCGCGCGACAAGGCCAAGCCCGCAGCGGCCGCGCCCGCACAGGCGGCCTCTTCCGCCCGCCCCTGAGGCTCCCTTCTCGCCCGCCCCCCGCGTCCCACACCCCGCCCTGACCCTCCATGGCCCAGTTCTTCATTAACCGCCCGGTCTTCGCCTGGGTGCTCTCCATCATCATCATGCTGGCGGGGGCGGCGTCCATCTTCACGCTGCCGCTGGAGATGTACCCCGACATCGCCCCGCCGCGCGTGACCATCAACACCACCTATACGGGCGCGTCCGCCGAGACGGTCGATAAATCCGTCACCCAGGTGATCGAGCAGCAGCTCAAGGGCATCGACAACCTGCTGTACATGGGCTCCACCAGCGACTCGGCGGGCCGCTCGCGCACCACGCTCACGTTTGCGCCGGGGGCCAACATCGACGTGGCCCAGGTGCAGGCGCAGAACAAGCTGCAGGCGGCCATGAACCGGCTGCCCGAGGCTGTCAAGAGCCGGGGCGTGTTCATCAACAAGGGCGGGCAGGACTTTTTGGTGACCTACGTGTTCACCTCGCCCGACCCCACGGTGTCGCAGGTAGCCATTGGCGACTACGTGTCCAGCAACGTGGTGGACGTGATCGCCCGCCTGGACGGCGTGGGCGACATAACCATGTTCGGCACGCCCTACGCCATGCGCATCTGGCTGGACCCGGCCAAGATGGAAAAGCACGCGCTGATGCCGTCGGACCTGATCGCCGCGCTGAACAACCAGAACGTGCAGGTGTCCGCGGGCCAGCTGGGCGCCCTGCCCGCCCTGCCGGGCCAGATGCTCAACGCCACCATCACCGCGCGCACCAAGCTGCAGACGGTGGAGCAGTTTGAAAACATCGTCCTCAAGTCCGGCACCGACGGCTCGGTGGTGACCATGGGCGACGTGGGACGCGTGGCGCTGGAGGCCGACATCCTGACCACCAAGACGCGCCTGAACGGCCAGCCCGGCGCGGGCTTCGGCGTGGTGCTGGCCGACGGCGCCAACGCCATGGAGGTGGCCGACACCGTGGCGCGCAAGATGAAGGAGCTGGCACCCTTCTTCCCGGACGGCATCAACGCCGTGATCAGCTCGGACACCACGCCCTTCGTGCGCGCCTCCATCGAAGAGGTCGTCAAGACCCTGGCCGAAGCCATGCTGCTGGTGGTGATCGTGATGTTCATCTTCCTGCAGAACTTCCGCGCCACCATGATCCCCGCCATCGCCGTGCCGGTGGTGCTGCTGGGCACCTTCGGCGTGCTGTCGGCGCTGGGGTATTCGATCAACATGCTGACCATGTTCGCCATGGTGCTGGCCATCGGCCTGCTGGTGGACGACGCCATCGTGGTGGTCGAGAACGTCGAGCGCGTGATGAGCGAGGAGGGCCTGCCCCCGAAGGAGGCCACGCGCAAGTCCATGCGCGAGATCACCCCGGCGCTGGTGGGCATCGGCCTCACGCTGGCGGCCGTGTTCATCCCCATGGCGTTCTTCACGGGCTCCACGGGCGTCATCTACCGGCAGTTCTCCGTCACCATCGTCTCGGCCATGGCGCTGTCGGTGTTCGTGGCGCTCACGCTCACGCCCGCGCTGTGCGCCACACTGCTCAAGCCCGTCGCCAAGGGCCAGCATACGGCCCACGGCGATGCGCCGCGCCGGGGCCTGTTCGGCCTGAGCGACCGCTTCTTCGCCTGGTTCAACCGCAACTTCGACCGCACGGCCAACCGCTACCAGCGCACCGTGGGCGGGCTGCTGCGCCGCACCTTGCGCATGGTGGTGATCTACCTGGCCATCGTGGCGGCGGTGGCGCTGGTGTTCAAGAAGCTGCCCACGTCCTTCCTGCCCAATGAAGACCAGGGCTTCATCACCGCCAGCGTCACCCTGCCATCGGGCGCCACCGACGAGCGCCTGTGGGCCGTGTTCGACGAGATCAAGGACTACTTTCTGGCCCGCCCCGAAACGCTGCGCGTGTTCGGCCTGTCGGGCAACAACGGCAACCAAAGCTCGGGCACCATGTCCATCCGCTTCAAGCCCTGGGACGAGCGCCCCGGCGCCCACCAGTCGGCGGAGGCCATCGCCCGGCAGGCGAGCAAGGACCTGGCCCACATCCGCGACGCGCGCATCTTCATGCTGCAGCCGCCCGCCGTGCGCGGCCTGGGCTCGGCTGCGGGCATCAACTTCATGCTCAAGGACGTGAACGCCCTGGGCCAGGACGCGCTGGTGGCCGCCAAGGACAAGCTCATCGAGCTGGCCCGCGAGCACCCCGCGCTGACCAACGTGCGCACCACCAACTTCGACACCACGTCCGAGCTGCAGCTCACCGTGGACGACCGCAAGGCCGCCGCGCAGGGGCTGTCGCCCACCGACATCAATGGCGTGCTCTCCAGCGCCATGGGCGGCACCTACGTGAACGACTTCGTGCACCAGGGCCGCGTCAAGCGCGTGTACATCATGGGTGACACGCCCTACCGCATGCTGCCGCAGGACATCGGCCAGTGGGCGGTGCGCAACAAGAATGGGGAAATGGTGCGCTTTTCGACCTTTGCCACCACCTCGTGGACCAGCGGCCCGCCCCAGCTCATGCGCTACAACGGCAACCCCGCGCTGGAACTGCAGGCCGACACCGCGCCCGGCGCCAGCTCGGGCGACGCCATGGACGCCATCGAATCCATCATGAAGCAGATGCCCGAGGGCATCACCATGGAATGGACCGGCGCCTCGCTGCAGGAGCGCCGCTCGGGCTCGCAGGCGCCGCTGCTGTACGCCGTCTCCATCCTGTTCGTGTTCCTGTGCCTGGCCGCGCTGTATGAGAGCTGGAGCGTGCCGTTCTCCGTCATGCTGGCCGTGCCGCTGGGCGTCATCGGCGCCCTGCTGGCCACCTACACGCGCGGCATGACCAACGACGTGTACTTCCAGGTGGGCCTGCTGACCACCGTGGGCCTCGCGTCCAAGAACGCCATCCTGATCGTCGAATTCGCCGTGCAGCTGCAGGAGCAGGGCAAGAGCCTGTTCGACGCCACGGTGCAGGCCGTGCGCCTGCGCCTGCGGCCCATCCTTATGACATCGCTGGCCTTCGGCTTCGGCGTGCTGCCCCTGGCCATCGGCACCGGCGCGGGCGCGGCCGGGCGCCAGGCCATCGGCACCGGCGTGCTCGGCGGCATGGTGGCGTCCACCATCCTGGGGCTGTTCTTCGTGCCCGTGTTCTTCCTGCTGGTGCGCTCGTGGTTCGCGTCGCGCAAGCCGGAACACCCCGACACTTCCGCCACCGCACAGGAGGCGCAAGCATGATGATGCCTCTGCTGCCCCGCACCCCCTCGCCGTCCCGCGCCGCCGCCCTCGCGGCCACGGTGCTGTGCGCCATGCTGACCCTGGCCGGCTGCACCAACCTCGCGCCCCACTACGACCGCCCCACGGCCCCCGTGCCGGCCAGCCTGGACAACACCGCCACGGCCCCGGATGCCGGCGGCGCCTACGCCCCGCTGGGCTGGGAAGCCGTGGTGCAGTCCGGGCCGCTGCGCGAGCTCATCGCGCTGTCGCTCCAGAACAACCGCGACCTGCGCGCCGCTGCGCTCGCCATCGAGCGCGCCCAGGCCCAGTACGGCGTGAGCCGCGCCGACCGCCTGCCCGCCGTGAACGGCAGCGCGCAAGGCAGCCGAGCACGCACCGCCGCGGACCTCACCACCACCGGCCGCTCCCAGATCAGCGAGCAGTACAGCGCGCAGCTGGGCATCAGCAGCTACGAGCTGGACTTCTTCGGCCGCGTGCGCAACCTGAACGAAGCGGCCTGGCAGGAAGTGCTGCGCACCACCGACAACCAGCGCAGCGTGCAGCTGAGCCTGGTGGCCGAGGTGACCAACGCCTGGCTGACGCTGGCGGCCGACCAGGCGCGCCTCGCGCTGGCCCGGGAAACCCTGCGCTCGCGCGAGGCCTCCTACGCGCTCACCGAGCGCACCCACCGCCTGGGCGCCACCTCGGGCCTCGTCCTCGCGCAGAACCAGACGACGGTGGAAACCGCCCGCGCCGACGTCGCGGCCTACACCAGCCAGGTGGCGCGCGACCGCAACGCGCTGCAGCTGCTGGTGGGCTCCCCCGTCCCACCGGCCCTGCTGCCCCCCGCCGAGCAGGCCGCGCCGGCGCTGCAACTGCTCGCGGTGCCTGCGCAGATCCCATCGAGCGTGCTGCTGTCGCGCCCCGACGTGATGGCCGCCGAGCGCAGCCTGCAGGCCACCTACGCCAACATCGGCGCCGCGCGGGCCGCGTTCTTCCCCAGCATCTCGCTCACGGCCAGCCTGGGCACGGCCAGCAATGAGCTGTCGGGCCTGTTCTCGGGCGGCAACACGATCTGGAGCTTCGTGCCCCAGATCCGCCTGCCGATCTTCGACGGCGGCCGCAACCAGGCCAACCTCGAAGTCGCCGAGGCCAACCAGCGCATCGCGCTGGCGCAGTACGAAAAGGTCATCCAGACCGCCTTCCGTGAGGCCGCCGACGCCCTGGCCGAACGCGCCACGCTGGCCGACCGCCTTGCCGCGCAAAGCGCCCTGCTCGCGGCCACCGAGCGCGTCTACACGCTGTCCGATGCGCGCTTCAAGGCGGGCGCGGACAGCTATCTCGCGGTGCTCGACGCGCAGCGCTCGCTGTACGCGGCGCAACAGACCTTGCTGAGCCTGCAGCTGGCCGAGCAGGTCAACCGCATCACGCTCTACAAGGTGCTGGGCGGGGGCTAATTACTCCTGAAAATATAGCTGCTAGCGCTTATCCAGTAAGCGCCAGAGGCATTTTCATCATTGAATCCTGGGGTAGGTAACGCCCTTCCCATCCGCAGCAACGGCCACCTCCTTGCGCGCCTCTAGCAAGGCGTAAACCCGCTGCGCCATGGCCTTCGGATCGGCAGCCTTCGCGGCGTGCGATTCGATGTGCCTGAGCAGACCCGCAAGGCGCATGGGCTTGTTCTTGGGCATCTTCTTCAAGCTGGCCAGCACGGCCTGGGCGACTTCCGAGGCTGCGATCTTTCGCGGGGCCTTGGCGGGCGCTTTCTTTGCGGGTGCAGCCGCCTTCTTCTTTGCCGCAGCAGGCGCCGGTACCGCAGATGCCGCCGGATAGCTCACATGGCCGCCCTTGAGTGCCACATGCTTCTGTGCCTGCAATTGCGCCAGCGCATGGGCAACGCGTGGAGACTGCGCGCTGGGCTCGCTCAAATGTGTTTGGAGCAAAACCAGCAGAACGTCGCTGCGTCCGGGGCGCTCCCAAGGGTCCATATCCTGAAGCATCTGCGCCAGTTGCTTCACGTCCTGGCGCGTGGCCTTGGCGTGCGCAGGGGTGGCTTTGACAGGCGCTTTCGCCGGTCCCGTCTTCTTGGCTGGTGCTGCTGCGGGCGGGAGTGGCGGCAGTGCCGACTCCTGCTTGTCCTCGGGTTTCTGCGCGGGCTTGCGGAACTCGCACCGCCGCGCCTTAAATCCCAGCTCACGGGCATGCTCCAGCATCGGGTCGTAGCCCTGGTCGTTGGAGACAATGACGAAGGTGGCGTCCGGCCGGCGTGCCGAGATGTAGCCCACGTAGTAAGTCAATTGAAAATCCAGCGCGTTCTTTCCCGCACCGGACCGGGGCACCAGAGCAACGCCCTCACCAAAAGCGCTGCGGTGGCTGGCGTCATCCACTTTCTGGCGCGGACCGTGGAACAGCCACGCATCGGTAGCCTCCGGCACCAGCGCCTGGAGCGCGTCACCCGTGGGCTGCACATTCTCCCAATCCACCAGCAAATGCACCTTGGGCGTCGCAGGCTCCGGCGCGGCAGGCGGCGGCGTGGGGCGCTTGGCGGGGTGTTTGTCGGCGTTCTTGCGCAGCTTGTCTTCCACGGCCTGTTCCACGTCCACGCCGGTGTGGTCGGCCAACTGCAGCAGGTACAGCAGCACATCGGCAATCTCGTCGGCCACGCGCTCCTTGTCCGCCGGGTTGCGCGTGAGGCCGCGCGATTCCGTAATGGTCTTCCACTGGAACAGCTCCAGCAGTTCCGCCGCCTCCACCATCAGCGCCATCGCCAGGTTCTTGGGCGAGTGGTAGGGCTGCCAGTCGCGGGCGGCGGCGAAGTCGCGCAGCCGGGTTTGCAATGCCTTCACATCCATGCGCTTCTCCTCCTGGGACTCTTTTTTTGATAGCTGTCAGCGCTTTCTACATAAGCGCTAGAGGCATTTTCAATCCAAACCTGCAGCAGCCACCGACGCCGCGATGTCCGCCATCGACCGGAACAGCACCAGCGGGTCGTCGCGCGACGGCAGGAAGCCCCGGCGCGCCCAGAACGCCCCCGCCGCTTCGTCCACGGCATGCACCACCAGCGCCCGCCCTCCTATCAGCCGCGCGGCGGCCACGCTGCGCTGCAGGGCGTGCTTGACCAGTCCCGTGCCGATACCCTGGCCCGCCCAGCGGCTGTCGGTCGCCAGTTGGCCCAGCAGCAGGCAGGGCACCGGGTCGGGCGGCTGGCCGGTGCGGATGGAGCGCGGCAACTGCGCGGGCAGCACCGCCGTGGGCGACAGGCCATAGAAGCCGACCACGCGCCCCTGCACGTGAACCACGACCACGGCCGTGAAGCCCTTTTGCTGGTTGGACAGCGCGCGGGTGTGCAGCCAGCGGTCCAGCGCCGGGTGGCCACAGGAAAACGCAGCCACATCGTGCTGCGCGGTCAGGGCCTGTGGCCCCTCGATCCTCATTCCCACGGAGCGGGGCGTTGCAGCGTTTGCACCATCTCGGGCACGGGCGTGCCCGGTGCGGCGAGCGCAGCCAGGAAGGCATCGAAGCCCTCGGGGCTCATGCGGATGGGCAGGGCTTCGAGCAGCGCCTCTTCCGCCGCGCGCACGGCGGCGTCGCGCATGAATTCGGTGCGCGACCGCCCGCGCAGCGCGGCTGCACGGTCGATGATGGCGAGGTCGCCCTCGGGCAGGCGCAGCGACAGGGGGTGGATGGCGAGGGGGGTCATGCAGGAATTCTAGCTGCGTAATGCAAATAGCACTACATCACCCTGTGAACTCCTGATTCAATAGCTGCCAGCGCTTGCTGCACAAGCGCCAGAGGCCGATTTGGCTTAAACAATCGGCGACACCATGGGCTGCCCCGCGAAGTGCCGCGTGGCGTTGGCGATGAAGCGGTCCACCGAGTTCTGAACCGCCTCGGGCGACCAGCCCGCGACGTGGGGCGTGAGCACCACGTTGGTCAGGCCTACCAGCTCGGCGGGCGGCGCGGGCTCGCTCTCGTACACGTCCAGGCCGGCGCCGGCGATGGCGTTCGTGCGCAGGGCCTCGGCCAGCGCGGCCGTGTCCACCACGCTGCCGCGCGCGATGTTGACCAGCCAGCCGCGCGGGCCCAGCGCCTGCAGGGTCTTCGCATCCACCAGGTGGCGCGTGCCGGGCCCACCGGGCGTGGCGATGACCAGCACGTCGCACCACGCGGCCAGGGCGTGCAGGCTGTCGAAGTAGCGGTGGGGCACGTCGTCCTTCGGCGTGCGGTTGTGGTAGCCGACCTCCATCTCGAAGCCCAGCGCGCGCCGCGCGATCTTGCGGCCGATGGTGCCCAGGCCCAGGATGCCCAGGCGCTTGTGCGAGACGTTCGGCGGCAGCGGCAAGGTGGTGCGCCACACGCCCTGGCGCGTGAGCGCGTCCAGCCGCGGGATGCCGCGCACGGTGGCGATGAGCAGGCCGAAGGCGTGGTCGGCCACGCAGTCGTCGTTGGTGCCAGCGCCGTTGGCCACGGCGATGCCGCGCGCGCGGGCGTGTGCGACGGCTATGTTCTCGTAGCCCGCGCCCAGCGCGCAGACCAGCTGGAGCTGCGGCAGCGCGTCCATCTGCGCGGCGCTGAGGCCGATGGAGCCGATGGTGAGCACGGCCTGCACGCGCGCGCCGTCGCGGGCGATGGCGTCCGCCGCCTGGTCGGGCTCGGGCGCGTAGATCAGGTCGAACGCCTGCGCGATCTGCGCCTGGTGTTCGTCGGTGAGGAGGGTGATGGCCAGCAGGGTGGGTTTCATGGCGTGACGGGATCGGGGATGGGGAAAACGGCGGAGGGCCCGGCCGCATCGGCGGCAGTGGCATCGCTTTGCTGCAGCGCCCACATGCTGGCATAGCGCCCGCGCTGGGCCAGAAGATGCGCATGGGTGCCGCGCTCGATGATGCGGCCGGCCTCCATGACCAGGATTTCGTGCGCATCGACCACGGTGGACAGCCGGTGCGCGATGACCAGCGTGGTCTTGTTGCGCGCCACGCCCTGCAGCTCGGCCTGGATGGCGCGTTCGTTGGCCGAGTCCAGCGCCGAGGTGGCTTCATCGAAGATGAGGATGGGCGGGTTCTTGAGCAGCGTGCGCGCGATGGCCACGCGCTGCTTTTCGCCGCCCGAGAGCTTGAGGCCGCGCTCGCCCACGCGCGTGGCATAGCCCTGGGGCGTGCCCGCGATAAAGTCGTGGATGCGCGCGGCGCGGGCCGCCGCCTCCACCTCGTCCTGGCTCGCGCCGGGCCGCCCATAGGCGATGTTGTAGGCCACGGTGTCGTTGAAGAGCACGGTGTCCTGCGGCACGATGCCGATGGCCTGCCGCACGCTGCCTTGCGTCACGCCGCGGATGTCCTGGCCGGCGATGGTGATGCGGCCCTGCTGGATGTCGTAGAAGCGGAACAGCAGGCGCGCCAGCGTGGATTTGCCCGATCCCGAGGGGCCGACCACGGCCACCGTCTTGCCCGCCGGGATCTCCAGGCTCACGCCGTGCAGGATGGGGCGGTCCGGCGCGTAGGCGAAGTGCACGTCCTCGAAGCGCACCGTGGGCTGGTCCAGCCCCGCCAGCGCCTGGGCGCCCGGGGCGTCGGCCACCTCGCGCTCGCGGTCGAGCAGCGTGAACATCTTGTCCAGGTCGGTGAGGTTCTGCTTGATCTCGCGGTAGATCATGCCCAGGAAGTTGAGCGGGATGTAGAGCTGGATCATGTAGGCGTTGACCATGACCAGGTCGCCCAGCGTCATGCTGCCCGCCGCCACGCCCTGCGTGGCGCGCCAGAGCATGGCCACCAGCGCCGTGGCGATGATGAGCTGCTGGCCGGTGTTGAGCAGCGACAGTGTGGCCTGCGCCTTGATGCGCGAGCGGCGGTAGCGGTCCAGGCTGTCGTCGTAGCGCCGGGCCTCGAAGGCTTCGTTGTTGAAGTACTTCACGGTCTCGTAGTTCAGCAGCGAATCCACGGCCTTGGTGTGCGCGGCGGAGTCGAGTTCGTTGGCCTCGCGCCGGTACTTGGTACGCCATTCGGTCACCGTGACGGTGAACACGATGTACACGGCCAGCGCCAGCAGCGTGATCCAGGCGAACCAGGCGTCGAACTTCACGGCCAGGATGCCGAGCACCAGCGCCACCTCGATCAGCGTGGGCACGATGCTGTAGAGCGAATACGAGATCAGCGACTCAATGCCCTTCACGCCGCGCTCGATGTCGCGCGTCATGCCGCCGGTCTGCCGCTCCAGGTGGAAGCGCAGGCTGAGCGCGTGCAGGTGCTCGAACGTGGCGAGGGCGATGGAGCGCGTGGCGCCCTGCGTGGCGCGCGAGAACACCAGCTCGCGCAGCTCGGTGAACACCGAGGTGGACAGACGCAGCAGTCCGTAGGCCAGCAGCAGCCCCACGGGCACGACCAGGATGGCCGCGGGGTCGCCGGGCTTCACGCTCATCGCATCGACCAGCGTCTTGAGCAGCAGCGGCACGCCCACGTTGGCCACCTTGGCGGCCACCATGAAGGCCAGCGCCGCGAGCACGCGCCACTTGTACTGCCAGAGATAAGGGAACAGCCGGGCCAGCGTGGACCAGTCGGACGGCGCGGGGGCGGAGGCTGCGGGGTGTGGGGACAGGGCTTCGCCGGAACGGCGCATGAGAGACAATCCGGTTCGTTTTTTCTCAGATTGTGCCCATGTCCGCCATTTTCAGCCCGCCACCCGCCGCATTACCCACTGACAAGGAGCTGGTGCTCAAGGTGATCCCCATGCCTGCCGACACCAACGGCAACGGCGACATCTTCGGCGGCTGGGTGATGGCGCAGGTGGACCTGGCGGGCTCGGTGCTGCCCGCGCGCTACATGCAGGGGCGCATGGCGACGGTGGCCGTCAACGAATTCATCTTCAAGCAGCCCGTGCGGGTGGGCGACATCCTGTCGTTCTTCTCGGCCATCACGCGCGTGGGCAACACCTCGGTCACCGTGGAGGTGGAGGTGTATGCCGAACGCTTTCAAGCCCAGGGGCAGTACGTGAAGGTGACGGAGGCGCGGCTGACCTATGTGGCCATCGACGAACAAGGCCGCCCGCGCCCCGTGCCCAAACCCGCCGCGGCGGGCTGAGCGGGCCGGGGAGTCAGGCGGCCAGGGCGGCCGGCTCGGACCGCTGCGGTACAGACGATGAGGAAGCCGCGCGCTGCGCGCCCGACAGCGCCGGGAACCCCGAGGCGATCTCGCCCGCGATCTGGCCGCCCTCTTCCACCACCAGCTTGCCGTAGCGGATCTTGCCGTTGACCCGGCCCGAGCTGTAGATCACCAGCTTCTGGCGCACGGTGAGCGTGCCGTCGAATTCGCCGTGGATCTCGGCGATGTCGATCTCGGCCGAACCGCGGAAGGCGCCGTTTTCCGAGATCTGGATCACGCGCGAATCCATCGTGGCTTCCACCGTGCCCTCCACCACCAGCGTGTCGCAGTCAGTGATCTCCACGCCCTTGAGCTTGATGTTCGGGCCCACGGTGAGCTTGCTGCCGGTGGAGTCGCTAGCCGCGGACTTGGGTGCCGCAGGCGTGGGCGCCGGCTGCGCGGATGCCGAATTGCTGCTGGCTGCCGCGCCACCCAGAACCGACGACGATGCGGTGCTGTGGCGGGGTTGGAAGGACTCGGGTTCACGCTTGCCAAAGAAGGGGTTTTGCACGGCCATCAGATCTCCTTGAAAAGAGACGCATCGTAGATTTCGCAGGCCTGTGAAAGATGCCTTCGTTACGCAAGAACGGTAACCAAACGGTTCCCTGGTTGCATACGCTTGCAAGGCTTGCAGCAGCAAACACGGTAACTCCCCCTGAGTCGCCTTCGGCGCCTTCCCCCTCTCTCGGCTGTCGCCGGGAGGTGGACGCACCCAGTGGCCTGGCAAAGCCAGTTCCACGGGTGCACTGGCGTGGGGCGCAGCCACTTCGAACGACGCGCCGCAGGAGACTGCCGGAACGCCCCTACGAGACGATGTACGCTGCCGCCCCCGCCGACATGATCTTGCCGTCCGGCCCCAGGAACTCCATGCGCGTGCTGGCCACGCGCGAGCCCAGGCGCAGCACGTTGGCGCGCAGCTCGAAATGGCTGCCGATGCCGGGGCGCAGGTAGTCGATGCGCAGGTCGATGGTGCCCAGCTTGGCGAAGCGGTGCAGGCGCTGCTCGGGTGCCTCGTCCATGTGCTTGGCGCCGATGGCAGCCATCACGGCGAGGCCGCCCATGGCGTCCAGCCCTGCGCTGATCACGCCGCCGTGGATGCGGTTGTAGGCATAGTGCCCCACCAGGTCGGGCTTCATGTCGATGCGGCCCACCACGCCGTCGGGCCGCAGCGCGGTGATCTTCAGGCCCAGCACCTGGTTGAACACGATCTTCTCTTCAAAGATGGCCTTGAGCCCGGCAATGAACTCGGGTTCGAATTCCGGGGGCGGCGCGACGGTTTTGCTCATGAGGGAATCCCTGTGTGGAATGCGCGCCAGGGCACGGCACGATACTCCTGATTTTATAGCTGCTTGCGCTTATCGGATAAGCGCTGCAGGCCATTTTCATTCAAAACTTCCGTGGCGCCCCGCGCCCGCGGTGAAACGGGCGGCGCCGCGCAGCGCCTCGGCCAGGCAGGCGCGCCCGCCCGTCCACTCGCGCAGCAGCGCTTCCTGCAGCGGCAGGCCTTCGCCCGCGAGCGCGCTGGCGCGGTCGGCGCGCAGCGTGGCCTGCGGGAAAGCGGCGATCTCGCGCGCCAGCGCCAGCGCGGCCTGCAGCGCCTGGCCCGGCGGCGCCACGCGGTTGCACAGGCCGATGCGCAGCGCCTCCGGCGCGTCCACCTTGCGGCCCGTGAGGATGAGGTCCAGCGCATGCGACAGGCCCACGAGGCGCGGCAGGCGCACGGTGCCGCCATCGATCAGCGGCACGCCGAAGCGGCGGCAGAAGACGCCCATGTAGGCGTCCTCGGCCATCACGCGCAGGTCACACCACAGGGCCAGCTCCATGCCGCCCGCCACCGCCGCGCCTTCGATGGCGGCGATCACGGGCTTGGACAGCTGCAGGCGGCTCGGCCCCATGGGGCCCGGCGGCAGCGGCGTGCCGGCGGTGAAGTCCAGCGACGCGGCCAGGGCCTCGGGCGTGACGCCCTGTGCCTGCAGGCGCGCGCCGGACTGCAGATCCCAGCCCGCGCAGAAGTGCCCACCCGCACCGTGGAACACCGCCACGTCGGCGCCGTCGTCCTGCTCGAACGCCACGAACGCGGCATGCAGCGCCTGCGCGGTCGCCGTGTCCACGGCGTTGCGCACGTCGGGGCGGTGCAATGTCACCAGCGTGACACGGTTGTGGGTCTGGGCCTCTACGGACATGGGGGGTTCTCCTGGCGCGCCGGCGCCTGCATAGGACGCAACCCTTATTGCGCCCCGCCGCGCACTGCGTCAAGATGCGCCGGGTCGATCAGGGTTAGCCCCGAGTGCGGTATGCACCTGGCGCGGGCACCATTATTTATGCAAAGCAATCGCTTTGTAAAAATATTCTGGAGAGCCTGAGTGCAATTCGTGCAACTGTTGATCAGCGGGGTCTCCCAGGGGTGCATCTACGGGCTGATCGCGCTGGGGTTCGTGCTCATCTACAAGGCCACGGAGACCGTGAGCTTCGCGCAGGGCGAGCTGATGATGCTGGGCGCGTTCTGCGGCCTGGCGCTCATGACGGTGCTGGGCTTTCCCTTCTGGGTCGCGGTGCTCGCCAGCATCCTCGCCATGGGCCTCTTCGGCGTGGTGCTGGAGCGCGCAGTGATCCGCCCCATCCTGGGCCAGCCCGCGTTCTCCATCGTCATGCTCACCATCGGCATCGGCTACGTGCTGCGCGGGCTGGTCACCATGATCCCCAACATCGGCACCGAGACGCACACGCTGCCCGTTCCCTACAAGGACATGTCGTTCCGCCTGGGCGCGCTGGTGCTCAACGCCGAGCAGCTGGTGGTGATCGGCGCCACGGCCGTGCTGTGCGTGCTGCTGTTCGCCATGTTCCGCTACAGCAAGCTGGGCATCGCCATGCAGGCCTCGTCGCAGAACCAGCTCGCGGCCTACTACATGGGCATTCCGGTGCAGCGGCTCAACGGACTGGCCTGGGGGCTGGCCGCCGCCGTGGCGGCCGTGGCGGGGCTGCTGCTGGCGCCCATCACCTTCGTGCACGCCAACATGGGGCTCATCGGCCTCAAGGCGTTTCCGGCCGCTGTGGTGGGGGGCTTCGGCAGCCTGCCGGGGGCCATCGTGGGCGGGCTGGTGATCGGCATCGTGGAATCGCTGTCGGGCTTCTACCTGCCCGACGGCTTCAAGGACACGGCGGCGTACATCGTGGTGCTGGTCATGCTGATGGTCAAACCCAACGGCCTCTTCGGCGAAAAACTCCGCAAGAAGGTCTGACCCCATGCGCTTTCTTTTCAAGACCTCTTACGAACAAGACATCCGCCTGGCCAAGCACGGCGGCCATGTGTTCTGGTACGGCCTGCTGTGCCTGGCGCTGGTCGCGGCGCCCTGGGTGGCGCCCGAGTACTGGCTGGCGCAGCTCACCTTCGTGCTCATCTATGCCATCGTGGGCCTGGGGCTGATGCTGCTGGCGGGCTTCACGGGGCAGTTCTCGCTGGGACATGCGGCCTTCCTGGGCGTGGGTGCGTACACGCAGGCGGTGCTGACGGGCCTGGGCTGGCCGTTCGCGCTGTCGCTGGCCTGCGCGGCCGGGCTGTCGGCGGCGGTGGGCGTGGTGGTGGGGCTGCCCGCGCTGCGCGTCAAGGGCATCTACCTGGGCATGGCCACGCTGTCGTTCGGCTTCATCGTCGAGGAGGTGTTCGCGCGCTGGGAGTCGGTGACGGGCGGCAACTCCGGCAAACACCTGGTGCCGCCGCAGATCGCTGGCTACTCGTTCGAGTCCACCGAGTCGTTCTACTTCCTGTGCCTGGTCATCGCCGTGCTCTGCACGCTGGCCATCCTGAACCTGCTGCGCTCGCCCACGGGGCGGGCCTTCGTGGCCATCCGCGACTCGGAGATCTCGGCGCAGAGCATGGGCATCCACCTCGCGCGCTACAAGACGCTGTCGTTCTCGCTTTCGGCCGCCCTGGCCGGCATCGGCGGCGCGCTGTATGCGCACAAGCTGCAGTTCATCTCGCCGGACCAGTTCAACATCCTGCAGTCCATCGACCTGCTGCTGATGATCGTGATCGGCGGGCTGGGCTCGGTGCACGGCGCCTTCCTGGGCGCGATCTTCCTCATCTCCATGCCGCAGCTCATCGCGCTGGGCAAGGACTGGCTGCCGGACTCCATCGGTCAGTCGCCCGGCCTGCAGAGCGTGGTGTACGGCGCGGTGCTGGTGGCCTTCGTGCTGTTCGAGCCCATGGGGCTGTACGGCCGCTGGCTCAAGGTGCGCACCTGGCTGCAGATGTTCCCGTTCTACCGCAAGGGCATGTTCAAGCGGCAGAAGTCCTTCCAGAAATCGGACCGGCTGAAATGACCAGCGACGACGACCTGCTCCTCTCGGCCCAGGGCCTCAGCGTGCGCTTCGGCGGCGTGCTGGCCGTGAACAACGTGAGCTTCGACGTGCGGCGCGGCGAGGTGTTCACCCTCATCGGCCCCAACGGCGCGGGCAAGACCACGGTGTTCAACCTCATCAGCCGCATCTACACGCCCACCACCGGCACCATCGCCTACGCCGGTCCGGGCGGCGCGATGCTGCCTTTGAGCACGCAACCGCCGCACAAGGTGGCGGGCCTGGGCATCGCGCGCACCTTCCAGAACATCGAGCTCTTCGAGCATGCGAGCGTGCTGCACAACCTGCTGATCGGCCGCCATACGCGGCGCGAGACGGGCCTGTGGGCCGAGATGTTCTTCACCCGCAAGGTGCGCGACGCCGAGGTGCGCGCCCGCGAGAAGGCCGAGCAGGTGATCGACTTCCTCGACCTGCAGCACTACCGCGACACGCTGGTGGCCGGCCTGCCCTACGGCGTGCGCAAGGTGGTGGAACTGGCGCGCGCGCTGTGCACCGAGCCGCAGCTGTTGCTGCTCGACGAGCCCTCCTCGGGCCTGAACGTGGAGGAGACGGACGACATGGCGTTCTGGATCCAGGACATCCAGCACGAGCTGGGCATCACCGTGCTGATGGTGGAGCACGACATGTCGCTGGTGTCCAAGGTGTCCGACCGGGTTCTTGCCATGAACCAGGGCGAGGTGGTGGCCCTGGGCACGCCGCGCGAGGTGCAGACGCACCCTGGCGTGGTGGAGGCGTATCTCGGCACCATCGACGACGTGAGCAGCCTGCGCCGGCCCCCAGGCAATGCTGGCAGCGGCTTGGGAGTCCGCGCATGAGCTCCGCCAACGAACAGACCCTCATGCTGCGCCTGCAAAACGTGGAGAGCGCCTACGGCCCCATCAAGGCCATCCGCGGCGTGAGCCTGCAGGTGCGGCGCGGCGAGATCGCCACCGTGCTGGGCAGCAACGGCGCGGGCAAGACCACCATCCTCAAGACCATCAGCGGCATCATCGACCCGCGCAAGGGCTCCATCGAGTTCCAGGGCCAGGACATCACGGCGCGCGACCCGGCCGCCATCGTACGCCAGGGCCTCATGCACGTGCCCGAGGGGCGCGAGGTGTTTCCGCTGCTCTCGGTGCGCGACAACCTGCTCATGGGCGCCTACACCCGCAAGGATGGCGACGCGGTGGCGCGCGACATCGAGACGGTGTTCGGCTACTTCCCCATCCTGAAGGAGCGTTCGGCGCAGGACGCGGGCCTGCTCTCGGGCGGGCAGCAGCAGATGCTGGCGATCTCGCGCGCACTCATGGCCGCGCCCGAGCTGATATTGCTCGACGAGCCCAGCCTGGGCCTGTCGCCGAAGCTCACCAAGGAGATCTTCGAGATCGTGGTGC
>Ga0222425_100289_pt1 | contig 18042 bp, 14 predicted proteins | sample 2B1ome_2_FD_180089 | JGI IMG/M metagenome (GOLD analysis project Ga0222425, IMG submission 180089) | Enriched microbial communities from leaf-cutter ant dump, University of Wisconsin, Madison, United States - 2B150A (version 2) | ecosystem: Environmental > Terrestrial > Nest > Insects nest > Nest... | reverse complement strand
CCCGCAGCGCGTACGAGGACGTGCTGCACGGCCAGAAGCAGCCGGTGTACGCGCTGTACGTGGAGATCGACCCGGCGCGCGTGGACGTGAACGTGCACCCCACCAAGATCGAGGTGCGCTTTCGCGACAGCCGCGAGGTGCACCAGGCCGTGCGCCACGCCGTGGAAAACGCGCTGGCCGCGCCGCGCGCGGCTGCGTTGGCGGCCGCACCCGTGCAGAGCGAATCGGCGGCAGAGGATTTCAAGCCAAAACAGCCTCCAGCGCAGGTGTGGCAAGCGCAGGCAGCTATCAAATTTGATGAACGGCCCGGCCACAAGGTCAGCGATCTGCAGGCGCTGTGGCAGCCTGCCAGGCCGGCAGCGGATGCCCCCGTGGCGCCGGCAGCCACGGCACCCAGCGCCTGGGCTCCCGCGACAACGAGCACGCCAATGCCGCCAGCCGCCGGGGAACCTGCCTGGCCCCAGGGCCGCGAAGGCGCCGAAACCGCTTGGCCGCTAGGCCGCGCGGTGGCGCAGATCCACGGCGTGTACATCCTGGCCGAAAACGCCCACGGCATGGTCATCGTGGACATGCACGCCGCCCACGAACGCATCGTCTACGAACGCCTCAAGGCCCAGGTGGACGGCGGCGCACGCATCGCCAGCCAGCCGCTGCTGATCCCCGCCACCTTCGCGGCCACGCCCGAGGAAGTGGCCACCGCCGAGGAATCCGCCGAAGTCCTGGCCACGCTGGGCATGGAGGTCGTGCCCTTTTCCCCCAAGACCCTGGCCGTGCGTGCCGTGCCCACCACGCTGGCCCAGGGCAACGCGGTGGAGCTGGCCCGCAGCGTATTGGCCGAGCTGGCCGCGCACGACGCCACCACCGTGGTGCAGCGCGCCCGCAACGAGATCCTGGGCACCATGGCCTGCCACGGCGCAGTGCGCGCCAACCGCAAGCTCACCCTCGACGAGATGAACGCGCTGCTGCGGCAGATGGAAACCACCGAGCGCAGCGACCAGTGCAACCACGGGCGGCCGACGTGGCGGCAGTTGTCGATGAAGGAGCTGGATGCGCTGTTCCTGCGGGGACGCTGAACCCGCTCATGCCATCTGCCGCAACGCTGCCCGGTGCGCACAGCGGCAGCGAAGGTCTCCGCCGGGTTTCGCCGCCGGAGGGAACCGATGTCCCTCGGTGGTTACTCAGTCAGGAAGCAGCCCCGCGCTGTGCCGCTACCGATGGAGGAACACCTCATGATCGACGACCCCGCTGCGCTGCAGGACCTGATGCGCCAGGTTGGCCCCACGCTGGACCTTGCCCGCGTCACTGCGTATGAGGGCAATCAGGCCTGGAGGCTGGTTTTCGACGACGAGCACGGTAGTGCCATCGACGCTGAATGGGACAGCCATGCGGGGCGCGTGGTGTTCACCGCCGAAGTGGCCACGGTGCCCGAAACCGCCAGGGCGAGCGCATTTGAGCTGCTCCTGACCTACAACTACCTCTGGTCCGCGCATGGGGGAGTGCGCGCAGCGGTCACCGGGCCAGCAGGCGACGTGGTGTTGCTGTTCGATCTGGCCCTGGAGGGCCTTGATCTGCCCCGCCTGTGCGAGGTGCTGGGCAACATGCACGCCATTGCCGGAAGCTGCCGTGCCGTGCTGGAGGCGTTGGCCGATTCAGCCGGGGCTCCCGAAACTGCGCACGTTGGGGGCCATGCGGGCTCTGCCGCACAGGGCATCGATAGCGCGTTCTCGCCCCTGATGATCCGCGTCTGAGTCGAGGAGCACGAAAGCCATGGCCACCATTCAGAACACCGCCGGCATGTCCCTCCAGGCCATCGCCCAGCAGCTCACCCCCGGCGCCACACCGCAGCAGGAATTGCGCTCCAAGGGAAACGACCTGTACGTCAAACAGGGCACCAAGTTTTTCACCGACGTGCAAAGCCGCACTGATCACCGCAACAGCGCGTTGGCCCTGGTGAAGGGCGCGATTGAACGCGACCTGGGAATCGATTCGAACACCGCCCAGAAATTCATGAGCCGGGTCATGACCGGCCAACAAAATGGACAGACCGGGCAGATCACGACAGGCGACCTCGCCCGCCTCAACAAGGCCGTTGACCTCGCCGGCCATTTCTCTGGATCTCCGGGAACCTGTGCATTCCGAGGCAGCATCGCCGAGTCACTGGTCCACATGGGGCTGACCGAGGCAGCCGCAGTGGATATCGTCAAGGCGCTCGGGGGAAATACCACGCGAGACCTCTTTAGGGCACTGGAAGCCAATGACATGGCAAGACTTGCTCAACTCGTGGGCGCCCTGCCCAATACGCCTGAGACGGTCGATGCGCTGCAAAAGATCGAGGCTGCCCTGGTTGCCAAAGCCGACGGCAACGACCTGTCGCACCCTGCCCTCACACCACCCTGCCACCGGGTGTTCTACACCAAACGCACCGAGGCGCTGGAGAACGTCATCCAGGGAAAGCTGCAGCTAAGCGGTGACTTGCGCCTGACCGCGACGCTCGCGCGGCTGCCGAAGCAGGAATATTGGCGGCTGCTGATGGATGGCAGGCACCACGGCAATGGCGACAAGCATTTCTTTGATCGCTCCAAGGGGTACATGGGCTCGATGATGGCCGGCCTCAACCACATCGTCGACACGGTGGGCACGCCCTTGTCGCCGGCCTACATCCAGAGCTTGCATACCGTCTCCACCACCAGCGTGACGAAGGAGATGCGCACGGACGACGCCATTCCGCTCTCCAAAACCAACAACATGTTCCAGCTTGCCGGCGTCGTCAAGCAAGCGCCCAATACCTGGGGCGTGTGCTCTTCGTTCACGGATGACGGAATGCGAGAGCTGCTTGCCATACGGCAAGATCTTCAAGCCCAGTTGCCGCTGGGCTCGCCTCCGTTCTTTACCGACGATCAGAACGCCAAGTCCGACAACAACCGGCCTGGTGTCGTGCAGGCGTGGAAGGCAGGCAACCCCGGCGATCCCAACCTACCCCAGACAGTGAACACCCTGGTGCAATATGCCGTCGACCAAGGTGCACGTGACCTAGCTGCAGCCCGCTCGGACGATGAGAAGTTGGGCGCCATCATCGATACCTGCCGGCGACTGGGCAGCATTCACCCTTTCGAAGACGCCAATGGCCGGCTGATGATGTTCCTGGTGCTCAACAAGCTGCTGTTGGACAATGGGTTCAGTCCGACCATACTGCAGGACCAGGGGCACATGATCGGCAAGTCGCGCGACGAACTCATCGTGCTCATCAAGGCAGGCCAAGCGCAGCTGGACCAGTTGCTGCACTGACAGCAGCGCCCCCTGCCGATTCACACCCGCGCTCAATCGTCCCGCGCCGCTTTCGCCTGGTCCGGGAAGTCGGAAAACACCCCGTCCACGCCCAGCTCGTAGAACAGCCTGTACTCGGCCTTCGGGTCGCCCTTGAAGTCCGAGGCCAGGCGCTTGGCTTCGCTGCGGAAGGTGTAGGGGTGCACCACCAGCCCCACGGCATGGGCGTTCTTCACCACGTCGGTGGCGGGCATCATCACGCGGTCGCGTTCGTCGATGACGCCGTCGCCGTTGAGGTCGTCGGGCTTGCCGTCCTTGTTGGCGTCCACCTGTTTGGAGGGGATGAGGTACGGCTTCCAGGGGCCGATGCCGTCAGCGTAGGTCTTGACCTCCTTCAGGCCCTCGGGCGTGAGCAGGCTGGCGAAGGTGCGCGCGTCACCGGCCACGGCGAAGTCGTAGGGCTTGTCGTAGGGCGCGGTCAGCTCCATGCTGCCATCGGGCTTGATGTCGTAGGCGTCCACCAGCTGCACCAGGCGGATCTGGGTCTTGGTGCGCAGGTACTTGAGATTGGCCACCTCGAACGACTGCACGATGACCGGCGATGCCTTGGTGGTGTAGCCGTACTGGGCCAGCACGGCCAGCAGGCGGTCTTCCAGCGGCAGGCCCAGGCCGGCATGGTAAGTGGGGTGCTTGGTCTCGGGGTACACGCCCACGGTGCGGCCGGCCTTGGCGCCTTCGCTCTTGGCGAGGTCCAGCACCTCCTGCAGCGTGGGGATCTGGTACTTGCCGTTGTGCGAGGGATCGCGGTCCGACAGGGGCTGGATGGCGCGCAGGGTCTTGATCTCGGCCAGCGTGAAGTCGGATGCGAACCAGCCCTCTTCCTCCACCCCATCGACCATCCTTTTGGTCTTGCGGCCGGCGAATTCGAGGCGGGTGGCAACGTCGGTGGTGCCGGTGATGTTGGGCTCGTGGCGGGCCACCAGCACGCCGTCCTTAGTGGCGACGAGGTCGGGTTCGATGAAGTCCGCGCCCAGCTCGATGGCGCGCTTGTAGCCTTCGAGCGTGTGGTCGGGCAGGTAGCCCGGGGCGCCGCGGTGGCCGATGACCAGGGGCTTGTCGCCGCTGAGCGTGGGGTAGCGGGGGCCGTCATCGCCGCCGCAGGCCGCCAGCAGGGCCGCGCAGGCCAGGGCGCTCAGTCTTGCACCAAAGGGTTGCATGCTCTTCTCCTCATTGTGTCGTGTTGCAAAGCCGAAGAACTATGGCGGTGCGGCGTGACGCCGCCATGACACCAAAACGCACCAAAAACGGGATGACGCGCGCCTGAAATCGCACCAAACCGGAACATACCAGCCCAAATCGGTGCATAACAACATGCCGTTTTGGCATAATCCCATGTTGCATTGCCGCATCCATCCCCTCCATCGAGCAGAAAGCCTTTCCCATGAAGTACGCATCCGTCGGCCAATTCCTTGAACAGGTTGCCCAGCGCAACCCCGGCCAGCCCGAGTTCCTGCAAGCAGTCACCGAGGTCATGGAAAGCCTGTGGCCCTTCATTGAAAAGCACCCCAAGTACGCCGAGCACGGCCTGCTGGAGCGCCTGGTGGAGCCCGAGCGCATCGTGATGTTCCGCGTCTCCTGGGTGGACGACCACGGCACGGTGCAGGTCAACCGCGGCTACCGCATCCAGCACAGCATGGCCATCGGCCCGTACAAGGGCGGGCTGCGCTTCCACCCCTCGGTGAACCTGTCGGTGCTGAAGTTCCTGGCGTTCGAGCAGACCTTCAAGAACGCGCTGACCACGCTGCCCATGGGCGGCGGCAAGGGCGGCTCGGACTTCGACCCCAAGGGCAAGAGCCCGGCGGAAGTCATGCGCTTTTGCCAGGCGTTCGCCACCGAGCTGTTCCGCCACGTGGGTGCGGACACGGATGTGCCCGCGGGCGACATCGGCGTGGGCGGGCGCGAGGTGGGCTACATCGCGGGCATGGTCAAGAAGCTGTCGAACCGCGCGGACTGCGTGTTCACGGGCAAGGGCCTGTCGTTCGGCGGCTCGCTGATCCGCCCCGAGGCCACGGGCTACGGCACGGTGTATTTCGCCGATGAAATGCTCAAGACGCGCGGCAAGTCGTTCGACGGCCTGCGCGTGTCCGTCTCGGGCTCGGGCAACGTGGCGCAGTACGCGGTCGAGAAGGCCATGCAGCTGGGCGCCAAGGTGATCACGGTGTCCGACTCCAGCGGCACCATCATCGACGAGGACGGCTTCACCACCGAGAAGCTCGCCATCCTGATGGACGTGAAGAACCACCACTACGGCCGCGTGAGCGACTACGCCCAGCGCACGGGCGTGAAATTCGAAGCGGGCAAGACGCCCTGGCACGTACCCGTGGATGTGGCCCTGCCCTGCGCCACGCAGAACGAGCTGGACGCGAAGGACGCCGCCACCCTGATCAAGAACGGCGTGCTGTGCGTGGCCGAGGGCGCCAACATGCCTTCGACCATCGAGGCGGCCAAGGCCTTCGAGGCCGCCGGCGTGTTGTACGCCCCCGGCAAGGCCAGCAACGCGGGCGGAGTGGCCACCTCAGGCCTGGAGATGAGCCAGAACGCGATGCGCCTGTCGTGGACGCGCGACGAGGTGGACGCACGCCTGCTGCAAATCATGCAGGGCATCCACGCCGCCTGCCTGCAGCACGGCAAGCGCGCCGACGGCAGCGTGAGCTACATCGACGGCGCCAACGTGGCCGGTTTCGTGAAGGTGGCGGACGCGATGACCGCGCAGGGCGTGGTGTAACGCTCCGGGCGTGCCTGCGCTGAACTTCCGGCCGGGCCGGCACTCAGTCCTACCCATGAAACGCACGCCCCTCCTGACCTCCCTGGCGCTGGCCATCGCCGTCACCGCCGGCTGCGCCACCCTCGACGCCAAGCAGCGCGAGTGGATCTTCCAGCCCAGCGACCGCAGCTGGGGCGGCGCCCAGTCCACCGAGGGCATGGAAGACGTGTGGATCGCCTTCCAGTCCGCGTCCAGCGGCAAGCCCGAGCAGTTGCACGGCCTGTGGCTGCCCCACGGCCGCGCCGATGCGCCGGTGCTGTTGTACCTGCACGGCGCGCGCTGGAACGTGTCGGGCTCGTCCGGCCGCATCCGGCGCATGCAGGAGCTGGGCTTCTCGGTGCTGGCCATCGACTACCGCGGCTTCGGCCGCAGCAGCACCGGCCTGCCGTCAGAAGCCACGGCGGCGGAAGACGCCCGCGCCGCCTGGGACTGGCTCGCGCAGCAGCACCCCGGCAAGCCCCGCTACATCTTCGGCCACTCGCTGGGCGGGGCCATCGCCATCGACCTGGCGCGCCAGGTGCCCGACGAGCAGGGCACCATCGTCGAGGGCACCTTCACCAGCATCCCCGACGTGGTCAGCACCTTCAAGTGGGGCTGGCTGCCGGTCTCGGGCCTGATCACCCAGCGCTTCGACTCGGTGCGCAAGGTGGCGGAGATCGGCTCGCCCCTGCTCGTGGTGCACGGCAGCGAGGACAGCCTGATCCTGCCCACGCTGGGCCGCAAGCTGTTCGAGGCCGCGCAGGAGCCCAAGCAGTTCGTGCTGGTGGAGGGCGGCTCGCACCACTCCACCAACACGGTGGGCCAAGCCCTCTACCGCGAGGCCGTGGCCTCGTTCTTCAAGCTGAAATAGCGGGTAGCCCTGGAAGGGCCTGGAACGCACCCTTCTGGTACCCTCAGGCGGATATGTCCGTCCCGTCCGCCACCGCCGTGCCTGCCACGGCTTCGTCCGCCTCCGTTCCGCCCGGCCTGGCCATCCTGGTGCTGGCGCTGCTGCTGTCCATCCAGCCCGTCACCACCGACCTGTACCTGCCCACTCTGCCCGCGCTCACGCGCAACCTGGGCGCACCGCTGGCGGCGGCGCAGCTCACGCTCAGCGGCCTGCTGCTCGCGTTCGGCAGCTCGCAGATGGTCTGGGGGCCGCTGTCGGACCGGTTCGGGCGGCGCCCCATCCTGCTGGTGGGCCTTGCCATCTACACCGTCGCCTCGCTGGGCAGCGCGTTTGCACCCACCATGGCGCTCTTGATCCTGTGGCGCATCGCCCAGGGCGCGGCCATGGGCGCGGTGGTGATGTGCGCGCGCGCCATCGTGCGCGACCTGTACGAGCCTTTGGCGGGCGCGCGCGCCATGTCCAAGGCGCTCACAGGGCTGGGCATCGTGGCCTGCATCTGCGCGCCGCTGGGCGGCCTGCTCAGCGAGTGGCTGGGCTGGCGCGCGGCGCTGCTGGCGCTCACGGTGTATGCCGTCGTCACACTGGCCCTGGTGGCCCTGCGCCTGCCCGAGACGCTGGCCCGGCGCAACCCGCAGGCGCTGCAGCCGCGCGTGCTGCTGGGCACGTGGGGGCGGGTGCTGCGCCACCCCACCTTCTGGGCGTTCTCGCTGCAGACCACGGCCACCTACGGCGGGCTGTTCACCTTCCTGGCGGCATCGTCGTTCGTCTACATCGACGTGCTGGGCCTTACCCGCACGCAGTACGGCTGGACCATGGCCTCCGCCTGCGTGGCCTACTTCGCCGGCACCTTCCTGTGCCGTAGCCTGCTGGCGCGCTTCGGCCTGCTGCGCACCGTGGCGATCGCGGGCGCCTTGAGCGCGGCCGGCGGCACGCTGATGGCCGCCGTGGCGATGGCGGGCTGGCACCAGCCCTGGGCGCTGACGCTGCCGTTCTACCTGTTCATGCTGGCCCACGGCATCCACCAGCCCTGCGGGCAAAGCGGCGCCGTGGGGCCCTTCCCGCAGGCGGCCGGGGTGGCATCGGCCCTCAACGGCTTCATGATGATGCTGGCTGCCTTCGCCATCGGCGGCTGGCTGGGCACGCGGCTGGACGGCACGGTGTGGCCGCTGGTCAACGGCATCTGGTTCTGGTCCACGGTGCTGGCGCTGATCTCCTGGACGCTGGTGCAGAAGTTCGGGACGGCGCGTGAGCACGCCTGAGCCTGCGCCCCCTGCAGTGATTGCCCTGGCGGGCCCCACTGCATCGGGCAAGACCGCCGGGGCGCTGGCCCTGGCCGCCGTGCTGGGCCGGCAGGGCGTGCCGGTGGAGATCGTCAGCGTGGATTCGGCCCTGGTCTACCGCGGCATGGACATCGGCACCGCCAAGCCCACGCCGGAGGAGCGCGCCGCCGTTCCGCACCACCTCATCGACATCCGCGACCCGCTGCAGCCCTACAGCGCCGCGGAGTTCGTGCGCGACGCCACGCGCCTCATCGCCGAGATCCACGCACGCGGCGCGTTGCCGCTGCTGGTGGGCGGCACCATGCTGTACTTCAAGGCGCTGTTCGACGGCATCGACGACATGCCCGCCGCCGATCCTGCCGTGCGCGCACGGCTGGAGGCCCAAGCCACGGACCAGGGCTGGCCTGCCCTGCACGCTGAGCTGGCGCGCGTGGACCCTGCCACCGCCGCCCGCCTGGCGCCCGGCGACAGCCAGCGCATCCAGCGCGCGCTGGAGGTGTGGCACGTGTCGGGCCGGCCGCTGTCGAGCTTCCACACTACAAAAACGGGAGCTGCCAGCGCAAGCCCAGCAAGCGCTACAGCCCTTTTTTCCTTGGAACCTGTCGACCGCGCCTGGCTGCACGCGCGCATTGCCCAGCGCTTCGACGCCATGCTGGCCGCAGGCTTCCTCGACGAAGTGCGGCAGTTGCGCGCACGCGGCGACCTGCACCCCGACCTGCCCAGCATGCGCTGCGTGGGCTACCGCCAGGCCTGGGAAAGCATGGACGGCACTTTCCCGCTGGACAGCCTGCGCGAGCGCGGCATCGCCGCCACGCGCCAGCTCGCCAAGCGCCAGATCACCTGGCTGCGCGGCATGCCGCAACGCCGCGCCATCGCCTGCGACCAGCCCGAAGCCGTGGGCCAGCTCGTGCAGGCCGTGCTGGCTCACCTGAACGCGCGACGATGAAACCGCTGCGCGTGGAACGCCTCGCCAAGCACTACGGCGAGACACCCGTCTTCACCGGCGTGGACTTCACCGTGGCGCCGGGCGAATTCGTCGCCATCGTGGGCGACTCCGGCGTGGGCAAATCCACGCTGCTCAACTGCCTGGCGGGCCTGGACACCTGGGACACCGGCTGCATCACCCATGGCGACACGAACTTGGGGCCGATGGACGCCACCCAGCGCGCCCTGTGGCGCCGCGCCCAGGTGGGCTTCGTCTTCCAGGCTTTTCACGTGCTGCCGCACCTGGACGTGGCGCAGAACGTGGCCCTGCCGCTGATGCTGCTGGGCCAAAGCGACCCGGCGCGCGTGACCCACATGCTGGAAGCCGTGGGCCTGGCCGGCCTGGGCGCGCGCCTGCCGCAGCAGCTCAGCGGCGGCCAGCTGCAGCGCGTGGCCATCGCCCGCGCCCTGATCCACCGACCCGCCCTGCTGCTGGCCGACGAGCCCACGGGCAACCTCGACCCTGGCACGGCGACGCGCGTGATGGACTTGCTGCTGGCGCAGACGCGGGAGCATGGGGCGTCGCTGGTGCTGGTCACGCATTCGGACGCGGCGGCGGGGCGCGCCGACCGCGTGCTGCGGCTGCGCGGCGACGGCATCGCGCGCGCTTGACCAAGCGCGCTTTGGATTTTTTCTTCCGTGCTTATTCGATTTGCAGCCGTTGCGCGTTGCTAACCTGCTTGCGCGGCAGCGTAAGCGTCAGCACGCCGTTGTCGTACTTCGCCTTGGCTTGGGCTGGATCCAGCTCGGCGGGCAACTGGAAGCTGCGGGCCACGGCGCCGTAGTAGCGCTCGCTGCGCAGCACCTTCTCGCCATCCTTCTTCTCGTCGTGCTGGCGGATCTCGGCACGCAGGCTGACCACGTTGCCCTCGATCGCGACGTGGATGTCTTCCTTGGCCACGCCCGGCACCTCGGCCTGGACGGTGTAGCCGCCCTCGGTTTCCTTCACATCCACCTTGATCTGCGAGGGCGTCGGCAGACCGTCGCCGTGCAGCGGACGCACGTAGAAGCCGGGCGCGAAGTCCTTGAAGAATTCATCGAACAGGCTGCCACGGGATACCAGTGAATTCATGATGAGCTCCTTGCGGTTGACAGTGGGGATGAACGGGCCGGCAGGCCGGCCACAAGGAAAAAATACGAACGCCACGGCGCGGTTTCAAGGGGACCGGCGCGCGCCATGTTGATCTGCCGCAACCACCGCGACGCCTTGAGAACACATTGCTGTAAACAATTGTCAAGAAAAAACCGATCCCGCAGCAGGGCATGGCCCAAAGGTTGCGCTGAGCGCTGAGACCTTCACAATGACCCGGCCATTCATCGGAAACGGAGGGAACGAACCATGGATCTCAACACCTTCTCGACCGCGCTCCAGCAATCGCTGGGCGCGCACATTCCCCAGATACTCGGCGCGCTGGCCATCCTGGTGCTGGGCTGGCTGCTGGCCGTCATGGCGCGCGCGGGCACGCGGCGGCTCTTGCGGATGGCGCGGGTGAACCAGCGCATCGGCGAAAGCGCGGCCACGCCCATCGACGCCGAGACGCCCGCCGCCACCGCCGTGTTCTGGCTGGTGCTGCTGGCCACGCTGGTGGCCGTGCTCAACACGCTGGACCTGACCCTGCTGTCCGCCCCCTTCGCCAGCCTGGTGCAGGACGTGATCGGCTACGTGCCGCACCTCGTGGCGGGCGCCATCCTGGCGCTGGCGGCGTGGCTGCTGGCCTCGGTGCTGCGCGCGCTGGTCACGCGGGCCCTGGCGGCCACCACGCTGGACGAGCGCCTGTCGGAAGAGGCGGGCATGGCGCCCATCAGCCAGAGCGCAGGCAATGTGCTGTTCTGGCTCGTCATCCTGTTCTTCCTGCCCGCCATCCTGGCGGCGCTGCGGCTCGACGGCGTGCTCGACCCGGTGCGCGACTTGCTCGCACGGCTGCTGGCCTTCGTGCCCGGCATCTTCGGCGCGGCGGCCATCGCCATCGCGGGCTACGTGGTGGCGCGCGTGCTGCGCGGGCTGGTCACCAACCTGCTATCGGCCGCGGGCAGCGACCGCATCAACGAGCGCATCGGCCTGGACCCGGCCGTGCAGCTCTCGCGCCTGGGCGGCACGCTGGTGTTCATCCTGGTGTTCGTGCCCTCGCTGATCGCCGCGCTGGACGCGCTGCAGATCGACGCCATCTCGGGCCCCGCCACGCAGGTGCTGCACCAGATCCTGTCGGCCGTGCCGCACATCATCGCTGCCGCCGTGATCCTGCTGCTGACGTGGTACGTGGCCAAATTCGCCGCCGGCCTGCTCACCAAGCTGCTGGAGAGCGCAGGCTTCGACAGCCTGCCTGCCAAGCTGGGCCTGTCGCACGCGCTCTCGGGCGCCACCAGCCCCTCGCGGCTGGCGGGCACGGTGGTGCTGTTCTTCGCGCTGCTGTTCGGCACGGTGGAGGCGGCATCCCAGCTGGGCTTCCACCAGGTGAGCGACGTGGTGACCACCTTTATCGCGTTCAGCGGCGACATCCTGCTGGGCAGCGCCATCCTGGTCGTGGGCTTCTGGCTCTCGGGCGTGGCCGCCACAGCCATCCGCCGCGCCAGCCCCGAGGGCAACGGCAACCTGCCCGCCAACGTGGCGCGCTTTGCCATCCTGGGCCTGGTGATCGCCATGGGCCTGCGCGCCATGGGCATCGCCAACGAGATCGTGCAGTTGGCCTTCGGCCTCACGCTGGGCTCCATCGCGGTGGCCGTGGCGCTGGCCTTCGGCCTGGGCGGGCGCGAAGCGGCGGGCAAGCTGCTGGAGCACTGGCTCACAAAACTCCGCAAGGACTAACTGCCGGTTTTCCAGCAGCAAGGCGCCCTTCGGGGCGCCTTGCTTTTTGGCGCCGCACAATGCAGCCATGCGTGCCCTGTTTCGCACCTTCTCCTGGCAAGACCTGCGCCGCCACCCCTGGCGCAGCCTCGCCGCCGTGGCGGCCGTCATGCTGGGCGTGGCGCTGGCATTCGCGGTGCACGTGATCAACGCCTCGGCGCTCGACGAGTTTTCGCAGGCCGTGCGCGCCGTCAATGGGCAGCCGGACCTGGAACTGCGCGCCATGCAGGGCGCGCTGCCCGAATCGCTCTACGCCGCCATCGCCACCCACCCGCAGGTGGAGCGGGCCAGCCCGGTGCTGGAGCTGTCGGCCACCGCCTCCACCCCCTCCGCGAGCACGCCGCTGCGCATCGTGGGCGCCGACGCGCTGCTGCTGCCCGCCATCGCCCCCGCGCTCATGCCGCGCCTGGGGGCCGGGGCCGACCGGCTGGACCTGTTCGCGCCCGCCACACTGTTCCTCAACGCCGCCGCGCTGCAGGCGCTGGGGCTGACCGCCGATGCGCCGGCGCCCATCAGCCTGCACACCGGCCTGCAGAGCCTCAGCGTGCGCGTGGCGGGCACGGTGGCGGCGGGCGGCGCGCCGCTGGCGGTGATGGACATCGGCGCGGCGCAGGACCTGTTCGGGCGCGGCGGGGAGCTGAGCCGCATCGACTTGCAGTTGCGCCCCGGCACCGACCGCGCCACCTGGCAGCAGGCCGTGCGCGCCCTGCCCGGCTGGCCTCGCAACGCGATGTTCGCCGAGCCGGGCGACGCGGCGCAGCGCGTCAGCAACCTCTCGCGCGCCTACCGCGTGAACCTCACGGTGCTGGCGCTGGTGGCGCTGTTCACGGGCGCGTACCTGGTGTTCTCGGTGCTGGCGCTGGGCGTGGCGCAGCGCGCGCCGCAGTTCGCGCTGCTGGCCGTGCTGGGCGCCACGCCGCGCGAGCGGCTGGCGCTGGTGCTGGCGGAATCTGCCCTGCTGGGGCTGGCGGGCAGCGTGCTGGGCATCGCCCTGGGCTCGGCGCTGGCGTATGCGGCGCTGCAGTGGCTGGGCGGCGACCTGGGCGGCGGCTACTTCGCCGGCGTGCGGCCCGCGCTGCAGTGGAGCGCGCCCGCCGCCCTGGCCTACGGGCTGCTGGGCATGGCGGCGGCCTTGGCGGGCGGCTGGTGGCCCGCGGGCACGGCGCAGGCGCTGCCGCCCGCGCAGACGCTCAAGGGCCTGGGCCTGGCCACGGGTCCGGCGCGCGGCGGCTGGCTTGGTATGGTTTTGATAGCTGCTGGCGCTTTGCTGGCAAGCGCTCCACCGGTTTTTGGTCATATTCCCTTGGCGGCCTACGTGGCCATCGGCCTGCTGCTGGTGGGCGGCATCGCGGTGCTGCCCTGGGGGATCGGCGTGCTGCTGCGCCGCCTGCGGCCCCGCAATGCCCTGGCGCTGCTGGCGCTGGAGCGCGCCCGCCGCATGCGCGGCAGCGCGGCGATCGCGGTGGGCGGCGTGGTGGCGTCGCTGAGCCTGGCCGTGGCGCTGACGGTGATGGTGGCGAGCTTTCGCGGATCGGTGATGCAGTGGCTGGACGCCGTGCTGCCCGCGCCCTTGTACGTGCGCTCGGCCCTGGGCACGCCGGGCAGCGATGCCGCGCTGCTGCCCGGGGGCTTCGCCGAGGCCGTGGCCGCACTGCCGGGCATCGCGCGTGTGCAGCCGCTGCGCGCCAGCCCGCTGCAGATCGACGCCGCGCGGCCCGCCCTCACCCTCATCAGCCGCCCGCTGGGCCCCGACCCGGCGCGCAGCCTGCCGCTGGTGGGCGAGGCGCTGCCCGTGCCCAAGGGGCGCACGGGCATCTACATCAGCGAAGCCGTGGTGGACCTGTACGGCCTGCGGCCCGGCAGGGAGTGGCCCGCGCTGGCGCAGGCGTTCCAGACGCCCGAGCGCTTCTTCATCGCCGGCGTGTGGCGCGACTACGCCCGCCAGTCGGGCGCGGTGGCGCTGGACCGCGCCGCGTGGCTGCGGCTGACGGGCGATGCGCGCGTGAGCGACATCGCGCTGTGGCCCGCCGAGGGGGCGGATGCTGCGGCGCTGCAGCAGGCCATCCGCGACCTGGCCGCGCCCGCGCCGGTGGACTTTGCCTCGGCATCCGCCATCCGCGAGCGCTCGCTGCGCATCTTCGACCGCAGCTTCGCCGTCACCTACTGGCTGCAGGCGGTGGCCATAGCCATCGGCCTGTTCGGCGTAGCCGCGAGCTTCAGCGCGCAGGTGCTGGCGCGGCGCAAGGAATTCGGCCTGCTCGCGCACCTGGGCCTCACGCGGCAGCAGATACTGGCCGTGGTCGCCGGCGAGGGCGCGGCCTGGACAGGCGTGGGCGCTGCGGCGGGCCTGCTGCTGGGGCTGGCCGTGTCGGTGGTGCTGGTGCACGTGGTCAACCCGCAGAGCTTTCACTGGACCATGGACTTGGCCGTGCCCGGCGCGCGGCTGCTGGCGCTGTGCGCTGCGGTCGTCGCGTCCGGCACGCTGACGGCGTGGCTGGCCGGGCGCGCGGCGGCGGGGCGGGATGCAGTGATGGCGGTGAAGGAAGATTGGTAGGCAGAGCTATCAATAGATGAGCTGCTTGCGCTTGATCTACCTTGTTTTCAGATAACTTTCTACCTGAAATCCATTGAATACAGGCGCTACCAGCTCATTTATCCATAGCACTGCGACAATCCCGCCATGCCGCAGACACCCCCCGCCCCCTGGCTACACGAAGCCATCGCCCGCATCGAGGCCGACTACCAGCGCAGCGCCGACACGCACCTGATTCCCCTGCGCCTGCCCGCGTTCGCGGCGCACGGCATCGACCTGTACCTCAAGGACGAGTCCACCCATCCCACGGGCAGCCTCAAGCACCGGCTGGCGCGCTCGCTGTTCCTGTACGCGCTGTGCAACGGCTGGGTGCATGAAGGCTCGACCATCGTCGAGGCGTCGAGCGGCTCCACGGCGGTGAGCGAGGCGTACTTTGCCCGCCTGCTCGGCCTGCCCTTCGTGGCCGTGATGCCGCGCAGCACGTCGCCCGAGAAGGTGGCGCAGATCGAGTTCCACGGCGGGCGCTGCCACTTCGTGGACCGCGCAGGCGAGGTCTACGAAGCCGCCCGCGCCATCGCCGCGCAGACCGGCGGCCACTACATGGACCAATTCACCTATGCCGAGCGCGCCACCGACTGGCGCGGCAACAACAACATCGCCGAGAGCATGTTCACGCAGATGCGGCGCGAGCGGCACCCCGTGCCGCGCTGGATCGTGGTGGGTGCGGGCACGGGCGGCACCAGCGCGACCATCGGCCGCTACGTGCGCTACCAGCAGCACGCCAGCCGCGTGTGCGTGGCCGACCCGGCGGGCTCGGTCTTCAGCGCGTACCACCGCACGGGCGATGAAAGCCTGACGGCGCCGGGCTCGCGCATCGAGGGCATCGGCCGCCCGCGCGTGGAGCCGAGCTTTATCCGCACGCTGGTGGACCGCATGGTCGAGGTGCCGGACGTGCAGTCCATCGCTGCCATGCGCACGCTGTCGGCCCTGCTGGGGCGGCGCGTGGGGCCGTCCACGGGCACCAACTTCGTCGCCATGCTGGCGCTGGCGCGCGAGATGCGCGAGGCGGGGCAGCAGGGCTCCATCCTGTCGCTGCTGTGCGATGCGGGCGAGCGCTACCTGCCCACCTACTTCGACACGGAGTGGGTGGACGCGCACTTCGGCGACTGCTCCGCCGCACAGCAGGCCATGGATGCGCTCATCGGCTGACATTACCCGCCGCCGCTGGCTGGCCCTGGCGCTGGCCGGCTCGCCGCTAGCCCATGCCCTGCCCGCGCGCACGCTGCAGTTTCCGCGCGACCACGGCAGCCACCCCGACCTGCGCACCGAGTGGTGGTACATCACCGGCCACGCGCAGGCGGCAGGCCGGCTGTGGGGCTTCCAGGTGACGTTCTTCCGCTCGCGCGTGGACGCCGCGCAGGGCCTGCGCTCGGCCTTCGCGGCCCGGCAGCTGCTGTTCGCCCACGCGGCGGTCACCGACGTGCAGGGCCAGCGCCTGCTGCACGGCCAGCGCATCGCCCGGGCGGGCTTTGGCGTGGCCGAGGCCAGCGAAGCCGACACCCGCGTGCGCCTGCACGGCTGGACGCTGGAGCGCACCGGCGTGGACGCGGACAGCCGCTACACCGCACGGGTGGCCAGCGGCGATTTCAGCCTGGATCTGCAATGCGCCAACACCCAGCCCGTGCTGCTGCAGGGCCGGCAGGGCCTCTCGCGCAAGGGGCCGCAAGCGGAGCAGGCCAGCTACTACTACAGCCAGCCCCAGCTGGCGGTCAGCGGCGCCATCACCGTGCAGGGCCAGCGCATGCCCATCGCCACAGGCCGCGCCTGGATGGACCACGAGTGGAGCGAGGCGCTGATGCACCCCGAGGCCGTGGGCTGGGACTGGATCGGCATGAACCTGCACGACGGCGGCGCGCTCACCGCCTTCCGCCTGCGGCGCGCGGACGGCTCGGCGCTGTGGGCGGGCGGCTCGCTGCGCGCGCCCGGCCAGGCCGTGCGGGTGTTCGACGCTCAGGAAGTCGTCTTCGCCCCGGGGCGCCTGTGGACCAGCCCGCGCAGCGGCGCGCGCTACCCGGTGCAGTGGACGGTGTGCACGCCCGCCGGCAGCTTCGAAGTGCGCACGCTGCTCGATGCGCAGGAGCTCGACAGCGACGGCTCCACCGGCGCGATCTACTGGGAGGGCCTGTCGGACCTGCTGAACGCCGCGGGCCGCCCCGTGGGCCGGGGCTACCTGGAGATGACGGGATATGGAAAGCCGCTGCGCCTGTAAAGGCTGCAGCGGCTCTAAGGGAAAGAAGCGCGGACCGGCCTATGCCTTGGTGCCGCCGCCCTTGCGGCGCGTCATCCAGGCGATGATCTCGCCCATGATGCCGCGGCGGAAGGCCAGCACGCAGATCACGAAGATCAGGCCCGTGACCATGGTGACCGATTCGCCCAGGGTCTTGAACCACTCCACGCTGGTCATGGCTGCGAGCAGGTTGCCGAACTCGCCGATCTTGTTCTCCAACAGCACGACCACGGCCGAGCCGATCAGCGGGCCCGAGAGCGTGCCCAGGCCGCCCACCAGCGTCATCAGGATGACCTGGCCCGAGGCCGTCCAGTGAACGTCGGACAGCGTGGCGAAGCCCAGCACCAGGGTCTTGAGCGCGCCGGCCAGCCCGGCCAGCGCGGCCGAAAGCACGAAGGCCAGCAGCTTGAAGCGGTGCGTGTCGTAGCCCAGCGAGATGGCGCGCGGCTCGTTCTCCTTGATGCCCTTGAGCACCTGGCCGAACGGCGAGTGGATGGTGCGCACGATGAGCAGGAAGGCCAGTACCACCACCGCCAGCGCCACGTAGTACATGACCAGGTCGCTCTGCAGGTCGATCAGGCCGAAGAGCTTGCCGCGCGGCACGCCCTGCAGGCCGTCCTCGCCGCCGGTGAACGGTGCCTGCAGGCAGGCGAAGAACAGCATCTGCGCGAGCGCCAGGGTGATCATCGAGAAGTAGATGCCCTGGCGCCGGATGGCCAGCCAGCCGAACAGCAGGCCCAGCAGCGCGCCGCCGCCCATGCCCAGCAGCAGGCCCAGCTCGGGCGTCAGGCCCCAGACCTTGATCGCATGCCCGGTGACATAGGCCGCACCGCCCAGGAAGGCCGCGTGGCCGAAGGACAGCAGGCCCGTGTAGCCCAGCAGCAGGTTGAAGGCCGAAGCGAACAGTGCGAAGCACATGAGCTTCATCACGAAGACGGGGTAGGCGCCCAGGAACGGCGCGGCGATCAGGGCCAGCAGCAGCAGGCCGTATCCGATGGAGGCAGTGTTCTTGAAGTTCATGCTGGCTGCCCCTTATTTTTCTTTGCCGAACAGGCCGGCGGGGCGAATGAGGAGAACGATGACCATGATGACGAACACCACGGTGGAGGAGGCTTCGGGGTAGAACACCTTGGTGAAGC